>Ga0315907_10001188_pt1 | contig 35892 bp, 35 predicted proteins | sample LakEriMetagenome_3_FD_203525 | JGI IMG/M metagenome (GOLD analysis project Ga0315907, IMG submission 203525) | Freshwater fungal communities from buoy surface, Lake Erie, Ohio, United States - Buoy 12 MA123 | ecosystem: Environmental > Aquatic > Freshwater > Lake > Lake biofilm | place: USA...
AATTTAGGACGTATTGATTTCTACTTTACAAATGATGCTACTTTAACCAGTAATGGAAAATCTATAGTTATTTAGTAAATTGTAAATCAGTATTACTCTACCATATTCTTAAAGTCAACCTCTGAAATAATTGCAATTTTCAGTTGGTTGGCTTTTTCTAATTTTGCCGGTCCCATATTGTCGCCCGCAATCACAAAATCGGTTTTAGCAGAAATAGAACTTCCTACTTTTCCGCCATTGTCTTCAATCGCCTTTTTAAGTTCATCTCTGGAGAACAGTTCAAAAACACCCGAAACCACAAAGGTTTTTCCCTTTAACTTTTCGGAAAGTAATGCCTCTTCTGCACCTGATTCTAATTGAACGCCGTATTGCTTTAATCGCTCAATAATTAATCTATTTTCTTGATTATCAAAAAACTGAACCACACTTTGTGCTATTTTTTCACCTATTTCATCAACCAAAATCAAATCCATAATATTCGCTTGAGCAATAGCATCAATTGATTTATAATGTTTCGCTATTTTTTTAGCCACTGTTTCACCCACATATCGAATACCTAAAGCATACAAAACACGTTCAAAAGGGATCGTTTTCGATTTTTCAATTCCATTTACTAAATTTTCGGCCGATTTTTCAGCCATTCGTTCTAACGGAATGATTTGCTCTTTTTTTAATTCGTATAAATCGGCATAATTAGTAACCAAACCTGCACTAAATAATAACGCTACAGTTTCGCCTCCTAAACCATCAATATCCATAGCTTTACGCGAAATAAAATGCTGAATTCTTCCAATAATTTGCGGTGGACATCCATAAAAATTTGGACAAAAATGATTCGCTTCGCCATCGGTTCTAATTAACTCCGTTTGACACTCTGGACAATGAGTAATATATTTGGTAGGTTCGGTTTGATCTCCTCGCTGAGCAACTGCAATAATCTTTGGTATAATTTCACCTCCTTTTTCAACAAAAACTGCATCGCCTATTCGAATATCTAATTTTTCAATTTGGTCTGCATTATGCAATGAAGCACGTTTTACGATGGTTCCAGCTAATTGCACGGGCTCTAAATTAGCCACTGGAGTAATCGCCCCTGTGCGCCCTACTTGGTAGGTAATCGAATTTAATTTGGTAGTAACTTGCTCGGCTTTAAACTTATATGCCATCGCCCATCGTGGTGATTTTGCTGTGTAGCCTAATTCATCTTGATGTTGCAAATTATTGACTTTAATTACTACACCATCTGTCTCATAAGGTAACTCATGACGGTGTTTGTCCCAATAATTGATGTATTCAAAAACTTCGCTCAAATTTTTAGCTAATTTAGACTGGGTTGGAACTTTAAAGCCCCAATCTCTTGCCTTTTGCAATCCTTCAAATTGCGTTTTAAAAGGCAAATTATTTCCAATTACAAAATACAACAAGCAATCTAACGGACGTTTAGCAACTTCAGCACTATCTTGCAATTTTAAACTTCCGGAAGCCGTATTTCTTGGATTGGAATAAGGTGTTTCGCCTATTTCAATTAAATCTTGATTCATTTTTTCAAATCCGGCAAACGGAAGAATAATTTCGCCACGAATGTCAAATTTATCAGGAAAATCTCCTATTAAATGAATCGGAACTGCTTTAATTGTTTTGATATTATTTGTTACATCATCGCCTTGAAAACCATCGCCACGTGTTACCGCACGAACTAATCGCCCATTTTCATAGGTAATACTAATTGAGGCACCATCATATTTTAATTCGCACGTATATTCTAACGGAACATCGCCTAAAACCTTTTGAATTCGGATTTCCCAATCTTGTAAATCCTCAATGGAATAGGAATTATCCAACGAATACATGCGGTATTCATGTTGAACTGTTTCAAAATTCTTGGTAATACTACCTCCTACTCGTTGCGTGGGCGAATTTTCATCAAAAAATTCAGGATGTTGTGCTTCTAAACCCTGTAATTGTTTTAGTTTTTGATCAAATTCAAAATCGGAAATTGTAGGATTATCCAACACATAATAGTTGTAATTGTGTTGATTTAATTCGTCTCGTAAATTTTTAATAGTATCAAAAACATTCATAGTTACTGATTGATTAAGCTTTCTAACTTGGTAAACAATTCCCCTTTACTGATGATTCCGCCTTGCTTTATAATTTCAAACAAGGATTCATTTCTATTCTCAGTTAAATCTTTCTTCCCTCTAGTAATTTCTACATCATCGGAAAATAAATTTTCAGACAGCCAATTAATTCCCTCGGCAGAAACAAAGTCAATTTGCGGATTATTAGTTTTAATTACAAATGATAAAACTGCATTTTGAATGCATTTAAAAAGAAAAATATAGTTTTTAGAAAAATGATCGATATGAGAAACATTGGTTAATGCTTTTTCCCAAATCATATCGGAAAAAACATCAATTTCTTGTTCAGCTACATGCGGACGATTCTTTTTGATGTCATCCCATTCGATTTTATCAATTGATTGCGTGGCTAAAAAAGTAATAAATTCGGGATGTAGTTCTTCTAGTTGTTCTTTTGTTAATCTCGCATATTTCATGAGGTAAATATAAAAAAAATGCCCCGAAAAAATCGAGGCATTTTTATAATTTTTAGAAAAATTATGCTTTTTCTCCTACAATTTCGTAAGGTAATTCAACAATAACATCTCTGTGTAATCTAACCGTTGCAGTATATTTACCTACACGTTTTACTACACCACTTGTAATGAATTTTCTATCAATTGAATGACCATTAGCTTCTAATGCTTCAACAATGTTAGCGTTAGTAACTGAACCAAACAATTTATCACCACCTGCTTTTGCAGTAATTTTAATTTCTAAAGTTTTTAAAGACTCGGCTAATTTCTTAGCATCTTCAACAATTTTAGCTTCTTTGTGTGCTTTTTGTTTTAAATTTTCAGCTAAAACTTTTTTAGCAGAAGGCGTAGCTAAAATAGCAGCACCTTGAGGAATTAAAAAATTACGTCCGTATCCGTTTTTCACAGTTACTACATCATCTTTAAATCCTAAATTTTGAACGTCTTGTTTTAAGATAAGTTCCATGTTGTTGTCCTTTTTAGTAGAAGTTAGCCCGCCAATGGCGAAGCAACAACTATACGTTAATTATTATTTTAATAAATCGGCCACGTATGGCATTAAAGCTAAGTGACGAGCTCTTTTAACAGCTACAGAAACTTTTCTTTGGTATTTTAATGAAGTACCTGTTAAACGTCTTGGTAAAATTTTACCTTGCTCGTTAACAAATTTCAATAAAAAGTCTGCGTCTTTGTAATCGATATATTTGATACCTGATTTTTTGAAACGACAGTATTTTTTAGTTTTGTTTGTATCAATGTTTAAAGGCGTAAGATATCTGATATCTCCGTCTTTTTTACCTTTTGCAGATTGCTCTAATGTAGACATGATTAGTTTGTTTTAGATTTTAATTTTGCTCTTCTTCTTTCTGCCCAAGAAATTGCATGTTTGTCTAAAGACACAGTTAAGAAACGCATAACACGCTCGTCACGACGGAATTCAGTTTCAAATGCAATAATAATTTCAGCTGGTGCCTTGAATTCAAATAAGTGGTAAAATCCACTTTTTTTGTGTTGAATTTCGTAGGCTAATTTTTTTAAGCCCCAATCTTCTTTCGATACCATCTCAGATCCTTTAGAAGTAAGAAAATCTTCAAACTTGCTTACTGTTTCCTTTACCTGTTGTTCAGATAAAACGGGATTCAAGATGAAAACAGTTTCATAATGATTCATAATCTTTGTATTTTAATGTTATAAAATTGGGTGCAAAAATAGTGTTTTTATTCTAATATCCAAGTGCTAATCAAATAATTTTAACACCTTACTTGTTTTGTTGTATTTTTTATTATACTTTTAACTTCGTATAAAGAAACCCCATGAAGTTAAATTGTATCGTTGTTGATGATAGTGCCGTGCAAAGGATTACCATTACTAAATTAGTTAATGATTCTAAATCACTTAATTTAGTTGGTGATTTTGCTAATGCATTAGAAGCAAAAAATTGTATTAATAACAATACAATAGATTTGATATTTCTTGATGTTGAAATGCCATTAATTAACGGATTTGACTTGTTAGACGGTTTAAAATCCAAACCTCAAATTGTTTTCATTACTTCAAAAGCTGACTATGCTTTAAAAGCTTTTGATTATGAAGCAACTGATTTTCTTCAAAAACCCATTTCAAAAGAACGCTTCTTAAAAGCAGTAAAAAAAGCTTCAGAATTACATATTTTACGAAACGAGAGCCATGAAGAATTAGGTGAAAGTATTGTCATCAAAAGCAATTTAAAAAAGCTAAAAATTTATCTATCCAAAATTAAATGGATTGAAGCTTATGGCGATTATATCAAAGTTGTTACAGATGATGAAAGTCACCTAGTGTTATCAACCATGAAAGGTTTTGAAAAGGAACTCCCTGAAGGCAAATTCATCAGAGTACACAAATCGTTTATAATTAACTTATCTCGAGTTGAAAAGTTCAACAATAAATTTGTTGAAATTGGCACTACAAAAATACCTTTAAGCCGCAATAAAAAAGAAGAAATTATTAAAGCAATCGAGAGTATCTAGTACACATCCACATTTATCGTTATTTTAATTGCTCGATATTGAGGAATGGCTTCAAAACTATTGCGCATTTTAGTAATAATCGTTTTTGCTTGTCCTAAATTAGAATTGACAGGTATTTTTACCATAATAGTTCTGATGTATTCATTTCGAATTCTATTAATTGCTGGCTCTTCTGGACCTAAAACTGGAACTGATAAACTTTGAACTAAAACATTATAAAACCAAAGCGAACCTTCTTTTAATTTATCAAAATCACGATGCTTTAAGGTTACTTTTATCAAACGATAAAAAGGCGGATATTTAAAATTTTGACGTTCATAAATTTGTTCTTTATACATAGACAAATAATTTGAACTCAATACTTGTTGGATCGTATTATGATGCGGATTAAACGTTTGTATGAGTACTTTCCCAATTTTTTCAGAACGTCCTGCTCTACCCGATACTTGTGTCATCATTTGAAAAGCTCTTTCATAAGCTCTGAAATTGGGCTGATTTAATAAATTATCGGCATTCATAATTCCAACTAATGTTACATTATCAAAATCCAATCCTTTAGCGAGCATTTGAGTTCCGACCAAAATGTCAATTTCTCTATTTTTAAACGAATCAATAATTTTTTCGAAACCAAATTTACCTCGTGTCGTATCTTGATCCATTCTTCCAATATTTTTTTCTGGAAAAATCGATTTTAACTCCATTTCAATTTGCTCAGTTCCAAAGCCTTTAGTGGTAAGATCAACCGACTGACAACTATGACAATGTGTAGGATTTGCCATTGAATAACCGCAATAATGACAGCGCAATTGACTTTTGAATTTATAATAGGTTAAACTCACATCGCAACTAGGGCAATGCGGCACATGTCCACACGTCATGCATTCAACATAAGGCGAAAATCCTCTTCGATTTTGAAATAAAATAATTTGTTCGCCTTTAGACAATGATTCTGATATCGCTTCCAATAATTCATCGGAAAAATGACCCGTCATCTTCTTTCTAAAATATTTATCTTTTATATCAATTAAGAAAATTTCAGGTAAAACTTGATTTGCATACCGCACTTTTAATTCGGTTAAACCGTATTTTTTAGTTTGCACGTTATAATAAGTCTCCAAACTAGGAGTTGCGCTTCCTAAAAGTACCTTTGCATTATGTTGTTTAGCTAAAACGATGGCTGCATCTCGGGCATGATATCTCGGTGCAGGATCGTGTTGCTTATAAGTTTGTTCATGCTCTTCATCAACAATGATGCATCCTAAATTTGCAAAGGGTAAAAACATAGCACTTCTTACTCCAATAACAACTTTTGCTTTTGGAGAATTTTCGAGCACTTGATTCCACACTTCAATGCGTTCATTATTGGAATATTTCGAATGAAAAACTGCTACTTCGTTACCAAAATAAGCAGTTAATCGTTGCACTAATTGTGTTGTTAAAGCAATTTCGGGCAATAAAAACAGCACTTGTTTACCTTGATGCACAAATTGCTCTAAAAGCTTGATGTAGATTTCTGTTTTACCCGAAGCAGTAACTCCATGTAATAAATTGACATCATGCAATTTAAAATTTTCTTGTATACCATCAAAAGCTACTTGTTGGGCATCGCTTAAGTAAAACTGACTATCTTCTTCTTTGGCAAAAGAAACTCTATCTTGAGCTATATAATATTCTTCAAAAATGTTTTTATCGACTAATGATTTTACAATAGCAGTAGAACTTCCGGATGTTTCAATCAACTTTTTGACTGAAATTGGGGTTTTATCCTGAGCTTGCAATTGAAAATAATGCAATACTAATTCACGTTGTTTTTTTGCATTGGAAAGCGATTCTAATAAACTACTTAATTTGTCTTGTTGCAAAAAATCGTCATGTAATTTAATGTATCGAATTAATTTTGGTTTGTACTGTTCTGAAATTTCTTCTTGTAAAACGAGTGCTCCCTTTGCTAATAATCGGTTAATAATAGGAAAAACCGTTTTCTTTCCTAAAATTTTAATAACCTCTTGAACCGTAATTGATGATTGTGTTTTTAATGCTTCAAGAATTAGATATTCATCATCTTTTAAATCATTTGGATCAATCTGTAAATTTTCTTTAGCTGAGATAATTGTTTCACTTTCCAAAATATAACCTGCGGGCAACGCACTTCGAAAAACTTCTCCAAGCGAACACATATAATAGCTTGCAATCCATTTCCAGTGCTCAATTTGAAACTCATTAACTACTGGCTTTTCATCTAAAATTTGATGAATTTCTTTTGCTTCATATAATTGTGGTGGAGTGTTGTTTTTGTTGATGACTAAAGCGGTATATATTTTTGTTTTACCAAAAGGTACAGCCACTCGCATTCCTATTTGAATGTAATTAAATTCTGCCTCAGAAACCTGATATGTAAAGGTTTTTGAAACCGCTAATGGCAAAACAACTTCAACAAAATATAACATAGAACAAATATAGTTTGAAAAAGAGAATAGCAAAAAGAAAAAAGTAAAAAGATATTGAAGTAAAGGGTTTTAATAAAAAAAGCGTTCTCGATTGAGAACGCTCTTTTGTAGTATCGTAATATTTGGAATTATTTTCCTAACATTGCTGTTTTTAAATCAGCATCGGCAGGTTTATCACATAACCAAATTCCAAATAATGCTCTTTTAAAATCGTAACCGTCAATAGATCCTTTTTTAGCTCCGTTTTTGTAAACAACTACACCTTCGTTTGGATCATTCATGATGATAAAAACATCTCCTTTTTTAATTTCGTCTTTAAAAAAACCTTTGAATTTATCAATTTTAGCTTTCAATGGAGCGGTTTTCTTTCCTGTAGAATTTTCAAAACCTTCATTAATTGCAGTAATCATTTTCTCAGAAGTAATCATTCCAGAAATGATATTCAATTTAATTGCAGCTGCATCTTTACTGTCAATAATATCTTTTGCACTAGTGCTCTTTTTTGGTAAATATAAAGAACCTACATACAAATCAATCCACATTTTTTCTCTTGTTCCAGCACCATTTAAAACCAAACTTTGTCCTTCAATAGACAATTTAGCATCAACTTTAACTCCTGAAACAGTTTCTTGTGCATTAACAGTTAATGATGTTGCAATAACCATTAATAGGGTGATAATCTTTGATTTCATAATAATTTGTTTTTTAATTTGCGCTAATATATAAATTTTTTCTTTTTAATTTATAAATAGTTGCATTTAGTTCAAAACCTAATAATAATACCATACAATTAATCCAGATATAAAACATTAATACAAGAAGTGTACCAATAGAACCATATAGCTCATTATATCTAGCGAATTTTTCCACATATACACCAAATATATAGGACGAAATAATAATTAAAATTGTAGTAAAAACAGCACCATAACTGATAAATGAAATTTTTGAAGTTTCTTTAGTTCCAAATTTATATAAGATAGAAGTTGTAATTAAAATCATTAAAATAATGAAGCAAAAACGACTCCATTCTATTACCGAAACATCGGCAACATACCCATGAATATTTATTTTTTGAATCATAACTTCTGTAATTACAACAGCAGAAACTGTAATAATTAAAATCAACGATAAGATTAATGAAATGATTAATGATATAAAATACTGCTTAAAAAAACCTCTTGTTATAGTAATGTGTTCCGACATTTCAAATCCACCTAAAATGGCATTAATACCATTGGTCATCAATAAAATAGACAATATGAATCCGGAAGACAATAAACCTTGGTGACTTGTATTCATAATATCACTAATAATTACTGCGATAGCATCATAGGTATTTGGGGGAACACCATCTTCTACAAATTGTAAAAAATCTTGTTGGAAGTTTTCTAAAGGAATAAAGGGTATTAAATTCAAAATAAATAAAGCGAACGGAAATAACGCCATAAAAAAACTAAACGCCACAGCACTGGCTCTATATGAAAAAGCTCCTTTAAATATTCCGACTACATACAATTCCAATAAATCATAAAGAGTAAGCCCTTCAAAAGATTGAGGCTTAATTTTCTTTCCAACAGCAACTAATTGCCTTAGCACTGGAATTTTATTGAGCTTATTTTCAATAGCTTCAGACATACTTTAAATCGCTTTTAAACTTAAATCCATATTATAAACCGAATGCGTTAGTGCCCCAGAAGAAATATAATTTACCCCACACTCGGCATAACTTAGGATTGTTTTTTCATTAATATTTCCTGAAGATTCTGTTAAACATTGATTACCGATTAATTGAACTGCCTTCTTGGTGGTTTCATAATCGAAATTATCTAATAAAATTCGATAAACGCCTCCAGCATCTAAAATTTGTTGCACCTCATCAAGATTTCGGGCTTCAACAATGATTTTCAAATCTCTATTATTATCAATTAAATAGTGTTTTGTTTTTGCAATTGCTTGCGGAATTCCTCCAGCAAAATCGTTGTGATTATCCTTTAACATAATCATATCATACAAGGCAAAACGATGATTTTCACCACCACCAATTTTTACTGCCCATTTCTCTATGGCACGAATTCCGGGAGTAGTTTTTCGTGTATCTAAAATTTTGGTTTGAGTTCCAGCTAACAAATCAACAAACTGTTTAGTTTTTGTTGCAATAGCGCTCATGCGTTGCATTGAATTTAACACCAAACGCTCTGCTTTCAAAATAGATTGAGAACTTCCTGAAACTTGGAACACTACATCGCCATATTTCACAATTTCGCCATCATTAATATAGATTTCCATCTTCAAATCTGCGTCTACATACTTGAAAATCATTTCTGCAAATGCTACACCAGCAATAATTCCTTCATCTTTTACCAGTAATTTTGCTTTCCCTTGTGCCAATGTTGGAATACAAGCTAATGAACTATGATCGCCTTCACCAACATCTTCTCGGATGGCATTTTTAATAATTATATCCAATTCGTTTTGAAATTGTATTTCTGAAATCATGATCTTTTAATTGAATTGCTAATGTAGGAAATCCTTTGTTGTTATAGAAATTTAGTTTGTTAAAAACAAAAAACTCCCAGATAAAATCTGAGAGTTTCTTTATGATTGAAAAGAAATTCGAATTATGACAAAGCCGCTTTAACTTGATCTGCTGCTTCTTGAAATTGAACAGCTGATAAAATTGGCATTCCTGAATTATCGATTAATTCTTTTGCGATTTCAGCATTTGTTCCTTGTAAACGCACAATAATAGGCACTTTTATTTCGTCACCCATATTTTTATAGGCATCAACAACACCTTGCGCTACACGATCACAACGAACGATTCCTCCAAAAATATTGATTAAAATAGCCTTAACATTTGGATCTTTCAAAATGATTCGAAAAGCGGTTTCCACACGTTTAGCATCAGCAGTTCCACCTACGTCTAAGAAATTTGCAGGCTCAAAACCAGCATATTTGATTAAATCCATTGTTGCCATTGCTAAACCAGCTCCATTAACCATACATCCTACAGTTCCGTCAAGGTCTACATAGTTTAATCCAACTTCTTTAGCTTCAACTTCAATAGGATTTTCCTCTTTGATATCACGCATTTCAGCATACTTAGGTTGTCTGTATAACGCATTATCATCAATATTTACTTTAGCATCAACTGCTAATATTTTATTATCTGATGTTTTAAGTACAGGGTTAATTTCAAACATTGAAGCATCTGAACCAATATAAGCATTGTATAATGCATCAATAAATTTAACCATTTCTTTGAAGGCATTACCTGAAAGACCTAAATTGAAAGCAACACGTCTTGCTTGAAAACCTTGCAATCCTACAGCAGGATCAATTTCTTCAGTAAAAATTAAATGTGGTGTATGTTCCGCCACTTCTTCAATGTCCATTCCTCCTTCTGTAGAGTACATAATCATATTACGGCCTGTAGCTCTATTTAACAACACAGAAACATAAAATTCTGATGTTTCACTTTCACCTGGGTAATATACGTCTTCGGCAATTAATACTTTATGTACTGTTTTTCCTTCTGGTGGCGTTTGTGGAGTAATTAACTGCATTCCGATGATTTGTTCAGAAATTTCTGTTACTTGGTCTAAGTTTTTAGCCAATTTAACTCCTCCGCCTTTACCTCTTCCTCCTGCATGAATTTGAGCTTTTACTACGTACCAGCTTGTACCTGTTTCCGCTGTTAATTGTTTAGCAGCAGCAACGGCTTCAACCGGATTGTTAGCTACAATTCCACGTTGTACGCGCACACCATAACTTGCTAAGATTTCTTTACCTTGATATTCGTGTATGTTCATAATTATTATGCGTTTATCTTGTTTTAAAAAGTGCCACAAAAATAACAAAGTAATTTTTAATTGACTAACTTTTTTCAGTTTAATTTGGGAATTTGATATACATGAAATATTGTTAAATCAACTTTAAAATAAACTGGTTTTTAATATTTTTTATCCAACACCTCTAATAGAACCTTACCATCTGAACTATTTGGTAGGGTTATTTTTAGCAATTGAGTAACCGTTGGAGCAATTTGTGTAATTTCTTTTCTGTCGTGTGTTTGCCCTTTTTGGATGTTCCAACCAAAGAAAATTAATGGAACATGTGTATCGTAAGCATAAGGTGAACCGTGTGTAGTTCCAGTTGCAGAATATTCTACATAACCTGGTTTAAAAATCACCACTAGTTCTCCGTTTTGTGTTGGGTCATACCCTTTTGAAACAAAATTTAAATAATAATCATTGGCGTTGGCATTAGCAACTTCCTCTTCTGTGTAAACACGTTTAATAAAATCTTGTTTGTGCAAATAATCTTTAAAGGTTTGTTTTACATCTTGTAAATTCAATCCTTTTGCTTTTACTTTAGATTTATCAAAAAACACATTATAATTTGAATAATCTAATACTAAATTTTCTCCAAAAGTAGTTTCTGAAAACTCTTTTAAGTCTTTTTGAATGTTTTTGAAATTGATGTTATCAACTTTGTATTTATTGTCTTTTAAATACGTTACATTTTCCGCTCCAGCGTGATCAGCAGTTAAGAAAACCAAGTAATTTCCTTTTCCAACCGTTTTATCTAAGTACGCTAAGAAATCGGCAATGGTTTCGTCCAAACGCAAATAGGTGTCTTGTAACTCAATAGAGCGAGGTCCTAGAACGTGTCCGATGTAATCTGTTGAAGAGAAACTTACTGCTAAAAAATCGGTGATGTTGTCTTTTCCTAAATTCTCGCTTTCGATGGCTTTTTTAGCAAAATCGGCCAATAAATTATTTCCAAAAGGCGTTGATCGTAAAACTCCCGCATCATTGTCTTCATACATATCTTGCAAATTGTATGGCATGAACGGTGCTTTTTTATACAATTTCCCTTCGTAAGGATTGTTATCCGTTAAGCTTTCGTTATACGTTTCCTTTGGTTTAAGTAAATCCCAACCCTTTGCAAGATATTTTAAATAATTTTTTTCGGCATTAAATTGTGTTGCCCAATCGGGAAGTTTTTCACCGTAATAGGTACTCGATATAAACGCACCCGTTTTACTGTACCAAAAAGCCCAATCGGCAAAATGTCCTGCTGGAAGAATTGCACCTCTGTCTTTAATACTGATTCCGATTACTTTTCCCTTGAAATTAGTTGACAACTTCAATTCATCGGTCATGGTAGAACTTTGCAAGTTTCTAGGCGACATTTTTCCTTCGTTTACAGAATCATCGCCTAAGGTTGAAACCGATTCGTCATCGGTACAATACATTTCTTTTCCGGTAGCTTTGTTAAACCAATCGTTACCCACAATTCCATGAACTGAAGGTGTAGTTCCAGTATATACTGTGGCGTGCCCTGGTGCAGTATACGTTGGCATATAATTGTAATGCGTATTATGAAACGTATATCCTTCTCGCATTAATCGTTTGAAACCATTTTCAGAAAAATCGCTTGAAAAACGGTATAAATATTCCATTTTCATTTGGTCCACAACAATACCAACTACTAATTTTGGTTTTTCTTGAGCAAAATTTCCTATTGAAATCAAGGAAATAATTATGAGTAAGGATTTTTTCATTGTATACTTTCGTTCAATTTTTATTTTAGATTCTAATTGGGCTTATTTTGCAACTTCTTCGACAACATCATAGCAGAAAACAAAGTCTTTAAAATAGACATATAACTGTGGTTTATTTCCTAAGTCAATTCTTGTAAAAAAAGATATTTTAACAGCTGTTCCTTCTTGATTTTTACATAAATAGGAATTAATTTCATCTGATTTAGTGACTTCTTTCTCTAAATATTCAACAATAGTGTAGTGTTGAATTTCACGAGAATAAATTACGATTTTATTTTTATCATAATCCAATGTAACAAATAATTCGGTTGCTTCAGGCTTAGACCATTTGCCCCATTTTCCTTTAGTGTCTTTTTCTAAAACAGATAAAGCCGTGGTTTTAAAACGAAATTGCTGCGCATGACTCGCAAATGAAAATATCAATAGAAAAAAAAGTAGGTATTTTAAAGATTTCATGGGTTAAGTATTAAAATTCAAAGTTAGAAAGCTCTTGTTTTGCAATGTTAAATTCGGTTATGATATTATCAACAATAGTTTCAACAGGCAAAATATCATGAATTAAACCCGCTATTTGACCAATTTCTAATTCACCTTCGATTAAATCGCCTTCAAACATCCCGCGTTTTGCTCTTCTTTTGCCCAATAATTCAATTAAATCTTCTTTAGAGGGGCATTTTGCATACAGCTCTTGCACATCATTATAAAATTTATTTTTAATTAATCGAACAGGGGCTAACTCTTTTAAAGTTAATTGGGTTTCCCCTTCATTAGTTTCAATAATGGTTTGTTTAAAAGCATCGTGTGCTGAACTTTCGGTTGATGCTGCAAATCGGCTTCCCATTTGCACACCATCAGCACCCAAAATCAGAGCCGCGAGCATTCCTCTACCCGTTGCTATTCCTCCGGCAGCAATTAATGGAATGGTAATTTGTTCGCGCACCATTGGAATCAAAGTCAAGGTTGTTGTTTCTTCTCTTCCGTTATGACCACCTGCTTCAAAGCCCTCTGCTACTACTGCATCTACTCCTGCTTCTTGTGCTTTTATGGCAAATTTTGAACTGCTAACCACATGAACCACCGTGATGCCATTTTCTTTTAAAAAAGGCGTCCACTTTTTCGGATTTCCTGCCGAAGTAAAAACAATTTTAACACCTTCCTCTTTAATAATTTGCATTATTTCTTCAATGTTGGGATACAACATGGGTACATTGACACCGAAGGGTTTGTTGGTAGCTATTTTACATTTTTGTATATGTTCTCGCAAAACTTCTGGATACATTGAACCGGCTCCTATTAATCCTAATCCTCCGGCATTGCTGACAGCACTCGCTAATTTATAACCGCTATTCCAAATCATTCCTCCTTGAATAATTGGATATTTTATATTGAAAAGCTGCGTAATTTTATTCATTATAATTTTAATATTTTCCCCTTTTGGGTTTTGTCCTTTAATGAAAGTTCGTAAAAATAGATTCCCGAAGTTAATTTTTCCAATGAAATTGACTGTTCAGAATTTGAAATATGAAATTGATTGATCATTTGACCTAAACTATTGTAAAAATACAATTGCGCTTCGTTTTGATTTGATGGTAAATGAATTGTTACGCTATCTTGAACAGGGTTTGGATATAAAACAACTTGATCATTATCGAAAATTTCATTACCTAAAGCATTGGTAAGTGCAAGCTGAAAATCGGGAATTCCATATCCAAAAAGATTTGTTGGTGCAGTATATCGATCAGCAGATTGTTTGACAAATTGAACAACTTGAGTAGCTTTTAAACTGGGAACAGCAGACCAAAAACTTGTAATCATTCCTGCCATAATGGGTCCCGAAAATGAAGTTCCGTTTGCCGTTACAATAGCTCCAATAGTATTTGAAACTACTGCTGCTTGTCCTTGTGCCATGACATCTGGTTTTACTCTGCCATCAAAAGACGGTCCTATAGAACTAAACGTTGCGTAAGTTTCATCTGGTTTTACGGCACCAATTGCCAATACATTTGTCGCTTCCGCAGGAACCCCTACATAAGGATCTGAAGTAGCCCCGGAATTACCTGCGCTTGCAACTACCACAATACCTTTGGAAAAAGCAATATTTGCGCCTCTTGAAGCAAATGCTTGGTTGCCTGTCATTTCACTATAAGTATGACTGTAATTAGGGTTATCATAACCAAAATATCCTAATGAAGAAGTGATTACATCAACACCCAGTCGATCGGCTTCTTCAGCTGCTTCTACCCAGTAACTTTCTTCCACTGGATTTTCTGAAGCAACATCTTCTGTTACAAATAAATAATACTGAGCATCGGGAGCTGTTCCTTTTAATTGACCATCAACAAAACCTCCCATACAAGAAAGCACCATTGTACCATGATTATGTAAAGCATAAACATTTGTGCTTTGATTCACATAATTATATCCGCCAAATATCAAATTATTGGTAAACAAACGCTGAAAAGGAGTTGCAGTATTTACATTTTGAAAACCCGAATCTAGAACCGCTATAATTTTTCCAGCACCAGTATAATTTTGTTGGTGCAATAAATGACCATTTAACATTTGAATTTGGTTGGCAGAAGTTCCATAGTTGAAATTCACAGCCACATCCATTTGTTTACTGACTAAATTTTCTGAATAATTATTTGTGGTTCTATTATTCAAAGACTGATTTGCAAATTTTACAGAACTTACAAACGACAAATTAGTTAATGCTTGAATATTAGCTTGCGTTCCTCTAATATGTAACGCATTCAACCATTTCGATTTAGCTTTAACGGTAATTCCTGTGGCTGCAGTAACTTGATCGATATAGGTTTGAGCAATAGGAACGTCTAAATTATCCAACGGAATTCCTTGCGCAGTTCGTCTATCTAATGAGCGTTGTGTGAGCATCGACAAAGGATTAACAAGATAATTGGCTGCATTGGGTTTGTCTATAAAATAGACCCAAGCATCTTCTTGAGAAAAGCCAAAGTTAAAAATCAATAAAAAAACAAGTATCGTTTTTTTCATTTGTCAGATATTATTACCTTCAAAAATAAGCAATTTTATTTAAAGTTGCGTCTTATTTTTAAGCAATTACACCACTTCCTAAAACCTCATCATTATGATGCCATGCTACAAATTGCCCTTCTGTTATTGCCGATTGAGGTTTTTCAAAAACAACATACATTCCGTTTTTAAATTGATGTAATGTAGCTTTTTGCAATGGTTGACGATAGCGAATTCTAGCCAAAACTTCTAATTTTTCTCCTTCATTAAGGGCTAAATCTTCTCTAATCCAATGAATTTCTTCATTAGCAATAAATAATGCTTTTTTAAACAATCCAGGATGCTGATTTCCTTGACCGGTGTAGATTATATTTCGCTCAACATCGGTTTCAATGATAAACAAAGGTTCTTTTGTCCCGCCAACATTTAAACCTTTACGTTGTCCTTTAGTAAAATAATGCGCTCCTTGATGTTTTCCTACAATTTTACCCGGCACTTTTAAATAGTTAATGCGTTGTGCTTCATGGGCAAACGATTCTTCTTCCGATTTAAAAACGGGCTTTTCTGCAGTATAAATTGAAGCATCTTCTGGGATTTCTACAATGATTCCTTCTTTTGGTTGTAATTTTTGTTGTAGAAATTCTGGCAAACGTACTTTTCCGATGAAACACAATCCTTGTGAATCCTTCTTTTCGGCAGTAATTAAATCCAATTTATTAGCAATTTCTCGCACTTCAGGTTTAGTCAATTCACCAATAGGAAATAACGCTTTTGCTAATTGTTCTTGAGATAATTGACATAAAAAGTACGATTGATCTTTGTTGTCATCGGTACCTGCCAGCAATTGAAAAATTTCTGTACCGACTTTTTCAATTGTTCCTTTTCTGCAATAATGCCCTGTAGCAACATAATCTGCACCTAAAGATATTGCGATTTTCATAAAAACATCAAATTTAATTTCACGATTACACAACACATCTGGATTGGGTGTTCTTCCTTTTTCATATTCGTTGAACATGTAATCGACAATTTTTTCTTTGTATTGTTCTGATAAATCAACTGTTTGAAATGGAATTCCTAATTTTTCGGCAACTAGCAATGCATCGTTACTATCTTCTAACCATGGACATTCGTTAGAAATAGTAACCGAATCATCGTGCCAATTTTTCATAAATAACCCGATAACTTCATAGCCCTGCTCTTTCAACAAATAAGCTGCAACACTTGAATCTACTCCACCAGAAAGTCCTACTACAACTCGCTTCATAATTATTTTCCTTTCTCTTGTTCTTTTTTAAACTCTTCTTCTGATTTAGAAACTTTTTCAGCATTGCGCTGCTCATATTTGATTAGTTCTTTACCAAAATTAGCTGCTTTGACTTCGTTAATTACTTTATTGTTATCGTAAAATTTCCAAATCCCTACTCGCTTACCCTCTTTATAGGTTCCTTCGTATAATTTATTTCCATTACCGTCATAATATGACGCTAGGCCATTAAATTGTCCGTTTTTATAAACATGTTCATCAATTAACTTTCCTTTATCAGAAAAAGTTTTGGCTAAACCATTCTTTACTCCCAGTTTATAATTGGATTCTTCGGCTATCGTTCCATTGGGATAAAAAACTTTTTTATTTCCGTCTAATGTTCCTTTTTTGTAAAATTCAATATTCATTATTGATTTTGATTCAAAATGATAGTATTTCCATTGACCTTCTGGAATTTTATTTAATAATCTTCCTTCACTAACTTTATTCCCTTTTTGATCGAAAAAAACAGCATAACATGAGCCATCTCCTTTTGAAAAATCACGAGTAGCAATTATACTACCTGCTTTAGTATCGTCAAAATACTTGAAGATACCTATCTCTTTTCCGTGGTTAAATGAACCTTCATATCTGGCACGACCCGATTCTTTATGTGTTCCTCTCCATAAACCATGACGATTTCCTTGTGCGTCAAGTTGATTAATTTTTTCTTGTGCAACAACAGAAAAAGTTAAAAAAAACAGCAGGATGACGTTTTTCATATGATATTTAATTTTTGGTAAAGTTATCAAAAAAATTGTCAAAAAAACCCTGACTTTGCAGACAGGGTTTAGACATATTTTGAAAAATTATTTTTTCTTTTGTGTGGCTTTTTGGGCTTCTGCTTGCTCCATCAGTTCTCGCATTTTCTTTTGAAACTTTCCTTCTTTCTTCTCTTTGGTTTTATTTTCTTGAATTTGAGCGTGAATTTTATCTTCTTTCACGATGTAATTTTTAATAACCAACATGATTCCTATGGTAATTGAATTGGAAACAAAATAGTACAAACTCAATCCTGAAGCATAATTATTAAAGAAAAATAACATCATAATAGGTGAAACATAAATCATGATTTTCATGATTTTACCCATATCTGGCATACCTTCTTGCGTTGGCTGGCTCATGGCTTGATCACCCGTTGTCATTTTCATGTAAAAGAAAATAGCAATTGAAGCTAAAATAGGAAACAAACTCACGTGACTTCCATAAAATGGAATATGAAATGGCAATTGGTAAATACTATCATAAGAAGACAAATCATCTGCCCAAAGGAACGATTTCTGTCTTAAATCAAACATAGATGGGAAAAACTGAAACAAAGCATAAAAAATAGGCATTTGCAATAAAGCTGGTAAACAACCTGCCATAGGATTTACTCCTGCTTTTGAATACAATTTCATCGTTTCCTGTTGCTTTTTCATGGGATTGTCCTTGAATTTTTCATTCAATTCTGTAATCTCAGGACGCAATACCTTCATTTTAGCTTGAGACAAATAGGATTTATAGGTTACCGGCGACATCACAATACGAACTAAAACAGTAAATAAAATAATTGCGATACCAAAACTAATTCCTAATCCAGATATTAATCCGAAAACTGGAATGAAAATATAACGGTTGATCCATCCGAAAATTCCCCAACCTAAAGGCACAACTTCGTCTAAATTTCTATCATAATCATTTAATATTGTATAATCTGAAGGACCATAATACCAATTCATGTTGTAATTCAAAGCACCGTTTTTAAATGCTAAAGGAATTTGAGCCGTAAAGTTTTTCGTAAAAATGGTATCTTTTTCTTCGTCTTCTACTAAATTATCTGATTTGAATTTAGCCGTTTTAAACTTCGTATCAGTTAATAATATTGAAGTAAATAAATGTTGTTTAAAAGCTATGTAGCTTACATCTACAGCATCACCTTCAGAATCTTTAGCTGCATTTAAATAATCGTCTTTTCCTTCTTCATATTCATAAACCAATTCTGTATAGCGATTTTCATAACTGATACTTTTTTCATTTCGGTATGTTTTCAATTGCCATTCAAGATCTAATGGTTTTGAAGTATTTACTACTTTTTCTAATCCTTGAGAACGAATACCAAAATCTAACATGTATTCGTTAGGTTTCAATACATATCGGTACTCTAAAAATTGATCGGGTCCTGCTTTTAACTGAAGTGTTAAGACTTGATTTTTACCTTCGGTTGTTAACTTAGGTTCAAAAAACATGTCTTTTGTATGCAACGTTCTGTTGTCTGCTGTATTTAATGTGATGTCTAAAGAAGCATTTTGATCCTTAATGATTTGAACTGCTTTTTTAGAGTTTTTCTCAAATTGTTCAAATCCTAAAACAGTAGCGTCAACGATGTAACCACCTTTATTTGAAATTTTAAGTGATAAAACTTCGTTTTTGATTTCGGTAACAGCGTCTGTAGCTGACGGAAGTGTTGCCGAATAACCAAACGAACCCAACTGAGCTTGTGCAGCGGCTGTTTGAGTAGCATCTGCTTTAGTTACTGCTGTTGTTGTAGTTGCATCCTTAGCTGTTTTAGCTTCTTTGGCTTGTTTTTCAACTAGCTCCTTTTTCTCTTTTGCCTTTACTTCTTCTGCACTTGGAGTGTTAGCATATAACATCCATAATAAAATTCCAGAGATCAATACAAATCCGATAATCGAATTTAGGTCTAATTTTTTTTCTTCCATCTACTTATTAGTATTCAGTGTTCAGTATTAAGTGAACAGTTTATTTATTTTTATTTTTTACTGCTGCTGCCACAAAACTCACAAAAAGTGGATGTGGATTAGCAACGGTACTTTTATATTCTGGGTGGTATTGAACGCCGATAAAGAAAGGATGTGTAGGAATTTCAACAATTTCTACCAAATTAGTATCTGGATTTACTCCTGAAGCTACCAATCCTGCTTTTTCTAATTCATTTAAATACGCACCATTGAATTCGTAACGGTGACGGTGGCGTTCCATAATCTCGGTTTTACCATAGATTTTTTGTGCCAATGTATTTTCTTTGATGCTGCATTTCCAAGCACCCAAACGCATTGTTCCGCCTTTATTCTCAATATTTTTTTGCTCTTCCATTAAATTGATTACTGGATGAGATGTGTTTTCATTCATTTCGGTTGAATTGGCATCAGTATATCCTAAAATATTGCGCGAATACTCAATTACTGCCATTTGCATTCCTAAACAAATTCCGAAAAACGGAATATTATTCTCTCTTGCATAACGAACCGTGTCAATTTTACCTTCAATTCCACGACCGCCAAAACCTGGGGCAACCAATATACCATCTAAATCTTTCAACTGAGTTGCTGCCGAATGAGCATCTAAATGTTCTGAATGAATTGAAATTACATTCACTTTTGTCTCGTTTGCAGCTCCAGCATGTATGAAAGCTTCTAAAATTGATTTGTAGGAATCTTGTAATTCTACATATTTCCCAACCAAACCAATATTCACTTCATGTTTTGGATTCTTCAGTCTAAATAAGAACTCGTTCCAGTTGTTTAAATCTGGTGTATTTTTTTCGGGTAAATCTAATTTTTTTAAAGCAACTCTATCTAATCCTTCTTCCAACATTAAATTAGGCACTTCATAAATAGTGGATGCATCAATCGATTGAATTACTGCTTCTTTTTTAACATTACAAAATAACGCTAATTTCTGACGTAAGTCTTGCGAAATTTCATGTTCGGTTCTACATACTAAAATATCAGCTTTGATACCGCTTTCCATCAAGGTTTTCACCGAATGTTGAGTCGGTTTCGTTTTCAATTCTCCGGCAGCAGCCAAATAAGGGACTAACGTTAAATGCACTACAATTCCATTATTTTCACCCAATTCCCAAATTAATTGACGAACAGATTCTATATAAGGTAATGATTCAATATCTCCAACCGTTCCGCCAATCTCAGTTATTACAATATCATAATCCCCCGATTTTCCAAGCAACTGCATGCGTTCCTTGATTTCGTTGGTGATATGAGGCACCACTTGAACCGTTTTTCCTAAAAATTCTCCTCTACGCTCTTTTTCAATAACCGAAAGATACACTCTTCCTGTAGTTACATTATTTGCTTGCGAAGTAGGAACGTTTAAAAAACGCTCGTAATGACCTAAGTCCAAATCCGTTTCTGCTCCATCGTCTGTTACATAACATTCTCCGTGTTCGTATGGATTTAGCGTTCCTGGGTCTACGTTAATGTATGGATCAAACTTCTGAATGGTCGTTCGGTATCCTCTGGCTTGCAATAATTTGGCTAACGAAGCTGCGATAATACCTTTCCCTAAAGAAGAAGTCACACCTCCAGTAACAAAAATATACTTAGTTTGGCTCATTGTGTTGTTGTTGTGTTGTTGTTTCCTGAGTTAAACTTAGGAATTAGTTGTAATTAAAAATAATAAAGGCCAAAGATAATATTAATTAGTCAATGTGCCAATTAGTCGATGTATCAATTTTGTAATTAAATTGTAAACAATTTATTTTTGTTTTGGAAAGTTTCGACGGATGTTTCGCACCAATTCTTCTAAACCGTTTAGTTTGAGTTCGTGGACCAATTTTAATTGTTCGCCCAATTGCCCCTTAGGAAAACCTTTATTGGCATACCAAACCACATAATACTCAGGTAGATCAATTAAATGATAGCCTTCATATTTACCAAAGGGCATTTTGGTATGTGCAAGTTTGATGAGGAGTTCTTGGTTAGTCATTTTTTCAGAGGATAGAAGAAAGAGAAAAGAAGAAAGACTTTAAAACTGTCTAATTCTTTTATCTTTCATCTTTGTTCTATTCTTACTTCCAATTAAAAACAACATCCTTTTCAATATCTGGATGCAAGCTTAATAAGACTGGACATGTCATTGCTGCTCTTTCAAGAATTGTTTTGTTTTTTTCAGAAGTTTCAATGGACATATTTAGAATAACTTCAATTTTTGCAATTTTACGAGGTTCAGATTGCATTATTTTAGTAATAGAAACTGTTGAATCTTTTAAATCAACATTCAAATCTTTAGATTTTATTCCCATTATTGAAACCATACAACTACCTAAAGCTGTTGCTACTAAATCAGTTGGAGAAAAAGCTTCCCCTTTGCCATGATTATCTGTTGGAGCATCGGTTAATATCTGTGTACCAGATTGCAAATGAATACAAACTGTTCTTAAATCACCAACGTAAGTAATATTTGAAGTTGCCATTATTGTACTTTTTTAATCGTTAAATCGTTGTCATAATATAACAAATAACAACCGTTGTTATTGTTTGCACCGTTTTCATTAGAATAGTCAAAACTGTTTTCAACATATTCTGTTTTGTATTTTGAAACCGAATCGGCAAAACCATTTTCCTGACACATTCGTAAAATCGTATCAAACGTAATATCAAACCCTTTAATCGCAACGCTATTTGGAGCACTATTATTGATTTTTTTATACGCTGCCGCAAAAAGCAATTCTTCTGGCGTTTCAATTACTTTACTTGTCGAAGGATACATCATTTTTAAAGTAGTCAAATTTTTAATCGGAATTTCCTCAAAATTCAACGCATCATAGACTTCAAAAACAACCAATTGAATTTCATATTCTTTTTGTAAGCCTTTCAAAATATTGGTGATACTTAAAATAGTACTTGCTTTTTCAATTTCTAAAATAACAAAATTCGTTTTTCCTTTAACCAATTGCCCTTTGAACTGAGCCACATCAAGCGCGCCTTTATCATTGAAAACAGCCTGCTTGACCCAAGGATAATTTTTGAGTAAATATTCTTTTGAAGCAACTTTTTTAGTACTAATAATTGCTACAGCATTGCCGTTTTTTGCTTTGAAATGTTGTAATAATTTAGTCTTCAATTGTTCTTCAGATGGAATGGCATAATATAAATTAGGTAACGCCAATCCTTTTTCTTTTGAAAGCGGCGAAATCACTGGAATGTTATATTTTGAAAGTAATTGTGCGGTACTTTCCACAAATGAATTTTGAAACGGACCAATGACTGCATCGACATTTGAAAAATCGTTTTTAGCAATTATTGAAGCCACATTTGAAGAATACTTTGAACTCTCCACATCATACACTTTAACATTAACAGGCAATCCTAATACTTTTGCCGAATCAATTGCCATCAAAGCACCTGCATAAAAATCTAAGGTTAAATTTAAAAATTTGTTTGTTTTTAAATGTTCGTTGCGTGATTTGAGTGAATCATTTTCGATTTTATTGATGTTAAAGGGCAAGAATAAGACAAGATTTCTGACTTTTGTTTTGGAAACCGTACTAATTAAGTCGGCATTTTCTTTATTTGAAATAATAGCTGGTGCCAGATTTTTTTTAGTAGGTAGTACCAATTGAACTCCTTCCGACAACGTGTCTTTCACTAAAGGATTTTTTGCAATGATCGCCTCAACACTTATTCCGAATTTTTTTGAAATGGCATACAACGTTTCGCCTTTTTGAACCACATAAGTGGTATCGTTTGCAGTGGTCACAGCAGTTGGAAAAAGACTTTTTACAGGAATCAACAATGTTTGATTTTCCTTAATACCATTTATCACATCAGGATTGTTTTTTATAATATCATCGGGTGTAATTTGATATTTTTTGGCAATAGCATATATTGTTTCCCCTTTTACCACAACGTGTGAAGCATTCTTTTGTCCCATTGCACAAAAGAAACTTAAACAAAAAATTAGTACCCAAATGTTTTTCATCTTTTTTTATTTATTCCCATTCAATAGTTGCTGGTGGTTTCGAACTAATATCATATACTACACGATTCACACCACGAACATTATTGATAATTTCATTTGATATTTTCATTAAAAAATCATAAGGTAAATGCACCCAATCTGCCGTCATTCCGTCGGTAGATTCTACAGCTCTTAATGCTACTACTTTTTCATACGTACGTTCATCACCCATTACACCAACACTATTCACTGGTAATAATATAGCACCTGCTTGCCAAACTTTATCATACAAACCGTGCTCTTTTAAACCATTAATAAATATAGCATCAACTTCTTGTAAAATCGACACTTTTTCAGGTGTAATGTCACCTAAAATACGAATTGCTAATCCAGGTCCAGGAAAAGGATGACGGCCTAATAACTCTGGATCAATTCCTAATGTAGCACCTACTCTGCGTACTTCATCTTTAAATAACATTCGTAAAGGTTCCACAATTTGCAATTTCATAAAATCAGGTAAACCACCTACATTATGATGCGATTTTATAGTCGCTGATGGTCCGCCCGTAGCCGAAACCGATTCAATTACATCAGGATAAATAGTACCTTGACCTAAAAATTTTACATATTTTAACTGATTGGCTTCATCGTCAAAAACTTCAATAAAAGCATTCCCAATAGCTTTACGTTTCGCTTCCGGATCATCAAGTCCAGCTAAAGCATCATAAAAACGCTGAGAAGCATCAACTCCTTTAACATTTAATCCCATTCCTTTATATTGGTCTAAAACACTTTGGAATTCATTTTTACGTAATAATCCGTTGTTTACAAAAATGCAATACAGATTACTACCTATCGCTTTATTTAAAATTACCGCAGCAACTGTAGAATCAACTCCACCAGATAATCCTAAAACTACTTTATCGTCACCAATTTTGGCTTTCATATCTGCAATTACTTCTTCAACGAAAGCATTTGGAGTAAAGGTTTGTTCCACTTTTGCAATTTTAACCAAGAAGTTTTCTAACATTTGTTTTCCATCTGTAGAATGATACACCTCTGGATGAAATTGGATAGCATAAGTAGTCTCACCTTCAATTTTATACGCCGCATTTTCAACGTCTTTTGTACTGGCAATTTTGATTCCGTTTGTTGGTAATTTCTTAATAGAATCCGAATGTGACATCCAAACTTGGCTATTGTCTGAAACACCTTCTAAAAACACTTCGTTTTCTTTAATGTAAGATAAATTTGCTCTTCCGTATTCTCTTGTGTTAGAAGCAGCGACTTCTCCACCAGAAAAATGTGCTAAATATTGCGCCCCATAACAAACCGCTAATAACGGTTTTTTACCTCTTATTTCAGATAAATCAGGATGAAGGGCTTCTTCTGAACGCACCGAACAAGGACTTCCACCTAAAATTACCGCTTTATAAGATGATAAATCTGCTGGAATTTTATCGAATGGGAAAATTTCACAGAAAATGTTTAATTCTCTTACTCTTCGAGCTATTAATTGGGTATATTGTGATCCGAAATCTAAAATTAATACGTTGTTCATTGGTGTTGTGTTGTTTTTTTTGTTTCAGGTTTCAAGTTTCAGGTTACTTTTGCTCACTTGAAACAAAAATAACTTGAAACTATTTTTTAATACTCAAACGTTCCGTATTCCGAAACTATCGTTAACTTTTTATTATCTGATGCTTCCACTCTTCCTACAATTTGTGCATCAATATTAAATGATTTTGAAATTTCAATAATTTCTTGTGCAATTTCAGCAGGTACATACAATTCCATACGATGTCCGCAATTGAATACTTGATACATTTCTTTCCAATCAGTTTTAGAATTTTCTTGAATCAATTGAAATAACGGTGGTACTGGAAACAAATTATCTTTAATCACGTGAACGTTGTCTACAAAGTGAAGCACTTTTGTTTGTGCACCTCCACTGCAATGCACCATTCCGTGAATTTGATTTGAATTGTATTTAGATAGTAATTTTTTAATTACTGGTGCGTACGTTCTGGTTGGAGAAAGCACTAATTTACCTGCATCAATAGGGCTGTTTTCAACTGCATCTGTTAATTTTGTTTGACCCGAATACACCAATTCGTTTGGAACTGCTGCATCAAAACTTTCAGGATATTTAGTTGCTAAATATTTCGCAAAAACATCGTGACGCGCAGAGGTCAAACCATTACTTCCCATTCCACCATTGTATTCGGTTTCATAAGAAGCTTGACCAAATGAAGCCAATCCTACAATTACATCACCTGCTTGAATATTCGCATTATCAATAACATCAGCACGTTTCATACGAGCCGTAACCGTAGAATCTACAATAATCGTACGAACTAAATCGCCTACATCAGCCGTTTCGCCTCCGGTGGAATGAATCGTAACGCCGTGTTTCTTTAATTCTGTAATTAATTCTTCGGTACCATTAATAATGGCTGAAATGACTTCAGCTGGAATTAGATTTTTATTTCTTCCGATAGTAGATGACAATAAAATATTATCGGTTGCTCCTACACATAATAAATCGTCAATATTCATGATTAAAGCATCTTGTGCAATGCCTTTCCAAACCGAAATATCGCCCATTTCTTTCCAATACATATACGCTAAGGAAGATTTTGTACCTGCGCCATCGGCGTGCATGATGATGCAATAGTTTTCATCATTGGTCAAATAATCGGGAATAATTTTACAGAAGGCTTGCGGAAATAAACCTTTATCAATGTTTTTGATCGCTAAATGCACGTCTTCTTTAGAAGCCGAAACTCCTCGTAAATTATAGCGTTTACTCGTATCAGAACTCATGAATTGTGTGTGTTGTTGTTGTTCCGCAAAGATAGTTTTAAAATTTAGAATTTAGAAGTTTGCATTTAGAAAAATCTTAAATTTTTATCACATAAATTCCATCCACTACATTTGATATATTATTTGGAACTTGAACGTTTTCTACTTTGTAGGTGGTATAACATTCTTCCTGTGTAGCCGAAAGATCGTTGGTAATAATTATTTCTTCTGTGGTTAAAGTAGTTGGATTGTTCAACTTCAATTTAATAGTATTGTCAACTAAATTTTGAGTATTTGGAAAGATTTGAATCAAATTTGAATTGGGAATAAACCGAAAAGGAATCAATTTATCATCCAAATCTTTAATCACAATTTGTGTGGGTAAAAACGTTTCGTTTTCAAACACATTTTCATCGGTTGTTGCATCAACAATTGCTACAAAAAAAGAGGCCGGAGTAGCTCTATCGCCCTCTTCACATTTATCGCAACTTACATTTAACATTAGGATTAAAACTACTACTAACGAGACTATTTTTTTCATGCTTTATTTACTTAAAATTTCAATTTCAACTCTTCTATTGGCTGCTGCTTGTTGTTCAGAAGCTTCGGGTATGGGATAAATAGGTTGCGAAACACCAAATCCTTTCGCCTGAATTCTATGCTGTGGTATGCCATTAAAAACCAAAAAACGTTTGATTTGCTTTGCTCTATCGGTAGATAAATTTCGATGATCTTTATCAATACAACAAATGTGTCCTTGAATTTCGATTCTTAAATTCTCGTTATTTTGCATTACAAAAAGCAAATCATACAATGCTCCTTGCGATTCTGGAACGGTAGCAAAAGTATTTTGATAAAAATTAATGTTCTTCAATACTATTTTGGTTCCCACTTTAGCCAACTTTATCTTTTCTTCTAACGTTGCGTTTTCAGGAATTATTACTTCGATGGTATCTTTAATTCCTAAAATTTCATTTTCCTTGGACAAATCTTTTTCTTGTAAAAAATGAATGATGGCTTTTCTATTTTCTGCTTTATTGATAGATGTAGCGCCCTTTTCGCCCAAAGAAATACTTTTAAAATCGGGTCTAATATTTATGGTTCCTTTGACTAGATTAAAAATATGCGATACTCGTTTTTGCGATAAGGTATCATTATAACCTAAACTCCCAACTTCATCTGTTGAACCCGTAATGGAAAGAATTTTAGACGTTTTATTTTGCGCCATCCACTGTTGTAACTTGTTCAATTCGGTGGTATTCAATTCAAATTTATTGGTGTCAAAATAGAACGCAACTTGTTCTTGCGAAAACGCAATAAAGCCACAACACAAAAAAACTATTGAAAAGACAAACTTCATTCTTTCTTTTTTACGAAATAACAACAAATATACTACATACAAAAGTATGCCAAAGTTAATTTTCAATAATTTGAATTTCTACTCGTCGGTTTGCGTTGCGTTCTTCTTCCGTTTTTTCAGGAATAGGATGAATTGGTTTTGAACTACCAAAACTGGTATAACTCAATCGGGATTTGTTAATTCGATTGTCTATCAAGTAATTATATACCGTAATTGCTCTTGTTTTTGCAGTATCTTCTTCATCAGCTCCTAGTTGGCAACAAATATGTCCTTGAATTTCGATTTTTAGTTTTGGATTGGCACGCATAATAGCCAGTAATTCTTCAACAACTGGTTTAGATTCGGGGCGCAAAATTCCAGAACGATTATAAAAATAAAGGTTTTTTAAAATGAGCTTATCGCCTACTTTAGCATTTGAAACCTGACTATTTAAATTATTTGGAACAACCTTTACTGGTTCTTCTGAAGGGATTTCTGTATAAAAAATATCCACTTTTCGGTTCAACGCTAAATTTGAATTTTGTTCGAAATTTTCTCCTTTACTTTCGATTTCGATTGGCTTTTGATTGGTAACTTTTTCAATAATATGAGCTATAAATTTAGCTCTATTGAACACCAAAGTATCGTTATAACCATTTGATGCACGATAATCGCAATACCCAATAAGCTTAGTGAATTTAACCTTTTTATTTCTAAAAAAGTCATCAAAACGAATCAATTCACTTGTTTTTAGTTGGGCTACATCGGTATCAAAATAGACCGTAAATTTTGATTGTCCAAAAGAAATAGCACTTATAGACAGCATTAGAAATAATAGGTTTTTCATAGAGGTACAATTTGGTCTACCGAAAATAGTAATTTTTCTTTGATTGATTATTTAAGATGCTTACTTTTTTTTAAAATAGTAACTAAAAAAGTTAAAAAAAGCTATTGGTAAGTAAAAATAAAATGTATTTTTGAAAAAAGATATAACTCGCGTTTGTAAAAAATATAAACAAGTTATTAATAAGTTTAATAAAACTATATAAATATCAACACAATGAAATTATTTACTCTTTTCTCTATACTTTTTGTTTTTACTAGTAGTCAAATACAAAAACAGGAAATTAAATTAGATGGCGAATACAAAATGATATATGAAACTGAGTATACTTCTGAAAACTGTATCATTAAAATTAATGGAGCTACTTATGTAAAAAAATTAAATAATGGTTCCAAGAAAAAAGGCAAAATAACCGAACAAAAATTAAAGGTCGTAAAGCTGTTTTTTCTAAGAGATTATGCATCAGAGTTGGAAGTAGAAGTTATGGGCGACACTTATAAACCTTCCGATACAATTTACTTTCGCACAAAAAAAATTGGAGAAAAAGATAACCCAGATGATATTGTAGTTTCTAGTGGGCAACTCATCAAAATTAAATAAAAACTAATGTTAAAATCATTACAACGCTTTTGCTCATTTCAGATTTCTGTAGGCGGAAAAGTATCAAATTCAAAAAAATAAGTACATTAGACGAATTATTTAATAACCCGCCACATCGCCAAGCTGCAAAACGTTAGCGGCAATTTTAGACAAACGAAATCTATGAAATATTACCTTATAATAATATCATTCTTTTTTCTTTCTAACTGTCAAAGCCCAAAAAAAGAAAGTCTACATGACGCTTTAAGAGTTAAAGATATCAATGACATCGTTGCAACAATAATCAAAGATGATAACTTAAAAGTATTGAAGACTGAAAGTAAAACTGTAATGCTTTTAGACAGTTTAAAAAAAACCAAAATTTATGTAGCAACAAAAAAAGATAGAGAACTTGGAATACCTCCTCCTCCAGACTTTGTAAGTATTACTAGAATTGTAAAAATCAAAATTAATAATCAAGATTTTTTTTCAAGTAAAGATTCTATTTACATGCTTTCACAATATCCGGATATTAAAAAATTTAAAATTTCAGACGAGATCTTAAGTAAAGTAAATTCTACGTCCTTTAAGAAGAAACGAGCAAAAAGAAAAAACAGCGACGAATACGATTTTTATGAAATTGGAATTCCTCTTTTCTCAAAAGACAATAATAGAGCATATGTAGAATTGAGTCATTATTGTGGTAGTCTTTGCGGCCATGGAGAAGCAATATTTTTAGAAAAAATTAAGGGTAAGTGGATAATTGTTGATAAAATTGAAACCTGGATAAGTTAAAAACTGTCACTAACAGCGGTTTCAAGAATTACGAGCAACTAGTACAAAATTCCATTCTACAAAAAAAAATCCCAATCGTTTGATTGGGATTTCTATTTTTATTACTTCGTGAATAACAATTCTCTGTATTTTGTTAACGTCCATAACTCGTCGTCTACTAACAATTCTAATTTGTCGGCGTGGTAACGAATTTCTTCAAAGTATGGTTTTACTTTATCACAATACGCAGCGGCCATTTTTTCGGTGCTGGTTAAAGCGTTGGCTTTTTTACGCTCTTCGGTCATTTTTTCTACTTTCGTATTGATGCCTTCAATGTGTTCAGAAATTTCCTTGATTAAAGCTATTTGCTCTTTAGCAATTTTTTCAAATGAAGCACCAAAGATTTCTTTCAAACCTTTTACGTTTTCAATCAATACGTTTTGGTAACGAATCGCTGTTGGAACCACATGATTACGAGCAATATCGCCTAAAATTCTACCTTCAATTTGAATTTTTTTCACGTATTCTTCTAGTTCAATTTCATAGCGAGATTCAACCTCAACGTGGTTCATTACGCCCATTTCGCCAAACAATTCAATCGCTTTCTTAGACACTTTTGCTTTTAACGCTTCAGGTGTTGTTTTGTGGTTGCTTAGTCCGCGTTTTTTAGCTTCTTTTTCCCATGCTTCGCTGTATCCGTCGCCTTCAAAAAGAATTGCTTTCGTTTGTTTGATGTATTCTCTCAATACATTGAAAATAGCTTCGTCTTTCTTTAAATCTTTTTTCTCAATTAACGTGTCTACTTCTTTTTTGAAGTCTTTCAATTGTTTTGCCACAATCGTGTTTAACGTTGTCATTGAAACCGCACAGTTTGCAGAAGAACCCACGGCTCTGAACTCAAATTTGTTTCCGGTGAACGCAAATGGTGAGGTTCTGTTTCTATCGGTATTGTCTAATAAAACGTCTGGTAATTTACCTACTACGTTTAATTTTAAATCGGTTTTTTCTTCTGGTGATAATTTTCCATTAGATACCCCTTCTAATTCGGCTAAAACTTTAGTCAATTGTTGACCAATGAATACCGAAATAATCGCAGGTGGCGCTTCGTTTGCTCCTAAACGGTGGTCGTTACTTGCCGAAGCAATAGATGCTCTTAACAATTCTTCATTATCATGAACCGCTTTAATCGTATTGATAAAGAAAGTCAAGAATTGTAAGTTGCTCATTGGGGTTTTACCCGGACTCAATAAGTTAATACCCGTATCGGTAGCTAATGACCAGTTGTTGTGTTTTCCTGAACCATTAACTCCTTTGAATGGTTTTTCATGGAATAATACTTTAAAATCATGACGCTCTCCTACTTTTTGCATCACATCCATTAATAAAGAATTGTGATCAACCGCTAAGTTGATTTCTTCAAAAATAGGCGCTAATTCAAATTGGTTAGGTGCTACTTCATTATGACGGGTTTTCACTGGAATTCCTAATAACATACATTCGTTTTCTAAATCACGCATATAGGTTAAAACGCGTGTAGGAATCGAACCAAAATAATGATCGTCTAATTGTTGCCCTTTTGCAGCTGTATGTCCTAATAAAGTACGACCTGTAGCTAATAAATCGGGACGAGAATTGGCTAAAGCCGAATCCACTAAGAAATATTCTTGTTCCCAACCTAATGTTGGTGTTACCCGTTTTACATTTTTATCAAAATATTTAGCTACATCAATAGCTGCAGCATCAATAGCGTTTAAAGCTCTTAATAAAGGTGTTTTGTTGTCTAAAGCTTCACCTGTATAAGAAACGAAAACAGTTGGAATACATAAAGTAGTTCCAAAAATAAAAGCTGGCGATGTTGGATCCCAAGCGGTATAACCTCTTGCTTCAAATGTATTTCTGATGCCTCCATTTGGAAAAGAAGAAGCGTCTGGTTCTTGTTGTACTAATTGAGTTCCGCCAAATTTTTCAACTGGATCACTTCCATCAGGAAACGTTTCAAAAAAAGCATCGTGTTTTTCTGCAGTTGTTCCTGTTAATGGCTGAAACCAGTGCGTATAATGTGTTACACCTTTTGATAATGCCCATTCTTTCATTCCTAATGCAATATAATCGGCAATTTTACGATCGATTTTCACACCATCTGCTGCAGCTTTAACTGCTTTGTATGCTTCTGGAGTTAAAAATTGTCGCATGGCTTTGTCACCAAAGACATTACTACCAAAAATAACTGATTTTCTGTCCAATTCTTCTACATGAACTGGTTTTCTGTCGGTTGCCTTTCTTAAAGCTTGAAAACGAAATGTTGACATAAAGTTGTGTTTTTAAAGTTATACCCTTGAAAAGTTATGCAAATATATAACTTTTTTGAATAATTTTATATTGACCCCTATTTTTTTTAGGGGTAAAATATTTTTTTAGTATATTTACACTATGAAAACAGCAAATTTATACATGATTATGTTGGGTTGTACCCCAAAAGGACGTTTTACTGAGCAACATGATATCTTTTTTGGTATTGGAACGAGTGTAAAAGAATTAGTTCCTGATATGAAGTCGTTTTGGCCTGAAGCAAAAGGAAAAATACATATAGATGCTTGGCAAAAAGTAACTTTTGTGGATGGATTTAGTATTGAAGTAGTTTCCAAAGCTGAAAAAATAGCACAAGAAGAGCAATTATTCTTTTTGAATTTAGGCGGATATAAAGAAGGTGAATTTGAAGAATACCATTATAAAGTGTTAGTAGTTGCAACAACAAAGGGCGAAGCCATTAAAAAAGCAAAGCAAACTACTTTTTATAAACATTGTGGTTTCAAAGGAGCAATATCACATATTGATGATAAATATGGTATTGATGTGGACGATATTCACAATATAGAAGAGATACTTTCGGATGCATTCAAATCGGAGTATGGCTTACAAATTAAAAAAACCAATGTGTTTTCTGAAGATGAAAAACACATTGGTTATTTAAAAATTGATACTATAAAGATTTAAAACTTTCGGGGAAGATTACCTTTTATTTAAAGTTGTTTGATATTTTTTGAATGTATTCCATAGGCTTCGATTACGGAATCATAATCATTAAAATCTACTTGATTTGAACTTCTATTAGAGAAAAAACCTGGAATAATTACAATTCTAAACGTTTGATTATTAATATACTGAGGCGTATTTGCTAAATTATAAGTACCATCTGCATAAATAGTAAAATCTACTCTGCTAAAATCATAATCATAATCTAATTCCCCTGCATTCAAATATAACGTTCTAGGAATCAGCTGCCAAACAGGTGTGCTAGAATTAATTACATCAGACATTCTATAAATTAGGATATTATCTGAAGCATAAATTTGAGGATTTAAATTTCTATAAATAAAATATTTTCCAGAAGTAGCATCAAAACTGAAGTTGATATTTTTTAATTCAAAAACCTCAGCAATGGTATCGTTATCAACAGTGTCTTGAACTTCGTTTACGGTACAACCTTGTAACGTGATCATTCCGATAAAAGCAATTAGTAAGGTAATTTTTTTCATAATATAGTTTTTTAGAGATTTAATATGATACACTATAACCAATTGTTGTGCCAAAATTTAATCCGTTTTTATTTTTGTATCTTTGAAACCTCAAAAAGCTTATAAAATGGGAAGAAATAATCCGAAAAATATTAAAGAACACAATGATAAATTACACAAAGAGCAAGCAAAAGCGAAAGCAAAAAAGAATGCTCGTGCCGAAAAATTAAAAGAAATTCAGCGTAAATTTAAAGAAGCTAATTTATAATTGATGACAAATTGCTTTTGCGGAACTACTATTCCATTTCAAAATTGTTGCGAACCTTATCTTACAGGAAGTGAAAATGCAGCAACTGCTGAAACATTAATGCGTTCTCGATATACTGCTTTTGCAACCGGAGCTGCAGATTATTTGGTAAATACCACACACGTTTCTAAAAGAAAGTATCACAATAAAAGAGAAATTTTAGCGTGGAGCCAATCGAATCAATGGTTGCGTCTAGAAATTTTAGCAGCAACCGAAACTACTGTTACATTTAATGCTTACTATTTAGACGAAAATTTAAAAGCGCGAATTCATTATGAACATTCCACTTTTAAATTGGAAAACGGAAAATGGTTTTATGTAGATGGCGAGTATTAAGCCTTTAACTTAACCGGAATCCAAATTTCTTCTTCAGAATTTGGGTCGTTATTTTTATATTTTTCTCCTAAAATTTCAAATTGAGGCCGATTTTCTAATTCATAATCTGAATTGGGCAACCATTCGGTATAAATCGAATTAAAAAAGGCTGCAGCACCTTCTTGATTGCCTTTATATTGAAAAACAACATACAAACCCGATTCAATTTCAAATGATTCCATTCCGTTGGGAACACTATCAAAACTAGAAACTTGTACCGCAGCCCATTTCACAAAAAGTGTTTTGGGATGAAAATCAAAGTTTTCTGGATTCACTTGAATATTATATAATTCGGAACCAATTGTATTTTGAATTTCATTTCGTCTTGGCATAAAACTACTCCATAATTCAAAAACCCGATAATCGGAATAAGAAAACGAAAGTTTTTTACCTATAAATTTTGTACTGGGTAAAGTTTTTATTGTTGGATTCAAATTGAAAATCATTAAATTATTACATATTGCGTCGGTATTGTCCACCTACTTCAAACAACGCACTGGTAATTTGACCTAATGAACATACTTTAGTAGCTTCCATTAATTTCTCAAAAATATTTTCGTTACGAATTGCAGCATCTTGTAAATTACTCAAGTGTTGATTTACGTGATCTAAATTCGCTTTTTGAAGATTATTCAACATATCAATTTGATATGCTTTTTCTTCCTCTGTTGCACGAATGACTTCCGCAGGAATAACCGTTGGCGAACCTTTTGAGCTCAAGAACGTATTTACTCCAATAATTGGAAATTCGCCTGTATGTTTCAAGGTTTCATAATACAAACTTTCTTCTTGAATTTTAGAACGTTGGTACATTGTTTCCATTGCACCCAATACACCGCCACGTTCTGTAATTCGGTCAAATTCTTGTAAAACGGCATCTTCAACCAAATCGGTTAATTCTTCAATAATAAAAGACCCTTGAATTGGATTTTCATTTTTTGCTAGACCTAATTCTTTATTAATAATCAACTGAATTGCCATAGCTCTACGCACGGATTCTTCTGTTGGTGTAGTAATCGCTTCATCGTACGCATTGGTGTGTAACGAGTTACAATTGTCGTAAATTGCATATAAAGCTTGAAGCGTGGTACGAATATCATTAAAATCAATTTCTTGAGCGTGTAACGAACGTCCAGACGTTTGAATATGGTATTTCAACATTTGTGCTCTTTCATTGGCTCCGTATTTATTTTTCATGGCTTTCGCCCAAATTTTACGTGCTACACGACCAATAACCGCATATTCAGGGTCAATTCCGTTAGAGAAAAAGAACGATAAATTCGGACCAAAATCGTTGATATTCATTCCGCGACTTAAATAGTATTCTACATAAGTAAATCCGTTAGCTAAAGTGAATGCTAATTGCGTAATTGGGTTTGCTCCTGCTTCAGCAATATGATAACCTGAAATAGAAACCGAATAGAAATTACGAACGTTTTCTTTAATGAAATATTCTTGCACATCTCCCATTAAACGTAAAGCGAATTCCGTAGAGAAAATACACGTATTTTGTGCTTGATCTTCTTTTAAAATATCAGCTTGTACGGTTCCACGAACTTGTGCTAATGTTTTAATTTTTATGTCTCGGTACACCTCGGTTGGCAAAACTTGGTCACCTGTTACGCCTAAAAGCATTAAACCTAAACCATTATTTCCTTCTGGCAAAGTTCCTTGATACGATGGTCGTGTAACCCCTTTTTTCTTATAAATATCAATGATTTTAGCTTC
>Ga0315907_10001190_pt1 | contig 35873 bp, 46 predicted proteins | sample LakEriMetagenome_3_FD_203525 | JGI IMG/M metagenome (GOLD analysis project Ga0315907, IMG submission 203525) | Freshwater fungal communities from buoy surface, Lake Erie, Ohio, United States - Buoy 12 MA123 | ecosystem: Environmental > Aquatic > Freshwater > Lake > Lake biofilm | place: USA...
GGTCTTAGGAACCTGTGTCTTCGGACGTGCGGGTTCAAGTCCCGCCTCCCGCACCAGTACAACAACCACTCGTAGACATTTATCGAGGTTAGGTAACCACCATGGCTAAACCTTCACGTGCCAAAGTAAAAAAATTGCAATCAGAGGCGATGAAGGCTGCAGCTGAGCGTCGCGCCGAGAAATCTGCAAGTAAGTCTGTTGATACACGAGGCGAAGTTGTACCCGATGCGTATTCGGAAGTGGATCAAGAATGGATTGCGCTAGGCATTAGTGCACCTGCACGGCGCGCACTTATAGATGAGGGGTATTACTCACTGCCTGACTTACGCAAGGCATCGCTCAAGGCACTGAAAGAAGTACATGGGATTGGTCCCAATGTCATACGAATTCTTGTGGCAGAGATGAAGAAGCAAGACATCCAATTTAGAAGTAATTAAGAGGCAGTTCGATCGCTTTCAGGTTTAACCAGAAGATCGGCGATGAAGTGGCCAAGGATTGCGCCAAGTAGTTGTGCGGCGATAAATACTGGCACTGAAGCAATTGCTATTCCAGCAAAAGAATCAGTTAATGAGCGGCCTAAAGTAATCGCAGGATTAGCAAAACTTGTTGAAGATGTGAATACGTAAGCTCCACCAATCCATAATGGAACCAGCCAGAAGGCGTTCTCGCCGCGGCCTTGATTTTTGGCGATAAAGATCGTTGCAATCAATCCAGCAGTGGCTACGACTTCACTAAGGAATAGCCAACTTCCATCACGAGTAGTAGTCGATGGATCTATCAGTGCACTATTAAAGAGTGCGTGGGTCAGTATCGCACCGGATGCTGCTCCTGCCACTTGTACGAGCGTGAAGGTAAGCAGATGAAGTGCAGATAATTCTTTGCGAAGGAATGCAACTAAGAGAACTGCTGGGTTGAAATAGGCACCGCTGACAGGGGCAAGCAACCAGATCGCAAGCGCAAGAATCAATACTGTGGCAAAGGTATTAACAAATAATTGAAGTAGAACATCGCGAGTAAGATCCTGGGCCATGATTCCAGAGCCAATGACGGTGGCGGTGATAAGAGCAGTGCCTAAGTACTCAGCAAAGTGGGCTCGCAGCTTCATCTTCTTAGGCTAGCAATTCTGCTAGCAAAGTTTCGACCCGCTGCTTGATGTCATCACGAATAACTCGAACACTTTCAATTCCTTGCCCTGCCGGATCTTCAAGAACCCAATCCTCATACCTTTTGCCTGGATAGAACGGGCAGGCATCTCCGCAACCCATAGTGATCACAGCATCTGATTGCTGAACCGCTTCCGGGGTAAGAACTTTTGGCGAGTTATGTGAAATATCAATGCCAACTTCTGCCATCGCTTCTACTACAACCGGATTAATTGAATCCTTTGGTGCAGATCCAGCGGATAAAACTTCGACGCGACCTTGTCCAAGATGTGTCATGAAGCCAGCCGCCATCTGAGAACGCCCTGCGTTATGTACACAGACAAAGAGAACGCTCGGCTTATGGGCGCTAGTGGATTGAGTGGAGTCAGAAATAGTCATGCCCGAGAGAATATCTCCCGAGCATGAACTAACAGTGAATTACGGGTTAATTAAGGAACGAAAGTCCCACCAATAGAGCACCAATGACAGTCACAACCGCCATACCCGCCCTGCTAGCTAAGAATTTATCTAGTGGCTTGATAAATGTCATCGCAACGATGATCACTCCTGGAATTACGATTAAGAGCGAACGCGATGCAATTCCAGAATCCTCATTCTGATAACGCCAGTTGATGAGTCCTACTGCAAGAAGAAGATAACCACCCATGCGGTAGTTATTACGCATTGTCTGATTCATTACTTTCCATCCCATAGCGCAAGCTCTTGCCCGAAGTTATCAAGTCCCATTGGACCAATCTTGAGTGCGTGTGCGTGGAAGCGCTTCAATGAGAACTCGCTTCCTAAACGTGTCTTTGCATTTTCACGAGCTGCGATCCATGCACGCTCTCCTACCTTGTAAGAGATCGCCTGTCCTGGCCAACCGAGATAACGATCTGTCTCACTCGTTGCGTGGCTCTCATCAAGAAGAGCTTTATTCATAAGCGCTTCGCGGCCAGAGACTGCATCCCACACGCGACCATTTTCATCGGTGTAACCAAGATGCATACCAATATCAATAACGATGCGTGTTGCACGAAGAGCTTGCGCTGAAAGGAAGCCCATTTCAATACCTGGCTCATCGAAAGCGCCGAGGTCATCCATGAAACGCTCTGCATAGAGTGCCCAGCCTTCACTGTATCCACTGATAGATGCGCCAAAACGCTGAAAACGTGAAAGGCGTTCGCGTTCAAGAACTGATGTTGCAATTTGCAAGTGATGTCCTGGAACTGCTTCGTGGTACCAAGTTGATGCAAGATGCCACCAACTGACTTCGTCTTTCCCGAGAAGTGGCAACCATGTAGTTCCAGGGCGTGACATATCTTCACTGGGAGACATGTAATACGGGGCGGAGGCGCTTCCTTCCGGAGCAAGACGTGCATCGCAGAATTTCATTCGATCATCGATATCGAAGTGAGTGCCATCTAACTGAGTAACGGCAGTCTGTGTGAAATCAAGAAGCTTCTTGATAATCGCATCTTTTCCATGAATCTTGTACTCAGGTGCGTTATCTAGATAGTCAGCGACTTCGCGGAGAGTTTTTGCATCAGGCTTGATCTTTGCCGCAACTTTCCACATGCGCTCTGTGATTTGAGCAAGATCGGCAAGACCCCACTCGTACGTTGCGCGAAGATCTAAATTTGAACCGGTGAAGTAAAGCGCCCAGACTGCATAGCGCTCAGCACCGACTGCATCATTCGGTGTGGCAAGTGCCATATATGTTCCGCGCAAGTATGTAGCTGTTTCAGCAGATGACTTCGCCGCAGCCTTGGCTGCTTCGTGAATAGCGGGGTACTTTCCCTCTGGATCGAAAGTTTTTGCCATTCCGACATATCCACCGTTAGCGTAGCTTTCAAGCTGCTTTGCAATTCCATCTATCTGGCGTTGGGCCGCTGTCTTTCCTTTTTTACCAAGAGTATCGATTGTAGAAATCCAGCTCAGATGTGCCTTATCTACTGCGAGTAGACGCTTTGCGATATTTTCAAAATCATGGGCCGTCTCTTTTGGCATCATCTCAAATACTTGGCGAATATTCGCAGGTGGAGAAGTCAGCACGTTAAATAAGATGTGCGTTTCAAAAGAATCGTGGAGCTCAAGGCCCGAGGTGAGACGTTCCTGCATGACCGACTTTGTAACACGATCTATCTCATCGATGGGCTCGAGTGTGGCGAGCTGAGCCAGTGTTGCTCGTGTTAGGTCTGCTTTAACAGCGCGCCCTTCAATCGAGAAATCATCGAGCTGATCATTGAGATCAGTGATTCCCAAATACGTTGCGGACATTGGGCTCAGGCGAGCAGATTTTTCAACGTAAGAATCTGATAGGGCAAATATCGGTGAGCGATGTGTAGTCATTGTCGGATCTTATATTTAAAGCATAAAAAAAGTAAGGGTGAGCGCTTTCGCGCCCACCCTTACTTTACTACTTGCTACAGATTAGTGATCTGCAGCCATTCCTTCTGCGTGTGACTTCATGCGTGCAATCTTGAGGATTGTGAGACCGAATACGCACTTCGCCAAAACGTCTGCGATTGTGTATCCGAGCTGGATTGCCACGAATGATTCAGGTGAAGCATCGCCCCAAATGTTGAACATGTACGCGATTGGGTAAACGCCCCATGTTGCGATCAGAAGAAGGCGCAGATTCTTTACGCTTGCTGCAACGCCTGCTGGCTGACGATCTAGGGACTTTCCGAGCTCTACGAATAGTACGTAGAGAATATAAATGAACGGAATTGTTGAAAGCACACCGTAAAGAACCTGTGTTCCCTGAACAGTTGAGATTTCACCTGGGTATCCAAGTGCGATCATCGCAGCTGAAGCTGGGACAAGGCGAACGATAAGTGAGCGAGCAAGTTCCTTAGCTAGTGCAAGTACAGCAATTACTTCAACGAGAAGTAGTGGCACTGTGAGTAGCCAGTCAACGTAGCGATATGCCTCATTGAATGAACCTGGCTCACCTGAAAGATTTACGGCTGTGCCGCCTTCTGCTGTTGCTTCGCTGAATGAATTGAAAATTCTCCAGTAGTGGTAACCAGCGATGAATGTAACCATCGATGACATTACGAGAGCATTGCGGTACTTAGGGAGTACGCGTGCCTGTGAAACAAGTGTGTACACGGTGCATGCGAGCATTGAAACAAGTCCAAACGAGAATACGTTGTAGACGAGGTTCCATTGATCTGGATTGAGATTTACCATCTAAAACAACCTCCGTGGGCGTTTTGTTGAACTCCGCGGACCGGGCGGCCCGTGAAATCGATGTGGTGGTGCCGTCCTCGAGGAACCTCACCGTTGGTCGATAGGTAAGAGTTTGAACCTTCTGCGAGTAATTTGCACGCATAAAGAGACGAAATTTCCAAGAATTTCTAAACTATTTTCCTAGAACACGCTCAAATCTAGGGCTGCCACCCGCTCCCAGAGGCCGGGCAGATGACCAACACATGACCATGTCATATGACCATGTCATATGACCATCCCATCAACACCCCAGACCATCTTCTGTTGAGACTACTGTTGAGAGTATGCAAGCCCCAGTAGAGACACCCGTTATCGCACCCCCTAAGTTGCGAGGCTGGTTTCACTTGGGAGCTACGCCCGTTGTTGTTATTGCCTCTCTCGTCCTCTTTATCTTGAGTAAAGAGTCACTCAAATTTGCCGTCGCTCTTTATTCTCTAACGGCGATCACACTCTTTAGCGTATCTGCCATTTATCACAGAGTCCCCTGGTCGCCTGCGAAAAAGAAAATTTGGCGCAGATGGGATCACGCAAATATCAACCTGCTGATCGCAGGTTCCTACACTCCTTTTGCAATGACTCTTCTTGAAGGTACCGATCGAACTATCTGCCTCAGCGTTGTCTGGATCGGGGCGCTCCTTGGTGTGGCAATGCGAATCTTCTGGCTCGGTGCACCGCGCTGGCTCTATGTCATCAACTATCTGGCTCTTGGCTGGGTCGCAGTTTTCTACACTCCTCAGCTCTACAAAGAGGGTGGCTTGTGGGTCCTCATTCCAATCCTGATCGGTGGCCTGCTCTACTCAGTAGGTGCGATCTTCTATGCCCTAAAAAAACCAGGGACTAATGCCAAGTACTTCGGTTTCCATGAGCTCTTTCATATCTTTGTGCTGGCTGCCTGGATATCTCAATACCTGGCAATCTCCTTCGCCATCTATCGCGCATAAACCGCAACCGCGATTGGCCCCGTCTGGCGCTCTTTATCACGCTCAAAAGTCACCCCGGCTCACTTTTGGAGAACTTGATTGGTGCCCTAATCTAGGGCCATGGCAAATGAGAAGAGCACTTTCCTTAACTGGGTAGGTTTCAAAGAGGGCGAAACAACGTCACAGAACTCTGTTGATCGCATTCGCGAACTTGAAGCACAGTTAGCTGACCTGCGCTCGCGCCGAGATATTACTTCTCTAAGCAAAGAAGAGTTTGAAATCTTGGCTACAGAGACGGCTATGAGCATGATCAAATCTGCTCAAGCTCGTGAACAGAAAGCATTCTCATCTTCTGAACGAGTTGTAAGCGAGGCCAGCAAAACTGCTCGCGAAGCACTTGAGGCAGCAGAGAGTAAAGCTCGTGCAATTTTATCTGACGCAGAATCTCGCGGTCGCAAATACATCACAACTGCAGAGAGCGAAGCGCAAGACATTCTTTCAGAGGCCACATCAGAAGCTGAGGCTCTCTTTGAAGAGAAGCGACGTGAAGTAACTGCACTAGCCCTTGCCGCCCGACGTGAAGGCGAGCGCTTGATTTCTGAGGCGCAGGATGAAGTTGTTGCATATCGTCAGTGGTTGAGCCAAGTAATGTCAGAGGCTGAACGACTTAATCGCATTCAAACTCAATCCCTTCAAGCTGCAGAGACAGCTATTGCGCAGGGTCGTTCAAGTCTTGAGACAGCCTTTGCTCGTCTGAGTGATCTCCAGAAAAAGGTGAGCGAGAATTTATCAACTGATGGCGGCCTACTTCCACAAGTACCAAAGACAGTTGTAAGTCAACGGACCAAGCCGGCACTTGAAGCGCCACCGAAAAAAGGCGCACCGAAGAAGAGCGCCGTAAAGAAGAGCGCTCCGAAGAAGAGTGCAAAGAAAACTCCAGCTAAGCGTCGTTAATTCTTATGGCTACCAAGCGCGGTATCCAACACATCCCTGCCATTGACGGATTGCGTGCAATCGCAGTTACTGCAGTTATCTTCTATCACTTGGGCTTTGCATGGATACCGGGTGGATTTCTCGGGGTAGATCTCTTCTTTGTTATATCTGGATATGTAATCACTCGCTTGTTGCTTGATTCGATTGCTCGAAGCGGTGGGTTAGATCTTCGAGGGTTCTATAAAGCCAGAGCGCGACGATTACTGCCTCCCATGGTATTTATGATTGTAGTAACAGCCTTTTACATCAGTATCTGGGCGCAAGATTCTGTCAAGAGATTTCTTACAGATACGCCCTTCTCACTCACTGGAGCGATGAATTGGTGGCTAGTTTTTAAAGAGCAGGATTACTTCGAAGCTATTGGACGCCCACCGCTATTGCAGCACACCTGGTCGCTTGCTGTTGAGTCTCAGTTCTATCTCATCTGGCCAGTACTACTTTTAGTTATTCTCAAGCGCTTTGGAAAGAAAGTGATTCCACTTGCAGCTCTAGCGATTGCACTTTTTTCAGGTACTGCTCTTTTCTTGGTATCGCTCCGACTAGATGCATCAAGCTCAGTAAGTCACGTTTACTTTGGTACAGATACCCACAGCATCGGCCTCTTCCTCGGAGCAGCCCTTGCAGTGAGTTGGATACCGCAGAATTTCAAGAGCGAAGTAAGCAACAGGGCGCAAAACTTCATCGATTTCATTGGCGTCTTTGGGTTAGTTGGAATCCTCGGCTCATTCCTTCTCATTGATGAGAGCTCTCCCACTGCCTACAAGATTGCATTTCCATTAGCAGCCATTTTTGGCGCAGCGATTATTACCTCGATTGTTCATCCAGCTTCGCGCTTTGCACCTATCTTGCAGAACCGAGTACTTCTGTGGATTGGTGAAAGATCCTACGCAATCTACTTATGGCACTGGGTCGTCTTTCAGATCACGCGACCACGAGTAGATATTGATGGTCAAGATTGGGCGCTTATCGCTCTGCGCATTTTGGTTGTCCTGGCTCTTGCTGATATCTCTCTCAAACTTGTCGAGCTTCCCATCCGCAGCGGCAAAGTCGAATACTGGTTTAAGGGAATGAAGTACCGAACCGCGTCGGTGCGCAAAAGACAGAAAATTGCGGTTATATCTTCTATATCTGTAGTCCTCTTATCACTCACCGCTCTTTCATCAGGTGCAGTTGTTTCAAGTACTCGCGCTGCTCAAGAATTTCAAGACTCGCTGCAAAGTGAAGTTGTGATCACTCCTCCAGTTCCTGAAGTCGCAGCCCGCGCAGAGACGATTTGGCTTACTGGAGACTCAGTAATTCTCGGTATTCGAACCGCACTTTCAGAGATCCGCCCACTACTTGTAGTGAATGCTCGAGTTGGCCGGGCTGCCCCTGAACTCCTTCAGGAGATGACCCGAGATCTCGAAAAGGCAGCAGGATCTATCGTTGTGATGGATCTGGGCAATAACGATCTTCTTACTGAAGATACTGTGCGAGCAATCTTTGAGCTTGTCAAAGAAAGCACAAAAGTTGTTGTCGTAAATACTGCTGTACCAAGACCTTATCGTGATGCGAATAACGCGCTTCTCGCAGAACTTGCAGTGCAATTCCCAAATGTGAGCATTGTTGATTGGAATTCAATCTCCGATGGTCATCCTGAATACTTTGCTCCCGATGGCGTGCACTTAGTACCCACCGGTGTGAGTGCCTACGTTATGGCTATAGATGAGGCGCTCAAGTAAAAAACCCGCACCATAATCGATGCGGGCTTTTTACTTAATGCTTTTATGACAGAGTTACACCAAATCCAAATTCATTTCCGATAACTTCTTGGCCATCAGAGTAAAGTGCAACCACGCGTATAGCGGTTGAACCATCTTCTGAAGTCTTTGAAAGTTCTACAGAATATTCAGTTGATGAAACTTCAGCAAATGAGCTCCAAGTTTTTGCTCCATCGCTGCTTGTCTCAACTCTAAATCCAGTGAGTCCATCTGTGGCTTGCAATTGCTTCCACGTAATGACCATGGTTGCCTTCGTTGAATCTTTCCAATTACCTACTGCGTCTGGAGCCTCAACAGATGTTACTGGAGCTGAAGTTGGCTCTGCACTTGGCTCTTCAGATGCCATTGGCGATGCTGAAGCAGCTGGTGCAGGTGTTGCATCATCACTACCGCTATCTGGGCGCGTAACAACAACTACAGCAAGAAGAATTATTCCTACAATGATCGCTGCAAGAACCTTGCCGGAAGCCCCTTGCTTTGGAGCAGATGTTGGAGCGGAAGGTTTTGTTGGAGCGCTTTGTGAGGCAACTTTTGGTGTTGATGAGACATCCACACGACCAGCACCGAGAGATGATGATGACGGAACTGGTGGAATGACTACGGAAGAAGCAGATGTTGCGCGCTTCTTTGCAGCGGACTTCTTAACTGTCTTCTTCGCAGCAGTTTTCTTAACCGCGGACTTCTTCACAGTCTTCTTTGCAGCGGACTTCTTAACTGCTGACTTCTTCACAGTCTTCTTCGCAACAGTCTTCTTCGCTGTTGACTTCTTGGCGACAGTCTTCTTCACTGCGCTCTTCTTTACGGCTGCCTTCTTGGCAGCAGGTTTCTTCTTTACGGCCACAATTACTCCTTGCTTCGGGTGAGCAAAGTTTAGCCTAGCTCAGCCACCATTTTTCTTACATGCGGGGCGATTGCTCGAAGAGCTTTCCCGCGATGGCTGATTGCATCCTTATCAGCGGCAATCATCTGCGCACTCGAGATGGAATATCCCTCAGGGGAGAAAATCGGGTCATAACCAAAACCATTCTCACCCACTGGGTGATGGAGAAGCCGGCCATGGAATCTTCCTTCTTCACAATGACTGCTTCCATCAACAAGTACGAGAGCTGCTACACAAATGAAATATGCAGTGCGATCACTATCAGGAACATCCTTGATTTGATCTAGAACTTTACGCAGATTCGCTTCATCATCTCCGTGAACTCCAGACCAGCGCGCCGAGAAAATTCCTGGATCTCCGCCGAGGGCATCAACGCATAATCCACTGTCATCGGCGATTGCAGGAAGGCCGGTTGCGGCAGACATCTGATGAGCTTTGAGAAGAGCGTTCTCTTCAAATGTACTACCCGTCTCTTCCACATCTGCAAGATCAGGAAATTGATCGAGTCCGACAAGTTCGATTTCACCCGGAGCAATTTCTTCGAGAATGCGATGAAACTCTTCAATCTTTCCCTTATTCCGGGTGGCAAGGAGAAGTTTTTTCATAAGTGCTGAGCCTACTTTGCGAGAGCTTTTATCTGCATCGCCGTCAGATCGGCACATCCTGCGAGTGCGAGATCTAGAAGCGAATCAAGAAGTGCGCGATCAAAAGGTGCGCCTTCTGCGGTGCCCTGTACTTCGATGAATCGACCATCACCACTGCAGACAACATTCATATCTGTTTCAGCACGCACATCTTCTTCATAACAAAGATCGAGCATCGGAACACCATCAATAATTCCAACGCTTACTGCGGCGACTGAATCTGAAAGCGGTTTTGCACTAGCCTTAATGTGGCCTTGCTTCTGCGCCCAGTTAATTGCATCAGCGAGTGCGACATATGCACCGGTAATTGCGGCGGTACGTGTTCCACCATCTGCTTGTAGGACATCGCAATCGATAACAATTGTATTTTCGCCAAGTTGGGCAACGTCTACGATGCCACGGAGTGAACGACCGATGAGTCGTGAAATTTCCTGTGTACGCCCGCCGAGTTTTCCTTTGACTGACTCTCGGTCTGAGCGAGTGTGCGTTGCACGTGGCAACATTGAATATTCTGAAGTAACCCAGCCTTTTCCTGAATCCTTAAGCCAACGCGGAACACCAGGAGTAAATGAAGCAACGCAGAGAACGCGAGTCTTACCGAATTCAACAAGAACTGAACCTTCTGCATGATCTAACCACCCGCGAGTGATCTTGATTTCGCGAAGATCTTTATTGGTTCGTCCGTCGATGCGTGTCATTGTGTCCTCTTTATCGTTGTTTATCGTTTTTATACGTGGTGGATTATTTAAGATCTTGATGGCGTACGTGACCAACTTCTGGCCCAAGGAATCTGCGCGCCAAGCTTTCAAAGCTCATGGCATCCCCTGTTGCAAGGAATTGATGCTCAGCCGGGCCGGCAGTGGCACTTCTGAGTTGATCGGTCTCAACCAAGGTTCGGTAGAGATCCTTTGCTGTCTCCTCAGCGCTAGAAACGAGTGAAACACCATTACCAACAACGTAAGAGATAACGCCAGTCAGAAGTGGATAGTGCGTGCACCCTAAAACAAGAGTGTCCACATCGGCAGCAATAATTGGCTTCAAGTATGTGCGCGCAATCTCAGTGATCGCTGGACCTGAAGTTTCTCCACGTTCCACAAATTCCACAAAGGCTGGGCAAGCAACATCTGTAATTTCTAGATGGGGCGCTGCAGCAAAAGCATCTAGGTAGGCACGCGAATCAATTGTTGTTGCTGTACCGATGACACCAATGCGACCAGATCGTGTTGCAGCAACCGCGCGACGAACTGCAGGCTGAATAACTTCAATAACAGGAACTGAGTAACGCTCACGTGCATCACGAAGCATCGCCGCACTTGCAGTGTTGCATGCAATGACGACAGCTTTTACACCTTGATCGATGAGGAAATCAATTGTCTCTAGAGAAAAATCTCGAACTTCTGCCAAGGGCCGTGGGCCGTATGGTCCGCGTGCAGTGTCACCGATATAAATAGTGGATTCATTAGGAAGCTGATCCAAGATTGCTCGTGCAACAGTTAATCCGCCAACTCCGGAATCGAAGATACCAATTGGTGCCGAACTCATGCCCAAAGGGTATCGTCTAATCCCTCTGTTGCTTCATCCGCATTTGATCCATACACGCCGGTTGAGAGATATTTCCATCCCCCGTCACAGACGATAAAGGCTATATCAGCGCTCTTTCCATCGCGCACTGCCTCATTACCTAAAGCAATAGCTGCGTGAAGAATTGCACCCGTTGAGATTCCAGCAAAAATTCCTTCAACTTCAAGCAGCTCGCGAACGCGACGGACAGAATCTTCGGCGCCTACCGAGAAGCGACGTGTGAGAACCGAGGCATCGTAGAGTTCTGGAATAAAACCTTCATCAATATTTCTTAATCCGTAAACCACTTCACCGTATCGAGGTTCTGCAGCGATGATTTGGATATCTGGATTCTTCTCTCGCAGGTAGCGTCCAGCACCCATCAGCGTTCCAGTTGTTCCAAGGCCAGCGACAAAGTGTGTAATTGTTGGAAGATCTTCAAAAATTTCTGGGCCAGTCGAGTTGTAATGTGCAGCAGTATTTGCAGGATTTCCATATTGATAGAGAAATACCCACTCAGGATTTTCAGCAGCTAATTCTTTAGCAACGCGTACGGCTTCATTTGATCCACCAGCTGCAGGAGAAGAAATGATTTTTGCTCCCCACATTTCAAGGAGCTGTCTACGTTCTGGACTTGTGTTCTCTGGCATCACACAGATAAGTCGATAGCCACGAACTTTGGCTGCCATAGCTAGTGAGATTCCGGTATTTCCACTGGTTGGTTCAAGAATTGTCGCACCAGGTTTTAGCTGACCACTTTTCTCAGCTGCATCAAGCATTGATAGCGCAGTGCGATCTTTAATTGAACCAGTCGGATTTCGATCTTCCATCTTTGCCCACAAACGCACTGTCGGAGATGGTGACAAATTGGGAAGACCGATCAGAGGTGTGTGACCTACCGAATCGGCGAGCGAATCAAAACGTGCCACTTAATTAACCGCCGGCGACTGCAGGCAAAATTGTTACAGAATCTCCATCTTTGACCTGGGCCTCAAGGCTGCCCAGGAAACGAACATCTTCATCATTGATGTAAACGTTAATGAATCGTCGCAGCGCTCCATTTTCAAGGAGTCGCTCTCCAATACCTGGATAGTTCGCATCTAAATCTGCGATCACCGCACCAAGGTTGGCACCTTCTGCTTGAACACTCTTCTGATCCTTTGTATACGGACGAAGAATTGTGGGGATTCGAATATCAATGCTCATAGTGCTTATTATGGCGAAGAAATCGACTATTCGGTAATTGAAACTTCTTCCTCAGTAACTACTCCATCAATAATGCGGAAGGAACGAAACTCAATTGCAGGTGCAATCTCTTCGCGACTAGAGACCAGCACATAATGAGCACCAGGCTCACCTGCGTAGGCAATATCGGTACGAGATGGCCTAGCTTCGGTCTCTGTATGTGAGTGATAGATAACAACAATCTCTTCAGCGTTGTCATCAATCTCACGATAGAGAGCGAGCAAGTCTTTAGGATCGAATTCATAAAAAGTTGGGCTATGAGCCGCATTAATCATTGGTTTTAAACGTTCTGCTTTACCCGAACCTTCTGGTCCAAGAATCACGCCACAACATTCGTCTGGGTACTCAGTGCGTGATTGAGCAACAATTGCATCAACAAATGTTTGGGATATTTCAAGCATGTGCAGATCCTACAGTCTCATTCATCCATCAGCGCAGAGAGCAAAGATTCTTGTAACCAACCCAACCATGTGTAGACGGCGTAGACACCACGGAGTGGATCATCTGGTGAGAGAAGCTCGAGGAATTCAGAAGAATTTTGTTGAACATTTAGACGAACACCAAGAGCTAATCGAATGTCGTTGAGCGCACCTAACCAGGCATTAGCGTTGTCGTGATCGAGATCAACGATCCCATCTTCGGCGCTCTTGAGATACATCCGCATAGACATTGCATGTACCTGCTTCTTGCCTCTTAAGGTTGATTCTGTGTAACGCCTAAATTCACTGGCATCAACTTCATCAGCGTATGCATTAGGAAGTAGGCGTCGTAAGACTTCATCTTCAGGAGGCGAATCATGTGAGGTAATTCCAACCAAAGCTGCAAGTGGATCTTCATGGCCATGATCTACGCGTTCAGAGAGTAATTCGATGAGCTGCTCAATGAGATTAAGTAATATTTCGCGTTCACTCTCTGCAAACTCAGCAATGTAAGAGTTACTTCCGTGACGATGAAATCCCTTTTCGGTACTCACAGAGCTTGATCTCCGCGCTGAAGCGTTGCCCACAACCCGTATTCGTGGATTCGAGCGACATCATGCTCCATCTCTTCGCGAGAACCGGTTGATACGACAGCTTTTCCTTCGGTATGTACTTTCATCATCAACTCATGCGCTTTTTCGCGCGGGTAGCCAAAAAGTTCCATTAATACATACGTTACATACGTCATCAAATTAACGGGGTCATCCCAAACGATGGTGACCCACGGAGTATTATCAGAGAAGATCGCTTTGATCTCTTCTTCAATCTTCGTCGTTGTCTTAACCATCATCGGATAATGATAGAGAATGCTTCGCTTGATAGAACAGGCCACGTCGCATCTGCCCCGACTGTAATTTGATAGGTAGCGATACTGCGAGCTTGGGCCGGAACGTTAATTATGAACGCTCCTTGTGCATCTGTGGTCGTTGCTTGGCCAATCACTTTGCCAGATGTAGTCGACAAGGTAATTATCACACCCGCTGTGCGTGGAAGCACGATGCCCGAAATCGTAAATGGAAGACCACTCTTTACTGATGTTGGCGGAGTCGTAATCAGATTTCGTGCAACTGAAAGTGTGAGCGCTGGTGTTGCCGATGCTTCGCGTTCCCATGAAGACTCAGTAAGAACCCGAAGTGATACCGACTTACCAATGAGCATTGGAATTGAGTACGTTCCATCTATACCTGTTGTCCCCGTAGTCAAGGTGCGAGTTGTTCCGTCTGGGTATTTGCCTTCTACGGTGAATGCAAGATCAGCTACCGGTGATTTATCTTTAAGCGTGATTAGACCCGAAAGAGTTACCGGATTACCGTAGGAAAGCTCATTAGTTGAAAGGGTCAGAGATGATTCAAGTTGGGCTGGTGCAATAGAAGTTGCAACATCGCGTATTGCAACCATCGCTAGCGGTTCTTCTTGCCCAATGACCCATTGAGCGGCCCCACCTAATTGATACTTCGCAACCAATTTCGCACGAACCGAATAGCTCTGTGCATTTTGATGCCAGGCAGTTCGGCTTGCAGTACATGTTGTTGAGAGCCCACTACTTGTCGTACCTGTGTATTCGCGCTTATATGAGAATGTGACTTCTGCAAATGTTTCGTTATATGTAGGTACCGCACCATATGTAGCAGCGATACTGGCGGCATCGCGCATAAGAAATGTTCCAGCTTTTGCTGAAGGTGTAATAATTTTTGCTAAGTTCGATGGACACACTCCTTCGACCTTTGTAACCCAATCTTTTCCATACCCGGGAAGTCCAAGATAAACCTTAGAAGCGGGCATTATTGAAACTGCATACTTAACTGTCTTCTCTGTCCATGCGATAGGACCAATCGGACCTGGGCGTGAAGTTGAATAGTCATAAGTCATAATGCGAAGACGATCAATGTGTGGAGCTACCTCTGCCCATGCATAAACAAAATAACCTTTCTGTTTCTCTGCAGGATTAAAGAGGTACGGGGTCGTTATTGAAAGTATTTTCTTCTGTGCGTGCAGAGCTGCACCTAGCTCCTTAATAAATAAGACCCAATTGGGAGCAGTAGTCTTCCACGTTGTATTTGGATCGATAAATGCAAAGCCTTCAAAATCTAAATCAATTCCATCATAATTTTGTGAAGCGACCGTTGCCACAATCGCATCTACAACCTGTTTACGTGAAATCGGCTTTGCAAGAAGATTTGCCAAAATCATTTGGTCTGTACCATCTGTAATTGTCGGAATAATTGTCATTCCGGCATTACGAAGAGCAGTTAATGGCTCTGTGATTGGAACACTGGGATTAGCCGTCTTGTAAACATCGGCCACGACAGGCTTTTTTGTTTTGCCATCATATTTGAGGGTGTACCAGAAAGGCATAATCTCTTTAATGAGATCTGCATTGTTTAGGACTGCAGGCAAATACGTTTTCATCGAATAGTAAGGAAGCCAGCCTGTCAGAATTTTGCGAGGTGGATTAGCAGCTTCCGCGCTCTGAATGTTCTGGAGTGGAGCAGCAAATAACAGGAGCGCTAGAAGTATTGATAGCGCAGGGAAGCGTTTCATTCCGATTCTTTTTTATTTGGCAACGAATCGAAGATTGCTTTGCATGCAGGACAGATTGGATACTTCTCTGGATCGTGAGCTGGCACCCACTTCTTGCCACACAATGCACGAACAGCTTTGCCAGTCACTGCAGATTCGACGACTTTCTCTTTCTTGATGTAGTGCGCATATCGATCATGGCCGCCCTCATCATCTTCAAGTTCTGGGCGCGTGAGTAGATCTGTATCGCTATCAAGCGAAAGATCGCGTCTGCCGCGTGAGAATAAACCCATGTGCCAAAGGATACTGGCAGCCGATACAATTTCTTGATGAAGGACCTACTGCGTACGCAAGATTTATCTCGCGATGATGTTGAGATGCTCCTTTCGACTGCTGCCGAATTTGCCGCGGATCCATTGAAGTCTCGCGATGCGCTAGCCCATAAGAGCGTCGCTATTTATATGACAAAGCCAAGTACTCGAACCCGATTGGCCTCTGAGACAGCTGTCGCACATTTAGGTGGAACACCTATTTTCATTCGCGGCGATGAGTTACAACTTGGTCGCGGCGAAACAATTGCAGATACCGCCCGCATCATTAGTGGCTATTGCTCAGCCCTGATCGTTCGCACTTTTGCTCAGGCAGATGTTAATGAATTGGGTGCACATGCTTCTATCCCAGTTATTAACGCCCTCACCGATGATGATCATCCAACTCAGCTACTTGCGGATTGGTTAACAATTCGTGAAACATTTGGTAAAGATATTGCTGGCAGAAAATTTGTATATCTCGGCGATGGAAATAATATGTCTCATGCCTGGCTAACAATGGGTGCGATCATGGGTGCTCATGTTGTAGTTGCTACTCCACGCGGATCGTGGGCTCCTGATGCACAGGTTGTTGCAGAAGCTACGAAAATTGCTGCACGTACTGGTGGACGAATTGAAGTTCTCAATGATCCTGAAGTCGCCGCTCAAGATGCCAGCGTTCTATACACGGATGTTTGGATGTCGATGGGTGATCCTGAATCCGAACGCGCAGAGAAAATGAGAGCTCTTGCTCCTTTTGCTGTCACTGAAAATCTCATGAGTCTGACTCGATCAGATTCAATATTCATGCACTGTCTACCTGCTCATCGAGGTGAAGAGGTCGAATCTGCTGTGATTGATGGTCCCAAATCAGTGATCTGGCGTGAGGCCTTCCATCGTCGCACCACAATTCAGTCAATTTTGTATCACACTTCACGTGGAGAACTGAAGGGGAATTAGTTACTCTTTCCCCATGTTGTTAGCCGTCCCTAAAGAGATCCGCGATGGCGAAAAGCGCGTCGCACTTGTCCCAGACATCATAAATAAATTAACACGCCTTGGCCTTGAAGTGGCTATTGAATCTGGCGCAGGAAATTCTGCACAGGCAAGTGATGATGCATATCGCGCTGCTGGCGCGCAGGTAGTTGCCGGCGATGTACTCAAGAGCGCAGATGTCGTTCTCTCAGTAACAGCCCTTACTCCCGCTCAGATCGGAACCTTGAAAAAAGGTGCAATTACAATCTCATTCTTATCCGTAGTAAATCAGCGTGAATCCATCGATGCAGCAGTTGCTGCTGGTGTGACTGCGTTCTCACTCGAATTAGTTCCTAGAATCTCGCGTGCACAATCAATGGATGCGCTCACATCACAGGCTCTCTGTGCCGGTTATCGCGCCTCACTCGTTGGCGCTGAACTTTCTCCACGATTCTTCCCAATGTTAATGACTGCAGCCGGAACTGTTACCCCTGCACAAGTTCTTGTTCTTGGAGCTGGTGTTGCTGGCTTGCAGGCAATTGCAACGGCTCGTCGTTTGGGTGCGGTTGTCTCTGCCTATGACGTTCGTCCATCATCTGCCGATGAAGTGAAGTCGATGGGTGCAACATTTATCGAACTTGAACTTGAATCACTCGAAGGTGCTGGCGGTTATGCACGCGAGATGACAGAAGAGCGCGCTGCAAAACAACGTGAACTTCTCACACCATATATTGCTAAGTCACACGTTGTGATTACAACTGCTGCGGTTCCGGGTCGCACCGCACCACGTCTGATGACCGCTGCGATGATTGATGCGATGGAAGAAGGCACAGTCATTGTCGATCTCGCTGCGGAAACTGGTGGCAACGTCGAAGGATCAAAACCTGGCGAGATTGTCGTTACAAGTAAAGGTGTACGCATTTGGGGCGGAAAAGATGTTCCTAGCCAGCTGCCATTCCATGCATCAAGTTTGTACTCACGTAACGTCGTTAACTTGCTGACTTTGCTTACAAAACCAGCTAGTGAGGGTGTTGCAGTCTCCTTAGATCTCAACTTTGAGGATGAAATCATCGATGGCTCTGCCGTCACACACGCTGGCGTCGATCGAAAGGCAAGCAAGTAAATGGAAGCCCTCACACCTATCGCGGTGATCTCGATCTTCACACTCTCAGTTTTCGTCGGATTCGAAGTTGTTTCAAAGGTTTCTTCAACGCTACATACGCCGTTGATGTCAGGTGCTAACGCAATTCACGGTGTGATTTTGGTGGGAGCAATCATCGTCGCCTCTCACTCAGAGACAACGCTTGAACTCACTCTCTCTGTTATTGCAATAGTTCTAGCGACAATCAACATGATCGGTGGTTTTGTTGTTACCGACCGTATGCTCGAAATGTTCAAGGGTAAGAAAGGAGACGCAGAGTGAGTGATTTCGTTTATGACCTCATTGGTCTTACCGCCGGCGTCTTCTTTATTCTGGCTCTCAAAGGTCTTTCACACCCACGCACTGCACGCCGCGGAAATCTCATCGGCGCATTCGGTGCTGGTATTGCAACAGTAGTTGTCTTCTTTCACGGAGAAATCAAAAACCTCTGGTGGATCCTGGGTGCAATCGCAGTCGGAACCATCGTCGGCGTACCTGCTGCACGCAAAGTTCAGATGACACAGATGCCACAACTTGTCGCACTCTTTAACGGTGTGGGCGGTGGCGCAGCAGCTCTCGTTGCGATCGTTGAATACTTAAGTCTTGGTGATACTGCAACCACTGCAGAGGTTATCTTCACCGTATTTACCGTGGTTGTTGGTTGCGTTTCTTTCAGCGGATCGATTGTGACCTTCATGAAGCTACAAGAGCTCATGACTACACGCCCAGTTGTATTTCCAGGTGGACGCTTTGTTATTGCAGCGACACTGGCAGCCGTGCTCGGCTCATCAGGCTGGGTCGTCGTAGAGCTAGGTACGACGCCACTTTTGGTCGTTGCCGGCCTCTCTCTCGCATTCGGAATTCTCTTTGTACTACCTGTTGGTGGCGCAGATGTTCCGATTGTTATCTCACTCCTTAACGCCTTCACAGGTCTGACAGTTGCTGCCAGCGGATATGTTCTGCAATCAACGCTCTTGATTATCGCTGGAACACTCGTCGGTGCATCAGGAACAATCTTGACGCGCATGATGGCTGAAGCGATGGGTCGCTCACTCTTTGGAACTCTCTTCGGTGCATTTACTGCAAAGCCACAAGATACAAGTGGTGTTGCAGAAGATCGTCCGGTACGAAGTGGCTCACCTGATGACGTTGCGATCTTGCTTAATTACGCACGTCGCGTTGTTATCGTTCCAGGATTTGGTTTGGCTGTTGCGCAAGCACAACACACGGTTCGTGAACTTGCAGATCTCATGATCTCAAAGGGCATTGATGTTGCATACGGAATTCACCCAGTTGCAGGTCGCATGCCTGGGCATATGAACGTGCTTCTTGCAGAGGCGAGTGTTCCTTACGATCAATTGGCAGAGATGGATGAAGTCAATCCAACTTTCGGTCAGACTGATGTTGCCATTGTTATCGGTGCAAACGATGTTGTGAATCCAGCTGCAAAGACAACACCTGGATGCCCAATTTATGGAATGCCAATCTTGGAAGTTTCAAATGCAGCTAACGTAATCTTCCTTAAGCGCTCAATGCGTCCAGGATTTGCCGGAATCGAAAATGAATTGCTCTATGACCCAAAGACTATGTTGCTCTTTGGTGATGCGAAGGCTTCGCTCACGAAGGTAGTTTCAGCACTTAAAGCACTGTAAGGCGGGTTCCCTTAAGCGGGTTTAGTGAATCTGGGCTGTGAATCTGGGCTGCAAGGCTTGCCTGTGAAGCAGCCACTTAATTCTGCAGCATTCGCTCAGTTCTTTCATCTGGGTGCCCGGAATTTCGAGTTGCAGGTAGTTGAAAGTTCAACTACTCTCAGAACATAGCTAAGGAGCAAAAATGCCAGCAGTAACCGTTTCCGATATCACCGTTCTTCCGCGTATTTCAACTACGCCGGGAGCACAACCTCGCACAGTGAAGAGCATTACAACTGCGCCGCAAGGTTTTGAAGGAGAAGGTTTTCCGGTTCGTCGCGCATTTGCTGGCGTTGATTTAGCAGAGCTCGATCCATTTATTCACTTGGATCAAATGGGTGAAGTGGAATACGCACCGGGTGAACCTAAGGGAACTCCATGGCATCCACATCGCGGTTTTGAAACAGTTACATACATTATTGATGGAATTTTCGATCACCAAGATTCAAATGGTGGCGGTGGAACAATTACCGATGGCGATACACAGTGGATGACTGCTGGTGGTGGAATTCTTCATATTGAAACTCCTCCAGAGAGTTTGGTAGTGAGCGGTGGTTTATTCCATGGATTCCAGTTGTGGGTGAACTTACCTGCAGCCAAGAAATGGTCACCACCTGCATATCAAGATGTTCGCGCAAAAGATGTTGCGTTGTTGTCATCACATGATGGCGGTGCACTGATTCGCATTATTGCTGGTGAACTCGATGGACATGTTGGTCCTGGTTCAACGCAAACTCCGATTACTTTGATTCATGCAAGTGTTGCGGCTGGTGCCGAACTTCGCTTGCCGTGGCGTCGTGATTACAACGCACTTGTCTATGCGATGGCAGGACATGGATTTGTTGGTGCGGGATCTCAACCAATTCAAATGGGACAACTCGCTGTCTTCGGTGAGGGCGATGAGATTGTTATTCGCGCAGCACAGCATCAGGAGTCACGTTCGCCGCAGCTTGAGCTGTTTATTTTGGGTGGTGCGCCAATTAAGGAACCTGTGGCTTGGATGGGTCCATTTGTGATGAATACAAAGCGCGAAGTTCTGCAGGCATTTGAAGATTTCCAGAAGGGCTTACTTGGCTCGATTCCAGCGATTTACAAGGAAGATGCCAAGCCAAAGGCACCGATTGCGCGCACAGATAAGTTGCAGGGCGATAGTCCTGCGCGTAAGTCTGAGGCTGATTCCTCTTCTAGCGCTGCTGCGATTCTTGATGTACACGGAGCACCAACAGATATGCAGGAATCTGGGGATCAGTAATACTCCCTTAATCTGCTGCAATTCTAGATTCATAGCATGCACCAACAGATATGCAGGAATCTGGGGATAACTCACCGCTCTAACCTTCACCTTGTCAGCGCACCACTGCACTATCTGCACATGCCTTCAGCGACTGCAGTGATACCGATGAATGAAGATCACAACTCTTCATCAACGCATGCTCGTGAAGACCATAAGGCTTTAACTGTTTCTAGTGGTGAAGATTGCGTTGCCACACTTCTCGCAGCCGCACCCGGGATCAAGACTTTAGGTGGGTTGATTGCGATTGATCCCCAAGATCTCTCCCCTGCTTCACGCATTGATTACCTTGCGGCCCTTGAACGGCAGAGCAGTTGGTTACAAGCTGCGATGCAACGCGCAATTGTTGCCGTAGCCGGAATAAGCGAAGGAAAGTCTGACGGACCATTTACTGGCGTCGATGAGGCGGAGCGCGAAGACGTTTCTTCCGCACTACGACTTTCCGCTGGTACTGCACAAATGCGTATTGATGTCGCTCGTACTCTGGTTAACCACCTTCCAAATACTTGTTCAGCTCTTGCTACTGGAGAGCTCAGCGCAGCACATGCAACGGTCATCGCAAGAGAGACTGCGGCGGCCATTCGTGATGGTTTGAGTGAATTTGCAATATTCTCAATCGAAGAGAAGGCGATTGCACACGCTGAATTTCACACTCCATCCCAAGTAGCCCAACAGGTGCGCAGTTCTATCGCAAAATTTGCGCCTGCCACATTTGAGGAAGTTGTCGAAAAAGCTCGTGATAGCCGACGCGTGAGTTGCTATAACGATGTAGATGGAATGTCTACTGTTGTTGCCATCTTGCCCGCAGAGGATGCGCAAACCGTAATGAAGGCTATCGAAGCATTCATTATCAAGGGATCCACCGTATTCAATATTCCCGGTGAGTCACCTGTCTCTGATACTCGTAGCGCCGATATGAAGCGTGCCGATGCCCTCACATCACTCGCAGGCTTTGCACTAGCTGCAAGTAGTGAAGATGTTGCACTTCACCGTCGCCCAATTACAGTAAATGTGACTATTGATCTTCCAACACTTCTTGGTTTAAGTGAAAATCCTGGACAACTTGCGGGATATGGCGCTATTCCAGCCTCTGTCGCACGAGCACTTGCAAGTGACGGAAAATGGAAAAGATTTATTACAGATCCACAAACCGGTGCACTTTTAGATTATGGGCGTGAAACTTATCAACCACCGCAAGCCCTTATTGATTTTCTGATTGCGCGAGATCGAACTTGTCGATTCCCTGGATGTCGGCGATCGGCCGCACTCTCAGATCTTGATCATGCTCAAAGTTGGGAAGAAGGCGGAACCACGTCACTTGATAACCTCGGTGCGCTCTGCCGTCGCCACCATCAATTGAAGACCCACGGTGGTTGGGGTATTGAATCCCGTGCCGATGGATCGTGCACGTGGACTTCCCCTCTGGGAAAGATTTATCAGACTCCAGCGCGCTCGATCGTCGAACCTGTTTAGCCGAGTCTGTTTAGCCGAGTCTGTTTAGCCGAGTCTGTTTAGCCGAGTCTGTTTAGCCGAGTCTGTTTAGCCGAGTCTGTTTAGCCGAGTCTGTTTAGCCGAGTCTGTTTAGCCGAGTCTCTCGCGCGTGCTGAAGGGTGAATTCGCCTCCATCTAGCTGCCATTAGAATCAGGCTGTGAACAAGCATGCGCAAGTAATCGACAAGGTGATTCTCTATTACGCCTTTACGCCGATTGGTGACCCTGAAGCGTTGCGCCTATGGCAGACCCAACTCTGCACATCGCTTGGATTAACAGGTCGCATTCTTATTTCAAAGCATGGCATCAATGGAACTCTAGGTGGAGAAATGGCGGCTCTAAAGAAATATGTACGCCAAACTCGTAGCTATTCAGGATTCAAGAAGATGCCGATTAAGTGGTCTGAGGGAACTGGGAATGATTTCCCACGCCTTTCTGTCAAAGTGAAATCTGAGCTAGTGGCATTCGGTGATCCTGATGTTATCGAGGTGGATCAGAACGGTGTAGTTGGCGGCGGCACACATATACGCCCACATCAACTTGAGAAGCTTGTCCAAGAACGTGGCGATGAGGTCGTCTTCTTTGATGGTCGAAATGCATTCGAAGCTGAGATTGGCAAGTTTAAAAATGCGATTATTCCGGATGTAACTTCATCGCGTGATTTCATTGAAGAGATTGAAAGCGGAAAGTACGATCACATCAAGGATAAGCCAGTAGTTACTTACTGCACCGGTGGAATCCGCTGCGAGATCATCTCTGCCGTAATGGTTAAGAATGGCTTTAAAGAGGTTTATCAGATCGACGGCGGCATCGTTAAGTACGGTGAGGCGTTTGGTGATGATGGATTTTGGGAAGGCTCTCTCTATACATTCGACGCACGCATGAAGATGGAGTTCTCTGACCACACCAAAGTTATTGGTAAATGTGAAAAGTGTGAAGCTCCAAGCAATATGTTTAGAAATTGTAAAACAGCTTCATGCCATCAACTTATTCTCCTCTGCGATTCATGTGCCGCGCTAGATCCAAATCTTTCTTGCACACATGATCCAAGTAAGGCACGCGACGCAGAGCTCATCGGCTAGTTGCAGATCCAATGATCTGGTGGCCAACAGAGGTACCCACACTTACTCGTGGCCTCATCACACTTCGCAAACCACATCTTGACGATACGCAAGCAGTCTTTGATGGTTGCCAAGATCCCTTGATTCCAAGATTTACAGCTATCAGCGCTGACTATTCAATGGCGCATGCACTTGATTATGTGCAGCGAACTGATGCATCAGTACGCACACAGCGCGAACTGCCTTTCGTCATCGAGTATGGCAATGGCGATGACAAAGTCTTTGCTGGAACTATCTCTTTCCACTCACTGAGCGTGAAGAACAGCGTGGGTGAACTTGGATATTGGATGACATCTTCAATGCGCGGCAAGGGCATTGCAACGACAGCCGCTCGAATGCTCACTGATTATGGCTTTGCAACAATTGGCTTCAAGAGAATTGAAGGAATCGTCGATCGCGACAACGTCGCCTCGCTCAAGCTTCTCGAATCTGCTGGATATCAACGAGAAGGACTTCTACGAAACAAGATCAGCCGAGATGATGGACGCCAAGTAGATATGTATATCTACGCCGCCCTGCCCGAGGATTGGGAATATCTTCCCGATTAAGTCATGAGCAGAAACATCGCTGATTGAGGTCAACTAACTCTCGACTAAGGAAGTGCGCGAGTACCATGTGAGTCATGGAATCACTAGCGTTACTTGTTGCTCTGATTCTTGCTGTCATCATGCTTAGTGGGCCGCTTGGAATTCTGTTGACGATTAATCCAATTTGGAATGCAACGCTAAAAGTTCCTGGGCTCTGGTATGCCCGTCGAGTGCTTATAACGATCTTTGCGGCAATTGGAATTGTCTTCGGATTTCAAGTTTTGTTTAGCGGAGTACCGCTAATTGCTTCACTCATGGTGATGTCAGGAATGGCTTTCAACATGATTGCGATCAAATTGGAATACCAAATCGGTAAATTCAATAAGCGCGCAACTCCAAGAACGCCGGGAGCATCAGAACTCTAGATACTAAATAATGGTGGAGGTGCCGGGAATCGAACCCGGGTCCTTCGGAATCAAAATAGGGCTTCTACGGGCGTAGTGTGCTTATCGTTTTCTCAGTTCCGAATCTCTTACACACGAGTATTCGACAAACTCATTTGCGAAACTGTTCTCTCTACATATTCGCAACGCTATGCAGATGAAAAGCTCTCTAGCGACGCCAGATTCCAGAGCGAGAGCGCCCCTGGGCTGACGGATTCAGACTAGCTTATGCAGCTAGTGTGAAATCACTGCGACTTTTGTCTGCAGTTAGTTGTGCACGGATTTCATGGTTTACGAGATCATTCCGGCTTCCTCGGCCCGCTTCCCCTATCTCAACAGCCAAAGTCGAGACCGTTCACCCCCATGGGTGTGGAAAGCATTGTCGCCATCTCGATGAACCACTCTTGTGATCCACTTGAAGTGTCGACTGTTATGCATTGCCACTATGTAGTTGTGTTCCAAGTGTATAGAACGTTGGTGACATCGCGAAAATTGCATCTTAAACCGCAGTAAATACAAGGGTTTTGCGCTCTACTTAGACGCGCTATTGATACTAGTTAGAAGTCTTTACCTGTCTTGCGGCGAGACATTTCGCGATCGACCTCGCGTGAATCCTGGCGTTCTTTTAGGGAAGCGCGCTTATCGTAGGCTTTCTTTCCACGAGCGAGTGCAATCTCAATTTTTGCTTTGCCATCTTTAAAGTAGAGCTGCAAAGGAATAAGAGTGAGCCCTCCTTCTTTGGTGAGCGCATGAAGCTTACGAAGCTCCTGCATATGTACAAGCAGCTTACGTTCACGTCGAGGCGTGTGGTTATTCCACGTTCCTTCTGTGTATTCAGGAATGTGTACACCGCTCAACCACAATTCCCCATTACTTACATGTGCATAACCATCAATTAATGACGCGCGACCTGCACGTAATGATTTAACTTCGGTACCGGTGAGAACAATTCCACACTCATAGACATCTTCGATCGAGTAATCATGGCGCGCTTTTTTATTCTGCGCGATGAGTTTACGACCGACCTCTTTGACCATGATCTAACTCTAGCCCTTGAGCCTAAGCCTTAGACCTTGAGATATCGGCGAAGAGTTACAAGAGAAGCGAAGGTGGAGACAACTAGACCAGTGAGAAGTAACCAGCCTGAAGCAATCCATACTTCATTCCAACCAAAGAAATTGGTAAAGGTAAGAAGTGGAGCAATCTGTGTATCAACAACTTGCTTAAGGCCCGCGAGCAACCCTGTTGCTACACCCCAACCAATAATTGCCGAGATGATGCCCTCAAGTAAGAATGGTAGTTGGATTGAAAACGATGAAGCGCCAACAAGTTTCATTACGCCAGTCTCGCGACGGCGGTTGAAGGCGGCAATACGCAAAGTATTTGAAATCAATAGCGCTGCTGTGAGGACTGAAGCAAGACCAACAGCGATTGCACCGTTTCGCAATACACCGAGTAACTCGAAGAACTTCTCGAGAATAGTCCGTTGATCCTGCACAACATCAACGCCAGGACGTCCAGTGAATGCTGAAACTACGACTGCAAATTGTGTTGGGTCATCTAGCTTCACGCGGAATGACTCAGGTAACTGATCTGCACTCACATTCTGTGCAATTGCAGAATCTTTAAAGCGCTCTTGGAAGCGAGAAAATGCCTCTGATTGGCTCTCGTAATAAACACTCTGAACTACAGGAAGTGCTGCTAGATCTGCCTTAATCGTTGTGCGCTGTGCATCAGTAACTACTCCTCCAGCACATGAAGGTGATTCTGATAGAGGTCCACAAAGGAATACCGATACTTCGATCTTGTCATACCAATAATCTTTCATCGCACCGACTTGAGCGTTAGAAAGTAAGCCAATACCGAGTAGTGAGAGCGAGATTGCGGTTGTCACAATAACTGCAAAGGTCATGGTGAGGTTACGACGAAGTCCGATACGGACTTCACTGAGCAAGAATCCTGCGCGCATTTCTCTCTCCCTTACCCTGTGTATCCATAAACGCCACGAACCTGATCGCGGATTACATGTCCGCCATCGAGTTCGATCACGCGCTTACGCATCTGATCAACAATTCCTGAATCATGTGTTGCCATCAATACTGTCGTGCCCTCGCGGTTAATTCTGTCGAGCAACTTCATAATGCCCACTGATAACGCTGGGTCAAGGTTTCCTGTTGGTTCGTCAGCGATGATGATCGCCGGCTTTGTTACGTACGCACGTGCGATCGCTACGCGCTGCTGTTCGCCACCCGAAAGCTGGTTAGGCATGCGATCGCCCTTATCTTCAAGGCCAATAAGTTCAAGAACTTCTGGCACTTCACGGTTGATCTCTTTCTTTGAGTAACCGAGAACGTGAAGAGCAAATGCAATGTTTTCGGTAATCGTCTTATTTGGAAGAAGACGGAAATCTTGAAAGACAGTTCCGAGTTGGCGACGTAGCTCAGGGATCTTATGGTTAGAAAGTTTGCCAAGATCTTTTCCTGCAACATGAATGACACCAGATGTCGGCTTCTCTTCGCGCAGGATCAAACGCAAGAATGTTGACTTACCTGAACCTGATGCACCAACAAGGAAGACAAACTCTCCCTTAACAATTTCAAGGTTGACCGAATCGAGGGCAGGGCGCTCTTGACCTGGATAGGTCTTCGTCACATTCTCAAAGCGAATCATGTGCTGCTCCTCTTAACCTTTTCCGAGGGAAGGGTTTGCGCCCGACCCGTTGGTGCTCAGGCTCCATGCGGAACTTAAGACCTTTGGATCACAGGGCTGTTGGGCCCCATCGTCTCCGTACTCTGCCTAGTTTATGGAACATAAGCCATCTATGCGGGATTTGAGCGCAGATAGACTCGACTTTAGATAGAAATTGAGTCCATATTCAGGCGTGCAGCAAGTGTGAGATTTATTGAATGTGAGATTTATTGCGTTGCTTGTGAACGACGCCAGCGAATACCAGCTTCGATGAAATCATCGATTTCGCCGTTAAGAACTGCTGATGTATTACCTGTCTCATGGTTGTTTCGCAGATCTTTAACCATTTGATACGGGGCAAGAACATACGAGCGCATCTGATTTCCCCATGAACCTGAGTTATCGCCCTTGAGAGCATTGATTTTTGCTTGCTCTTCTTGGCGACGTCGTTCAAGTAATTTTGATTGCAAGACAGCCATTGCTGTTGCTTTATTCTGAATCTGCGAACGTTCGTTCTGGCACGAAACAACAATTCCTGTTGGAATATGAGTTAGGCGAACTGCTGAGTCGGTTGTATTCACACCTTGCCCACCTGGACCAGATGAGCGATAGACATCAACGCGAATCTCTTTCTCATCAATTTCAATGTGATCGCTTTGTTCGACCACTGGAACAACTTCAACACCCGCAAATGAAGTGTGTCGACGCGATTGAGAATCAAAGGGAGAGATACGTACTAGACGGTGAGTTCCTTGTTCAACTGAGAGTGTGCCATATGCATAAGGCGAAGTTACGCGAAATGTAGTTGACTTAATGCCAGCTTCTTCTGCATATGAAGTTTCAAGAACATCAACTTTGTGTTCGTGACGTTCGCAGTAACGTAGGTACATACGCATCAACATTTCCGCCCAGTCGGCCGCCTCTACGCCACCTGCTTCTGAGCGAATTGTGATTAGCGCATCGCGGTCGTCGTACTCACCGTTTAGAAGTGTTGTTACTTCAAGTTCGCTGATCGCTTTAACTGTTGAAGCGAGCTCATTCTCGGCATCACGAAGTGCTGAACCATCTGGTTCATCGGCTGCCAATTCAAAGAGCACTGGCAGATCTTCAACGCGGCGGCGAAGAGATTTCAGCCGTCCAATAGTTGATTGAACGCGTGAGAGTTTGCTTGTAACAGCCTGTGCTTTTTCCGGGTCATCCCAGAGATTGGGAACTCCTGCTTGGGCTTCGAGATCAACTGCTTCTGCCTCAAGTTTTGGTAGATCAAGGACCTTCTCAATAGAAACAAGGGTTGCGTCAATCTCAGCTATCTCGAGGTTGTATTCGCGGGCCATGGGGAAAGGATACCCACTTGAAATGAGCGATCACCTCACTGAGTATGTGGAGGTAGTCAGCTAACCCGAAAGCCAAAGAGGTAGAAGCCATTGTTGCGTTGGTTATAAGTTGTTGCCGATGAGATCAATGTGACAGTTCGTATATTCAAAAATGGTAGCTGAAATGGAAGATCGACCTCTGCCTTCAGGGCAACTCTCAAATCTCTGCCGTCACAAGAAATCTCTGCGATCTCCACATCATGTGCTCCTTTATCGATGAGCAATTTGCTCTCCTTTGATAAATCAGAGAGAGCCTCCGCAATTCCCACTTGCGCCTTGTTGCAATCAATTGGAACACCAGGATCTTCGGGACCCTGACCAAATAGATTTTGGGCCATTGTTATCACATTGAATTTTCCACTGTAGTAAGCGTCTTCATCTAAGAAGTGGGCTCCACGTTGAGCAGCCGATTCTGCACTTTGAGTCAAGGTTCGCTTTGCCAAGGTAATCGTTGCAATATTGGTTGTAATCATCACGAGTGAGATTGTGATGAGAAAGAGTGCAATTATTAGAACAGAGATTGATCCTCTTTCATTCTGAATCTTTAGTGAGAATTTTCGTAGAGCTGCTCTATTTCTACATAAAGAGTTTCGAGCGGTACAAATTCTGTTCATGACTGACTCCAAGGAGAGAAGTACTCCTGGGCTGCCGCTTCAATGATTCGACCATAACTGACTGCTGAATCCATCGTGAGTGTGATTCTTACTCGTCCATTTGGAAGATGGCAGGGACTCTTGCTGCACTTCACCTCAACATGTATCGCGGCAATTTCGTGCTGATTCAAGCCAAGACTCTTCCCGCCGACTTCAATGACTTGTCGAATAAGCGCTTCACCAGATTCATCGCTGTTACTTTCTATGAAACTTCGCAAACTCTCCCTTGCCAAAGTTTGCATCACCATCTCATGAGAACTTACTGTGGCAAATTGTCCAAGAAAGATGAAGATTGGAATAAAGAGAGGTATTGCTAGTAAGACGAATTCAACACTGGCACTACCTTCATCCCTTTGTACGGCTTTCTTAGCGAGGCGCAATAATCTTGACGTCGCTAATCTTTTCATCGGGTGTTCTCAATAATCGCGAGCCCCCGAGCATCCGTCTCAAGCTCTCGTCCTAGAAGTACGGCAAGACCTGGAACTAGCTCTGGAATCTTCCGACTTTGCATTGTTATCAACATCGCTAGATTTGAAAATCTATCTGGGGATTCAAGTTTCCGCTCTCTATCTGATTGCGAAAAGTTACCTGAAATTGCTCGAGTCGAAGCTTGGTCTGCTGCTGCCAGGGAGTCAGCATCTCTCATCCCTATTGCGAGAATCAGTTGAATGCAAATGAGAAAGAGAAAGAGAAGAGGGATCAAAACCAACGAACTCTCAACATTGCCCCGATCGTCTTTTATAAATCGCCATGCATTTCGACACCGAATCACTTATCGAATGCCGTTCATTGCATCGAGGGAATTCTTGAGTATTGCGGATAATCGTGGAGCTGCAATTGTCCAAATTGCCGTTACTAATCCTGTTGTCATTAAGACAACCAGTACCCAACCCGGAACATCGCCACGTTCATCTTTCATCATCTTGATAAATTTCATCTCTGTAACTGCTTTCAGCGAAGCCGTGATCCTCTCTTGCACCCAAATCGTGCTCTTTAGGGTCTTTGCTGAGATTTCTTCAGCGCTCATTGATTTCTGCATGTGCTTCTCCTTCTTCTATAGATGTATTTGTTTGTTCTTCTTCTCTGCTGTTCATAGTCTCTAACTCGCAAATAGATTGAGATTCGTTAACGAAGGCCATAGTGCGAAAAGAATCGAAATGGGAAGAATCAGAAAGACCACCGGGATCATCATCGAGATCTCTGCTTTCCCCGCAGTCGCCAAAACTCGATTCCGTTGATGATCTCGTGCTTCCTGCGCATGCCTTACTAAAACTTCTGTAATTGGTGCGCCTCGCACCGTTGCATTGACCATGGAATCAATGAATTTACGGACCAGCGGAGAATTGACATCACGTCCCATCAGATCGAGGGCAGAGTGGAAAGGTGTCCCTTGGTGAACTCGCGCAATCACGAGTCGAAATCTCACACTGAGGTATCCATGTGAATTCTCTGCAATTCGCTTGAAAGCAGCGAGTGGCGACTCCCCCGCAGAAATCGCTAAAGTTAACATCTCAATTATTGCTGGAAATTCTGCCTCAATAGCACTTCGCTGTTTCCTTACAGCGGTCGTGAGTGTTCGATCGGTATAGAGATAAGAAGCCGCCCCGATACTTGTGCTTAGAAATGCAGTAGGAATGAGAGATTGATGACTAAGCGAAGAGAGTACGAAAATAACTAGCGCTGAAGTTGATGTGTAGAGTATTTGAAGATACCGAAATTGCTCATACTCACGCTCGCCACCTCGATTGAGCTCATGCATTCGGCTTTTAACTAAAGATCGGTCTTTCGTTCTTCCCGCAATTTTCTTAGCCTCAAGGCCAGGATTCTCACCGAGAACTATCAGTGATACAGCAATACTTGATAACAAGAGCGATGGAACAAGTGAATTCATCGATCACCACCGAAAACACGCGGAACGCTCGGCAATCGACTTAAGAATGTCATCCAGATGTATGCGAGTACGGTCATGAATAAACCTATAAAGAGAATTCCTGCACCTGTTACCGTTGAAAAAGCCTGAACCGTAGAAGGTTGCATTGCTAGCAGAAGAAGTAAAAGCCAGGGTGCAGCAGATGAGAGGTGTGCAGAGTTCTTGATCCACGATTGCTTAACAGTAATTTCATTACGGAGAGCAAGATCCTCTCGCAGGAAATTCCCGAGTGTGCGTAAAATTGAAAGAAGCTCGCTCCCTCCTAGCGACTTTGAAATTAGGAGAGCCTGAAATATCTGGTCACTTGCATGACTCTTGAAATGCCCTGCAAGATGTTGAATTCCCTTATCAAAGTTTCCATCTTCAAAGACTCGAGACTTAAAATTAGAGAATGCTGGCCGCATAACCACGGGACCCCGAGTTGAAAGTTCTGTTAGTGCTTCGGTAAGAGACATCCCAGATTGAATTGCTGAAACTAAGTGATCAATCACTTCGGGCCATGAAGCGCTGACTTCAAGCTCATATTTTCCTTTTCGATTATTGACAACAACATATGTAAAGGCGATTGCCAGCAAAGAGAATGCACTCGCAAGTAATGGCGATGCGGTCAAGAGATAGACCACCAGAAAGCAGCAACTGAACGACAGAAGAAATGGAGCGAGGCCTTTAGCGCGTTGCATGATTAATTGCCCTCGAATTCATGCTGCAACCCACCACTGATCGATAGGAAAAGCTGAGGCAACTCCCCTGACATACTCCTCACCATTCCAGGACCACAAAGTTTCAATCTCGGCTCGATCATTTTCGTATCGTCCCGTTACCCAACAAACTTCAAAAATTCTTCTCAGCCCCTCACTATTGAGCTTGACCTGAACAATGAGATCTAGAGCTGATGCAACTGTGGGTGCGATGAATTTATGTGAGATATTTTCTCCGGCTAATAATGGGAGAGTCTGAAGTTTGATAATCGCATCGCGCGATGAATTTGCATGAATCGTGCCCATCCCTGGGAGGCCAGAGTTCAACGCAATCAAGAGATCTAGAGCCTCTGCTTCTCGAACTTCACCAACAATCAGGCGAGAGGGACGCATACGTAACGCTTCTTTAATTAGGCGCCTCATAGGGATTTCTCCACCGCCTTGTAAATTTGCCGTCCTTACCTGCAGTGCTACTACATCAGGTAGTTGAGGCTTGAGTTCAAAAACTTCTTCAATGGTTATCACTCGTTCCTGTACTGGGGTTTGGGAAACTAGCGAATTGAGAAGGGTTGTTTTACCGGATTGCGTTCCGCCCGATACGAGAATATTCATACCTAACTTCACTGAACGACTGAGGAGTGTTGCAATTTCTTGACTCATCATTCCTTTGCCAGCCAATTCATCAAGGCTCATACTGCGCATCAGATGCTTTCGGATATTTACACACCAATGCTCTGCGGTGATCTCTGGAATTACGACATGCAGTCTGCTTCCATCCGGCAGTTGTGCATCTACGAAAGGTGATGAGAGATCGATTCGTCGACCACTCCACATGAGTATTCGATCAATAAGCTGTCTTACATCTGCGGCTGTCAGAACAAGATTTGTTAGCTCACTCTTTCCGTTGCGTGCAATAAAGATTCTTTCAGGAGAGTTAATCCAGATCTCCTCAATAGTCGGATCCATCATGAGATTTGAGATTGGCCCATAGGTGACTTGAACATCCATTTTTTCAATCTTTTTCTCGACACTGACATAGTCAGAAGCACGAGTCGGAATTGGAGAAAGTTGACGAGTTTCCATGTGGCGAAAGGTAGATAACACACTGACAGATTGCAGAATTGTGCAAAATTATGGGGATATCTTCGAGACGTATCTCTTTACTCAAATAGGGAAGATTGCTAGGTCTTCGATTAAATAGTGATTTCTGTAGCTAGATCTAAACGGTAGAGGAGTTGTAGCGAGGTTTCTTCTGGGGCCCACTCAACAAGTTCTGAAGAGAACTCAAAAAGTGCCGAGTTTCCTATTCTCTCCAAGAATTTCTCGCCGCTTGTAAGACTTCCTGAAAGTATGACTACAAATTGAAACTTCCCTATTCGTCCACACAGATCTTCTTTGCGCATCATTTGATTGATTACATGTGCACTAGCGAGAATTTGATCCAGACTGCTAAAAATCGGGATTGAGATCGAGGCTAGAGTCAGTGGCGCACCTGATCTCATTGATCCCGAAATCATTCGGTCGAGATGTGAGTAAAAAAGTGGTGGGGCAGCGCAATGCGTTAGCCGGTCACTCATTCCGTCATGCGAAAATTGTGGATCCATCTTCATAAAGTAAATGGGCAATCAATGCTGTCTACCGATAGCCTTGTATTCATGAATTCACCTTCTCGTCATATACTCCCCCGAACAATCGCCTCCACCCTGCTCTTCGTAGAAGGCGCTGTAGTGCTAGCGCTAGGTGCGTGGATGATCTTTTTCGGGTTCACACATGAGAACAGAGAAATCCTGCCACTACTAGGAGTAGTGCTCTTTGCCATCGCAGGTGGATTAGGGCTTATCCAATGTGGGCGTGGATATAAAGCAGGTAAGAATTACGGGAAGGCCCCTGCGGTTCTAGCAAATCTCATTGCACTTGGCGTCGTTAAATACCAAGCGGAGGCAGGGCTTTACATCGTTGCGATTCCTATCGCACTTCTTGCCGTTGCAACTTTGTTTACAGTTCTAAAAATTGCATCCCAAGAAAATAAATCGAAGTAGCTTTCGCTCTCTTCGCTTTGTGTTCTATTGCTCGTAGATTAAATCTGAACCCTTGCGTGCAAGAACTTGAGTGGGTTCCTGGCTAAGTCTTAGCCAGAGCGCTCTCCATTCAGGCTACCCTCAGTTTGACCGTCTACTTCATTGACTCTCGAAAGCATTAGATTTATTCTGGCAATATGCGTAAGTTTCTTGCGGCTTTAAAACGAGGTGTATCTCGCCATCCCCTTGAGATCGAATCCATTCTGGCATTTGAATGCTCAATGCAGTGGGATGAACTTCTCAAGACTGATGGCAATGAGTCACAAAGATTCTGCACCACCTGCTCCAAGAATGTTCATTTAACTCTTTCTGACTGGGCTTATAGCGAGAACGTGCGGCGGGGTCGATGTGTTTCTATCCCTGCGGGTACCAAACTGAAAGTTAAGGGCGAAGATGTGACGATTTCCGAACCCACAGTAGGTATGCCTTTTCCTTTTGATGGCGATGATGATAATTCCTTTTTTAATGACGAAGATGATTAGTTAATTTTTGGGACCCGATATTCCAACTCTTCACAGATAAAGAAGGCTGCTGGCCTAGTGTCAGAGGTTTGAGTCCCTCAGTCCGTTAGCTGTCTCATAAATCTCGTAATCCCAGAGTGAAATATCATCGAGATTAATCGGTTCAAAGCCTTTCGCTTCTAGCGCGCTGGCAATGTGTGTGCGGTGTTCTGTTGCATGGTGAATAGCTTGTGAAAGAACTGTTGAACGCAATCTCTGGATTGTGCCGCCATCATTTTTCAAATCTAGCCAGACATCATCGAGGTCGGCAGCAGCAATCAAATGTGAATCGACGATTGCCGCCTGCTCTGCAAGTCGCGCAAGATCGCTGATATTTTCAATATCTGCAATACATGGATCTCCTGGCTGCGTAATCGCTACTTTGCCGGTGATTTTAAAGGCGTAGTGATCGGCTGAATCAACAATGTGATGTGCAATCTCGGCAACAAACCATTCAGGGTTGGTGGCATACGCTTTCAAGCTCTCTTCCGGCAAAGTCCGAAGATGCTTAATTGTCTCTTGATTAGCCCAAGCCATATGGCGTAGTAAACGTGCAACTGAAATTGTCATAGCGAAGAGGGTAGTCGATTGGTTGTCAGTTACCAAGGATTAATGCGCTGGCTTACCAAGGAACGATCTGGTGATCTTCCCAAAGCACGCCAGTGGTTTTTTCAATTTCATTCTCACTCTGCGAGTTAAATGGTCGGTTGAGCAACCAGAGCGCAGTCTCGGCACCTTCTTCTGCACTGCGCGGTGCATCTGGTCCACCCATATCTGTTCGCGAATGATTAGGGCATATTGCATCAACGAGTAATCCGCGCGCACCCATTCCTGTTTCGTGTGCAAGGTTTCGCACTAGTGCGTTAACGCCAGCTTTACTAATTCGATATGGTGCAAGACCTCCGGCATTTCCCGGTCCTGACATTCTTCCAAGGCATGCAGAGAAGATGACAACACGTCCATTGCGAGCATCTGCCATAGGTGGAACAAGTTCGTTAACAACCATAAATGTTGAATCTAAATTGATTGCCATAACGCGGCGCCACTCGGCATCAGATGTTCGTAAAGTCTTTGACATTTTCTCACTCATGACTGCATGTGCGATAACGAGAGCAGTCGGTGTGGCAATTGAGGTTCTGACTTGAGAAAGTTGTTGGCGAGCGCTTTCAATTGCCGATGGTGTTGTTACTTCGAAATCGATAGCAAAAGTTGTTACTGAACACTGTGGAAATTCTGCAATCAACTTTTCGCGGGCTTGATCTAAACCTTGCGGATCCTTTGCAATCAACGCTAGGTGATATCCCTGGGCTGCTAATCCGCGAGCTACTTCATAACCGAGACCTCGGCTTCCACCTGTGATGATGGCCGTTGCACCGGTTGCACCGGTTGCACCGGCAGGAATGGGGCTCGAGGATGGAGTGCTCATGCGAGAACTCTCCCAATGGCGGCAAAATCCTGCACTCTGAAATTCGGCGTAGAGCCGTCTGGGCAGAGGAAAGGGGTGGAATTGAGCGCCAAGTGTGCGCTATCTCGCCCTCTCGTGGATTTATCGCCTCCGCTTGAGCCGATACTCTTAGGCGTAGGACGAACC
>Ga0315907_10001192_pt1 | contig 35856 bp, 39 predicted proteins | sample LakEriMetagenome_3_FD_203525 | JGI IMG/M metagenome (GOLD analysis project Ga0315907, IMG submission 203525) | Freshwater fungal communities from buoy surface, Lake Erie, Ohio, United States - Buoy 12 MA123 | ecosystem: Environmental > Aquatic > Freshwater > Lake > Lake biofilm | place: USA...
CTAGGCCACGCTCTCTCAACAAGGAACAGGACATGAATGGACTTGGCGGACTCAACAAATCCCCCCACGGCGTGGTGGTGGGTCTGGTGCAGCTGCAACTGCCTGTGGTGGAGACCCCGGCCCAGCTGAAGGCACAGGCCGAGCGCATCGCCTGGATGGTGGGCAAGGCCCGGCGCAACCTGGGAACGATGGACCTCGTGGTGTTCCCCGAGTACGCGCTGCATGGCCTTTCCATGAGCACAGCCCCGGAGCTCATGTGCACTCTGGACGGCCCGGAGGTGGCGCTGTTTCGCGCCGCGTGCATCGAGCACCGCATCTGGGGCTGCTTCTCCATCATGGAGCTCAATCCCCACGGCAACCCCTACAACACCGGCCTCATCATCGATGACCAGGGCGAGCTGCGGCTGTACTACCGCAAGCTCCACCCCTGGGTGCCGGTGGAGGCCTGGGAGCCCGGCAACATGGGCGTGCCCGTGTGCGACGGCCCCAACGGCAGCAAGATCGCCCTCATCATTTGCCACGACGGCATGTTCCCCGAGATGGCGCGCGAAGCCGCTTACAAGGGTGCGGAGATCATCCTGCGCACGGCCGGATACACCGCGCCCATCCGCCACGCCTGGAAGATCACCAACCAAGCCAACGCCTTCCAGAACCTGGCGCAGACCGCCAGCGTGTGCCTGTGCGGCAGCGACGGAAGCTTCGACTCCATGGGCGAAGGCATGTTCTGCGACTTCGACGGTACGGTGATGGTGCAAGGCGGCAACCGCCCCGACGAGATCATCACGGCCGAGTTGCGGCCGGACCTGGTGCGCGAGGCCCGCGCGCTGTGGGGCGTGGAGAACAACCCCTACCAGCTCTACCACCGCGGCTACGTGGCGGTGAAGGGCGGCGCGCAGGACTGCCCCTACACCTTCATGCAGGACATGGTGGCCGGCCGCTACCGCCTGCCGTGGGACGCGAGCATCCAGGTGCGCGACGGCACGCCCTGCGGCTTTGCCGCCCCCACGCGCAGCTACCAGGGCGCCGAACACAACCTGCTGGACAAGGCCTGAGCATGACGACCGTTGCCAGCACCCCCTACCGGTGGCCCTTCGACAGCGACCTGCGCCCGGACAACACCGCGCTCATCGTCATCGACATGCAGACCGACTTCTGCGGCATTGGCGGCTACGTGGACAAGATGGGCTACGACCTGTCGCTCACCCGCGCGCCCATTGAGCCCATCCAGCGGTTGATGGCGGCGATGCGCGCTGGCGGCTTTCACATCATCCACACCCGCGAAGGCCACCGGCCGGACCTCTCGGATCTGCCAGCCAACAAGCGCTGGCGCTCGCAGCAGATCGGTGCGGGCATTGGCGACCCCGGGCCCTGCGGCCGCATCCTGGTGCGGGGCGAGCCGGGCTGGGAGATCATTCCCGAACTGGCCCCGCTGGCGGGCGAAACCGTCATCGACAAGCCGGGCAAGGGCAGTTTCTGCGCCACGGACCTGGAGCTGATCCTGCGCACGCGCGGCATCCGCAACCTGGTGCTGACCGGCATCACCACCGACGTGTGCGTGCACACCACCATGCGCGAGGCCAATGACCGCGGCTTCGAGTGCCTGGTGCTGGAAGACTGCACCGGCGCCACCGACCTGGGCAACCACCAGGCGGCGCTGAAGATGGTGACGATGCAAGGTGGCGTCTTTGGCGCCGTGGCCTCGTCGCAGTCGGTCATCGACGCCATCGCGTCGGCCTGACACAAGCCCCCGACGACATGAGCACCGCAGGCGCCATCGGCTTTGAGACCTATCGCCTGGGCAAGCGCTTTGGCGACTTCACCGCGCTGGACGAGGTGACGCTGGCGGTGCGCCCGGCCACGGTGCACGCGCTGCTGGGGGAGAACGGCGCCGGCAAGAGCACGCTGGTGAAGTGCCTGGCCGGCTACCACCGCGCCGATGCCGGCGCGCTGCTGGTGGACAAGCGCGAGCAGGACGTCCGCAGCCCCGCAGACGCCCGGGCGCTGGGCATCGGCATGGTCTACCAGCACTTCACCGTGGTGCCCGGCATGACGGTGGCCGAGAACCTGCTGCTGGCGCGCGGACGGCTGCCCGCGGTGATTCCCTGGGCGCGGGTGCGGCAGGAGTTGCAGGCCTTCATGGCGCAGGCCCCCTTCCAGCTGCCACTGGAGGCCACGCCGCAACAGTTGTCCGCCGGGGAAAAGCAGAAGCTGGAGATCCTGAAGCAACTGTTCCTGCAGCCCCGGCTGCTCGTGCTGGACGAACCCACCTCGGTGCTGACGCCCCAGGAAGCTGACGAGGTGCTGGGCGCCTTGCGCCAGCGCGCCCACGCCGGGCTGTGCACCGTGGTGCTGATCACCCACAAGTTCCGCGAAGTGCAGGCCTTCGCCGACGACGTGAGCGTGCTGCGCCGCGGCCGCCTGGCCTGGAGCGGTGCCGTGGCCGACACCAGCGCGCCGGCCCTGGCCGCACACATGGTGGGCGGGGGTGAAGGGCCTGAAGCGGCTGAAGGCGCTGAAGGTGCCAAGGTCAGGTCTGTAGCGCCCGGCGCGGCCACAGGCCCTGCGCCCTCACCGGCCCGCAACACCGTTGCAAGGCTGCAGATCACCGGCCTGTGCGTGGCCGGCGACCGCGGCGAGCGCGCCGTGGACGGGCTGGACCTGGACGTGCACGCTGGTGAGATCGTGGGCGTGGCCGGGGTCTCGGGCAATGGCCAGCGAGAACTGATGCAGGCCCTGGTGGGCCAGCGCGACCGGCTGGCCGGCCAGGTGCGGGTGGAAGGCCAGCCCTTTGCCGCCACGCGCGCCCAGAACCGTGACCTGCGGGTGCGCAGCCTGCCCGAGGAGCCGCTGCTGAATGCCTGCGTGCCGGGCATGAGCGTGGCCGAGAACATGGCGCTGCGGCGCTTTGATGAACCCCCTTACGCCCAGGCCGGCTGGCGCCGCCCAGGTGCCGTGCGGCAGCGCGCCCGCGAGCTGGTGCAGGCCTTCCGCGTGCGCACCCGCAGCGAGCGCACGCCCATCCGCGCGCTGTCCGGCGGCAACGTGCAGCGCGCCGTGCTGGCACGTGAGCTCTCCGACGACGCCGCGCTGCTGCTCGTGAGCAACCCGAGCTTCGGCCTGGACTTCAGCGCCGTGGCCGAGGTGCACCAGCGCCTGGACCAGGCGCGGCGCCAGGGTGCGGCCGTGCTCATGGTGGGCGAAGACCTGGACGAACTGTTGCAACTGGCCGACCGCATCGTGGTCATGAGCCACGGCCGCATCGTGCACGCCTGCCATGCGCAGGGCGCCGACCGGCTGGAGATCGGCCGACACATGGGCGGCGGCGCGGCGCCTGCGTCGCCCATCCACCCCCACAAGGCCCACCCATGACCCCCGTGTCCATCCCGGCCCGCCCCTTCCCCTTCGAACTGCCGCCCGGCCGCTGCGCGCTGGTGGTCATCGACATGCAGCGCGACTTCATCGAACCTGGCGGGTTTGGCGAATCGCTGGGCAACGACGTGAGCCTGCTGCGCGCTGCGGTGGCGCCCACGCAGGCCCTCTTGCAGGCCTGGCGCGCACGGGGCTGGCCCGTGGTGCACACGCGTGAGAGCCACCTGCCGGACCTGTCGGACTGCCCACCAGCCAAGCGCGGGCGCGGCCAGCCCCGCCTGCGCATCGGCGACCCCGGCCCCATGGGGCGGCTGCTGGTGCGCGGTGAGCCCGGCTGCGAGATCGTGCCCGAGCTCGCACCACGGCCAGGCGAAACGGTGATCGACAAGCCGGGCAAGGGTGCCTTCTTCGGCACCGCCCTGCAGACGACCTTGCAGGCGCTGGGAGTCACGCACCTGGTGGTGGCCGGCGTGACCACCGAGGTCTGTGTGCAGACCACCCTGCGCGAAGCCAATGACCGCGGCTACGACTGTCTGCTGGTGGAAGAGGCCACGGCCAGCTACTTCCCGCACTTCAAGGCGGCCACGATCGAGATGGTGGTGGCCCAGGGCGGCATCGTGGGATGGGCGGCACGGCTGCAAGACATGCTGGACGCGCTGGACGCGATGGGTGAGGGCTGACATCACAATCGCCCCGCAGCGCCCCTTCAAGGCAGGTCGCCCGCGCTCACCGTCCTCCCCTTCTCACCTGGCCATGGCCGAACCCCACGACACCGACGCTGCCCCGGCACGGGCCAACTTGGCCGAACAGGTCTATGCCGAGCTCAAGGCCCAGATGCACGATTTCCGCCTCGTGCCAGGCGACCGCTTCTCGGAGCTGGAGATCGGCCGGCGCCTGGGGGTCAGCCGCACGCCGGTGCGCGAGGCGCTGTTCCGCCTGCGCAACGAGGGTCTGCTGGAGGTGGAGAGCAAGAGCGGCTGGTTCGTGCGACCGATCGACTTCGCACGGCTGGACCAGTTGTACGACCTGCGCATCATTCTGGAACAGTCCAGCATCGACCGGCTGGCCGCCCGCAGCACGCCCGTGCCCGAGCTGGACGCGCTCAAGGCCGTGTGGCTGGTACCGGCCGCCGAACGCTTGACCGACGCCCGGGAGGTGGGTGCGCTGGACGAGCAGTTCCACACCACCCTGGTACGCGCCACGGGCAACGGCGAACTGGCGCGCGTGCACTGGGACGTCACCGAACGCATCCGCGTGGTGCGCCGCCTGGACTTCACGCGGCCCGATCGCATCGAGGCCACCTATGCCGAGCACGCCAAGATCCTGCGTCAGATCATCCAGCGCAAGGCCGAACCGGCCCGTCTGCTGCTCAAGGCCCATATCGAGCTGAGCAAGGTGGAGGTACGCAAGATCTCGCTGGCCGCGCTGCACGAGGCACGGCAGCGGGCGGTGGGCGGCGGGTCAGGTTAAGGATCAGGCCGCGGGATAGAACGGCGGCTCGCCCTGCCAGTCGAAGAAGCCCGGCAGATCGGCGCTGACGCGGTCGGGCCAGACGGCCTCGCGCTTTTCAAGGAAGGCGCCCACGCCTTCGCGCACATCCTGCGACTGGCCGCGCGACTGGATGGCACGACTGTCCAGGCGGTGTGCGTCCATGGGATGTGCCGCACTGGCCATGCGCCACAGCAACTGCCGCGTGAGGGCCACCGACACCGGGGCGCTGTGGCGGGTCATCTCGCGGGCCAGGGCCTGCGCCTGGCCCAGCAAGTCAGCAGGCTCGTGCAGCGATCGCACGAGGCCGCCCGCCAGGGCTTCGTCAGCGGCAAAGACACGACCGCTGATGCACCATTCCAGCGCCGTCTGCATGCCCACCAGCCGGGGCAGGAACCAGGACGAGGCCGCCTCAGGCGTGATGCCCCGGCGTGCGAAGACGAAGCCGAAACGGGCCTGCGTGGAGGCCACGCGCACATCCATGGGCAGCAGCATGGTCGCGCCAATGCCCACGGCCGCGCCGTTGATGGCACCGATCACCGGCTTGAGGCTGCGGAAGATGCGCAGCGTCACCTGCCCGCCGCCGTCACGGTAGACATCGCCCGCCATCGTGGCCTCGCGCCGCGGGTCTTGGCGCTTGGCGTAGTCAAAGGTGTTGCCGCCTGAGCCTAAGTCGGCCCCGGCGCAGAAGGCGCGCCCGGCACCGGTCACCACCACCGCCCGCACGGCGTCGTCGGCATCCGTCAGGTCGAAGGCCGCGATGAGTTCGTCGCGCATCTGCGCGGTGAAGGCGTTGAGCTTGTCAGGCCGGTTCAGGGTGATCGTGGCCACACCATCGTCCACGGCGTAGAGCAGGGACTCGAAGGAGGAGGTGGTAGCGGTCATCGCAGCGCTTGCCTTCAGTCGCGACCAGCCAGCATCAGTGCGTGGGCGATGGCGGCCGGGTCCGTGAACCACACCTCATGGCTGCCAGAGCACTCGATGTAGCGAAAGAGACCGAGCTTCTCGGACAGACGGGGATGCCAGGGCATGCTGTGCGGCAGGGCAGCATCCATCACGCAGTTGACGTAGCTCTTGCCCACGGTCCACTCGGCGGGTGCGGCGGTGAGCTGCGCCTTGTCGGTGAAGGTCTTGTAAGGGTGCGGGTTGAGCTTCTCGTAAGCCGACGTGGCCAGGGCCAGGTCAGCATCGTTGATGAAGGCGTCGCGCCAGACCGGGAAGGGCAGGCTCACGGCGCCGCCCATGGCCGCGGAGATCTGGTCGAACATGCCTACGTACATGGGCGGCACCATGTCGTTGAGCGACTCCCCCGGCAGCGGCACGAAGGCATTGACGTAGATCAGCCGCGCCACGCGGTCGGCCACCTGCTCCATGGCCTGACTGATCACCATGCCCCCGTAGCTGTGACCCGCCAACCGGATCTGGCGCAAGTCGCGCTGGACGATGAAGTCGACCAGGGACTGCGCCGCATCGGCCAGCCCCGTGGTCGCACGGTTGTCGCCCGGGCGGTTGCCCGCCAGCGTGGGGCAATGCACGGTATGCCCCAGGGCGCGCAGATGCTGCGCAGCGGCCTCCAGCTCCGCGCCGGTGTGCCATGCGCCATGGACCAGGACGTAGGTATCGCTCATTGGGATGTCTCCTCAAGGGTTTTCAATTCCATCGGGGGTGAGACGCCGCCGGCCCAGCGTGGCCAGCGGCATCTGGCTGCCCATCAGAACCTGTCGGGACGGGGTGCGCAATGGGATTTGCCTGGGTGTCCGGCAGCGGCCCGCCCCGCTCGCCTGCATCGCGTAAGCTGGGCCCATGAGTTCACCCAGCACCAAGACTGCCGCACTGTCCCCCCAGGCCTTCGCCACCTTGCTGCTGCTGGCCTGCATGATGGCCGGCAACCATGTGGCCGCACGCATCGCCATGGACCACGGCGTGGACGTCATCACCGCGGTGGCCGCGCGCAGCGCAGTGACTTCTCTGGTGGTGACACTGATCGTCGTGGGCCTGCGGGTCCAGGTGCGCATGACGCGCCGGCACCTGCTGATGATGGGGCTGATCAGCGTGCTGGTGGCGCTGCAGAGCGCATGGCTGTATTCCTCGGTGGCGCGCCTGCCCGTGGGCCTTGCCCTGCTCGCCTTCAACACCTACCCGCTGTGGGCCGCCTTCTGGGCCTGGGCCCTGTACCGGCAGCGGCCCGAGCGCGCGGTGCTGGTGGCCATGCCGGTGATCCTCTTCGGCCTGGCGCTGGCGCTGGACGTGGCGGGCGCCACCTCGGGGCTGGGGGCGCAAGGGCAATGGGCACGCATCGGTGCCGGCGCGGCCTTCGCCACCGCCGCGGCAGCCACCTTCGGGCTGATCCTGGTGCTGACGCAGCACGAGGTGGCGGTGCTGGACGGACGCTTCCGCTCGGCCCTGACCATGGGCATCGTAGCCGTGCTGACATTCGCGGTAGCCGGCACCCAGACGGGCCTGCACCTGCCCAACGCGCCCGCCGGCTGGTGGGGCCTAGCCGCGCTGACCGTTCTCTACGGCACCGGCTTCACGGTGATGTTCACGCTGCTGCCCAAGCTGGGAGTGGTGGGCAGTTCGCCCATCATGAACGTCGAGCCCGTGGCCGCCCTGCTGCTGGCCTGGCCCATCCTCGGCCAGGCCATGGCCCCGGTGCAGTGGCTGGGTGCGGTGCTGGTGGTGGGCGCAGTGATGGTGCTGGGGCTGAGGAAGCGGTAGACGCAGACGGGTTCTGCGGCATTGCGCGCCCTCAGCGCGGCCATCACCAGACACCCGATCATGAGCGCCAGAGGGCGCCATCGATCACACACCAAGGGGAGGGTTGGATGCCAGACCTGCCCTTGGCCCAGTTGGCGAGCCTGGCCGTGCTGCGTTGGAAGTACGCCAGCCTGGGAGAGGCCACGCCGGCGGACGTGAACCGGCGCGTGGCACGGGCACTGGCCGGGGCCGAGGCGCCAGGCCAGCGGGCGCGGTGGGCAACTCGTTTCGAGCGCGCCCTGCAGGCGGGCTTCATCCCCGCCGGGCGCATCCTGGCCCATGCCGGCCTGAGCCCGGCCCGACCACTGATCAACTGCTATGTGCAGCCCCTGAATCCCGCCAGGGGTGAAGACCACCGCGGCCAGACCACCCTGGCCGACGCCTTGGACCAGACCGCGCGCACCCTGGCGCTGGGCGGCGGCGTGGGGCTGGACTTCTCCTCTCTGGCCCGCAGAGAGGTGTTGCCGGCGCTGCACGCCTTCGAACAGGTCGCGCAAACCCACACGAACCGCTCACGCCCTGGGGCCTTGATGGGAGTGCTACACGCGGACCATCCCGACCTGGAGGCCTTCATCGGCGCGAAGGCAGGCGGCGGGCTCATGCACTTCAACCTCTCGGTCGGGCTGAGCGACGCCTTCATGCAGCGCGTGCAGGCCCAGGAGCCCGAGGCCAGCGCGCGTTGGCGGCACCTGGTGCACGCCGCCTGGCACCACGGCGAGCCCGGCGTGCTGTTTCTGGACACGATGAACCGCGACGACAGCCTAGCCTGGCGCGAAACCCTGCGCGCCACGAACCCCTGCGGCGAGCAGCCCCTGCCGCCTCATGGCAGCTGCTGCCTGGGCTCCATCGACCTGTCGCGCCTGGTGCAGCAGCCGTTCAGCCCTGGCGCGCGGTTCGACTTCGACGGCCTGGCGGCCCTGGGCAGCGCCGCCGTGCGCATGCTGGACAACGTGATCGACCTGACGGCATGGCCGCTGGCAGCGCAGCGGCAAGAAGCGCTGCAGACCCGGCGCATCGGCCTGGGTTTCACGGGGCTGGGCGACGCGCTCATCATGTTGGGGCTGCGCTACGACCGCGCCGAAGGCCGCGCCCAGGCCGCCCACATCGCCCGCGTGCTGCGCGACAGCGCCGTGCGGGCATCCGTGGACCTGGCCCGGGAGCGCGGGCCCTTCCCCTGTTTCGATGCCACCAGGCACCTGACCGCCCCGGGCTTTGCATCGCGCCTGCCTGCGGGCCTGCGGCAGGCCATCGCGCAGCACGGGCTGCGCAACTCGCATTTGCTGTCGGTGGCGCCGGCCGGCAGCATCAGCCTGGCCATGGCCGACCATGTGGCCAGCGGCATCGAGCCGGTGTGGGCCTGGCAGATGCGCCGGCCGGTGCACCGGCGCGACGGCCGCACCGTGGAGCTGGACTTCGACCACCATGCCTGGCGGCTGTACCGGGCCCTGCAGCCCACCGGCCCGCTTCCCCCGGCCTTCATCACCGTTCACCAGATGACGCCGCTCAAGCAACTGAAGATGGTGGAGGCGGTGATACCCTTCATCGATGCCGCCGTCTCCAAGACCGTGCATCTGGGCGTGCAGTCCACCGCCGCACACGTGGACCGACTGCTGCGCCACGCCTGGCAGCACGGTCTCAAGGGCCTGACCGTCTACCGACCGAACGCTGTGATCGCCCCCTTGCTTCCTGCTCCCTGCCCGGCCGAACGCCACCCGGCCGCAACGATTCGCGCCCGGCCCCGCGGCGGCCTGCCTCAAGAGCCCAACTGCACCCCACCATGAGCCCCACCCCGCCAGCAGCCAGCAGATCGCCGACCTTTGCTTCAACACCTACGGGGTGAAGTTCCCGATGTTCGCCAAGACCGTGGTGAAGGGGCCGAGGGCCAACCCGCTGTACCAGCAACTGGCCCGCGCCACCGCGCAGACGCCGGCCTGGAACTTCCACAAGTACCTGGTGGACCGGCAGGGCAAGGCCGTGGCCAGCTTTGCCAGCGGCGTGTCGCCCACCAGTCCTGAACTGGTGGCGGCGGTGGAGAAGGCACTGGCCGCGCGATGACGCCTGCCTGCGCCTTGAGCTTGGCGCCTTGCGCCTTGCTCCTGCGGCTTGCGGTACGCCGGGTCATTCACCACAAAGGCCATCAACTTCTTTCGCAGCGGCTGACCGCGCGCGAAGTGCTGCGGAGCGCTCGCAGACTTGCACTTACACCGACGATGGAACAGCAGATTTCAGATCAATGTCAAAGTGGATTTCTTGACGATAGAAAAGTAGAATTAAATTCGATCGCAAAGTAAATCTATGCCTCTGGCACGCCACCAACCAAAAGGGAACCCGACCCTCACGGCTGCCCTGAAGACGCTCAAGCGGCTCCAGGAAAAGCACAACGGCGTTGTCGAAGCTTCCGACTTCAAGGATGACGAGCAGCGTGCCGTACTGGTCAGCACAGGGTTCCTGCGGCCAGTGATAAAAGGCTGGTACATCAGCAGCAGCCCAAGCGACGGTCAAGGGGACTCCACCGCGTGGTACGCGTCCTTCTGGGCATTCGTATCGGGCTACCTGGGCAAACGCTTTGGCAAGCGGTACTGCCTGAACCCTGAGGCATCGCTGTTGCTGCGCACAGGCAACACCACCGTCCCCAGGCAGGTCACTTGTGTCACGGTCGACAGCGGCACGTCGAAGGTGGACCTGCCTTTCGACAACTCACTGCTGGTCTATCCTGACAAGAAACGGGTTCCCAGGACACGCACGGAGGTACGCGGCCTGCAAGTCTGGCCCGTTGCCGAGGCCCTGTGCCTGGCCGGTCCGTCGTTCTTCATCAACAACCCACGCGAAGCCGAGATCGCGCTGGCCACCATCCGCAATGCGTCTGAGCTGCTGCCGACACTACTGGCAGGCGACAAGATGGTTACGGCCGCCGGGCGCTTGGCAGCCGCATTCGATTTCGTCAGGCGCCCCGACGAGGCTGAGCTCATCCGCAAGGCATTTGCCAAATTCAGGATCCCGCTCAAGTCAGCGAACCCCTTCGTGCTGGCCGAGCCCACCCTCTCGCCCAGCAAGGAGCGCTCCCCCTACGTGCTGCGCCTGCGCTCCATGTGGGCTGGATGGCGCCAGGATGTCATCAATGCCTTCCCGCCTGCTCCCGGCCTGGAGGCCCAGACTGTGGGCTACCTGGCAAAGGTCGACGAGCGCTACGTCTCCGACGCCTACAACTCACTTTCCATCGAAGGCTACCGCGTCACCGACGAACTCATCAAACGTGTGGCTCGCGGCGACTGGAATCCGGACGGCGAACCCGAGCACGACATGACCAGGAACGCGCTGGCCGCTCGGGGCTACTACCAGGCTTTTCAGGCCGTGAAGGCGAGCATCAGCAAGGTGTTGTCGAACGAGAACGCCGGACTAGCCGTCAAACGCGATCACCATGACTGGTACGCAGAGCTGTTCGGACCGTCCGTGACAGCGGGCATCGTTGAAGCCAGTCAGCTTGCCGGATACCGGCGCGGCCCAGTCTTCATCCGCAATTCGATGCACACGCCGCTCCCCAGCGAAGCGATCCTGGATTCGCTGGAAGCACTGTGGGAAATGATCGAAGCGGAGCCCGAAGCCTGCGTTCGCGCTGTTATTGGCCACCATCTTTTCGTCTTTATCCATCCGTACTACGACGGCAACGGCCGTATCGGTCGCTTTCTGATGAACACGCTGCTCGCATCGGGGGGCTACCCCTGGACGGTGATCCGGATGAGCCGCCGAGATGACTACATGAAGGCCCTGGAGGCCGCGAGCGTCAAAGGTCAGATCACGCCGTTGGCCGAGTTCATCGCGCAGGAGATGCGTGAATGGGTCCCAGACCGCACTGGCAAGTCCTGACTCACCCTGCCCGTTCGGCAAACCGTCAAGTGCTTGCGGTTGCCGCACGGGCGATCTCAGGGTTGACCCTCGTTCGGTAACGCCGCACCCACTCAGCGCGCAGCGTCGCCCGGCAGCACTTCAGCGCTGCAGTCTGCGGGAAGGTGCCACCCGAGCCACAGGAGCCGGCCACAGCAGCCGCTGCGACCGTCGAGTGCGAGGTCGAGACCGCACAAGGTCCCGCGCACGCAGGCCGCCGGCGGGCAATCGACACGGTGGGGGTGCTGCGCAGTCCGGGACCGCACAGCGTCGCCCGGGTCGCCGGGCCTGCCCACCCCCGTGTGGATCACTCCGATAGGGAATGCCGATGGAGGGTGCGCCCTGCCCGAGGATGGGCGCCTTCGTTCAAGGCCTCTGAGGGCTCCACCGATCCCAAGCCCTCGCCCCCACCGCCTCGCCCCACAGATCGATCTGCACCGCCGTGCCGTCCTGCACCGCGGCCACGGCCTCGCCACGCACATAGCCCAGTGCCATGCAGCTGCCGGCTTTCAAGCTCCAACCGGCGGAAGACACCTCGCCGATGGGCTGGCCGTCCAGCACGATGCTCTCGCCGCCCCAGAGGTAGTGCGCCGGGTCGTCGACGACAAAGGCCATGAGCTTCTTGCGCGGCGGCGCGCCGCGGGCGGCGAGCAAGGCCTCGCGGCCGATGAAGCCGGGCTTGTCCAGCTGCACGGCGAACTCCAGTCCGGCCTCGAATGGCGTCTCGTCCGGCCCCAGCTCCGCGCCCCAGGCGCGGCGCCCGGCCTTGATGCGCAGGGCGTCCAGGGCGTAGTAGCCGGCGTCGCGCAGGCCCAGGTCGGCCCCGGCATGCATCAGCGCCAGATAGACATGGCGCGTCATCTCCACCGGCACGTACAGCTCGTAGCCGGGCCCGCCCACATAGGCCATGCGGGCGGCGCGGACGCGGGCGTGGCCCAGGTCGATCTCCCGGGTGTGCAAGAACTTCAGGGCGGCCGGCGAGAGGTCGTCGGGCGACAACCGGGCCAGCAGCTCGCGGGCGTTCGGGCCCATCACGCTGAGCACGCTCCACAGCGGGGTGACATCGGTCAGCACCGCCTGCTCGTCGGCGTTGACGTGGCGGCGGATCCAGTCGGCATCGCGCACGGGCTGGGCCGAACCGGTGACGAGCAGGAAGCGCTCGCCAGAGGCATCTGCCGGCACAGTAACCCTTGTCGCGCGCAGCGCCGTACCGGCTCCGGGTCACGCCCGGCAGCCTCGGCATGCCCTCGGTGGGTGCGGTTCCGGGCTCAGTCGGGCTCAGTGCGCCCAGTCCTGGCCCACCTCGCACGTCCGACCCTTGGGCAGCGGCTGCGGATCCAGTCCGAGATGGCCAAGGATCTTCTCGATCACAGGCCGCTCGAGGATGGCGGCGATGATCTCGCGCTCCCCGGCGCCGCAGTTCGGACACCGCTCCATGTCGATGTCAGAGCGAAGCTTCAGCGCAGACTAACTTGTACTCAAGTTACGTTGCAGCTAAAGACGCGCTTGAGCAGCCGCGCCCAGCTGATGCGATGCGGCCGGGCCTGGACCGTCTCGACCTCGCACCCGGCAGCCGGCGTATAGCCGCATGACGTCCGAGTTGCTGGACATGCTGACGCCGCACGTCAAGCCCGGCATCACCACGCGCGAGATCGACCGCATCGCCCACGACTACGCGACCCAGGTGCAGCAGGCCGTCCCCGCTACGCTGGGCTACCAGCCGCCAGGCTATCCGCCCTACCCCGCGTCGCTGTGCACGCCCCTCAGGGCGCCGATGCCGCCCGACCGTCGTCCGTGGCGTCGAGAGCCACGAACACCTCCGAGCGGATCAACCAACCCGCGTCGCGCTTGACCCACTGTGCCCCGTAGCGCCCGGTCACCACCGGCGCCGCCGAGACGTCACCTGCGTACCCGGCCCATCGGCCTTCCTCGTACGCAAGCGGCCAGCACGTGCTCACCTCGACGGTGACAGCCTCGCGCTGGTAGACGAGTTTCCCCGCGCCGTTGCCCGCGTCGAGCATCTCGCGGGCCGCCGCGATCCCGTCGACCGCGTGGCCCAGACCCCGCCGGATCGTGATGTCGTCGGTCCAGTAGCGCACGACGGTGTCGAGATCGCCCGCCGCGATGGCGCGCGTCTGGGTCAGCCGGGCGAGACGGATGGCGGCTTCGTCTTCAGGCGACCGATGTGAAGGCATCTCGCTGCTGAGTTTAGGAAATTCAAACGCCCCCTTCAAGCCGGACAGGCCCTGGGTAAACCCGACACCACCGCATGGTCCGGACCTTACGCACCCATCCACAGCCTGAAAAGGCACCTCGAGCCTCGCCCCGACACGCCGCGGGCTGCTTCGTTCGCCCGCGCGCCCAGGTTCACACGGGGCCTGAGGCTGTCTGCCGGCACAGTAACCCTTGTCGCGCGCAGCGCCGTGCCGGCTGCGGGTCACGCCCGGCAGCCTCGACATGCCTTCGGTGGGTGCGGTGCCGGGCTCAGCCGGGCTCAGTGCGCCCAGTCCTGGCCCACCTCGCGCACCCGGCCCGGGGGTGGCGGCTGCGGATCCAGCCCCAGGTGGGTGAGGATCTCCGCGATCACCGGCCGCTCGAGGATGGCCGCGATGATCTTCAGCTCCCCGGCGCCGCAGTTCGGACACCGCTCCACGTCGATGACAAAGCGAAGCTCCAGCGCAGACTAACTTGTACTCAAGTTATGTCGGAGCAAAAGACGCGCTTGAGCAACCGCGCCCAGCTGATGCGGTGCGGCCGGGCCTGAACCGTCTCTGCCTCGTAGCCGGCCGCCGCAGCGGCTTCGGTGGCCCGCTCTTGTACCTCGGGCTCCTGCGGCACCACCAGCGGCCGCGGCACCAGCGCCGCCAGCCGCTGCATGAGCTCCAGCGGGCTCATGACCAGATGCGTGGTTCCATCGCGCCAAGGCGTCTTGAGCTTGAGCTCCACCTGCCCGGGTTTCCCCCTATCGGTGTCGCGAACCAGACACCCTAGCATGTTCGGCCTTGACAACTGGAGCGCACCGTGGCGATCTTCAGCGACCAACCGATCCGCACGCTCAGCGACCTGAAGCAGTTCGAAGCGGCCATGCCACTGGATCAGCGCCTGCCGGAGCGCAGCGTGCTGGATGTCTTCATCTCGGCAGCGCAGCGCCAGCCGGAGCGGACCGCGATCACGATGCTCATGACCGGCGCGCCGGACGAGGTGGTCAGGCGGGTCAGCTGTCTCGAATTGCTGGGTCTGGTGCGGCGTGCCGCCAACCTGTTTTCAGCGCTCGGCGGCGCGCGCCCGGGCGTGGCCTACATGCTGCCCAGCCTGATCGAGACACACGCCACGCTCTGGGGCGCCGAGAGCGCCGGTTATGCGGTGCCGATCAACTTCCTGTTGCAGGTGGAGCACATCGCGGCCTTGCTGGAGGCGTCCGGTGCCCGCATCCTGGTGGCGCTGGGCCCGCACCCGGTGCTGGACATCTGGCAGAAAGCCGTCCAGTTGCGCGAGCGCGTTCCCGGCTTGACGCTGGTGCGCGTGGCACCGCCCGGCACGCCGGCCGAAGACGCCGTGGTCGACTTCCACACAGCGCTGTTGGCCCAGCCGGACGACCACCTGGTCTTCGGCGACCCCGGCCGCGACGATGACGTGGCGGCCTACTTCCACACGGGCGGCACCACCGGCGCCCCCAAGCTCGTCGCGCACACCCACCGTGGCCAGCTGGTGGCGGCGCTGGGCGGTGCGGTGCTGGCCGACATGCGCCCCAGTGACACGCTCACAGCCACGCTGCCGTTGTTCCATGTGGGTGGCACGATCTTCTGCGGGCTGAGCCCCTTCATGGCCGGAACGGGACTGCTGATCATGTCGCCCGGGGGCCTGCGCACGCCCGCCATGGTGCAGGGGTTCTGGCGCCTGGTGGCGCAATACGGCGCCACGCTGGTGGGTGCCGTGCCCACGTCGGTGGGCGCTGTCCTCGACGTGCCACTGGGTGATGCCGACATCAGTGGCGTGCGCGCCGGCTTCTGCGGTGCGGCACTGTTGCCGCCGGCGGTGGGCGAGCGCTTTCGACAGGTGACCGGTCGCGGCCTGTTCGAGGTCTACGGCATGACCGAAGCCTCGGGCCTGATTGCGATCGACCCGGTGGCCGGTGACGGTGGCATCGGCTCCGTGGGCTGGGCCCTGCCCTACACCCAGGTCGACGTGCGCCAACTCGCCGCCGACGGGCGGCTGGGCGCGCCATGCGCCAACGGCGAGGTGGGCGTCATCACCGTGCGTGGGCCGAACGTGTCGCCCGGGTACCGCAACCCGGACCACGATGCCGGCGTGATGGACGCCGGCATGCTCAATTCCGGCGACCTGGGGTTCACCGACGCGGCCGGTCGCATCCACATCGCCGGCCGATCGAAGGACCTGATCATCCGCAGCGGCCACAACATCGACCCGGTGATGATCGAGAACGCCATGGCGGAGCACCCGGCCGTGGCGCTGGCCGCCGCCGTCGGCATGCCGGACGCCTACGCGGGCGAACTGCCGGTGTGCTTCGTCATGCTGCGCACCGGTGCCGGCGTGCCCGACTCCGAATTGCACGCGCATGCCCAGCGGACCATCGGCGAACGACCGGCCTGGCCCAAGCAGTTCTACATCGTCGATTCGATCCCGATGACCTCGGTCGGCAAGATCTTCAAGCCGGCGTTGCGCTGCGACGCTGCGGCACGCCTGGTCAGTGCCGTGCTGCGCGAGCAGCATCGCTTGGCGGAGGCGCAGGTTCGGGTCAGCGCTGGCGGCTCCAGGGGCCTGGTCGTCAACGTCACCCTGCCGGTCAGCGCAGCCACCCTGCTGCCGGCAGTCACCCAGACACTGGCTGGCTACCTGTTCGAGGCCCACGTCGACGTCGGTTGATCTGCGGCCGGACGCCTGCGCCACGCGCGCTCTTGCCTGGAGCCGCTGCCCCCCGCCCAGCAGTGGGCCGACGACTCGGCCTCCATCCACCAGGGGCAGCCGGTGCGAAAGGGATACTGATTGCACCCGCCGCCAACAGCGACTGGACCAGCACCGTCCGGCGATGAAGCGGTCTCGAGCTTCCCATCAGGCCAGTATCCATGGTCAATCGGCTCAGATGCCAGCCATGCTGCGGCGACTATTGGCATCGGGGTGGTTGATGTCCCAGGAAGTGGTGTAAGAGAGCGAACGGTCACAACGGGGCGTGCAGAGCCCCTCGGCTTGTCGCCGGGCAGCAGACACCCGATGCCGCCGCCAACCACTGCTCTATTCGCTCGATAAGCACAAAACAGAGCGGCGCGCCAGACTAGCCAATCCGGCTCATGGCCTCGCGGGCTGCGGCCTGCCCCGCCAGAAGGGCGCCTTCGATCTGTCCGGGCATGTGCACGGATGTCTCGGCTCCGGCCCAGAAGATGCGGCCTTCGTTGCCTCGCAGGTACGCGCCCACCTGAGACCACACGCCGGGTGGCGGCGCGGCGACGCATCCGCGGCTGTAGGGCTCGAGCAGCCAGTAGTGGTCATCGTAAGCAATGGGCTCCAGTGCGCGGGGCCCGAAGAACTGGGCCATCCGCTGGCAGACGAGGGCTTTGCGTGCGGCGCACGGCTGCTTTGCCACGCGCAGTGACTCGGCAGCACTGAAGAACCCTGTCAGTACCCCCCGTGTCTTCGCGGTCGAGCCGTCGAAGACGATGAAGCCCGGGCCGATCACGCTGCCGGAGTACCCGGCGTCACGCCAGAAGGGCGCGTCGTAGACGACTTGGAACTTGAGATCGCTTGATGTCAGATACCGCCGCTGGAGGATCGTGCGGCCGGCCGACAGATCCGGCTCGAATCGGATGTGTTCTGCCACCGCGGGCGGCAGCGCCACCACGACAGCGCCCGCTGACCAGGTCGTTCCGTCGGCGACTCCCACCTCGACGCCAGCGGCCGTCTGTGCCACGCGCGTGACCGGACGGCCCATCAGCACTCGGGCCGAGAGGGACTCCGCCATCCGCTCCGCGAGCAGGGATGCTCCTTCCGGGAAGACCTCGCTGTCGTGCGGTTCCGTTCCCAGGCCCATCAGAGACAGGAAGCCGCCGTTGGCCTTTGCGTAGAAGAGCGCGTGCAGCATTGACACCTGCTCCGGAACGCCGATGAAGCCCTCGCAAACGGCGTGCACCAGCGGCTGCGCCTTCGCCGGCAGATGGGCATCACAGTAGGACGCGACCGTCATCGTGTCGAGCCTTCGTGCCTCGTCGAAGCCGGCAGGGGCGTGCACGTCGATCGTTTCGGCGAGTTCGTCCAGCATTGAGACGACGAGCCCTAGCGCGCTACGGTCGAACGGAGGCTGATCCGATATGTTGGTCGGGTCCGCGCTCCCGGCAGCAAGGTCGTAGTGGAGATCGGCGCCGCCACTTGGCCGATCCTGTGTGGCCACGCCGAGGGTGCGCGCCAACTCCTTGACCTGGGTCTGTCCTGGCCCGACCCACTGTGCTCCGAGCTCGACGACGGTCCCGCCCACCGATCGCGACATGACGCGCCCACCTACCCGGTTGCGTGCCTCCAGAGCCAGAACCCGGGCCCCCTCTTCGACGGCCCGACGCGCGGCGGCCAGCCCCGAGAAGCCGCATCCGATGACGATGACATCCAGTTCACCATTCACAACGTTCACCCCTTGACAGTTGTTTCCGATTCCATGTCGTGCAGCGTGCCAACCCGCGGGCGGCAGGTGGATGCCCGCGGGCAGACTCCCGGGGGATAACCCCGATACTTTTTATTATGCAGCTGCTCCATAATAACCACATTAGCAAGCATCGACCCCTCCTCCTAGCAAGCTGCCATCGAGCTGTCGCCATGTCGAGTCGCCATCCACCCATCACGCCCCTTTGGACCGCAGCGGAGGGCGTCATCCCTCCACTGACCCACGACGAACTGCATCGCATCGCCGAACCGATCGAGACGGCGCGCACGCTGCCGCCACGAGCCTTCACCGACGAGACCTTCTTCGAGGCCGAGCGCCGTCGGGTGTTTGCCGCGGGGTGGATAGCGCTCACCTTCGCGGCCGACACCCCGCGCTCGGGCGATGCGAAGCCGATCGACGCGTTGGGTACACCAGTGCTGGTGGTGCGGCAGCTCGACGGCAGCATCGGGGTGTTCCACAACCTGTCCCCATACGACGCCTGTCCGGTCTTGATCGATCCTGTCCGCGGCGCCACTGACTTCGTCTCGCCGTACCATGGTTGGCGCTTCGACCTGACCGGCCGCCTGCTCGCGGCACCGTTCTGGAACGGCCGCCCCGACGCCGCTGCCGGCGATGTCGGGGCGGAGCGCAAGGATCTGACCCGAATCCGCAGCGCCGTCTGGTGCGGCGTCGTCTTCGTCGATCTCGGCGGCAAGGCACCGCCCTTCGACACCTACATCCGGCCGCTCCTCCAGCGTGTGCCGGGTCTCTCGGAAGACCTCCTTGCAGCTGACGCGGAGCCGTCGGAACCGACCGACACAGCCGCCAACTGGAAGACGCTCTTCGAGAACACGTGCATCAACGTGTACCACGAGGGCTTCGTTCACCGCCTGTACAAGGCCGCAGCCGATGTGCCTCGCGTGGATCCCAACGGGTGCAAGACCTTCGAGGAGATCTGCGACGACGGTCTGTACGGACTCGGCTTCACCGCCGGGGCCGCTCTGGCGGCCTATGGCGACTCCGGCCTGCCCTTGCTGCCCTGGCGCGACCCCATGGCCGGCCAGGGCTGCCTGATCGTGTCGCTTTACCCGAGCCTTCACTTCGCGGTGATGCGCGACCACATCGCCATCACCATTGCGCTGCCGCTCGGGCCGGGCGTCACCCGCAGCCGCACGTGGACGCTGTTCGCCAAAGCGGCCTGCAGCGACGAGCACGCGATCACCCGCATGCTCATCACGCAAGCCATGGCCGCCGCGGGCAGCGAGGACGCGCGCATCTGCGAAGCGATCCAGTCAGCCCGCCGCTCGCTCCTGGCCGAAGCAAGCCCCTATTGCCCATTCTGGGATCGCATGCACCACGACTTCACGCAACGCCTGGCCAAGGCCTACACAGGTCCCACTCTGCATCAGGACGCTTGACCACCATGACGACCACCGTACAGACCGCCCGGGGCCGGTTTTGCTATGCCTGGCACGGCCCGCGCGACCGCCCCCCCATCGTCGCCGTCGGGGGACTGACCGACCAACTCGACCACTGGCCCGAGGCGTGGGCTTCGGTGTTCGCGGCGCGAGGGCATCCCCTGCTGGTCTTCGACGCCCGCGACACTGGGCTGAGCGACCACCTCGATCATCTCAGCCTGCCCAGCGCCAAGGAACTGGCCCTGATCGCGCTGGGCCTGCCCTCAAAGCACAAGGCGCTGTACACGCTCGGCGACATGGCCGAGGACGTTCGCGCGCTCACACACAGCCTGGGCGTGCCGAGCTTCCACGTCGTCGGCTACTCGATGGGCGGGCAGGTCGCGCAGGCCCTTGCGCTGGCCCACCCACACGCCGTCCTGTCGATGACCCTGCTCTTCAGCACCAGCGGCGCGGAGTCGTTGCCACTGCCCCCGCCCAGTCTCTTTGCTGCCCTGCTGGGGTGCTGCACCCGGACGGCGGAGGAGGGCAAGGCCGTTGGCGATCTGCTGAAGCTGCTGCGCCTGACGCGCAGCCCGGTGTTCGGTCAACCCGAGATCGAACTCGAGCAGGTGGCGCGGGCGTCTGTCCGCCGTGCCTACCGCCCAGAGGGTGTCGCGCGCCACCTGCACGCCGTACTCACTTCCGAACCCGTTGCGCCGCGGCTGGGGGCGGTAGGGTGTCCCACGCTCGTACTGCAGGGCGAGCGGGATCCCTTCTTCCCTCCGGCGCACGGTGCGGACCTCGTTCGACGGATCCCTGGCGCACGGATCGAGTCGATCGCGGATGCCGGTCATGCCCTGGAGCCCGCAATCGCGTCGGCGCTGGCCGAGTCCGTCCTGCGGAACGTCGCGATCAACCCAAGGTGAGCATATGCCCAAGATCGTCGACCACGACGAAGTCCGCCTGAAGCTGGCGGCCGCAACCCAGACAGTCATCGCAAGGCTCGGCGCGAGCCGCGCGACCCTGCGCGCGGTTGCCAAGGAGGCGGGCGTCAGCCCCGGGCTGCCGATGCACTACTTCGACAGCGTCGACGAGATCATTGGCTTCGCCTTCACCATGGGGGCGAACGAAGAGGTCGCCGCGCTGCAGGCCCTGGTAACGCAGAGCGGAAAGGACGCCAGTGCGCGACTGTCCGCCGTGATCCACCATCTCGTGGGCGAAGGCTCCAAGGCGCAGAACGAGCAGATGCTTCAGCTGCTTCACTTCATGGCGTACAGCCATGAGCGCGCTGATCTGTCGGCATTGCACGCAACGTGGTACGAGCGCTGCCTGGACCTGATCGCGCCGCTGATCGCCGAGCACCTGGCTACGAGGCCCAGGACGCTGCCCGAGCAGCTGGCGAGTCCCCGCATAGAGGCGTCGATACTGCTGGCCATGAGTGACGGGTGCGGTCTGCAGCGCCTTTCCTCCGCACGCAACGCACAGGCACGGCAGCGTGCTTGCGCAGAGCTCCTGCGGCAGCGCTACGGCCTCACGGACGCCGGCGCCGCCGCCGCACCGGCCGCCGTTACCCGCAGCGCAGCCCCGCGTCGGCCATCGGCCAAGGGCCGGGGCTCTGGGAAGCCATCGTGACGCAGCCCGCGCACCCCCCAAGAGCAGGCGCCGCGCCCGTGCCGGGCGTCGAACGCATGCTCGGCGGACCCGGCATCGTGTTCGTGGTGCTCCTGGTCGGCATCGCGATGGGTCAGCTCGGCGGCATTCTGGCGCCGGCGCTGGTGGACGAGTGGCGTACGACACCTAAGGCGGGCGGCGTCGGCATGCACGAAGCCCATGCCGGCTTGACGACAAGCCTGGAGATACTCTGTGTCGCTCTGGGCGCCGGGGTCTTCTCCATCCAGCCCTGGCGGCTGGGAAAGCGGTTTCTGGCTGCACTGGCCACGATGTCGACCGCTCTGTACGTGCTGGCGGCTTTCGCCTCCGCCCCTGAGTCGATCATGGCGCTGCGTGCGGTGGCGGGACTGCTGTCGGGGCTGTTGCTCGGTCGAATCTCCACCCTGCTGCCCTTGGCATTGGAACCGCAGCGGATGGCCGGCGCGTTGACGATAGGCGTGACGCTGATCGGTGTTCCGGTGTTCTTGCTTTCGCAGTGGGCGTTGGCGGAAATCGGCCCGGGTGCCGTCACCTTGGTGCATGCGGGGACGCTGGCGTGCATGACGGCGGCCCTGGTTCTGCTGCCCCTGCCCGAGCCCGCGACAGACGTGATCAGCAGCTGGGGCGTGCGCAAGCCGCCGGTCATCGACCTGCGGATCATCGCGGCGCTGTTCGCGGTCGGCCTTGCCGACTCGATGCTCTACCCGTTCCTCAGCCTCTACGGACAGCCGTTGGGCGTGACGGGGCAGAGACTTCTGGACATGCTGCTCCTGTCGGCCCTGGTGACGCCGCTGGGCGCGGTGGCGTGCTATCTGATCAGGCGCCCAGAGGGCACCCTGAGAGCGGCCCGGCTCCTGATCGCGGTCAAGGCGGCGGGCTGTGCTGCGTATTCGCTGGCCCCGAACGGGATGATCCTGGGCACGCTCTTCCTGGTCCAGGGGCTGTGCTTCTTCGCCATCGTGCCGAAGTTGCAGTCCCTGCTGGCGCGGCTCGACAGCACGGGCGACTCGGTCGCCCTGTCCACTGCCGCGCTGCTCGCAGCGCAGGGCATGGGCCCGCTTGTCACGACCGCACTGCTGGCCGCCACGCCTCCATCCACGGCCCTGCTCGGTAGCGCCATCGGTGCCGGACTTCTGGGCCTTTCGGCCGTGCTTGTGCTGCCCGGATTCAACCGCCAGTCGTTCGTCGCTGCCGTACGCACTGGACCGGACCACACCTGAGGAGAGAGCCCTTGAGACCGCACTTCAAATTCACAGCCTCTGCCATCCTTTCCCTAGTGCTTCTCAGCGGATCCGCAGTGGCCCAAACGGCCCCGGGGCCGCTGGGTGTATGGCTTAGCCAGGACGGGAAAGACATCACCGAGATTTTTCCGTGTGGCGACATGTTGTGCGGGCGTCTGGTGCAGGGGCAGGGCCTAAGGGCTGACGACCGCGACACGAAAAACCCGAACCCGTCGCTTCGATCCGCGCCCCTGTGCAACCAGATCTACATGGGAGAGTTCAAGCGTGAGTCCGTTGCGCGCTGGGTGAACGGCTGGGTATACGACTCCCGTGACGGCGGCTCCTACACAAACGCGTCGCTCGAACTCAGAGGAGAGATTCTGCAGCTTACGGTACGGGTGGGCCTCATGCGCTACACGGAGCGCATGGCCCGCGTGGATCCCACCAAGGTGGTGCGCTGCGGCACCGTCGACAACCCCGTGCTTCCACTTGTGCGTTAAACAAGCCGCGCTGCGGCAAGGAGACTTCCCCATGATGTTCCCGATCGCGGAAAAAGCTGCCACCGGCGCCACGCAGACGACTCGCCGATGGATCGTCGCCGCGGCGCTTCCACTTGCCATGCTGGCGGAGTCGGCGACCGCATCGGGCGATGTGTCTGTGAAGCCCGAGTTCTGGTGGGGCGCCGCCGCACTCGACGTGCGTGACGCGAACTTCGGTGCCGGCGCACCCGACTACCGGGACCCGACCCGCGTGATCGGCCCGAGTGCCTCGTGGACGGAGTTTGCAGCACGGCCGGGGCTCAGGATCGCCGCGCCCTTGGGTAGCGGCTACGTGGAAGCCAGGCTGACGGCGGTGGGCGCAGCCACGCGGGGATCGGGCGACGCCCAGCTGTACTCGTTCACCGTCGGCCGGCCCTCCAAGATCGCAATCGAAGAGGCGCACCTCAGGTGGAGTTCAGGCAACACCTTTTCGGGCCTGGGCAACAACGCCATCGAGGTGACCGTGGGTCCGCAGGAGTTCAGCGTCGGCGATTCATTCCTGGTTGGTCAGGGGACGGTGAACGCGGGCCGCAAGGCAGCCAGCTGGCTGATCCCGCGCGTTGCCTTCGCCGGACCAATGACACTCCGCATCAACACCGCACCCGTGCGGGTCGACTTCTTCGCTCTTGGCAATCGGTCGAATCAGAAGGACGTCGCCGGTCTGGACTTGCCGAAGACCCACTTCCGTGGCGTCAACGTCGAATGGTTCACCGGCGGCAACAACGCGCGCTTCAAGTACGAGGAGCGCGTGCAGTACGTCGGACTTCTGCACATGCAGGTGCACAGGGCCGAAGAGGCGGGGCTGTTTCCAGGCGACCCCAACGCGCTGGGCGCCCACCGGACCGGGTTGCGCGTCACCTCGCTGCGCGCGGGCATGTTCGAGACCCCGCGTCTGCCTTCACTGAGTGTGTTCGCCGAGCTGGCCCGCCAGACCAACGGAGCCGCCGGGCGTCGGGTCGATGCGCGTGCGTACAACGCCGAAGTGGGCTGGACGTTCGACGCTTGGCCCTGGAAGCCACGGTTGCTTGCTCGTGTGGCACGGTACTCCGGTGATGCCGACCCAGCCGACGAGATCGACCGGTCCTGGGATCCAATGTTCTTCGGCGCCAATGCCGCCAGAAACTACGGCGCTACGGTGCACGGCGAAATCGTTGGTCAGGGTTTTGCCTTCAATAGCAATTTGCGTATGCGGTCCTTCGGCGTGCAGCTTCAGCCTGTCAATGAGCTGCGGCTCTACCTCCTGCACTACCGCTTCCAGTGGGACCAGCCGGCCCAGTTCGGGGGTTCGGCGCGGGACTTGGCCTCCGAGACCAACCTCCTGGCGGAGTGGCAAACGCGCGGCGGCACGATCTTTTACGCTGGTTTCGCGACTGCGCAGCCCCGTACGGGCGCAGGCGAGTTCTTCTCCGCTTTCGGCAACGCCGTGCAGGCGCCACTGGCGCCTGCCGATCGGCACATCCGCCGCGCGCATCTCGGCATAACCCAACAGTTCTGATTGCTGCCCAATTCCTTCCCTTTCGCGTATTACGATGCCCAAGACACTTGACTCGCTACCCGCAGACGACGGCTTCGCCATGCCCGGCGAATTCGAGCGTCATCGCCGTTGCTGGCTGGTCTGGCCCGAGCGCACGGAGTACTTCCGTCAGGGTGCCAAGCCCGCCCAGCGCGCCCTGGTGCGGATCGCAAGCGCGATAGCGCAAGGCGAGCCGGTTGCGGTGTGCGTATCGGCGCGTCAGTTCGACAACGCTGCCCGGATGCTGCCGCCGCAGGTCCAGGTTCTCGAGCTGTCCACGGACGACATGTGGATCCGCGACTGCGGTCCGTGCTTCGTGCGCAATTCGCGGGGCGACGTGCGGGTGGTGGACTTTGCCTTCAACGGCTGGGCGGGCCTCGCTCACGGCGTGCCGGTTGCCCACCAGCTGGACGGTCTCATCCCGTGGAAGATCGCGCAGCTCGAGGGCATGGACCGCTACGTCTGTGACCTGGTGGCCGAGGGCGGCAATCTGTGCAGCGATGGCCAGGGCACGCTCATCGTGACGGCAGAGAACCTGCTGGACCCGGCACGCAACACCGCGGGCCGTTCGCGACAGGAGATCGAGTCACTGCTGTGCGCCCATCTGGGTGCGCGCAAGGTTATCTGGCTCGAGCGCGGATTGCGATACGACGTGACGCTCGGGCACTCCGACAACCTGGCCTGCTTCGTTCGGCCGGGTGTGGTCATACAGACCTGGGTCGATGATCCAGCCGATCCTCAGTTCGACGTCTGCCGTGAAGTTCACGAGGTGCTGGCCGGCGCCACCGATGCCCGTGGCCGCGCCCTGGAGGTGCACCGGCTGCATCAACCCGAACAGATGTTCGTGCAGGCAGAGGATCTGGACGGACTGGACGCCGGCCCCTGGCTCGACGCGCGACGGGTCGGCGATCCGATCGCTGCTTCATATGTGAACTTCTACATCGCCAACCGTGCGATCGTGATGCCCGGCTACGGCGTTCGCGACGAGGCCGCGCGGGCCACGGTGCAGGCGCTGTTTCCTGAGCGAACGGTCCTCGTCGTGCCCGCGCGCGAGATTCTGCTGGGCGGCGGCTCGATCCACTGCATCACGCAACAGCAACCCGAATGAAGGCCCGAGGCCCTTCCGATGACGCGCCATCCCGTTCGATGCGGCGCGTCTTGGCGGCGATCGATCGGATCGGGCGCGACGCCGCGCGTGCCTTCGTTCACGTGGACATTGCCGATGCGCGCGCGCAGGCCGCCCGCATCGACGACGCGGCGCCGCTGGCCGGCTGCGTGCTCGGCGTCAAGGACAACATCCACGTCGCGGGCATGCCGTGCACATCGGGAACCCCGGCACTGACCGGGTTCATGCCCCCGCGGGATGCCAGCGTGGTCGCGCGCCTGAAGGCCGCCGGTGCTGTGGTGGTGGGCAAGACCCAGATGCACGAGCTGGCATACGGAGTGACTGGCATACACGCCGCCTGGGGAACGCCGCGCAATTCGGCGGATGCAGCCAGGGTGCCAGGCGGCAGCAGCAGCGGGAGCGCGGTAGCCGTGGCGCTGGACCTGTGCGACGCCGCACTGGGCACCGATGCCGGTGGTTCGCTCGCCATCCCCGCGGCATTCAACGGAATCTGCAGCCTTCGACCTACGCAATGGCGTTACCCGCAGGACGGGCAGCTGCCGATGGCGCCGAGCCGCGACACGATTGGACCGATGGCGCCATCGCTGGCGATGGTTGCCCGCCTGGACGCCATCATCACCGGCGAGACCGCACTTCCCTGGCCCGATCGACCGCGCCTGGGCGTGGACCCGCAGGGCTTCTCGCACGGCGATGCGCCGGAGATCCGGCATCGCATGGAGCAGTGGCTGCAGCGCGCGGAGGCTGCGGGGGTCGAGGTGGTCGCTGTCGATCTCGACTTCGCCCTTCAGGCCGCCGAGTTGCACTCGTACGCCCACTGCGCCTACGAGAACTACTTCTGCCTCCTGGACTACCTCGATCGCTATGCGATCGATGTCAGCGTCGAACAGCTCGCAGATCAGATCGCCTGCGACGACGTCCGGCAGGCCTTCGCGAACACGGTGCTCCGTGGCGGCGGACGTGCGCCTAGCGAGGCCGCATACCTACAGCACATGCAGCAACGTCGCCGGTGCATGCGGCGCATGCGCGCCCTGCTGATGGAGCGCGGAATTCAGGCCCTAGCCTACCCGACGACTGCTGGGTTCGCACCCCGCATTGATGCATTCCACTCCGCGCCGCGCGCCGCCGACGAGATCGTTCGACGGGTCTACCGCAACGCTGACGCAATCAGCCACCTGTCGATGCCGGTTGTCACGCTGCCCCTGGGCCCTTCGGCGGGCGGCCTGCCGATCAGCCTGAGCTTGGCCGGCGCCTGGGGCAATGACCGCCAGCTCCTCGCGCTGGCGATGCGGCTGCAGCCGGCCCGGGCACGGTCGCACGGGCACCGCCTCCATCCTGCTGAACCGCCCCTTTCTTTGGGCCACCGCTGTTGAGGAGATCACTCCATGCGAATGACGAACCAGCCCTTGTCCGGCAACGACATGCCTCGCTTCGGCGGCATCGCGACCATGATGCGCTTGCCCGTGGCGACATCGCCTCGGGGACTCGACGCGGCCTTCATCGGCATTCCCTTCGACGCCGGAACCTCGCATCGCAGCGGCGCGCGGTTCGGGCCGCGCCAGATCCGGGCCGAGTCTGCCCTGCTGCGGCCCTACAACATGGCCACCGGCGCGGCGCCTTTCGAAAGCCTGCAGGTCGCAGACCTCGGCGACGTTGCGATCAACCCATACTCCATCGCCAGGTCGATGGACATCGTTAGCGAGTTCTACGCAGGCGTGTTTGCTGCAGCTTGCAGGCCCCTCACCCTTGGTGGTGACCACACAATAACGCTGCCGATTCTGCGCGCAGCAGCTCAGCACCACGGCCCGGTGGCTCTTGTGCACGTGGACGCGCATGCCGACGTGAACGACACCATGTTCGGCGAAAAGCTTGCCCATGGCACGCCCTTTCGGCGCGCGGTGGAGGAGGGTCTGCTTCAGTGCACGAAGGTGTTCCAGATTGGACTGCGGGGCACCGGTTACGCGGCCGGCGACTTCGACTGGCCCCGTTCGCAAGGTTTTACCATCATCCCGGCGCACGAGCTTTGGTACCGCTCGCTGGAGCCGTTGATGCAGCGCGTCAGAGGCCTGATCGGCGATGCGCCCTGCTACCTGAGCTTCGACATCGACGGCATTGATCCGGCATTTGCCGGTGGCACCGGCACGCCGGAGATCGGGGGGCTAAGCGTGCCGCAGGCCCTTGAGTTGGTGCGTGGCTGCTGGGGGCTCAACCTGATCGGGGCCGATCTCGTCGAGGTTTGCCCGGCCCACGACCCGTTGGGCAACACGGCGTTACTGGGTGCAAACCTGCTCTACGAGATGCTTTGCGTACTCCCTGGCGGGGTGCACGGGCTGTCCTCCCTGCAATCCGTTGAGTCGGAACCTAAGTCAGCCGCGCCGCTGGCCGTCGCCCCCGTCATGCGATCCGCCTGAGAGCTGCGAAGATGGCAGCTTTGAACACTCAACGCCTAACGCTGAAAGTATGCATCGTAGGTGCTGGCCCCGCAGGCCTTGCGGTCGCGCGTGCCTTCAGGGCTTTCGGAATAGCCTACGAGCAGTTCGAGCGTCATCTCGACGTCGGAGGTATCTGGGACATCGAGAACCCGGGATCGCCGATGTACCGCTCGGCGCACTTCATTTCATCGAAGACGCGGTCCGCCTTCCACTTTTTTCCGATGCCCGAGGACTTTGCGGTCTACCCTACGCGGCTGCAGGTATTGGAGTACATACGTAGTTATGCGCGTGCCTTCGACTTGCACCGGTCGATCCGCTTCGGTACCTCGGTGACGATGGCCAGTCGAACCGCGACGGGCTGGAGGGTCACGTTGTCGGACGGTACCGAGCGCGAGTACAGCCATCTCGTCTGCGCCAACGGCCACACATGGGACCCGATCCACCCGGCCTATCCCGGCGTTTTTAAGGGGCAGCAAGTGCATGCGGTGCAGTACCGCGATGCCGAGCTATTTCGGGGCAAACGTGTCCTCGTGGTCGGCGGCGGGAACTCAGCCTGTGACATCGCATGCGACGCGGCGCGAAGCGCTGACAGGGCATGGATCAGCCTGCGACGTGGATACCACTTCATCCCGAAGACGATTTTCGGCAGGCCAACCGACGAATTCAATGAAGGCGGGCTTCGCCTCCCGCTCAGGCAACGACAGTTCGTCTTCCAGTGCTTGGTCCGGCTCATGACCGGCGATGTCGGGCGCCTCGGCCTGCCCCGACCCGACCACCGTATTCTTGAGAGCCATCCAATCATCAACGATCAGCTCATACATCACCTTCGCCATGGGGACATCGCCGTCAAAGGCGACATCGCCCAGCTCGATGGCGAAGACGTTGTCTTCAAGGACGGCAGCCGGCTTGCGGTGGACCTTATCCTGTTCGCCACCGGATACAAGTACAGCATTCCCTACGTCGATCATTCGGTCTTTTCCTGGACGGGAACGAAGCCCGACCTGTCCTTCGGGCTGTTCAACGCGAATGACGACCGCATCTTCCCGATTGGCTTCACGGAGACGAACGCAGGCGGATACCACACGCTTGACGATGCTGCGGTGCTGGTGGCGAATTGCGTTTTGGAACAGACGACGCGATCGTCGCACTGGCACCAAACCTGGGCAATCCTTTGCGCCGACCCCGATCTGTCCGGCGGGATACGTTTCGTGGACTCCGAGCGGCACAAGAACTACGTTGATAACGAGTCGCTGCTTGTCGCGATGAAGCGGCTGTCGAAGAGGCTGAGGTGGCCGACCGCCTTGGAGGCGCTGAGACCACCCAGCCCCGACCATGTCTTCGCATGGACAGATCGATGATCACCGCAGCAACGCGTCGGCCACAGACGGGCCCGGCTAACCTGCGCGACGGCCCATGCGGTTGTTTCTGCTCCGCTTGTTTCTGCGAGAACCGCCGTGACTGCCGGAAAGGCTCACCTAACAGGCCGTTGAAGAACCACCCGCGAACACGAGTTCCACCACCGTGAATCGGTCCGGCAAGGTCATACAGCCCGCGACTCGCGCTGCAGTGGCTTCGGCGGGCCCTTCTCGGGCGCATTCGGCGGCTTTACAAGGCGCATTCCGACCCTTTCGCCGCTCATTGGGCGCACTGCGGGCGCAGTTGTGCCAAGGTCCGCAGCCGGGTGAGGTTGTAGGCGGCCATCGTCAGGGTCAGAAGCTGGTCGACCTTGTCCAGTCCCTGCACCATGACCCGCCGGATCGGACCGATGACCTTGCCCCAGCCGAAGCACTGCTCGATGCACTTCCTCTTGCGCTGGCTCATGCCGTAGCCGGCATGCCGGGTGGTCCGCCCGTCGATGGCGCTGCCGCCGATGCGCCCGCTGTTCTGCGCCACATGCGGCGTGACGCCGATATCTCGGCACGCCTTGACGAAGCCCTTGGTGTCGTACGCCTTGTCCGCGCCCACCGTCACCCGCTTGCCGGGGCCGACCACGTCGGCCAGCATCTGCGCAGCCACCTCTCGCTCGGCCGTGCCGTCGGAGGTGCTGGCCTGCACGTTGACCACCAACCCGTGGCGGTTGTCAGTCAGCACATGACCCAGGTAGCTCGGCAGCGCCGGTGCCGCGTGGCTCTTGCGGTACAGGCGCGACTCGGGGTCGCTCGTGGACTCATGCGTGTCGTTGCTGCGCGGCTGGCCTCGCCAGTCCTCGGGCGGGCGGCCATCGTCCGATCCGTCCTTGCGCCGCAGGCTCTTGTGGCTGGCCCAAGCCTGCACCTGATCAGCAAGATGTTTCAGCCCACCGAGGTAGCTGGCTCATCCTGTGAGCCACCCGGCTGCGACGATTCGACCACCGTTGCAGGAGGTCGTCATGGCGCAGAACACAGTGCAGTACCAGCGGGGCCTGTCGCTCCCGAGTTCTTCGGACAGTACGGGTCGCAGGAGCAGTGTGAGGTCCTCGTGCGCGCGTGGCGCTGGCCCCAGGGCTTCGTCTGCCCGCGGTGTCAGGGCAGCTGGCACAGCGAGTTCCGCCGCCAGGACAGGCTGTACTTCCAGTGCAGCGGCTGCCGCTACCAATGCAGCCTGGTCGCCGGCACCGTCTTCGAGTCCAGCAAGGTGCCGCTGACGAGCTGGTTCCTGGCCATGCACCTGATGACGCAGGCCAAGAACAACGTCTCGGCCCTCGAACTCAAGCGCCACCTGGATGTGTCCTACCCCACCGCCTGGCTGCTCAAGCACAAGATCATGGAGGTGATGACGCTGCGCGAGGCCGACCGGCAACTCACCGGCCGCGTCGAGATCGACGACTCGTACTTCGGCGGCGAGGTCCAGGGCGGCAAGGCCGGCCGCGGCTCGCCCAACAAGATCCCCTTCGTGGCTGCGGTGCAGACCACCGAGTCCGGCCAGCCGGTGCTCGTGTGCCTGTCGCGGCGGCCCTTCACGAAGGAGTCGATCCAGGCCTTCGCCGGCCGGTCGCTGGCCGCGCCGGCCACGCTGGTCTCCGACGGCCTTGGCTGCTTCACCGCCGTGCGCGGCACCGGCATCCTGCACGAGCCGCACGTCACCGGCGGTGGCGTGGCCAGCGCCAAGCATCCTGCCTTCCTGGCCGTCAACACCGTCCTGGGCAACATCAAGACCTCGCTGGCCGGCACCTACCACGCCTTCGGCTTCAGAAAACACGCCCATCGCTACCTCGGCCAGATCCAGTACCTCTTCAACCGAAGATTCGACCTGCGGGCGATCCTGCAACGACTCGGCCACGCTGCTGCCCAGGCCTGTCCATGCCCTCTGCGCCTGCTCCGTGCGGCTGAATCATCTTGCTGATCAGGAGCCTGGATGAGCGTGCCGTCCACGCTGAAGTGCTCGCCCGACAGCAGCCCGCGCTGCTCGGCCATCTGCACCGTGGCGTTGAACAGTTCGGTGACGGTGTCATGCTCGATCAGCCGGTCGCGGTTCTTGCTGAACACCGAGTGGTTCCAAACCGTGTCCTCGATGGCCAGGCCGACGAACCAGCGGAACAGCAGGTTGTATTGGATCTGCTCGACCAGCTGCCGCTCGCTGCGCACGCTGTACAGCACCTGCAGCAGCATGGCGCGCATGAGCTTCTCCGGAGCGACGCTCGGACGACCGCCCTTGACGTCGGCTTCGTACATAGCCGAGAACCTGGCGTCCATCTTCGACAGCGCGTCGTTGACCCACTGCCGGATCGGACGCAGCGGATGCTTGGCCGGCACGAAGTCCTCCAGCCGGACCGTGCTGAACAACGCTTCGTTGTAGGCGTCGGCTCCTCGCATCGGCGGCTCACCCTTGGTCGATCAATCCCGCCATGCTCGTCGATGGGCCGGGCACCGTCGATTGGTATTTCAACGACCTGCTAATCCACTTATACCTATTGAAGGAGATTTTTCCGTGGACATGACTTGCCTCTCCGCGCCTTTGCATCGGCATGACATCGCAAAATGCGGTTCGAAGGTGCTTGCCGTTTTTGATCTCTACCACGCCGTTTTCGAACTCCGCGACTTGGGAGCGATCGACCGGTATGTCGCCGATGTTTACGTTTCGCATACTTCGACGGCAGAACGGAGTCGGGATGGCCTGCGTGAGCACTTCGGACAGATGCTTGACTTCGCGTTTGACATCAGGATCGAGACGCACTTCGCGGTCGAACAGGATGATTACGCCATGGTCCTCCACACTTTCAAGTGCACTCTCGCCAACGGTTCGGACCTCGTGCTTCGCACCGCCGACTGCTTCCGCTTCCACGATACACGGATCGCCGAGCACTGGGATGCGGTCATGGTCGCCGATTGATCCCCCTTTCTTGGGAACGGGGATGACTGGCGCGTGGGCCGTCGCTGCACCTGTCGTTGATTTCGGCCTGGCTCATGTGCCGGGCAGCCATAAACGCCCGCTCGCCCATGGCACGCCCTTTCGGCGCGCGGTGGAAGAAGGCTTGCTCGTGGGCACCAAGGTGTTCCAGATCGGACTGCGTGGCACCGGTTACTCCGCCGACGACCTCGACTGGCCCCGGTCCCAGGGCTTCACGGTCATCCCGGCGATGTCCCGAAGTCTGTTGAACGCGTGAGCTGAGGTGGCGGCTCCTTCGACCCGCATGCGCGAGCATGCGGGTTGCCTCGCAAGCAACCGAAGGAGCCACCAGGATGAAGTCTCACACGAAGCCCGCGCTGCGGGCGATGCCTGCTGCGCAGGTTCAGATCTCGCTGCCCGTGCAGGGCGTTCTGCGCGATGTTCGCCACGCCTTCCTGGGCCTGTGCATCGATGCTGGCCAGAAGGTTCTGGCCGCCGAAGTTCGACACTTCCGAAGTCCTTGAGGCCGTTTCGGAGCGTTCGCCACGAGGGAAATCAAGGACTTGCGGGGGTTGCGTCGAGACTTGTTGTAGTGGCAATTCGTTGTTGCTATTGTGGTGGCACCGTTGCTGCCCTGCGCTAGACTCCCCGGGTGTTCATCAAGCTCACCCGCGCCGGCGGCCGCACCTACGCGCAGCTGACCGAGTCCTTCCGCGGCGAGGACGGCCGCCCGCGCCAGCGCACGCTGGCCACGCTCGGTCGCGTGGACGAGGACGGCGGCCAGCTCGACAAGGTGCTCGCCGCGCTGCTGCGCGCCCGCGGCCGACCTGCTGCGGAGGCGGCCGCGCCTCAGGTGCGCTTCGAGTCGGCGCTGGCACTGGGCGACGTCTGGGCGCTCACCGGGGTGTGGCGCGAACTCGGCTTCGATCGCCTGACCGCGGTGTTCCGCCGCGCCCGCTACAGCACGCCGGTGGAGCACGCACTGCGCGCGATGGTCTTGAACCGGCTGTGCGATCCGGACTCCAAGCTCGGCGTGCTGCGCTGGCTGCAGACGGTGCACCTGCCCGGCGTCGACGCGGCGGCCCTCACGCACCAGCAGCTGCTGCGCAGCATGGACGCGCTGATGGAGCACCAGGCGGCGGTGGACGAGTGCGTGGCGAAACTGCTGCGGCCGCTGATCGACAGCGAGCTGTCGGTGGTCTTCTATGACCTCACGACCATCCGCACCGAAGGACTGACCGAGCAAGCCGACGACGTGCGCCGCCCAGGCATGTCCAAGGAAGGCGTGATCGCGCGGCAGTTCCTGCTCGGCGTGGTGCAGACCGCCGACGGCTTGCCGATCGACCACGAGGTCTTCGCCGGCAACACGGCCGAGGCGCCGACGCTGGCACCGATGCTCGAGTCGTTGCTGGCGCGCTTCGCGCACATCCGCCGCCTGGTCGTGGTGGCCGACCGGGGCTTGCTGTCGCTGGACAACCTCGAGCAGCTCGGCAAGCTGCGCGTGGGGCCCGGCGGGGCGCCGCTGGAGTTCATCCTCGCGGTGCCGGCGCGGCGCTACGGCGAGTTCGAGCAACTCCTCGAGCCGCTGGGCCCGCGCATCGCCAAGGCCGCCCGTGACGGCCAGGAGTTCGTCGGCGAACTGCGCTGGCAGGGTCACCGGCTCGTCGTCGCGCACGATCCGCAGCAGGCCCGCGAGCAGAGCGCCGAGCGCCGGCGGCGCATCGCCGAGCTCGAGGCGCTGGCCGCGCAGTGGGCCGACAAGCTGCAGGCGCAGGATGCCGGCGAGCTCGGCCGCGGCCGCAGGCTCACCGACGGCGGTGCCACCGCGCGGCTGTTCCACGAGGCCTGCGAGGCGCGGCTGTCGCGCATCGTCAAGGTCGACCTCGAGGGCAAACTGTTCAACTACGAGCTCGACGAGGCGGCGCTCAAGCGCGCCGAGGCGCTGGACGGCAAGCTGCTGCTGCTGAGCACCGTGCCCGACCTCGAGCCGCGGCAGATCGTCGAGCGCTACAAGGCGCTGGCCGACATCGAGCGCGGCTTCCGGGTGCTGAAGTCCGAGATCGAGATCGCGCCGGTGTTCCACCGGCTGACCGAGCGCATCAAGGCGCACGCGGCACTGTGCTTCATGGCGCTGGTCGTCTACCGCGTGATGCGCCAGCGGCTGAAGATCGCCGGCAGCGCGCTCAGCCCCGAGGCGGCGCTGGCGCAACTCAAGCGCATCCAGCACCACCGCATCTCGATCAACGACGCCGCGCCGATCAGCGGCATCTCCACCATCGACCAGGAACAGGCCAGCGTGCTGGCCGCACTGAGGGTCGGCAAGCCCGCCAGAGACGCGCAGATGACCCTGCTGTAGTGGCGCGCCGAGGGGTCGGCGCGTTATGAATCAAGGACTTGCCGCGGTTGGTGTCGAACTAGGGGGGCTCAACCTGATAGGGGCCGACCTCGTCGAGGTGCCCCCGGCATACGATCCGGGCGGCAATACGGCGCTGCTGGGCGCGAACCTGCTGTACGAGATGCTCTGCGTGCTGCCCGGCGTGGTGTACCGGCAGTCTTCGCCGTAGCCCGTAGTCCCCGCACCGAGGACGGCGGCGCCACCGGCCTCCGCCCCCAGTCTCTCGGCGGCATGGAGCGCGTTGCGCCGTGGTCGGCGCCGCTGATGCTGGTCGAACCGCACATGCCGGCGGGTCGACGCGGCCGGCCGCCGTTCCCGGCCAAGGCGCTGCTGCGGTTCCACGCCATGCAGCATTGGCTCACGCTTCAATGACCGAATCGCACCCGTCATCGGACCGCCGAGCCGCCGTCGCCGACGACGCGGCGTTCGTGGCCGCGCCGCTCGAGCACGGCGCGGATCAGCACCTGGTTGACCGCGTTGTCCTTGGCGGCCGGCAAGCGCCGCAGCGGCTTGGCTGGCATGGCCGGCGCGCATAGGAAATTCAAACGCCCCCCAAAGCCCGACGACCAGACCGCAGCCAGCCAAGACGGGACGTCTGCGGCAGTGAGATCGTGGCTGCGGCGCCCATTCGGACCGTCTCGCCGCTTCCCCTGGGGCTCGTCGGGCCTTGATCTGCGATCTCGAACCCAGGGTTGCCCCTCGTTTGGTAGCGCCACGCCCACTGGGCGCGCAGCATCGACAGGCCGCAGGCGACGCTGAGGTCTGCGCAAGCGGTGTCGATCAAGGCCGGCACGGGCCAGACGGTGTTCAGGCGGGGCGGCTTCAATCCTGCACCACCTCGCGCGCCCGCCCCCGAGGCGGTGGCTGCGGGTCCAGCCCCAGGTGGGTAAGGATCTTCTCGATCACCGGCCGCTCGAGGATGGCCGCGATGATCTTCAGCTCCCCGCCGCCGCAGTTCGGGCAGGTGTGCATGTCGATGTCGAATACCCGCTTGAGCAGCCGGGCCCAGCTTATGCGGCCCGACCGGAATTGGATGGGCTCGGCCTCGCATGCGGTGGCGACAACGGCTTCGCTGGCCTCTTGCGGCTGCGCTGACCCCTGAGGTACCACCAGCGCCCGCAGCTTGGCGTTGGGTGCCAGCAC
>Ga0315907_10001195_pt1 | contig 35768 bp, 30 predicted proteins | sample LakEriMetagenome_3_FD_203525 | JGI IMG/M metagenome (GOLD analysis project Ga0315907, IMG submission 203525) | Freshwater fungal communities from buoy surface, Lake Erie, Ohio, United States - Buoy 12 MA123 | ecosystem: Environmental > Aquatic > Freshwater > Lake > Lake biofilm | place: USA...
TGATTGGCCTTGATGTGTGCTTGGCTGTGATGGAGGTTTACCTCAAAGAATTTGGCGACAGCAAATATCGGCCATGCCCATTGTTGAAAGAATTGGTGGCTGCGGGCCGCTTGGGCCGTAAAACGGGCCACGGCGTTTACCAATATTGATCTTGCTCAAGTACGCCGAGTTCACTTGTCATTAACCTGATTGCATGGCTATTTATGACGACCATCCATCCTGAAGGCGGCATTGACTTGGAAGTACGGAGCGGCGTGCTGCTGATCGGCATCAACCGACCCAACAAGCGCAACGGTTTCACACCCAAAATGTACCGCGAGTTGGGCGAGGCCTACACACGGCTGGACGACGACCCGTCACTGCGCGTTGGTGTTTTGCACGCCATGGGCGAGCACTTCACGGCTGGCCTAGACTTGCCCACGATTGCGCCGCTCATGCAGCGTGGTGAAAAAGCGGTGCCGTTGGGTTTGGTCGATCCTTTGAATTTGGGCATGGAAGGCTATCGTCGCCGTACCAAGCCCATGGTGGTGGCGGTGCAAGGCATCACCTACACACTGGGCATTGAGTTGATGCTCGCAGCAGACATTGTGGTGGCTGCCGACAATTGCCGCTTCTCACAATTGGAAGTCAAGCGAGGCATCATGGCCACAGGTGGCGCTACGTTGAGAATGGCTGAACGCGCAGGCATGGGCAATGCCTTGTTGCATTTGCTCACGGGCGCCGAGTTTGGCAGTGCGGAAGCTTTGCGTTTGAATTTTGTGCAGCGCGTCGTGCCTGCAGGCCAGCAACTGAACGAAGCCATCAGAATTGCAGAGGCCATTGCCGTACAAGCCCCGTTGGCGGTGGTGGCCACACGCCAGAATGTTTTGAAAGCAGTAGAGCAGGGCCCCTTGGTCGCCATGCACGAATTCATTTCAGTTCAAAAAACTTTGTCCAACAGCGAAGACGCCAAAGAAGGCGTGCAGTCTTTCATCGAAAAACGCGCAGCGCGGTTCACTGGAACATAGCCTTGTGAAAATTGCACTGCTGTCTGACATCCATGCCAATTTGCAGGCGCTTCAGGCATGCATGGCACATGCCAAGGCGCAGGGCATTGACCGCTGGGCTTTGCTGGGCGATCTGGTGGGCTATGGTGGCAATCCGCAAGAGGTGGTTGACATCGCCATGCGATTGGCCGAAGAAGGCGCATGCATCGTTCAAGGCAATCACGATGCCATGGCGGTGCAGCCCCCCATCGATGATCAAAGTTTGGGCAACAGCACAGCGCAGTGGACGCACGAACAATTAGGCGCTTCTCAACGCGGGTTTTTGAAAGCCTTGCCCTTGACGGCTTTGTCGGGGTCTTTGTTGTTGGTTCATGCCAGCGCGCACGCGCCCGAACGTTGGCACTATGTCGACACCGAACGCGCCGCAGACTTGTGTGCTGACCATGCCCTTCAAACCTATGACGCCTGCCACGTGGTGGTGGGGCATGTGCATCAACAAACGGTGTATTACCGTGGCACAGGTCACAGCATGATGCGGTTTGAACCCTCGCCGGGTGTGCCTGTGCCAATGCCTTCCTATCGCAGGTGGGTGGCCACTGTGGGGTCAGTGGGGCAACCGCGTGATCACAAGTCAAATGCCATGTATGCGATCTACGACGAAGCTGCCGGACGCATGACATTTCACCGAGTGAGCTATGACCATCAGGCTGCCGCAGCCGCTATTCGCGAAGCTGGGTTGCCTGAATTCTTTGCAGATCGATTGGCACTGGGACGATGAAACTCTTAAATCCTGGCGATGTCATAGATAGCTTTGAAATTGAAGCGTGTTTGCATGCTGGTGGTATGGCGCACATCTACACCGTTCAATACGCTTTAAGCGAGGACGGTACACGCCGCAAGTCTGAATTTCCGATGGCCATGAAAATTCCACGCATGACCGCGGGCGATGGCGCAGAGAACATTGTGAGCTTCGAAGTAGAGCAACAAATTCTGCCTGCAATCACTGGTTCGCATGTGCCGCGTTTTGTGGCTGCAGGCGATTTATCTCGCATGCCTTATTTGGTGATGGAGTATGTCAAAGCCACGACCCTTGAAACCTGGACAGAAAACTTCCACAAAGAAACTTTTCAAACAGGCTTGCAGGACAGAGCCATTGCCCGGCTGGGCGCTGAGTTGGCGCATGCGGTCCACAGTTTGCACAAACAAAATGTGTGTCACCTAGACCTGAAGCCTGCCAATGTCCTGATTCGACCCAATGGCAAGGTGGTGTTGCTTGATTTTGGCTTGTCTTGCCATGCACACTATCCAGATTTGTTGGCAGAAGAAATGCGCAAAGCGGTGGGCTCGCCCGCTTGGATTGCACCAGAGCAAGTGGTCGGTGTGCGCGGTGATCCGCGTTCGGATATTTTTGCCATCGGCGTCATGCTCTACGAATTGGCGACGGGCGAGTTGCCCTTTGGTGAGCCTGTCACTGCAGGTGGCATGCGACAGCGTTTGTGGATGGACCCGGTACCGCCCTGCAAGCGCAATCCCAATGTGCCCCAGTGGTTGCAAGAAGTGATTTTGAAATGCTTGCACCCAGAAGCCGCCAAGCGCTATCCATCGGCAGCTCACTTGGCGATGGACTTGAGCAATCCCGAGCAAATACGCATCACTGAGCGCGGCAGGCAGCTCAAAGGCACGGGCTTCAATGAACACCTCAAGCGATGGATCAAAGCTGCGGGCATGCATTACCAACCGAGTCCATTGCCTTCAAAGCAAATCAAAGAAGTGCCCATTTTGATGGTGGCTTTGCCGCATGCCGATGTGAGTGATGCCACTTGGTATTCATTGCGGGAAGCGGCCGATCGCTCTTTAGGCATCAGGCCTGGCGCTCGTTTGGCCTGCGTCACCGTGATATCGCCTAACGACACCAACAGCACCGAATCGCACAAAAGCGAGAGCAGTGTGCACCGGATGCACTTGACGCGCATGCAGCAATGGTCACAGGGCTTGGATTTGCGAGACCACCAAGTGTCCTTTCACGTGTTGGAAGCCAGCGATGTGGCACATGCACTTGTGTCGTATGCTGAAAGCAACGAAGTGAGCATGATCATCATGGGCGCCGCTACGCATGGCTTGCAAATTCAACGCTTTGTGACCACCGTTCCTATCAAAGTGGCCATGGACGCACCGTGTACAGTGATATTGGTCAAGCAAGACGTGCCGTTTGAATTATTAGGAACACTGAATGACGAATGATTTCCCACAAGGGCCTGCCGAGTGGGACGCTTTGCATCCGTATGCATCGCTCACTCCCGATGCAGTCTTAGATGCCTTGGCCGACATCGGTTTGATGGGCGATGGTCGACTGATTGCGCTCAGCTCCTACGAAAACCGCGTGTATCAAATTCAACTGGAAACTGAAAGAGCGCCTGCACAAACAGATGGCACGCCTGTCCCTGAAAGCGTGGTAGCCAAGTTTTATCGGCCTGGCCGGTGGACGGATGCGCAGATACAAGAAGAACATGACTTTGCGGCAGAGTTGGTGGCTGCAGAGGTGCCTGTGGTGCCACCGCTGAATTTGCAAGGACACACCTTGCATCACAAAACTTTCGCGGGTAAGGATGCTTCGCAAGGGCAATCATTCCAAGGCTTTTCGTATTCCGTCAGTGAACGCCGCGGTGGACGTCCCCCGGAATTAGACGACGATGAAGTATTGGAATGGATCGGTCGATTTTTAGCCCGTATTCACACGGTAGGCGCTGCCAAAGCTTTTCACAATCGACCTTCACTCAGCATCGACACCTTCATGCAAGAGCCCAAGGAATGGTTGCTTCACAACAAAGCCATTCCTTTAGAAGTTGAGCGTGCATGGCAAGACGCTTGGCAGCAGGCCATGGATGTGATGAATGCCAGTGGCTTGGGCGCTGCACATGGCAGTGACTGGCCGAATTTTCAAATGCTACGCTTACACGGCGATTGTCATCCAGGCAATATTCTGTGGACGCCTGCCGATCTACCCAGCGGTGGTCCGCACTTCGTTGATTTGGACGATGCCCGCATGGGTCCTGCCGTGCAAGATTTGTGGATGCTGTTGTCGGGCGATCGCAAACAGCGCTCAGGTCAGTTGAGCATGCTGCTAGAAGGGTATGAACAAGTGCGCGACTTTGACCGACGTGAGTTGGCGCTGATAGAACCCTTGCGCACCTTGCGCTTGGTGCATTACAGCGCGTGGTTAGCGCGCCGCTGGGACGATCCCATTTTTCCCATCAACTTTCCTTGGTTTGGCACACCAGATTACTGGCGTGGCCAGGTGCAAATGTTGGAAGAGCAGATCGAGCAAATGCAAGAGCCGTTGTTGGTGGTTTAAACCAACAAGGCGTTCACGCGTCGCACATAGGCTGCGGGGTCTTCTGGCATGCCGCCTTCGGCCAACAAGGCTTGGTCAAACAAGATGTTGGCCAGGTCATGGAAGTGCACTGAGCCATCGAGCTTCTTGACCAAAGCGTGTTCTGGATTGACTTCCAGCACAGGCTTTGATTCAGGGGCTTGCTGTCCAGCTTGCTTGAGCATGCGCGCCAATTGCATGCTCATACCGTTGTCGGTGACGACCAAGCAAGCGGGCGAGTCCACCAAGCGGCTGGTCACGCGCACGTCTTCGGCTTTGTCTTTCAGCGCTTCTTTCAATTTGGCCAACAAAGGCTTGAAAGCCTCGGCGGCTTCTTCAGCGGCTTTCTTTTCTTCTTCGTCTTGCAGGGTACCCAAGTCAACCGCGCCTTTGGCCACGCTTTGCATGGGTGTGCCATCAAAGTCGCTCATGAAGTTCAAGGCCCACTCGTCCACGCGATCGGTCATGAGTAAAACTTCAATGCCCTTCTTCTTGAAAACTTCCAATTGGGGGCTGTGCTTGGCCGCGGCCAGCGTGTCGGCAGTGATGTAGTAAATGGCCTCCTGGCCTTCTTTCATGCGCGCTTTGTAGTCGGTCAAAGATACACTCACTTCGTCGGAAGACGTGGAGGCAAAGCGCAGCAATTTGGCCAAGCGATCGCGATTGCCAAAGTCTTCGCCCAAACCTTCTTTCAAGACAGCGCCAAACTCTTTGTAGAAACTGGTGTACTGGCCTTGCTTGGCTTTGTCTTCTTCGCTCACCACATCGGTCACACCATCTTCTGAAGTGACCGGCGCATTGTTGTGTTTGGCCAAATCTTCCAACATAGACAACACGCGCTTGGTACAGCCTTCGCGAATGGCTTTCACATCGCGGCTTTCTTGCAGCAATTCGCGGCTGACGTTCAAAGGCAAGTCGGCAGAGTCCACCACGCCTTTCACAAAGCGCAAGTAATTGGGCATCAAGGCCTCAGCATCGTCCATGATGAAGACGCGCTTGACATACAACTTGATACCGGCTTTTTTGTCGCGGTTCCATAAGTCTTGCGGCGCTTGTGAAGGGATGTACAAAAGTTGGGTGTACTCAGTGCTTCCCTCCACACGGTTATGCGTCCATGTGAGCGGTTCGGCAAAGTCTTTGCTAATTTGTTTGTAGAACTCTTTGTATTGCTCTTCGGTCACATCTTTCTTAGGACGTGTCCACAATGCCGTGGCTTTGTTGATGGCTTCCCATTCGCCAGTCTTGACCATGCTGCCAGGTTGACGGCCTTCGCTCTCGTCTTTGCCAATCAGCTCGCCGTCTTTCCACTCTTCTTTTTCCATCAAGATGGGCAAGCTGATGTGGTCAGAGTATTTGCCAACGATTTCTTTGAGTTTCCAAGTGTTGGCGTATTGCAAGGCGTCTTCGCGCAAGTGCAAGGTGATGCTGGTGCCGCGAGTGGCGCGCTCGATGGCTTCCACTTCAAAATCGCCCGTGCCACCACTGATCCAGCGCACACCCTCTGATGCAGGCGCGCCTGCACGGCGTGTTTCGACCGTGATCTTGTCGGCCACAATGAAACCAGAATAGAAGCCCACACCAAACTGGCCAATAAGTTGTGCATCGGCCTTTTGATCGCCAGATAACTTGCTCACGAAGTCTTTGGTGCCGCTCTTGGCAATGGTGCCCAAATTGTCGATGGCTTCTTGCGCCGTCATGCCAATGCCGTTGTCGGTAATGGTCAGGGTTTTGGCCTCTGTGTCAAAAGACAAACGGACTTCCAAATTGGGCTGACTCTCGTACAGCGCATCGTTGTTCAAAGCCTCGAATCGCAATTTGTCGCAGGCGTCCGATGCGTTGGACACCAATTCACGCACAAAAATTTCGGGGTTTGAATAAAGGGAGTGGGTAACCAAATGAAGCAGTTGGGCTACTTCGGCTTGGAAAGCATGGGTCTTTTTAGTCATCTTCTGAAGAGCGGTTAAATGGGTTTAAAAGGGGGTTTGCCGCACAGACGGCAAGGGCTAAAACAGCCGCAACTTGAGAGTTGGGGATGGGTTTGAAAATTTCAAGGGGCGGTTGCGGGCAGGGGAAGCTTTAAAACGACTCTTTAGGGCCCAAATATCGCCATTGTCCTACCGGCAAGGCGCCCAAGCTGATGCGCCCCATGCGAATGCGTTTGAGTCCGACCACCTTCAGGCCCACTTGCTCACACATGCGCCGAATCTGGCGCTTCTTGCCTTCCTTCAGCACAAAGCGAAGTTGCTCTGGGTTTTGCCATTCCACTTGGGCTGGTTTCAAGGCTTTGCCATCTAAGCTGAGTCCATGTCTTAAGCGTTGCATTTGTGACTCAGGAAAATGCGCTTGCACGTTGACCGCCACATCGCCTTGCGGCCCCGAGCAAGTCACACGCACCAAATATTCTTTCTCCATGTCGGCGTCTTCGCCAATGAGTTGGCGCGCCACTCGGCCATCTTGCGTCATGACCAGCAAGCCCACGGAGTCAATGTCCAAGCGGCCGGCAGGTGCCAGACCTTTGAACTGCACAGGACTGAAGCGAATCCGGGTGGTGTCGCCCGACCATTGATTGCGCGCTTGAAACAAGACCATGGCGGGCTCGTGTCCGTCCTCTGCCTGGCCACTCACGTAGCCCATGGGTTTGTGCAGCAACACCGTCACTTGTTGTTCTTGTTGGGCGTGGGCTTCACGTTCTACCGTGATGCGATCGGTCGAGCCCACTTGCATGCCCATCTCGGCAACTTGGCCATTGACCCTCACCCAGCCCTGATCAATCCAAGCATCGGCCTCGCGGCGTGAGCAAAGTCCCAACTCGGCCATGCGCTTGTTCAGGCGGACGGTGGTGGCGCCAGAGGCACTGGGGTGTGCGTTTGAAACCGCGTTGGCTGGTCGTGGCGCACGGGCAAAGGCAGGCTTTGGAGGAGGCTGATTCATAAAACGTTTTCTATGGACGGATTGTCCCTGTTTCTGCGGTCAATCATGCGGGTTCGAAGGCCGTGCAAATTCAAAATTCGGACACCGCCGTATTCAACCCTAATGAGTTCCTCTTCCTGCAAGTGAACCATGGCTTCATTCACACGCTGTCTGGAAAGCCCCACCAGATACGCAAGCTCTTGCTGCGTAATGCGCAGCAAATCACCCACCCCTGAAAACAGCACCGGATTGAAGAGTGCCGCCAAATTGCGGGCAACGCGCAAATCTGGATTGCTCAATCGGTCAAACTCCCTGGCCGCAATGAACTGAGCCAAGCGCTCATTCAACTGGTTCATGACAAAGCGGTTAAAGCCCAGCGAGTTGTCAATCAGCCAATGAAAAGTCTCAAGGGGCAAGCCCGCCACCACGCTGGCTCTGAGGGCTTGAATGTTGTAGCGGTAGGCCTCGCGTTTCAAGGCTGTGCCTTCGCCAAACCAGCCACCTGGAGGCACGCCCGTGAAAGTCATGGTTTGGCCAGCCTCGTTGTCCGCGCTCATTTTGAGCAAACCCGAAACGGTGCCAAACCAATAAGTCACAGGCCGACCGACGCGGCATACAAAATCACCTTTTTCGGCATCACCAACGCGCAACGCGTTAATGGCGCGCTCGCGCTCTTTTGGCAAGAGCAAAACCAGCCAAGGAATGCTGGCCAATTCCTCTTCGGTGGGCGGACGCCTTCTTTGATGCAGGTCAGATGTCATGTCAATTTAATGTAAGACGTTGAAAACCCTAGGGAAAATCCTAGTGGGTGAATCTCCAGATTGTCGTCGAAACGACAACTTGGCGTCAAATCAGAGTCTAGCATCCAGTTTCAGAATTCAACCAGTCTCTCTTATTTGGGAAAGACTGAGATTAACCAGGACCCGTATGCAGACGACCTTCCCTCAATTGCTGTTGACGCATGCCAAGCAACGACCTACCGCGCCGGCTATGCGTGAGAAAGAATATGGCATTTGGCAAACCATCAGTTGGCAAGAAATGGCCACCATGGTGGCGAACATGGCTTGCGGCCTGCATCAGGCGGGCTTAAAGCGGGGTGAGCACATGGTTGTGGTGGGCTCTAACCGTCCTCGCCTTTACGCCACCATGTTGGCTGCGCAATCGCTTGGCGCCATACCCATTCCTTTGTACCAAGACGCAGCGGCGTCTGAGTGTGTCTTTCCCATGAACAATGCCGATGTGCGTTTGTGCGTGGTGGAAGATCAAGAACAAGTGGACAAAATGTTGGAGGTACGCGAAAGCTACGCCGCACTTGAGCACATTTATTACGACGACCCCAGAGGCCTGCGCAAATACGATGAGCCCGGACTCGGATCAGTGGACGAATTGTTGGCGGCGGGTGAAGTTTTTTCCAAGCAGCATCCACATTTTTACAAAGAGCAGGTTGAAGCGGGCACCAAAGATGACGTGGCCGCCATGTTCTTCACATCCGGCACCACGGGCAATCCCAAAGGTGTCGTGCACACCCACAGTACCTTGATCGACCGCGCACAAGCTGGCGCCGAATTTGACCACCTGACGGCCAACGAAGATGTGTTGGCTTATTTGCCACCCGCCTGGATTGGTCAAAATATTTTCAGCTATGCGCAGTGGTTGGTGGCCGGCTACGTGGTCAACTGTCCTGAGTCGGCAGCCACTGTCATGATCGACTTGAAAGAGATTGGTCCTACATACTACTTTGCCCCGCCCCGTGTTTTTGAAGGCATGCTCACCAGTGTGAGCATTCGCATGGAAGATGCCAGCGTCATCAAGCGCAACATTTACAAATACTTCATGAGCCTGGCCATGCAAGTAGGGCCTAAGCGCATGGCGGGCGAATCGATTGGCTTTTTCAACAGCCTGATGTATAGCTTGGGCAATCTGATGGTTTACGGCCCGCTGCGCAACAACCTCGGCTTTAGCCGTGTGCGCGTGGCCTACACCGCGGGTGAAGCCATTGGCCCCGATTTGTTCACGTTCTACCGCTCCATTGGCGTGAACTTGAAGCAGCTTTATGGCTCCACCGAAACGGCTGTGTTTGTCTGCTTGCAGCCCGACAACCAAGCGCGCGCCGACACCGTGGGTGTGCCTTGCCGCGGGGTTGAAATCAAAGTGGCAGACAACGGCGAAATCTTAGTCAGGTCACCAGGCTTGCTGAAGGGCTATTACAAAAACCCAGAAGCTACTGCCGAAGTTTTGACAGCAGATGGCTGGTACCACACCAGTGATGCGGGCTTCTTAGACAGCCATGGCCATTTGAAAATCATTGACCGCGTGAAAGACGTGGGCCGCATCAAAGGCGGCAGCAACGACGGTGCCATGTTTGCACCCAAGTATGTCGAAAACAAACTCAAGTTCTTTCCGCACATCAAAGAAGTGGTGGCCTATGGCGACCAGCGCGAGAAAGTTTGCGTCATGATCAACATCGATTTTGATGCCGTGGGAAATTGGGCTGAGCGCCGCAATTTGCCTTACGCAGGTTACACCGACCTGGCGCAAAAGCCGGAAGTCTATCAACTCATCAGAGAGTGTGTGGAGCAAGTTAACGCCGACCTGGCTGAAGACGAATTGTTGGCAGGCAGCCAAGTGAGTCGCTTCTTGGTGCTACACAAAGAGTTGGATGCCGATGACGGCGAACTCACGCGCACCAATAAAGTTCGCCGCGGTTTCATTGCCGAGAAATACTTGCCCTTGGTCGATGCGCTTTATGGCGGCTTGACCACCCAGTTCATTGAGACGGTTGTGAAGTTTGAAGATGGCCGCTCAGGCAGTGTCAGTGCCACCCTCAATATTTCAGATGCCCAAACATTTGTACCCGTAAAGGCTGCAGCTTGAAGTCTACAAAGGCTGAAGCAGACAACACACTATGACAAAAAAAATTGGTGACGTGATTCTGGATGTGAACAACATCAGTCTCAGATTCGGTGGTGTGAAAGCGCTGACCGATATCTCTTTCAACGTTCGCGAGCACGAAGTCAGGGCCATTATTGGACCCAACGGCGCTGGCAAAAGTTCCATGTTGAACTGTATCAACGGTGTCTATGAACCCCAAGAAGGCAGCATTTCTTTTCGTGGTCAAACTTTCAGCCACATGAACAGCCGGCAAGTCGCAGAAATGGGCATTGCCCGAACCTTTCAAAACTTGGCTTTATTCAAAGGCATGAGCGTGATTGACAACATCATGACTGGCCGAAATCTGAGAATCAAAAGCAACTTGTTCATGCAAGCTCTGCGCATTGGACCTGCCCAACGCGAAGAAGAAGAGCACCGCGACTTTGTTGAGCACATCATCGACTTCCTCGAAATTCAAGCCCATCGCAAAACACCTGTCGGTCAACTGCCTTATGGTTTGCAAAAGCGTGTCGACTTGGGACGTGCCTTGGCCATGGAGCCGCAAGTCCTTTTGCTGGACGAACCCATGGCCGGCATGAACATGGAAGAAAAGCAAGACATGAGCCGTTTCATCTTGGATGTGAACGACGAGTTTGGCACCACCATCGTGCTCATTGAACACGATATGAGTGTCGTGATGGACATCTCAGACCGTGTGGTGGTTTTGGACTATGGCAAAAAAATTGGCGACGGAACCCCCGAAGAAGTCCGCAACAACCAAGAAGTGATCAGTGCCTATTTGGGCACCAGTCATTAAGGAGCACACAACATGGCATTTTTCTTAGAAGCTCTTTTAGGCGGCCTGATGGCCGGCATGCTGTATTCACTGGTTGCGCTGGGCTTTGTGCTTATCTTCAAAGCTTCTGGTGTGTTTAATTTTGCGCAAGGGGCCATGGTGCTGTTTGCCGCATTGGCCATGGCGCGCTTCTCCGAGTGGGTTCCAGAAATCTTGGGGCTTGACAACAAAACCCTTTCAAACGTCATTGCTTTTGCCTTGGCTGCAGTCTTGATGTTTGTCTTGGCTTGGCTCATTGAGCGATTTGTGTTGCGTCACTTGGTCAACCAAGAGGGAGTCACCTTGTTGATGGCCACCTTGGGCATTACCTATTTCATTGATGGCTTGGGTCAGACCATCTTTGGAAGCGACATTTACAAAATCGATGTGGGCATGCCCAAAGAACCTGTGTTCCTTTTGGATTCTGTTTTTCCTGGCGGTATTTTGGTGAACCTCGAAGACGTATACGCTGCCCTGATTGCGGCCTTGCTGGTGGTCACACTCTCTTTGTTTTTCCAAAAAACAGGCACAGGCAGAGCCTTGCGTGCCGTTGCAGATGACCATCAGGCAGCTCAGTCAATTGGCATTCCATTGAATCGCATTTGGGTCATCGTTTGGTTTGTGGCCGGCATCACAGCTTTGGTGGCGGGCATCATTTGGGGCTCCAAGATGGGCGTCCAGTTTTCATTGACAACGGTCGCATTAAGAGCCTTGCCTGTGATCATTTTAGGTGGACTGACATCGGTGCCCGGCGCCATCATTGGCGGCTTGATCATTGGCGTGGGCGAAAAATTATCAGAGGTGTTTCTCGGCCCTTATGTCGGTGGCGGCATTGAAATTTGGTTTGCGTATGTCCTTGCGTTGGTCTTTTTGCTGTTTCGACCACAGGGTTTGTTTGGCGAAAAAATCATTGATCGCGTTTAAGGAAATACATCATGTTCTACAGAGAAAACGGTCAATTTAAAACTTCTTACCGAAGCGACCAACAAATTTTTGCCATTGCCCAAGACCGATGGGCCATCTTGGCATTGGTTGCCTTTGCCTTTATGGGCGTGCCCTTGTTGGTCGACGAGTACATGTTCAGGGCCATTTTGATCCCCTTCTTGATCTTGTCTTTGGCTGCGCTGGGCGTGAATATTCTGGTGGGTTATTGCGGCCAAATATCTTTGGGCTCCGGTGCATTCATGGCGGTGGGCGCCTACATGGCCTACAACACCTACATTCGAATTGATGGTATTCCCCTGATCGTTGCAATCCTCAGCGGTGGATTTTTTGCAACGCTGGTGGGCATCTTTTTTGGGATCCCCAGTTTGCGAGTCAAGGGGCTCTATTTGGCGGTAGCCACCTTGGCCGCACAGTTTTTTTGTGATTGGGCGTTCCTTCGCGTGGGTTGGTTCACCAACAACACAGCTTCTGGTTCAGTTTCAGTCTCTAACTTGAACATCATGGGCGTAGCCATTCAGACGCCCGTCGAAAAGTATTTGTTCTGTTTGATTTTCTTAATGGTCTTTGCCCTGCTGGCTAAGAATTTGGTGCGTTCAGCCATCGGACGTGAGTGGATGGCCATTCGCGACATGGACGTGGCTGCTGCAGTCATTGGCATTCGCCCCATGTACGCCAAGCTCAGCGCTTTTGCGGTGAGCTCCTTCATTGTGGGGGTCGCTGGTGCATTGTGGGGCTTTGTGCATTTGGGCTCTTGGGAGCCAGCGGCGTTTTCAATTGATCGCTCATTCCAATTGTTGTTCATGGTGATCATTGGCGGCATGGGCTCCATCATGGGCAGCTTTTTTGGTGCAGCTTTTATTGTGGTGCTTCCCATTTTCCTCAATCAGTTTTTGCCTTGGGCAGGTAGCTTGGTGGGCGTGGTCATTTCCACTGCCGCCATCTCTCACGCAGAGTTTATGATTTTTGGTGCCTTGATTGTTTGGTTCTTGATTGTTGAGCCGCATGGCTTGGCAAAACTTTGGTCGGTGGCTAAGCAAAAGCTGCGTTTATGGCCATTCCCTCATTGATTTTTTTCCGCAGTGCTTCACACTTTTATTTTTTTACAGGAGACAACCATGAAGCTTCGTCAACTCGCTCTAGCCCTTACTGTGGCTGCGGCCGGACTTTCCAGTGCACTGGTTAGTACCGTCGCTACCGCACAAAGTAAAGAGCAATTCTTTCCCGTGTTGGTTTACAGAACAGGTGCTTATGCACCGAATGGCGTGCCATTTGCCAATGGTTACGTTGACTACCTCAAACTCGTCAATGCGCGAGGCGGTATCAATGGTGTGAAAGTCAGTTTCGAAGAATGCGAAACAGGCTACGCCACAGACCGAGGTGTTGAGTGCTACGAGCGCCTCAAAGGTAAAAATGGCGGAGCCACCGTGTTCCAGCCACTGTCTACAGGCATCACCTTTGCCCTGACTGAAAAAGCCCCTGGCGACAAGATCCCTTTGATCACGGCAGGTTATGGCCGCAGCGAATCTGCTGATGGCAATGTCTTCAAGTGGAACTTCCCATTGGCCGGTACCTACTGGGTTGCAGGCGATGTGATCATTCAAGACATAGCCAAAAAAGCGGGTGGCGCTGACAAACTCAAAGGCAAGCACATTGCCTTGGTTTACCACGACAGCCCCTTCGGCAAAGAAGCCATTCCAATTTTGCAAGAGCGCGCAGCGATGCACGGCTTTAAGTTGAGCTTGCTGCCCGTCACACACCCTGGTGTTGAGCAAAAATCAACTTGGTTGCAAATTCGCCGCGATCGCCCAGACTACGTCGTCAACTGGGGCTGGGGCGTGATGAACTCCACCTTGCTCAAAGAAGCGCAAGCCACAGGCTATCCCCGTGAGCAAATTTATGGCGTGTGGTGGGCCGGTGCAGAGCCAGATGTCAAAGACATTGGCATGGGCGCTAAGGGCTACAACGCCATCACCATGCAACACGGTGCCGAAAAGGGTTCTGCTGTTGTGAAAGAGGTGCTGGAGAAGTTGCACGCCAAAGGCCAAGGCACCGGACCCAAAGATGAAGTCGGCGAAGTGCTTTACATGCGCGGTTTGTTCAGCGCCATGTTTGGTGTAGAAGGTGTTCGCCAAGCCCAAGAGAAATACGGCAAAGGCAAAGTCATGACTGGCGAGCAAGCGCGTTGGGGTTATGAGAACTTGAACCTGACACAAGCTAAATTGGATGCCTTGGGCTTCAAAGGTGTGTTGCGTCCTATCTCTACTTCATGTGCTGACCACATGGGTGCCAATTGGGCCCGTATTCACACATGGAACGGCAGCAAGTGGGAATTCTCTAGCGACTGGTACCAGGCAGACGATCAAATCATCAAGCCGATGGTCAAAGCCGCTGCTGACAAATACGCTGCAGAAAAGAAACTGAATCGCCGTACACCGGCTGATTGCCAGTCTTAAGCCTCGCTAACACCGCGCAGGAGTGCGGTGCTTTGGTAACTGCGAAAGCAGTTACCAAATGAAAGTCTCAGCGCCTGAGATTTTCATTTGGTCATAAAGGCAAAGTCCATGAGCGATAAAAAAATTGTTTTGAACGTCAGCGGCATCGAAGTCATCTACAACCACGTCATTTTGGTGTTGAAGGGTGTTTCCCTGCAAGTTCCTGAGCAAGGCATTGTGGCTATTTTGGGTGGCAATGGCGCTGGCAAAACCACCACCTTGCGGGCTATTTCTAATCTCCTCAAAGGTGAGCGTGGCGATGTCACCAAGGGCAGCATTGAGCTGCGTGGTGAGCGCATTGAAAACCTCAGCCCTGCCGATTTGGTCAACCGCGGTGTTGTTCAAGTGATGGAAGGGCGCCATTGCTTTGCCCACCTTACCATTGAAGAAAACCTCATGACAGGCAGCTACACGCGCAAGGACAAAGGCGAAATTGCAGCCAACCTAGAGAAGGTCTACACCTACTTCCCTCGATTGAAAACGCGCCGCACCTCCCAAGCCGCTTACACATCTGGCGGCGAACAGCAAATGTGCGCCATTGGCCGCGCCTTGATGACCAACCCGAGCGTCATGCTTTTGGATGAACCTTCGATGGGCTTGGCCCCGCAAATCGTGGAAGAGGTGTTCAACATTGTCAAAGACTTGAACGAGAAGGAAAAAGTCACGTTCTTGATCGCAGAGCAAAACACCAACATGGCGCTTAAGTACTCGGATTACGGCTACATCATGGAGTCGGGCCGCATCGTGATGGACGGCGTTGCCGAAGATCTGCGCACCAACGAAGACGTGAAAGAGTTTTACCTTGGCATGGGCGGCGGCGAACGCAAGAGCTTCAAAGATGTGAAGAGCTACAAACGACGCAAGCGTTGGTTGGCTTAATTTTTTCCAATCACATTCAAAGGATTAATATGAACACGCACATGGTTGCATTGGAAACGCGCGACCCTGCAGCGCGCGAAGCCGCCTTGCTGGCTGCCTTGCCCGTGCAAATTGCACACGCACAAAAAAATGCGCCTGCTTTCGCAGAAATTTTAAAAGACATCCATGCAGCAAATATCACATCGCGCGCCGCACTGGCCAAGTTGCCAGTGATTCGCAAATACGAGTTGCTCGAAAAACAAAAAATCTCACGTGCCGCGGGTGGCAGTGTGTTCGGCGGCTTCAGTGCTGTGCGCTACGGCCGCCAAATGCCTCGCGTATTTTCAAGCCCAGGCCCTCTTTATGAGCCTGAAGGTTCGCGCGCCGATTACTGGCGCATGGCGCGTGCTATTGCAGCGGCTGGCTTCAAGTCGGGTGAGCTCATTCACAATTGTTTCAGTTACCACTTCACACCTGCAGGCTCCATGATGGAGACAGGAGCACATGCCTTGGGATGCACAGTTTTTCCTGGTGGCATTGGTCAAACAGAACAGCAAGTGCAAACCATGGCCGAATTAGCACCTGCGGGCTATATCGGCACCCCCAGTTTTTTGAAAATCATTCTTGAAAAAGCGACTGAAATGGGTGTGGCTTTGCCTTCTGTGAAGAAAGCGTTGGTCTCTGGCGAAGCCTTTCCACCAAGCTTGCGTGACTGGATGACTGAACGCGGCGTCAATGCGTATCAGTGCTACGCCACTGCAGATGTGGGCCTGATTGCCTACGAAACCAGCGCACGTCAAGGGCTGGTGATTGACGAAGGTGTGATCGTTGAAATTGTGCGACCCGGCACAGGTGATCCTGTGCCCGAAGGCGAGGTGGGAGAGTTGGTCATCACCAGTCTGAACCCAGACTATCCCTTGATACGGTTTGGCACCGGTGACTTGTCGGCTATTTTGAGTGGCCATTGCCCTACAGGTCGAACCAATCAACGCATCAAAGGCTGGATGGGCCGTGCCGACCAAACCACCAAAGTGCGCGGCATGTTTGTGCATCCAGGCCAAGTGGCCGAAGTGGTCAAACGCTTTCCCTCTGCATTGCGCGCACGCCTTGTTGTTCAAGGCGAAATGGCCAATGACAGCATGGCGCTGCATGTGGAAACCACTGCAAGCCACGGTGCTGAAGCCGAATTGAAGGCGCAGATTGCCGAGGCCATTCGAGACATCACCAAGTTGCGCAGTGATGTGCACTTGGTTGCGCCAGGTACTTTGGCCAATGATGGCAAAGTGATTGAAGACGCTCGCAGCTATCAATGAAAGTTTGACTTTGCACAGGATGGGTGCATTTGGGGCCTGGCATCCCCCTAAATAATGAGGTATTGGTTCGTGCGCTGCATCTTCTAGGCTTGCATAGACGCTACACTCCCATGTCTAATTTAGGAGATATCAATGAAACGCTTATTGGTCCTTGCTGCTGCTGCCTTAGCCTTGGTAGCGCACGCTCAAAATTTCCCGGGCTCAAAGCCTATTTCCATCGTGGTGCCCTTTGCTGCGGGTGGCCCCACAGACAAGGTTGCCCGTGACCTTGGCGTGGCCATGGCCAAGACAATGCCAGGTGGCAACTTCGTGGTGGAAAACGTCGCAGGTGCAGGCGGCACAATTGGTGCCAGCAAAGTGGCGCGCGCCAACCCAGATGGTCATACATTGTTGTTGTTCCACATTGGCATGGCTGCCACGCCTGCTTTGTATCGCAAGCTCTCTTACAAACCCTTGGAAGACTTTGAGTTTTTGGGCATGGTCAACGATGTGCCCATGACCTTGGTTGGCAAGCCTCAGTTGCCTGCCAACACTTACCGCGACTTTGAAAATTACATCCGTGCCAACGCTGGCAAGTTGAATATTGCCCATGCCGGCTTGGGTTCAGCTTCGCACATTTGCGGTATGTTGTGGCAAGCGCAGTTGCAGTCCAAGGAAGCTATGACTACCATTCCTTTTGGCGGTACAGCGCCTGCCATGAATGCATTGGTTGGCGGCCAGGTTGACGTCATGTGCGATCAAACCACCAACACCACCGCACAAATTGAGTCAGGCCGTATCAAAGCCTTTGCAGTGACCACGGCCAAGCCTTTGTCTGATCACAAATCCTTGAAGTACTACCCTTCATTGCAAGAAATGGGCATGAAAGGTTTTGACCTCACCATTTGGCACGGCTTGTATGCTCCCAAGGGCACACCCGCAGCCATCACCACCGCTTTGAATGAAGCCATGAAAAAAGCGTTGAAGGACCCTGAGTTCATCAAGAAGCAAGAAGGCTTGGGTGCTTTGGTCGTCACTGACAAGCGCGTTGAGCCAGCAGAACACAAAAAGTTTGTGGCTGCCGAAATTCAGAAAATCAAAGTGGCAGTAGATGCCAGCGGTAAATACGCTGATTGATTGACTCGCTCAATGAAAAGCCGCCTCACTGAGGCGGCTTTTTTTCGTCTGAACAAGCAAGATATCAAACAAAAATCAATTCGCAAATTGCTCCGAGCCCACAATGCCCAGTTTGTTCAAGCCTAGGCGCTGCGCGCTGGCCATGACCAGTACCACGGCTTCGTACTTGGCTTTAGCGTGTGAACGAATGTGCAATTCGGGTTGGGGTTGTGTGGCTGCTGCCTCAGTGAGTTTGAGCTCTAAATCGGCACGACCCACTAGAGGGCGACCATTCCAGTTGATCACACCGTTAGCGTCCACATCAATCTTGACTACCACAGGGGCTACCTTCTTGGTAGGTGGTACGGACACAGGCATGTCCAAATTCACCGAGTGAAGTTGCGCTGGAATGGTGATGATCAACATGATCAAGAGTACCAACATCACGTCAATCAAGGGCGTGGTGTTGATCTCCATCATCACTTCGGGTTCATCGCTCGAGCTTGCGCCTATGTTCATGGCCATGGTCTTTTTCCTTTATTGCGGCTCGGTGATGAACCCGACCTTGGTGATGCCGGCGCGCTGGACCGCGTACATCACCCGGCCCACCGACTCAAAGTCACTTTTGCCATCGCCCCGAATCTGAACTTCTGGCTGAGGCTTCATGAGCGCAAACTTCTTCATGCGCTGTAGCAAGTCCTCCGAGTTTTGAATGGGTGTGTCGTACAAAAAAATCTTGCCCTTCACATCCACCGAGATGATCACAGTCTCTGGTGTGGTCTCTCGCACTAAGTTTTTTTCCTTGGGCAAGTCCACCTTGATAGACGTGGTGACCACAGGTATCGTGATCAAGAAGATGATCAAGAGTACCAACATCACGTCCACCAAGGGCGTGGTGTTGATCTCACTCATGATCTCATCGTCTTTGTCAGAACCGATGTTCATTGCCATGATGGGCCTTTTGGTAAAGTGAGATTTGTCGAGTCAGTCAAATAAATTACTTGTTGCTAGAAGCCAGCAACACAGAGTGCAAGTCAGAACCAAACGCGTTCACATCTTCCATAATGGCTTTGTTGCGGCGCACCAGCCAGTTGTAGCCTAGCACCGCAGGCACGGCCACCGCCAAACCAATGGCCGTCATGATCAAAGACTCGCCCACGGGGCCAGCCACTTTGTCAATGGACGCTTGACCTGACATACCGATCTTGACCAGCGCGTTATAGATGCCCCAAACGGTACCAAACAAGCCCACGAAGGGTGATGTGGAGCCCACTGTCGCCAACACAGCCAAGCCGTCTTGCATGCGGCTTTGAACGTTGCCTATGGCGCGTTGAATATTCTGTGTGGTCCAAGTATTGAAATCAACGGCACCGAGCAAGCCGGTGTGCTTGTTGGCACTCTCAAGACCCTTTTCAGCAATGAAGCGGAAAGGACTGTCTTCAGCCAAGCCGTCTGCGCCTTGACGCAGTGAAGAAGCTTTCCAGAAACTTGCTTGAGCAGCAGCTGCAAACTTGGCTGCTTTAGATTGCTCAAAGTACTTGGTGATGATCACATACCAAGAGCCCATGGACATCAGCACCAAGATCAGCAAGGTACCCTTGGCCACGATGTCGCCCTGAGCCCACAAAGCGCCCAAGCCATAAGGGTTGTCCTCGTGCTCGCTGGCGGGTGCGGTAGCAGCAGGCGAGGCTGCCGCAACAGGCGCCGCAGCTTCAGTGGCAGGCGCTGCAGCTGGTGCCGCAGCGGAGGCCATTTCTTTGGGTTTGGCCGCAAAGCTTGCGCTGGCCAAGCTCAAGCCGGCTATCAGGCCAATGGCGAGAACAAGATTTTTGAGTTGCTTGAACATGGAAGGACTCCTCTGAAAGGGATTCAATTAATTTAAAAAATATTCAACAAAAAGTGTTGGTTGCGAAGGGTGGCTTGGAAGTCACTCACTCTAAACGCCAGGTGTATCTCAAACTCGCCCAGCTTTGCTGGGGCTTACCGTCCAGCGTAGCGGGTTTGAACTGGCACTTGGATAAACCAGCACGTGCCGCCTCGTCCAATCGCCTAAAGCCAGAAGATTTCTCGATGGCCGATTCAATGACCTTACCGTCAACGCCCACCAAGAACTTTAGCTGCACAGTGCCTTCTTCCTCCAAGCGCTTTGAGGCGCTTGGGTAGTCGGGTTTCTCGCAACTGGCAGCACTGATCACTGCGGCAGTTTGTACCGGCGGAGATACAGGCTGCGGAGTGCTTTGCACGGGCAAAGGCGAAGGGGACGCAATTGCTTGCGGTGTGTTGGACACAGCCGCAATGGCGTTCACCGGTGATGGTGCCGCCACTTGAATCTCCGCAGCTGGGACGTACGCAGGTGGTGGCGGTGGCAAATTTTTGGGCGGTGGGGGTGGGGGTGGCGGTGGGGGTGGCGGGGGAATGTCGGGTTTGGCTTCTTCCAAAAGAACGGCTTCCACGGGGCCTTTGATGACCTTCACAAACTTGCGCGCAAGTCCAGAATTGATAGCCCAAAAAAGGAGCCCATGCAATACAACCACCGCAGTCAACCCGATCACAAGCTTTCGGGGTGTTCGTTGCCGGTTGGCGTAATCAATCATGTCGTCAGTACTCTTTCTAGGATGAAGCCATTTCAAATGTGGGCATGCTATCTTGTTGTTATCTCAGAGCTCAAAAAGATATTGTAATGAGCTGATCAAGCCTAATTAGAGAGTGATCGTAACCTAGTCTTATTCAATGCTTTCATGGTAAGAGTCATTCCACTGTTCCTAAAATATACGGACTTCAAGCGGTTTGAAGTTGATTTGCCAACTGTCAGTCAAACCTTAATCTTTGGAAAGGTTTGCAGAAGCTGCAGCCTTCAACGCGAACTCAGCTCGCAGTGCGCGTAATTTTTCTCTGGGGTCTTCTTTCACTGTATTTTTGTCGAGTGCCATTTCTGCAATAAACCGACTGGGCAGCGCGGCAATGGTCTCGCGGCCTTTTTTGCGGCGCTTGGTCCAGCTGACAGCCAAAGTTCGCTGCGCCCTTGTAATGCCCACGTACATCAAACGACGCTCCTCCTGAAGCCTGGTGAGTTGACCTTCAGCATGTAGGGCAGCGTTGATGGATTCTCTGTTGTCTTCGTCCATTTTGAAAGGCAGCAAACCTTCATTCACGCCCACCAACATCACATGCGGCCACTCCAAACCTTTGGCGGCATGCAATGTCGACAAGGTGACCACATTGGGGTCTTGCTCACGCTCATTCAAGGTGGACAGCAAGGAGATGGTTTGCGCCACTTCCAAAAGCGATTTGGTTTCTGCCATCAGGCTCACGCCTGCCGCGTCATCAATGGTACCGCCACAACGCCCTGACATCCAGTCACAAAATTCTAAGACATTGGCCCACCGTGCTGCTGCTACTTTTTCGTTGTCTTCACCATCGTATAAATGTTTTTCGTAACCAATGTCTTTAAGCCATTGCAACAAAAAAACTTTGGCATCTTCGGCGCCATGAGTACGTTTGGCGCGGTATTCCAAGTCGTTCATGTAACGGCCAAACTCATGCAAGCTGCCTACCGCACGCGCAGACAGTCTGCTGCCTAAACTGTTGGAAAACAAAGCTTCAAACAAACTGAGTTTGTACTGACTTGCCAAAGTACCAAGGCCTGCCAAAGTTTGATGGCCAATGCCGCGCTTCGGGCTGGTTACTGCACGCAAAAAAGCGGGGTCGTCGTTGTTGTTGACCCACAAGCGAAACCAAGCGCACAAATCTTTGATTTCTGCGCGGTCAAAAAAACTTTGCCCCCCCGAAACTTTGTAGGGGATTTGCGCACGGCGCAAAGCTTTTTCAAACGGTTTGGCCATGTGGTTGGCGCGGTACAAAATGGCGAACTCTTTGTAGTCGCGGTATTGAACGCCGCCGGAAGTGGTGGCGGTGCCTGCTCGCAAAGATTGAATGCGAGCCACCATGCGGTCGGCTTCGTGTTCTTCGTGGTCAGCATCGACCACGCGAACCGGCTCGCCTTCACCCAATTCAGAAAAAAGTCTTTTAGGGTAGAGCTTGGGGTTGGGCTCAATCACGTTGTTGGCTGCGCGCAAAATGGCGCTGGTCGATCGGTAGTTTTGCTCTAAGGGCACAACCTTCAATTGCGGAAAATCTTGTGGCAAACGTTTCAGGTTGTCTAAAGTGGCGCCGCGCCAACCGTAAATAGATTGGTCATCGTCACCCACCGCTGTAAATCTTGCGCGTTCACCTACCAAGTGTTTAAGCACTTCATACTGTGTGGCATTGGTGTCTTGGTATTCGTCCACCAACACATGGCCCATACACGCTTGCCAACGCTCACGCACTTCAGGGTACTGTGCCAACAATTTCAAAGGCAAGCCAATCAAATCGTCAAAGTCCACACTTTGATAGGCTGACAAGCGTTCTTCGTAGCGGCCCATGATGCGCGCAGCGATGCGCTCGTTTTCGTTTTGCGCAAGGCCTTCTGCTTGTGCACTTGTCAGTCCCGCATTTTTCCAAGCACTGATGGCCCATTGCCATTGCCTTGCGGTGTTGACATCGGTGGTGCCGCCGCAGTCTTTCAAGATGCTCACCACATCGTCTGAATCCAAAATACTGAACTGTGGTTTCAAACCCAGCACATGCCCGTCTTGGCGCATGATGCGCACACCCAAGGCATGAAAGGTGCAAATCATGACTTCTTGAGCGCCTTTGCCAATGAGCTTGCGTGCACGATCTCGCATTTCACTGGCCGCTTTGTTTGTAAAAGTGATGGCCGCAATGCGTTTGGGTTCAAGGCCCACCTCTATCAGCCTGGCAATTTTTTGCGTGATCACGCGTGTCTTGCCCGAGCCAGCGCCCGCCAACACAAGGCAAGGACCTTGGACGTAATGGACAGCTTCGAGTTGAGCCGGATTTAAACCAGAAGAGGGGGTGGACATGCGTAAAAGTAGGGAAAGCCGAATTGGCGTGCAAATTCGGCAAGCTCATGAATCATAGCGGGCAATGGCGGGCAAACGGGGCCCAAATTCCAAGGCACAATGTGACCCATGCTAGATGTTTTGCGCGTCACCTTTCCTTTCTTTGCCTTGGTACTTTGCGGTTATTGGGCGGCGCGCCGTCAGATGCTGCCCTTTGAGGCCATTCCAGGCCTGAATGGCTTTGTGCTGTACTTTGCGTTGCCTTGCATGTTGTTCCGATTCGGCGCCAACACGCCCATTGCACAACTCTTAGATGCCAGCGCTTTCTTCATGTACTTGTTTTGCGCCTTGGTCATGGTGGCCTTTGCGGTGGCCGTCACATTGAACAGACGCTTTGGTTGGAACGATGCGGCATTTGGCGCCTTGGTCGGCGCCTTCCCCAACACCGGCTTCATGGGCGTTCCCTTGTTGGTGGCCTTGCTAGGCTCGGCGGCGGCAGGCCCTGCCATCGTCACCATCGTCATCGACATGGTCATCACCACATCGCTTTGCATTGCACTGTCGCGTTTGGATGGTGCAGGCGAGCAAGGCGTAGGCCAAGCTGCTAAAAATGCACTGCTTGGCGTGGTGAAGAATCCTTTGCCATGGGCTATTTTGTTGGGCACACTTTTTTCGGCGTTTCAAATTGAGTTGCCAGGGCCTGTCGAAAAAACCGTGGCCTTGTTGGGCGATGCGGCATCGCCGGTGGCGCTGTTCACCATTGGTGCCGTGTTGGCGCGCTCCCAAAAAATTGCACACCACGAACAGCACGGCCCTCTGACATGGAAAGACTATGTGCCAGTTGCAATGATCAAATTGTTCTTGCACCCTATTCTGGTCTTGATGGTTGGCTTGGCCGCCATTTCAATGGGTGTGCCCATTGATACCTTTGCCCTTAAAGTGATGGTGCTTGTGGCCGCTTTGCCCAGCGCCAGCAATGTGGCCATGTTGGCAGAAAGATTTGGTGCCGACAATGGCCGCATTGCCAGAATTATTTTGGTCTCTACAGCCGCGGCCTTTCTCACCTTCTCGGGCGCAGTCGCATTGCTTCAATGATCACCCATTAAATGGCCAGTGGATCGACATCCACCAGCCAGCGAATCAGGCCTTTGTGTTCAGGCGCCGACCGCGATGCATGCAGCTGTTCTTGCAACAATTCAAGCACCCTGTGAAGTGCTTTTCTGGAAGCACTTTCAATCAGCATTTGTGCACGCTCAACATTGGCCACTCGCTGAATGCTCATAGGCACTGCGGGATACACACTCACTTCGGCCAAGGCCGATGCGTCGGGGGTGTCAAGGGTATGTTGAGATTGCAACTGCGTATTTGCATGGTTTAGAAAAGCTTGCGCCACCGCTTGCGTTCGCGCGTCACTGCGAATCAGTGCCTGAAAAGTACTCGGCGGAAGTCCCGCTTCCAAACGCTCTTTCAATTGTTGTTCTGCAAATGCGGGGTAGTCGTGCTTTTTCAGTGCTTCAAACAAGGCGTGTGAGGGGTGAAAGGTTTGCACCCACATCTCACTGCCTGCGCTCTGTTCTGCATCTCGTCCCGCTCTGCCGCCGGCTTGCATGAGCAATGCAAACAAGCGCTCTGGCGCTCTGAAATCGCTAGAGAACAAAGCACCATCCGGATTGATAGCTGCTACCAAAGTGATGCGCCTAAAGTCATGCCCCTTGGCAATCATTTGCGTGCCCACCAAGACATCGACTTCGCCGCTGTGCACGCCCGCCAATTGCGCTTCTAGCGAGCCCTTCAGTTTGGTGCTGTCGGCATCAATGCGCATGATCTTTACAGGGTCACCATTCGGGCGTTTGACATCTATCAAAAGTTCGGCCAAATGCTCTTCGAGCTGCTCGGTGCCGCGACCCATCGGCGCAATGTCGGCATTGCCACAAGCGGGGCAAGCGCGGGGTACTCGCTCCGTGAAGCCGCAGTGGTGACAGCGCAAGGTGCGATCAATTTTATGAAACACCCGAAATGCACTGCAGTGCGAGCATTCACTTTTCCAGCCGCAATCTGCGCAATGCAAAACGGGTGCATAGCCGCGTCGGTTGAGCAGCAACATGCTTTGCTCGCCCTTGGCCACCCGTTCTTGAATGGCCGCCATCAGGGGCGCAGACAAAACAGTCTTGCGCGGTTGATGGTTCATGTCAACGCGGCGCACAAAAGGCAGCTGACCTGCACCGATGCGCGCGGGCATGGGCAATCTTAAATAGCGGCCGCCTTCTACGGCGGGCCTGCTGTGATGCCAACTTTCCAATGAAGGCGTGGCTGAACCCAAGATCACTTTGGCGCCTTCCAGCCTCGCCCTGTAGATGGCCAAATCGCGGGCCGAATAACGCGCGCCTTCTTGCTGTTTGTAGCTGGCATCGTGTTCTTCGTCCACCACAATCCATTTCAAGTGCGGCATCGAGGCAAAGATGGCCATCCGCGTGCCCAGCACAATACGGGCGCTGCCTTGGTGTGCCGCCAACCAACTCTTCAATCTTTGAGGGCCTGTCATGCCACTGTGCATAGAGACCACACCGATATCGCCAAATCGGGCTTTCACGCGCGCCTCAAGTTGCGGTGTGAGGTTGATCTCGGGCACCATCATCAAGGCTTGTGCGTTGGGGTCTTCTGCCAAGCATCTGGCAACTGCTTGGAGGTAAACCTCGGTTTTTCCGCTGCCGGTCGCACCATGCAATAGGAACGGGCCGAGGGCCTCGTTCATTTGCGTTAAAACTTCAGTTTGCTGCGCAGACAAAGGCCAAGGTGACTGCAGTGCTGTGGTCAAGGCCTCGGCCGTTGCGACCGATTTTTTAAAACGCCTTGCCAATTGCACAGGGGTGAGATCCCGCAGTTGAGGTGGCAAAGCCGCCATGGCCACTTCACCCAAAGAGCGTTGGTAATAATGTGCCGTGAATTGAACCAGCTGCCGCCAATGTTCACTCAAGGGAGCGACCGCTTCTAAAACAGCCATCACTTGGCGCAAAGTGTGGGTGCTTTGCGTGTCGGGTGCCGTGGCGTGAACGCCCCACACCACGCCTAAGACTTCTCGATTTCCAAAGGGAACCCTGACCAATTGACCCACCGTCACTGGCAATTCGGTGACGTAGGTCAGCAAACCGCCCACTTGACTGTGTGCGGGCGCCGAAACTGCAACGTCAAGCCACTTTTGCATTCAAAACCTTGTGTCCAGCTTGAGCATGAGTGCGCGCTTGCATGTCGTCACTTTTTTGCTGATAAATATTCTCGAAACAACGGGTAAGTTGTTGTTTTTCATGGCCTTTAGAAGCAGTCCCAATAAACTGTGGATAACTTTGTTGAAAACCCTGCGCGATGACCCGCAAACCCTTGAAAAATAAGGCTTTGATTGGATTGCCCGTGAACTGAGCAGTTTCATATAAATTTTTAAAAACAACAGCTTACGATAAATGGGGAGATGACATGAGGGCTGCAAGCAAGGACAATATTTTAAAATCTATGGAAAGAACTTTTGTGCATAAGTCAATAGAAAAAACCCAAAAATTTAAATATTTTTGGGTTTTTTCTGGGCTAGTTTGCAGTATGCAAAAGCTTTTTTTGGCTTCAGCGCCTGAGGGCTTTTGAATGCTGGTGAACCGCCTCCACCAAGGCTGAAACATGCTCAGGCGGCGTGAATTGGCTGATGCCGTGACCTAAGTTGAAAATGTGTGTGGGCCCGGTGCTGTTTTTGTCGTCGTGGGGCTTGCCAAAACTGTTCAAGACCCGAATCACTTCCTTTTGGATGTGTGCGGGCGGCGCAAACAGCACATTGGGATCAATGTTGCCCTGTAGCGCTTTGCCAGGACCACCGACCGCACCCCCCACCATTTGACGGGCGCGGCCCAAGTTCATGGTCCAGTCAAGGCCTAGCACCTCGCAATCCAATTGACCCATCTCTTGAAGCCACAAACCACCACCTTTGGTGAACACCAGCCTTGGAATGGTGGCGCCGTCATGGGTCTTCTTGAGCAAGGCCAGTACTTTGGCCGTGTAAGCCAAGCTGAATTCTTGGAAAGCGCCATCGGCCAAGACACCGCCCCAGCTGTCAAAAATCATCACCGCTTGAGCGCCGGCTTCAATTTGGGTATTCAAATAACGGGCGACGGCTTGGGCGTTGACTTCCAAAATACGGTGCATCAAATCGGGGCGGCTGTAAAGCATGGACTTGACCAAGCGGTAATCGTCAGAGCCTTTGCCTTCGACCATGTAGCAGGCCAAGGTCCAGGGGCTGCCAGAAAAGCCAATGAGGGGCACACGGCCATTGAGTGCTTTGCGGATGGACGTCACGGCATCAAAGACATAACGCAGCTTATTCATGTCGGGTACTTGCAACTCAGCTACGGCAGCTTCGTCTCGAACTGACTTGGCAAAGCGCGGGCCTTCCCCAAGTGCAAAGCTCAAACCCAGCCCCATGGCGTCTGGCACGGTCAAGATGTCGCTGAACAAAATGGCCGCATCCAGCGGGTAACGCTCTAGCGGCTGCAAGGTGACTTCCGTGGCGTAATCAACATTGGTTGCCAAGCCCATGAAGCTGCCAGCCTTGGCACGGGTAGCACAATATTCAGGCAAATAACGACCCGCTTGGCGCATCAGCCAGACGGGGGTGTGATCGGTCGCTTGCCGCAAACAGGCACGTAAAAAAGTGTCGTTGGACAGGGGAGCAAAACTGGCTGTAGTCATAAGAAGTCTGAAAATTTCTGTTCGTTTCAATCGAAGACTGGAGCATTCTCGCAGAATGCCTCTAGGTCAGTGCGCCAATGACAAGCCGACATTCAATTTGAGGGTGGAGCCTTGATTTGGTTGAGGTGGCCTTGAATTTCGCTCACAGTCGGCAATTCAGAGAGTAAACGCACAGATTGCCCCGGAGCATACCAAGCGTATACGGGCAAACCGTTGCGGCCAAGCTCGTTCAAGGCGACGGTGATGAGGGGGTCATAGCGTGTCCAATCTGCGCGCAGCAGCAAAACTTTCTTGTTGGCCAATTCGGCCAGCAAGTTGGCGTCGGAAAAAGTTGTTTTCTTATTGAATTGACATGTCACGCACCATGCGGCTGTGAAGTCCACAAACACAGGTCGCCCTTCCTTCTCGGCCATGGCAACTTTTTCACGCGACCATGCTTCCCATTGGCCAATTTGATTGGTTGGCGTGCCGTCTGAAGTGTTGGCTTGGGGCTGCACCTGGGTCCACATGGGGGCCCAATGCCAAATTGACAAGGCCAAGATGACCCAAGCCAAGGCCGACAACATTCGGCCTACTTTTCCATTCAATGTAAGTGCCCAGATCAACAAAGCCAAGCTGAGCAAGCAAGCTAAAAATCCGGAGACGCCATCCAAGCCCACTTGCTGGCCCAAGACCCACATCAACCAAATGACAGTGGCGTACATGGGGAAGGCCATGAACTGACGGAATGTCTGCATCCATGCGCCGGGACGGGGTAAGAACCTGACCCAGGCCGTGTTGAAAGAAATCGCCATGAAGGGCAGTGCCATGCCCAAGCCCATGGCCAGAAAAACGGGCAAGGCTTGCCATGTCGGCAAGCCAATGGCCAAACCTAAGGAGGCCCCCATGAAGGGCGCCGTACAAGGTGAAGCAATGACCACAGCAAACACGCCTGACCAAAGCGAGTTGGTGATGGGGTTGGCCCATTGACGGCCAGCCACTGAACTGGGCACGAACGCGCCAAATTCAAACATGCCCGACAGGTTCAAACCGATGACGGCAAATAACATGGCCAGCGCTCCGACCACCCAAGGCGATTGCAACTGAAAGCCCCAGCCCATTTGAGATCCGGCGGCGCGCAGGGCCAACATCAGTCCGCCTAAAACCAAGAAAGAAATCAAGACGCCGGCACTGAAGGCCCACGCCGAGCGCTTCATGTCTCGGGGCCGATCAGAAAGCTGTGTGATGCTCAAGAGTTTGATGGCCAATACGGGAAAAACACAGGGCATCAAATTCAACAAAACGCCGCCCAATAAGGCGCCCAACATGGCCAAGACCCAAGTGGCCCAAGGCGCAGGGGCCAACAGGGGTGGTGCCATTTTTTGCAAGGCTGTTGTGCTGTAGCTTGGCGGCGGGTCCGAAAAAGTTTGCCATTGACCTTGAACGGGTGTTTCGACAGTCCACTGTCGGCCCGTGGGTGCATCGGCCTTGCCTTGTACCAACAACCAGGTCATTTGTTGGGGGCTTTCCATGCGCTCGCTTGAAACTTGCAGGCGCACGCTGGCACCGGAGGCCACCTCGCCAGAATTTGCGGCAGAACGACTGACTTGAACAATGGGTATCCCACTGTTTTGAATCACGTTGGCCGTTTGAGGAAACACGGTCCAGTCAGTGTTTTGGAGCTCTGGCGGTAGCTGTGCCAATGACAATTCAAGGCTTCGGCCATCTTGGGAAATCTGGGCCAGGTGCTTGCCCTTCAAAGGCTGCGCTTGCCATTGCAAGGCTTTCTCAAATGCACTTGTAGCCATCGCTGTGGCGCTTTGAATGGGCAGACTTAAACTGAAATCACCCTCTTGTGGAATGCACTCTTGCTTGCAAACCAGCCAGTTGGCATGCAACTCAATTTGCACCGAGCTTTCCTTGTTCTTGGGTTTGAAGGACTTGCTCACTTGAATGGGCGTGACCAACAACAGGGTATCTTCATAACCAAAATTGGCCAGAGGGCCTATGGGAATTCTGCGCGGTGCAGGCCAAATTAAGTTGCCCGCAATCAGGCCCTCTGGCAATTTCCATTGCAGGACTGTCGGCAGACCAGAGTCGCCTGGGTTGCGCCAATAGGTGTGCCATTGGGGTTGGTGCACCAGTTCCAAGCCTAGCCAAATTATTTGGCCCGCTTCAATGCCCTTGGGCGCTTGGGCCAACAGGGTGGCTTTGACTTGGGGTGTTTGAACCATTTGACCCACGGGGCGAGGGTTCAAAAGCTGCGTTTGGGCTTGGCCGTTGAGCGTCAAAACCAAAAGCAAAGCCATACCCACCCACACACAACGAAGGCTTAAAAACAGGTTGCGCAAGCGGTAGAAAGACAAGGGCAAGAACCTCTGGGCCAAAAGCCTAACTCTACACTGCAAAATCATGCCCTTAAATCCTGCACCTCCATTAAACTGCACAGATTGAAAAGCCCCATTGACATGTCACATCACATTCACTTTTGGTCCGACTTGACCACCCACGACTTTGGCCGCCTTGATGCCTCGAGGGCCATTGCCGTGTTGCCTTTGGCGGCTACCGAGCAGCACGGGCCCCATTTGCCTTTGTCGGTCGATGTTGACATTGTGAATGGCGTGCTGCATTCAGCCATGGCCCGTCTGAACGCGGGTGCCGCTTCGACTGCAGGCACCTTGAATAAGAAAGACTTGTCCATCTTGGTTCTGCCAACGCAAAGCGTGGGTTTAAGTCCCGAGCATGCGGCTTTTGCAGGCACACTGTCTTTAAAAGCTGAAACACTGATCCGGCTTTGGACGGACATTGCAGAGTCCGTCAAAGCAGCAGGCATTCACAAACTGGTGCTGTTCAATGCGCATGGCGGCCATGTGGGTGCCATGGATGTGGTGGCCCGCGATTTGCGTGCGCGCTTAGGCATGTTGGTTTACAGCGTGAACTGGCATCAGTTGCCTTTGCTTGACGAAAACGGTCAAGATGCCAACGCGCTTTTCACAGAGCATGAGCATCGATTTGGGGTCCATGCGGGTGATGTTGAAACTTCGGTCATGCTGGCGCTCAAGCCGCATGCTGTGACCATGAGCAAGGCCCAAAATTTCCGTTCAAGCGCTGAAGATCGTGCGCTGTCTTTTCCCATTCTGGGCAATGGCCGAAGCGCCAAGTTGGCTTGGCAAATGCAAGACTACAACCCAGCAGGGGCGGCGGGCAATGCGGCTGCTGCGACGGCGCAGAAGGGTCAAATTTTGTTAGAAGCGGCTGGCCGTGCCTTGGCTGATTTGCTGTTGGAAATAGACCGATTGCCTGCCAATACCCTGAGGACTTAATTGCCGAGTTGCAAAAATGGGGGCGATAGATTCAAGTCAATAAGAGGGCAAAACCAGCTCGATGGCTGTTGGAAAGATTTGCTTGGGGCACTCACGCGTGGCATCCAAGCAACCGCCCGATGCGTAAACGCCTTTGGGGTCTCTGATGCGCATCATTTGATTCAAAACCTGTTTGACTTTGTCGGGCGCTTGCATGGTGTCATGGACGCAAGCATCCACTTTGGCTTCGTCTAGCCACAACTCACCCGCAGCATTCGTTTGCACGCCATCACGCCAATGGTAAATTTCAATGCACTTGCTTTCCAGTGTGAAGGGCTGATCGCGTTTCCAAAAATTACTGAACAAGCCGCTGCCGACATAAATCACCCACGAGCCTTCATAGCCTGTCACATCCGACGAGCGCTCGTCTGGATTTCGGAACCAAACACGATCACCTGGCACATAAAAGCCAGCAGGCATGGGCGACTCTTGTGAGCCATATTCATGCAGAAAAACTTCATGGAAAAGGCCAGAGCGGATGGCATGCTTTTCGTTCACCTGTTGCAGTTGTGCCAACAGGGATGGGTTGTGCTGGCTTGCTTCTTGGGCCAAGCCTAACAAAATCACATATTCCGTTGCGCGATAACAAGAAAAGTCATACAGCTTGCCTGTGGCCTCGGGTTGCGTGGCGCTGATCAAGGCTTCAATCAAGCTTGTATGGGGCTGCAAAATAAAGCCAGCTTCTTCTTCGTAGCGCCAAAATTCACTGGGCCGCTCCGCCGCATTGGTTTTAAAGGCCAGCGCCGTCTTTCGGGCGTCCAACACAATGTTTTCTCGAACCCGCACTGCACTGCTAAGCGCTTCCAAGCCATTGAATTCAAAGCGATGCGGCGAGACCAGCATGGCCCACAGAATTTCTTGCTTTAAATTTTTGGCATGTTGGTGCAGCGCAAGTGTGTCACTGGCAGGCGCATGCACTTGCATCCAAGCCTCGCTCATGCGACACAACAAGGCGCCTGGGGTTGACGCAATGTCCAAGCCTTCTTCGATGCCATGGGCATCAAAAAAGGCGGCACAAGCAGACAGTTCGCAATCGGAGACTTGAATGCCTGCCGCTTGAGTTGAATGCGAAGTTGCCTGATGCGAATTTTGCATGGTTGTCATTCTGACAAGAAAACCAGCGCACCCCTATCGGGGGAAACACTATCAAGCAAAAGTGATCCAGTTTCGGTGGTCGGCATGATCCAAATGCGGTAGGTTATTGTAAGAAAGCAACATGTGCCTCGACGGCGTAAAGACAAACTCCGTGAGTGCCGTATTTCGGATGCGCAGGTTCAATTCAATGGAAGTTTCTGCAGGCGCCTTCAGAATTTGCGCGACCGCTGTCGAAATAGGCCCCCCACTTGATACGATCAAGACGCGCCCTTGATGGTTTTCTCGGACATGCTTTAAAACGGCTTGAATGCCAGCCGCAAATTCTGCATAACTTGGCATGCCACGTGGCTGAGTCGCACCCGCCATCCATTGTTGAAGTGCCGTTCGCAGCAAGCGGAAGTGATGCTTGTACATTTCTGGCGTGTCGGGTTTGGCAAGCGGCTCGGGGTGGATGGTTTCAATCAAAGCATGGCTGTCATACTCATTGAGTTCAGGCCACACTTCAGGTTTCATTTGCAGTTGCGCACCTTGGGCAATACCCTCCCAAGTTTGGCGGTGTCTTTTCAGACTGCCCATTAAAACAGCCTCCAACTTCAGCGCCTCTGCACCGGGTTGTTCGGCAGCCATTTGTTGCCAATACGCTCCTAGGCGAATGCTCTGACGCTTGCCCAAATCGCTGAGCTGGTCGTAATCGTCGGCGCCGAAAGAAGCTTGACCGTGGCGCACTAAAAGAAGTTGTCCCATGGTACTTAGTCTAAAGCCACTTGCATGGCTTAGAAACTTGTTTTGAACATCCAAAGCGCAGTCAAAACCAGGGCCAAAGACATGCACCGATTGAAAACCAGCAAGCGCGCCCCTTTTAAAAGCCATTCGCGCAGCAAACTGCCCATGGCGGCATACATTAAATTGCTCAAGAAACCAAACAGCATCATGAGGGGCAACAAAACGGCGCATCGCTCCAGCGCATCTTCTTTGCCGGCCACCCATCCAGCTACCAGCGACAAAGCCAGCATCCAAGCTTTGATGTTGAGGAATTGAATGGCAAAGCCTTGAAAGAATGTGATTCGCATTCGACTCTGATCGGCCTTGGCCATTTCGCGAGCTCGCCATAGTTGGCGAGCCATCCACAACAAATACAAAGTACCACCCAGCAAGATCACCCAGCGCAAGGCGGGTACGGCCATGACCAAGTTGCCTAAGCCCGCCATGCAAATGGCCAACAAAAATCCCCATCCCACGGGCACAGCCACTATGAATTTCATGGCCGAGCGCAAACCCAGATTGGCGGCCAATGCCGCAGACAGCGTGGTGTTGGGGCCCGGCGTGAAACTGGCTGCTGTGGACAGCACCAACAAAGCCGTGAACTCTTCAGGGCTGAAAACAAAGTTCATGAAAATGCTTCAAGGTGTTGAAAGAGTTTCCCATCGCTCTAGGGCACTCAGCAATTCAGTGTCAATTTGTGCATCACGCGCAAATAAAGCGGCAGCCTTGGCGGGATCTTTGGCAAACAAACTGCTGTCCTCTATGGCAGCTCGAATTTCGGCCTGTTCTTTTTCCAAGCCTTCAATCAATGCGGGCAAACCATCGAGCTCGCGTTGCTCTTTGTAGCTTAACTTTTGGGAATTCTTTGCAGCGGCCTTGGGCTTCACATCGACTGTGACAGCTTTGGCTGATGCGGGCTCGGCTGAGTTTGAGGCCGCGCTTGAATTGGACTGCGGCGCAGCCTTGGCAGCGGCCGCTTTGTTTTGCGCTTGAATGTTTTGGCTGCGCAGTGATTGTGTCAGCCAGTCTTGCACCGAGCCTTCGTACTCTCGCCAGAAACCAGGCTTGTCTGTCGTTGCCTCACAGGCAATGATGCTGGTTACCACGTTGTCCATGAAGGCTCTGTCGTGGCTGACCAAAAACACGGTGCCTTGGTAATCTTGTAGCAACTCTTCCAAGAGTTCCAGGGTGTCAATGTCCAAATCGTTGGTGGGTTCGTCAAGCACCAACACATTGGCCGGCCTTGCAAACAAGCGCGCCAACAACAAGCGATTGCGCTCACCACCCGACAATGATTTGACGGGCGAAGTGGCGCGCGCTGGTGAGAACAAGAAGTCGCCTAAATAGCTCTTCACGTGTTGGCGCTTGTTGCCAATTTCAATCCATTCACTGCCTGGGCTGATGAAATCTTCCAAGGAGGCTTCTAGGTCAAGCGCATTGCGCATTTGATCAAAGTAGGCCACTTGCAAATTGGCACCTTGCCGAATTTTTCCACTGTCGGCCTCGAGCTCTCCCAGAATCATTTTCAAGAGGGTTGTTTTGCCAGCGCCGTTAGGACCTAGCAAGCCTATTTTGTCGCCGCGCAGCAGTGTGGCGGTGAAGTCTTTCAAAATGACTTTCACATCGCCTTCGGGCGAGGTGAATGACTTACAGACATCCGTCAGTTCTGCAACCAATTTGCCAGTGGGTGCCCCTGAGGCGACTTCCATGCGAACGCGTCCGACTTGTTCTCTGCGCGCACTGCGGGTGGCGCGCAAAGTCTCAAGCCGAGCAATGCGGCTTTGGCTTCTTGTGCGGCGTGCTTCCACGCCTTTGCGAATCCAAACCTCTTCTTGTGCCAACAACTTATCGGCCTTCGCGCTGATCACGGCCTCCTGCGCCATTTGCTCTTCTTTGTTGATTTGATACTGTGCAAAGTTACCTGGATAACTGCGCAGGCGACCGCGGTCCAACTCCACAATGCACGTGGCAATGCGGTCTAAAAATGCGCGGTCGTGGGTGATGGCCACCACGCTGCCCTTGAAGTCAATCAAGAGCTGCTCCAGCCAAGCGATGGAATCCAAATCAAGGTGGTTGGTGGGCTCGTCCAACAGCAGCACATCAGGATGCGTGACCAAAGCTTGGGCCAGCGCCACGCGCTTGCGATTGCCGCCAGACAATGTGGCCACCTTGGCGCTAGGGTCTAGGTGCAAGCGGTGCAGTGTTTCGTCGACACGTTGTTCCCAGCCCCAGCCATCAAGCGATTCAATTTGGCTTTGCAATACATCCAGATCGCCCACGCAGTTGCTGTAGTCGTCAATGAGTTTCATGACAGGGGCGAGGCCGCGTTGCACAGATTCAAAAATGCTGTCTTCCGATTCAAGCAAAGGTTCTTGCGCCACATAAGCGATGCGGACACCTTGTTGGACATGCATGGTGCCGTCATCGGCGTGCTCCATGCCAGCCAATATCTTGAGAAAAGAGGATTTGCCTGTGCCGTTTCGGCCAATCAGACCAATGCGCTCTGAAGTTTCCAGGGCAAAGTCAGCGTGATCAAGGAGTGCAACGTGGCCAAAAGCCAGCGATGCGTCAAGTAAGGTAATAAGAGCCATGCCGCGATTATCAATGGCAAAGGAAAATTGGAAGGACAGGCTTGCGTGCCCTCAAAAATCTGTGCTATATTCGCGGTCTTCGCTAAAAACCACATCGTTTTTAGCAGGTCGGACGGCCCAGTTTCTGCCTCACACCAAGCAACATTCACCAATGCCTGCTTGAATAAATGCAAAACAAAGGCCAATGCCCCGAGCAGCTAGAAAGTTTGAAATAACTTTTAAAAAATTGAAAAAAGTAAAATTTTTTTCAATCAGCACAAAAAACCGTGCTAGACTGCAAGGCTTCGCTGAAATGTTTTGAAATTCAAACTTCAAGCCCTCAGCAAATCGGAATAAGCCCCGAGCAGATACCAAGCAAACAGTTTAAAAAGTTTCATATTTTTTCAAATTGCTTGCAAAAGCCCTGAAAACGGTGCTACACTGCAAGGCTCCGCTGATCGCAGCGCATTGCAACAAAACGACACTCAGTGTTGGCCTGTTGCACAACAGATCTTTAAAAATATACAGCCGATAAGCGTGGGCGTTTGATGGCGATTGCCAAGTTCTAAGGAACTAAGTCTTAATTGACTTACAAACGCTCATGAGAATAGAAGTGAAGTTCACTTCAATTCCGTTTTTATGAGTTGCTCGAAAGAGCGAAAAAATTCAAGATCGAACTATAGAGTTTGATCCTGG
>Ga0315907_10001196_pt1 | contig 35752 bp, 25 predicted proteins | sample LakEriMetagenome_3_FD_203525 | JGI IMG/M metagenome (GOLD analysis project Ga0315907, IMG submission 203525) | Freshwater fungal communities from buoy surface, Lake Erie, Ohio, United States - Buoy 12 MA123 | ecosystem: Environmental > Aquatic > Freshwater > Lake > Lake biofilm | place: USA...
TAATGAGTACCCGTAGAAGAATGGTAAGGAAACTTTAGCTTGTTTGCCAAAGAATTGACCAAGTTGAACGGTAGAGTTCATATCAACTCCAACTTTCTGGTTCCGTTGACGATCTTGCACACGACTTTCAACAGACCCCCAGTTTATTCCGGAATAATTACCAGAAGCAGAAATCGTTGCAAAGTCGGCTAATTGCAGCTGGGCTTGACCTACGGCGGCCCCACCACCTTCACTCACGAAGTCAGTTAAACGCAATTCATTTACCCAGACATTGACACATTCAGCTTGTCCGTCATCCGGCCAATTATTGCTTGGATCAGATTGAAGGGGGTTTCTTACTCCAATCATGATCGTTTTAATTGCTTGTAAATTTGGTGAGCCTTTCACTTTGATTTTGCGATCGGCATTGGCCGGATCATCTTTCGCATACTCGAACATGGTCGATACCCCAGTTACGCCGTCATCTACCTTTTGATTTCGTTCTTTCTTTAAGTTTAGTAAATCATCAAAAACGATTTCAATGTTGTTTTCATCCGGCCAAATGTCTTCAGGCGTTGTTGCGCCCCACTGTGTTTTATATAGCGGAAGTTCATATTCGTAATAATTATCTACGAAATCAGTTCCTAAGCGAACGAACAAGGTAACTTCTTTATCGTTAAATGGAATTAATAGATTAACCTCTTCTGCATGAGCAAACAACTTTAATTTTTTATAGGTACGTACATCGAAAACCACATTTTTATACGCTGCTCTTGCATCTCCATCTTGTAAATTACACATATCAAGCACCAAGGATTGCTCATTCATCTGACGTTGATATGTTTGTGAAGGGTCTATTTCTCGAACGATACCCGGCGGAACCTCATATTTGATTGGTGTTCGCTGGTCGTTTTCTTCAACATTAAGAGCCGAAATATTAAATGTAGTGAGGTTGGGATCCGGTTGAACACTAATGCCAGGCTGAGTTAAATCCAGTAAATAAGGACGCCATTCACCGCGCATGAACTCCATTTTCGCGAAACGAATCTGTGTTTGCTCGTCGAAGTTTTTCATGAACAAGCGCATAAAGCGAATGGATCTAAAATCTTGGATACCATTCACCTTTTTCTCATAAGAAACCAATGGAATTCTTACTTGGTACCACTTTTCAGTCTTATTCCCATTTTGATACAACTGAACATTGGTAATAAAGTTTTTTCCAACAACCATATCATTTGGTCTCAAACTCATTTTGTATTGGAAATATGCTTCGGATTCCGAAAGGTTGTTGTCTTGATTGATGTCCTCCAAATCCGGCATGTTGGTGGCTTGGGTAGGATACCCCGCAGCATTGGCTGTATCTGACATATTGGTTGTAGGTGCATTCCCCTCCATGCCATTATATCTCTTGTATCGCTCGAGAATATTTAATTGTGCGTTGTCAAAGTTGTCATCTAGGTAATAATTATAATCATCATTCGATGGATCTTGAATCATTTTAGCTTTAGCGGCAGGAGATATTGTCGTGTTGTTTTGAACCCAATTGACATAATTCGCATAGGCCGATTGTTCTGAGCTACTATTCCAACCATCTAACCCAATGTCTTGATTTAATCGAGCCGCTGGATCTGTATCGAAGGCATTTACAATAACCTGTTCATTAGATACCCGAGCCCACAAGGTGGTATCCACATTATCCGTAATGCTCGGACCAAATGGTGGAATTCCATTTTCATATTCCTTGCGTGAATCCGGTAATACATCTTCAGAAATGTTACCCAAATTAAAATACAAATCTCCACCATTCATGGACGAAGTTGGGTCTTGATTTTCCGCATCGTCATTAAATGGATCTAACATCCAGAATTGAATGAATTGCACATTGGCTACCTCAAAATCATTTGTTGAAAGGGCTCTCATAATACCACCCCAACGATTTTCTGGATTCGTGAAATGACCAACACTATCTACGGTAGCTGTGGTATCATAATTATACATTCCCCGTTCCTTTGGGTAATAGCATACATCAAATACGGTAATATTCGGAATCGATCCATATTGAAGCTGTTGGTTCGGGAAAATGTCTGTAAAATTTACCAGGCGCATGCGGCTATCTGCCAACATGGTAGCATCTTGTTTAATGTGATTTGGAGTGAGGTTATTGCTTTGATAAAAGAGTGGATCAATGGTATACCAAGACATCTTTGCCCGTTTAAACCCTGCAGATAGATTCTGAGAAGTAGCTTCAGGAAATAAATCCGGTTGACCTTGAGGAACGGATGCTAAGCGCCATGCAGAAGCTGATTTTAAATCAATCGTACTTTGGCTCGCTTCGAAATCATCTACATAGGAAGTTCCCTCCTTATTGATCACCTTAGGTTGGCCTGGAATCAAATACGCCGCTTCACCATTGATTGAGAACGTGGACATTTGATTCGTTGAAATCACTGGAAGTAAGTCTACCAATCGCGTAAGGAACGGAACATCTGTTCGAATGCTGAAATCAATTCCAAGGACATTATTTTTGAAAGGTTCACTACCGAAGTCTACTTTTTGTGTAACAGGTCGTTCCGTCATTCGAACCCAAGTGGCACCGAACTTCATTTTATCACTCAGGCGGTATTGATAATGTCCACCCATTAGAGAACGTGCTTGGAATCCAAATACTGAGTTACTTTCTATGGAAATTTTAATTGGTGTATTTGACTCAAGAATTCCAGTATTCAAGATTTTAACTCTCCCTAAATTATAATCCACGGTATAATCCGTGCCTTCGGTAAGTTTTATACCACCGGCTGTCACAGTAACTGCTCCTTGCGGCACATTGAGCGCATTCAATGGAATATCTGAACTTACAGAGGATTGGTATTCTCCTTTGAAAAGGAACCTATTTTTACTCGGAATTTGTTGTGCTGCTGTTTTAGTTGAATCGTATAATTCGTAGAATGCAATGTTATTGATCGTAGTTTGAGGAACACCAACGGATTGGAGCTTTTTCGCTAAAGTTTTACCAAAAGGTTCTACCGTTGAGAAAAAGATCCGCCCATTCTTGCGGTTAATCGTTCCCCCATTTTCAATTTTAGGACCCGTTACTGTAAAAGGCACATAGTCAAACACCCCATCAGAAAACGGCTGATTGTTCTGATTCAAGCGGTCCATTTCTAACAAGGTCACTAATTGTTTATCGTCTAACCCGGCCATAGGGAACACAGGTAGCGGAACACTTGTAGATGGATTATTATAATATACATCCACCTTAAATCCTTGTTGATCTACTTGATAAGCCCCAATAGAGTACACGTTTTTCATCATTAAGTCCCAAATCTTATTTTGAGGACTTGTAATGGTTGGCTTTAATAATTTTAGAATCAGAGCTTCTTGACCGCTGGCACCATCCGTTGATAACTCACCTACTTGATAGGTTTGTCCGCGGTAGGTATACTCATAAGCAACAGCAAGTACCTCATCGTTATTGAGCGGGTTGTTTAACGAAACGTAACCAAGTAAGGCATTATAACTAAATTCTTGATCGGATAACTTACGTGCGTTCTCTACCTTTTCATAATCTTTTGCTTGTTGGAAAGGACCGGGAGCAGTAACTTGATTGTTTAATGCAGGAACAGCGGTAGAAAAATTTCGAATGAGCGGTTGGTTTGCTGCCCACTGATATAAACTATTCGCGTCATTGGCGGGTTCAACACCAGTCCCGAAGCCCCCTGGATTCCCCTGACAGTTAGTTGATTTTCCTTCACCTAAATCAGAAAATGCAATGATATTTCTAGTGTTTTCGGTAATGTTAGAGCGATTCGTCACCCAAACTTCTATCCGAGTAATGTACCGTGTTGCATTCACATTTGGCAAGGTAGCCATTGCGGAATCATAATCGTCGTGATAAAACAAATTCAAAAAGTAGTGGCGATTTGCTTCGTAATTATCCGCCGTTAACTCAAACTTTTGAACTTGAGATTTTCCGGTAATATTAATTTCTTGACGTTTACCTTTCGATTGAGCAACGATAAGATCAAACGTTGATCGTCCAAATTTAAGTTGCGTTTTTGCACCAAACAGCGTTTGAGATCCTTGAATTAAGGACGTGGGCAAATCTAAATTCACCATGCCTAGCGCAACCTTTTGAATGATTTGATCCTCATCGCCGGTATGCTCTAGTTTAGAGATGTTTTCAAAGTCAAATGCCGCTTGGGTATTATATTTTGCACCGATTTTGAGTCTAGTACCAATCTGACCCACAATATCCATGTTAATGTTCTGTTGGAAATCAAAGCGTGTAATTCTTCGTTGACGCATTGGCAGAATTGGATTGTCATATCTCGAATGATTTACACCAAGTTGCACTTCAACATTACCTTGCGGACGAATCACAATTTCACCGGAACCAAAGATGCTTTCAAAAACTTTACTTCCAATTTTAATTGGTAGTTCAAAGGATCTTCCAACAACAGACTCTTCCTCGATTTGCTGCTCCCAATTTTGACCTTCAAATTGTTTATTCTTATAATTCAGATAATCTTCCAAGGACATAGATGTAGGGTTACGGAACAGAAGTCCATCACCTACCGTTTGCTTAAACACGTAATGACCAGTTTCCGGGTCATATTCAATGGTTTGTTGCATGTTGGTGGGATCACCTAGATCAAACGATTGTTGATTGTTGTTATACGTATTAAACGATGGGTTTATTGGAAAAGGAAGTACGGGGCCTTGGGCGTAAGATGCAAATGGAAAAAGGGCTAAAAGTAAGCCCAATACCCAACCGCTAGAAATAATATTTCTCTTACTCCAATTCACTATAATACTTTTAGGGCCTCCTTAATTAGTGATTCTACCGGTTCATTACCATTATCCACGCGTTCTATTGCTTTTTCAGCAGCTTTTTTATCAAAGCCCAAAGAAACCAGGGCCGTTAACGCATCAAATCGATTTGTATTGTTTGCGCTGAAAATATTTTGTGCTTGTTCCGACAATTTAACAACCTTACCTTTTAAATCGATGATTACACGTTGGGCTGTTTTGGCGCCAATTCCTTTAATTTTTTGAATTGTAACAACGTCCTCTGTTTGAATCGCTTTAGCAATATCCTCAGGAACCATCGAGGATAGCATGATCATCGCAGTATTAGGACCAATTCCTGAAACACTAATAAGGTGATTAAACATTTCGCGTTCTTCTTTAGCATGAAAGCCGTAAAGCAAATGAGCATCTTCACGCACGATGAGTTTTGTAAATACCTTAACTTGTTCTGAATCGCCTAACGCAGAAAAACAATTCAAGGAAATTTTGACCTCATACCCAACTCCAGCACAATCAATGATTAATTCTGTAGGGTGTTTTTCAACGAGTCGTCCTTGAAGTTGTGCTATCATCGCTTATTTATTTTGAGCATCAATTACGGCAACTTTTACCATATTTATTATTTCTCTTACTGAGGCACCCAACTGAAGTACATGAATCGATTTTCTCATTCCAATGAGAATTGGTCCAATCGCATCACTGTCCGTCATTTGTTGAAGTAATTTATAGGAGATATTTCCTGCTGACAAATTTGGAAAAATCAAGGTGTTTACTTCCTTATTCGCTAAGGTAGAAAAAGCAAACTTTTCCATAAGCAAGTCTGAATTCAAGGCAAAATTGGCTTGAATTTCTCCATCTACAATCAGGGTTGGATAATCTGCATGTAGCAGACCTACGGCCTCTGCCATTTTCTCTGAATCGGGTCCGGGAGAAGATCCGAAATTCGAATAACTCAGTAAGGCTATTTTTGGTTGTACCTTAAGTTTGCGAATTGTTTTAGCCACATTAATCGTGATTTCAGCAATTTGACTGGCATTCGGATTCAGATTAACGGTGGTATCGGCAAGGAACATTGGTCCACGTTTAGTATTAAGAATGTACATGCCTGCGGCAGTTTTCACATCCTTTTCCAGTCCAATAATTTGAAGTAAAGGTTTTACCGTAGACCGATAGGAGCGGGTTAATCCGGTAATCATCGCATCCGCGAAGCCCATATCCACCATCATCGCACCAAAATGATTTCGTTCACGCATCAACTTTACTGCCTCAAATTCAGTTAATCCTTTTCGTTTTCTGCGTTGAAAGAACTCTTTTCCAAAATTTGTGCGACGCTCCTCTTCGGAATCCGCTTTTGGATCAATAATAGTAACCTCGGGCAGTTCAACGTTATATTCTTCCATTAATGCGAGAATGATATCTCTATCTCCAAGTAGAATTGGAAAAGCTACTCCTTCTTCATAAGACACTTGCGCAGCCTTTAAGATTTTAACATTATCTGCTTCAGCAAAAACAACCTTTTTGGGATTGCTCTGTGCTTTAGCTGTAATATTTCGCATTAATTCGTTATCCAAACCTAGGCGAGCTTTTAATTCCGCCTCGTATTTCTGCCAATCTTTAATCGGATTTTTAGCTACACCGGACTCCATGGCTGCTTTGGCAACAGCAGGAGCAACAGAATATATAAGGCGCGGATCTAAAGGTTTTGGGATAATTTGTTCTCTACCAAAGGAAATGTTCTTCTCTCCGTACGCTTCAATTACTTCTTCCGGGATAGTTTCTTTGGCTAAAGAAGCAATGGCTTTAACCGCGGCCAATTTCATTTCTTCATTAATGGTTGTGGCTCGAACATCGAGTGCACCTCGGAAAATGAAGGGAAAACCTAAGACATTATTTACTTGATTCGGATGGTCTGACCGTCCGGTAGCCATTATAATATCTTTACGAACTGACGTAGCGTCTTTGTACGAAATTTCGGGATCCGGATTCGCCAATGCAAATACAATGGGATCCTTAGCCATTTTCTTAATCATTTCTTTGTTTACAAGTCCTCCACGAGAAAGGCCTAAAAACACATCTGCCCCTTTAAATGCCTCCTCAAAAGAAACTTCCTTCTTATGACTTGCAAAAAAGGTCTTCATATCATCTAAGTCACTTCTAAATGCACCAATAAGTCCTTTAGAGTCGAACATATAAATATTAGAAACTTTAGCTCCTAATGCTACATATAATTTTGCGCAGGAGAGGGCTGATGCACCGGCACCAGAAATCACAATTTTAACACGTTCTATCTTCTTTTTCGCTAATTCTAAGGCGTTAAGTAAGGCTGCAGAAGAGATAATTGCTGTACCGTGTTGATCATCATGCATGATCGGAATGTCTAATTCCTCCTTAAGTCGGCGCTCGATTTCGAATGCTTCGGGTGCCTTGATGTCTTCGAGGTTTATCCCTCCAAAGGTTGGCGCAATAGCCTTTACGGTTTGAATAAATAGTTCAGGATCTTTCGCATCAATCTCAATGTCAAACACGTCTATGTCTGCAAAAATCTTAAAGAGTAAGCCCTTGCCTTCCATTACCGGTTTTGATGCTTCTGGGCCAATATCACCTAGCCCTAATACAGCCGTTCCATTGGAAATCACTGCTACTAGGTTAGATTTACTTGTGTATTTATACACATCATCTTTATTCTCTGCAATTTTTAAGCAGGGTTCTGCAACACCTGGCGAATACGCCAAGGATAAATCACGTTGAGAAGAATAGGGTTTGGTTGGAATTACTTCAATTTTCCCGGGTCTACCCATGGCGTGGTAATCCAACGCATCCTGCTTTCTAATTTTTGCCATAATTTGGTTTGGATTATAATCCTAATAGTATTTCAGCTGGATCTTTCGCCCCGAAAAGCATTTTTTCTGGCTTTTCTAGCATTTCTTTAACTTTAACTAAGAACCCAACAGATTCTTTACCGTCAATAATTCGGTGGTCATAAGACAAGGCCACATACATGATTGGTCGAATTTCCACTTGACCATTCACAGCCACTGGGCGTTCAACAATGTTGTGCATCCCAAGAATCGCAGATTGCGGAGGATTAATAATTGGGGTTGACAACATAGAACCGAAAACACCACCATTTGTGATGGTAAAGGTACCTCCGGCCATGTCTTCGGGAGTAATCTTACCGTCTCTAGCTTTGATTGCCAATCGTTTGATTTCGCGTTCAATATCCGCCAAGGACATTTGCTCTGCATTGCGCACTACGGGTACCATTAACCCTTTCGGTGAAGAAACAGCAATACCCACATCGGCATAATCGTGAAAAATCATTTCATTTCCATCAATTTGACCATTTACTGCAGGATAAAGTTTAAGTGCTTCAGTAACCGCTTTTGTAAAAAAGGACATGAATCCCAAATTGACTTCGTGGTGCTTTGCGAATGCATCTTTATATTTTGCGCGCAGTTCCATAACAGGTTTCATGTCAATCTCATTGAAGGTAGTTAACATGGCTGTTTCATTCTTCACTGCGACCAATCGTTCGGCAATTTTACGACGTAGCATGGACATTTTCTCCCTACGTGTATCTCTGGTGCCCCCCCAACCTGTGGAAGCATTTCCATCAAAACCAGCCGACAAGGCATTCATTACATCATTTTTTGTGATGCGGCCATCCTTACCGGTGGCTTTAATTTGGGTAGATTTAACGTTGTTTTCATCCATTAATTTAGCCGCAGCAGGGGAAGGTGTTCCTGCGGCATACGATGCAACAGGGTTTGGATTTGGTACAACCGCCTCCTCTTTTTTCGGTAAAGGAGCCGCAACGGGTGGGCTTGCCACTTCTTTGGCTGGCGCACTACCGGCTGGTTTGGCCGCACCGGTATCAATTAAGCATACCACTTGACCTACTTTTACCGTATCACCTTCTTGCGCTTTGAGTGTAATCACCCCACTTTGTTCAGCGGGTAATTCTAAGGTCGCTTTATCTGAATCTACCTCAGCAATGGCCTGGTCTTTCTCTACATAATCTCCATCTGCCACTAACCATTGAGCGATTTCTACTTCTGATATTGATTCCCCTGGAGAGGGAACTTTCATTTCAAGTATTGCCATAATTTTATTTTTCAACCGTTAATTTAGCATAAGCAAAAAGCGAATCGTATAAGTTCGCCAATCGTTTTTCATGCAATTTTTTAGAACCTTCCGCAGAAGCAGCGCTTGCTCCTCTGTGAATTCCAATTAAGTTCAATGCCCTTAAATTCATTGCCATGTAGGTCCAAGCCCCCATGTTTGCGGGTTCTTCTTGGGCCCACAAAATATTCGAAGGGTTATATTTCCCTATGATGTCCTTAATTTGATTTTCTGGTAATGGATACAACTGTTCTATCCGAACAAAGGCCATATTTTGAACTCCTAATTCGCGGGCCTTAACCTTCATTTCGTAATAGAATTTTCCAGAACATAAGACCACTGTATCAACTTGTTTTACATCCACACCTGTGTCATCTAATACTTCGCAGAAACTCCCTTTTTCCATTTCTTCTAAGGTGGAGGTAGCATCTGGATAACGCAATAACATTTTCGGAGAGAACACTACCAAGGGTTTTCTAAAATCTCTTTTTAATTGACGTCGGATTACATGAAAATGGTTGGCTGGTGTAGAGGTATTTACAATTTGCATATTCAAATCGGCACATTGTTGTAAAAACCGTTCAAGTCTTGCACTTGAATGTTCGGCGCCTTGTCCTTCATATCCATGCGGAAGCAACATCATTAACCCAGATTGTGTGGCCCACTTATCTTCTCCTGCGGAGATAAATTGGTCGATCATAATTTGAGCACCATTGAAGAAATCTCCAAATTGTGCCTCCCAAATGGTTAAACCCGATGGGTGAGCTAAGGAATAACCATATTCAAAGCCAAGTACGCCATATTCTGACAATAAGGAATTGTAGGCATAAAATTTAGCTTGATTTTCCGATAATAAATTGAGCGGTTCAATCTCTTCCTCGGTATCTTCGGTTTTAACCACTGCATGCCGATGTGAAAAGGTTCCGCGTTCAACATCTTGTCCGGATAGTCGAACACTGTGGCCTTCATTGAGAAGGGTTGCATAGGCTAACATTTCAGCGGTACCCCAATCAAGCTTATTGTTTTCAATTGCGGCAAGACGATCCTCATAGATCTTTGATATTTTTCTGAAATATTTTTTATCTGTTGGAAGCGTAGCTAACTTTCTCCCTAACTCGAGAAGAATCTTTTTTGCCACTCCGGTTTCAGGCGATTGTTTAAAATCAGCTGCAGTTCCATGGCGATAACCTTCCCAGGTAGCACTTAAGAAATCAAATACTTGAGCTTTATCGTTCTTACGCGCTATTTCAAATTCAGATTCTAAGAATTGAATGTATTGTTCTTCAATTTGTTTAGCCGTTTCTTGCGTTAACACACCCTCCGCTTCTAATTGTCGCTGATAAATTACTTTTGGATTTGGGTGCTTCATAATGATATCATAAAGCGTTGGCTGGGTAAATTTAGGCTCATCCCCTTCGTTGTGTCCGTATTTTCTATAACAAAGTAAGTCGATAAAGATATCGCGCTTAAATTCTTGCCGATACGCAACGGCTATTTCCATGGCCTGTACTACCGCCTCTACATCATCTCCATTCACGTGAAATACCGGAGAAAGCGTTGTTTTTGCGACATCAGTACAATAGGTAGACGATCTACCATCTAAATAATTGGTGGTAAAACCAACTTGATTATTAACAACAATATGTACCGTTCCACCTACTCGATAGCCGTCTAACTGTGCCATTTGGATGGTTTCATAAACAATTCCTTGTCCTGCAATCGCAGCATCCCCGTGAATCAATACGGGACAAATTTTATCCTCGCTGTGTAAAACATGGTCGATTTTTGCACGAGCAATTCCTTCAACCACGGTATTTACCGCTTCTAAATGCGAGGGATTGGGTGATAGTGTAAGTCCAAGTTCCTGTCCATTATCCAAGGTAAGGTGCGAGGTAAATCCTTGGTGATATTTCACATCACCATCAAAATACATATCAAACTCAAATTCTTTTCCTTCGAACTCTGAGAATATGTCGCTGGGCTTTTTATTGAAAACATTCGCCAGGGTATTTAAGCGGCCTCGGTGTGCCATTCCCATAACAAAATAGGATATACCCGCTTCGGACCCCTTATGAATTAAGGTGTCAAGGGCTGGAATTAAGGCCTCACCCCCTTCAATTGAGAATCGTTTTTGACCAACGAACTTCTTGCCTAAAAATGCTTCAAAGGCTGATGCATGAGCGAGTTTTTCGAAAATCTTTAGTTTACGTGTTGCGTCGAGTTTAGGTCTATTCTTTAATTCAATTCTGTTTTTCAACCAAGCAATTCGCTCTGGGTCACGCATGTAAACGAACTCAATACCAATGGATTGACAATACGTCAACTCAAGGTGGTCTATGATTTCCTTCAAGGTAACAGGTCCGAGTCCAATTTCTTCACCTGCTTGAAAAACCACGGATAAGTCAGCTTCAGCCAATCCGAAATTCGTAATTTCCAGCGTTGGTGAGTACTTTCTACGCTCTCGAACCGGATTCGTTTTGGTAAATAAATGCCCGCGTGTTCGGTAGGCATTAATCAAATTGAGCACGTTAAACTCTTTCTGAAAATTCTCGGGAATACCACCACCGGAGGCGAAATCAGTTTGTGCGAATTCAAAGCCCTCAAAGAACTTTTGCCAACTCAAATCAACATTGGTTGGATTTTGTTTGTATTGGTTATAGAGATGCTCAATTGCATTTACATCAGCGTTCCCTACATATGAAATTTTATCCATCTTTTACTCCGGATTTATATCGTCCGCAAAGTTATCAAATTACGAGGAATTCCCCTACAAATCGGATTTATTTGTGGAATACTTAATTCCAAGCATTACTACGGAAATAATCATTAATAATCCGCTAATTGGGGTTATGGGACCAAGAAAAGCTAACTTGATATGGGTTATTTCTGCCAATACGAGTCCATAAATAGACCCTGAAAAGCAGCCTAATCCAATTAAAAATAAGGTAATCCAACGCGTGAATTGCTTCTGATTAAAAGGGGGTTGGAATGAAATGATTAGCAATAATAGTGATCCGTAAAACTGATATTTGATTGCGGTCTCAAATGCCATTTGCCATTTCTTAACAACCAACTCTTTAAGTGCATGTGCGCCAAAGGCACCAAGCGCGATGGAACATGCAAAAAGAAACAATGCAAATAGGGTCAACTTTTTATTCATTATCGTGTTTTCTTCAAAAGTATATATCTTCGTCCACATATATTTCATCTTATGAAGCTGAATTTTTACGCTATTTTATTGTTAGCCATTTTGAATTCCTGTGCAACCGAAGATGATAACCAATCAAATTCCGAAGACTACTACCAGTTCAAAGCCGTAGATTTAAGTGCTTATGATTTGGACGCCACCTTGTACATACCGGATGAAACGGCAGGAATTGGTGCGTCATTTCAAACGACCATAGAACACGAAGAAGACTTCAAATGGAAGGTGATGGCTGGTCCGAATTTCCAATTATTTATTGAGGATTGGGGAGATAATGCAAATAAATTAGCCGAATTTAGAAAAGCCCTTAAGGATGATGATGTGTTTAAGGTGAGTATTATCTCTGACAAGAATAATTGTATTATTTACAAGCGTGAATTAATCAAACACATCAACGTGCCAAAATACAAGCATGTATCTTATCACATTTATAGTTTAACTAAACTAGGCGATTATTATTATGAGATAAAGAATAGAGCGGGCGGTGACAGTAAACCCGTAGTTGATTTCATGGAAAAGTCAGTAAAATCCTTTAAAATCAAACCCGAGTGATTTCAAGAGAAGCCGTATTAAATGCATTAGCAAACATTCCAGACCCAGAATCTAAACAAGACATTGTCAGTGCCAATTTGGTAGGGAATATTGAAATAGAGAATGGCCGTGTTTATATTCAAGTGAACAGCATTAATCCCGCGTTGCATGCAAGAAAACGCATGGAAGAAGCCATTCGATTTAGATTAACAAAAGAATTAGGTGAGGATGTACGCATTGAATGCGAAGTAAAAGCAGTAACGGGCACTGAGCGAAAAGGTAGACGGAGCATACTTCCGGAAGTCACTCACGTCGTAGCGATTGCCTCAGGAAAAGGAGGTGTGGGGAAATCTACGCTTACAGCCAATTTAGCCGCAGGATTAGCTCAGGCAGGATTCTCGGTTGGATTAATTGATGCTGACATTTATGGTCCGAGTATGCCGACGATGTTCGACGTTGTTGGTCAACGCCCAACCATGGTTGAGGTAAACGGTAAATCAATGATTGAACCTGTAGTAAACTATAACGTTAAACTATTATCCATTGGTTTTTTTACGGATCAAGAAAATGCGGTTGTTTGGCGTGGACCAATGGCTTCTAAGGCCTTAACTCAAATGATTACCGAAGGGAATTGGGGAAAACTTGATTATTTACTCATCGATTTACCTCCTGGTACCGGAGACATTCACCTATCATTGCTTCAAACCTTACCATTAGATGGCGTAGTGATCATTAGCACACCACAAGAAGTGGCTCTTGCTGATGCTCGGAGAGGAATCAACATGTTTAGAGTGGATGGATTAAACGTTCCAATTGTTGGAATCGTTGAAAATATGGCCTGGTTTACCCCCGAAGAATTACCCGAAAACAAATATTATATTTTTGGAAGAGACGGCGCAAAGAATTTAGCAAACGGTATGGGAATTGAATTTCTTGGGGCAATTCCCTTAGTTCAAAGCATACGTGAAGCAGGAGATGTGGGACGCCCTGCCGTGCTTCAGAAAGGGTCAGTGATTGGATTGGCATTTGACGAATTAGTTCATAACTTTACCACACGGTTAAATGCCTTAAAACAATAAGTTTAGAATGGAAAGTATTGAACAAAAAGTGAATTCAGCTATTTCATTAATTCGGCCTTTTCTAAATGACGACGGTGGAGATGTTGAACTGGTTGAGGTAACATCGGACCGCATTGTAAAAGTTCGTTTGACTGGTTCGTGTAAAGACTGTTCAATGAAACAATCAACCTTACGTGGTGGGATAGAAGAAACAATAAAAAAAGCTGTTCCTGAAATAAGTGCTGTGCTTGCGGTTGAAGATTAATCCAACGTTTGGCACTTACTCGTACTTGATAAAAATATTCTTAGGTTCTGTAAAAAACCGTAAAGCTTCCCATCCCCCTTCTCTACCTACTCCTGAATCTTTCATTCCACCAAAAGGAGTTCTTAGGTCTCTAATTAACCAAGAATTCACCCAAACAATCCCCATTTCCAGGCGATCAGCCATACGATGTGCCACATTTAAGTCTTTGGTCCACACCGAAGCCGCTAAGCCATATTTAGTACCGTTTGCCATTGCCAGTACTTCCGACTCTTCAGAAAATGGCAATATGGAAACTACGGGACCAAAAATTTCCTCTTGGTTCGTTCTACACGTATTAGAAAGCCCTTCAATAACTGTAGGTGCAAGGTAGTACCCATCCTGATAAGGTGCTTCGAGGCGAACGCGCGCACCGCCAGTTAAAACACGTCCTCCTTCTTCCTTGGCTAATGCTATATATCCGAGGATTTTCTCCATATGACCCTTAGAAACTACAGCACCGATTTGCGCGTTAGGATCTGCGGGATAACTAACTTTAGCGGAGGATACCCAATCCACAAAAGCGGTTTTAAAGGCCTCATAAATATCTTGGTGGACAAAAATTCTTGACCCGCATAAACAGATTTGACCTTGATTAGAAAAGGATGACCTGAAGACTTCTTTTACGGTTTGTTTAATATCTACATCCGGAAAAACAACGGTTGGATTTTTTCCTCCTAATTCCAGGCTAAGTTTCTTAAACATGGGTGCGGCAATGCCTGCAATATGTTGTCCGGTCGCTGTTCCACCGGTGAAGGAAATTGCCTTAATTTTCGGGTGAGAAACTATTTCATTGCCAATCTCCGGGCCGGTGCCATGCAAAATATTCAATACGCCAGCCGGCATTCCCGCTTCATTTGCAATGTCCCCAAGCAAGGAAGCTGTATATGGAGTAATCTCACTTGGTTTAGCGATCACACAATTCCCTGCTGCTAAGGCCGGGGCGATTTTCCATGAGAATAAATACAAGGGGAGATTCCACGGTGAAATACACCCTACAATTCCTATCGGTCGACGGGTTGTGAAGTTAATTCCAACATGTTCCATGTAATGAGATTCCGAAGAAAAATGTTCAATAGCTGTAGCGAAAAAGTGAAAATTCGAAACAGCGCGTGGGATATCCACGTGTGCCGCTAACTTTTCGGGTTTGCCATTATCTCGGGACTCTGCCACAACAAATTCCTCCATGCGCGCTTCAATACCAGCAGCCAGACGAAGTAAGATTGCACTTCGTTCATTCACAGACATCCCTGACCAAATAGGGAAAGCACGTTCAGCGGCATTCACTGCCATGGTTAAATCAGCTGCTCCGGATCTCGGTATTTGAGAATAAACTTTCCCTGTTGCTGGATTTACATTGTCCATATATTGTCCAGAAACTGGTGCATGATATGCCCCATCGATGAAGTTCTTTAGGTATTCCATAGTGATATATATTATCGTTAATACTTAAATTCTTTTCCTTTTTCTCGCGCTTCAATTCCTTCTTTCATCCATAAGGGTTGTTCTCCATTATTCAAGAAAAAATCAAAAAATTGACGCATTCTAATGCTTAAATCCAATTTATTAGGTAAGCGGGTCAGGTTGTGGTCGTCGTCGTTATAGTTTAACATCCAACAAGGTTTACCAAGGCGACGTAATCCGGTATATAACTCAATGCCTTGATACCATGGAACAGCCCCATCTTTGTCATTTGCCATAACGAGTAAGGGAGTATTCACCTTGGGTAAGTGAAAAATTGGCGAGTTCTCTATGTACAAGTCAGGGCGCTCCCATATGGTTGCCCCAATTCTACTTTGGGTAGATTCATATTGAAATTGACGATTTAATCCACTACCCCAGCGGATTCCACCGTATGCGGAAAACATATTACTTACAGGTGCTCCAGCCATTGCCGCTTTATATCGGTTAGTCATCGTAATGAGTTGGGCGGTTTGATACCCTCCCCAGCTTTGACCTTGCAAGCCCATTCGTGTAGAATCAATCGAATAATTCTTAAGCATGTAATCGGTTCCGCTCATGATGCAATCATAGGCTCCTTTTGCCGGATACCCTGGTCTATACCGAATATCTGGAATCAATACTACATACCCTGCTGATGCATATTCGGTTGGATTGATTGTACTAGCTGTAGGGGCTGGGCCACGATAACTATGCAAGTTATCTCCATTCAGTTCATAATAATACACCAAGAGTGGATATTTTTTAGTGGCATCATAATTTTCCGGTTTGTATACGATTCCTTCTAAATGGATTCCATTATAACTCTTCCATCGAATGAGTTCTGAAGTGGCCCAATTGTATTCAGCCTGTTGAGGATTTGCCCATGAGACTCTTTTAAAAACACCAAAGGTGCCACCGACCTCAACATCAGGAAACTGATCAACCCGCATGCGACGAAGCACATATACCGATGTATCCTTTGCTTTAGTGAAAGACAAAACTTTGTAATCCCCCCGATCCAACAACTTAAATAAAAACAAAGGCGTTGCCGTCCAAATAGAGACTTTTTTTGTCTCGCGATTTCTTGCTTGTAAATACCCATTATTCCAAGCTATATTGGTTGAGTCTGGATTCCATTTAATCCATTCCCAATCTGTATTCTTAGTATCATCGAATGTCAAACATCGATTTTTTTTCGTGCTTAAATCAAACTCATAGATATTATCTCGCGAAGCATAATAATATGCATCACCGTTGGCATTAAATCCATAGGTGGCGGCAGGACCTGGATCCATTGGTTGGCCATTAAGGTCTTCTTCCCATGGTTCTTTCACGGAACAACTCATGCAGATTTCATTCAAGTTTTGATCGATTTGAAGCAGGTAGTGATTTTTACGATTCGGATCAAAATAAGTCATTGAACTTCCATCGTTGGATAGATGACCCACGTAGGCAATCGCTTTTTTAAGCAGCACATGGGTTCCTGTTCGGAGGTCTAATCGATATACATCGCTCAGGGATGGGTTTTTCCATTGCGCTTGAATCGCATAGGGGTTATTATCATACACTAACGAATAATTACTTTGTCGATGAATATTGAACGACCCCTGTAATGAATCTGGACACCACAACATGGGTGTAAAATCGGTTAAATCCAACGCGATAACATCTCCCGATTTATCCCCGTCTTTAAGCTCCAATAATTGTTGTGGTTGCAAGGTAAGATCCGAAGGGGACCATAAATCTACGCGCACTTTTTCAGACTCCAACAACGTATCTTTTTGATAAATCAAACGATCGCTCAGCGTAAATTTTACATAGGGTATATAATCAAAAAATGTGGGTTGCACCTTATCATTCACGCCCTTAAAACCGAAGGGTTTTGTGGTGGTTGAATCGCCGAAGGTTATCAATGAATCTTTCAGTAATGAATAAACTCCCAATTCATACTGCTTAATTTTATTGGTATCGGAAGTGTAAAGATAGGCTAACATATTCCCTTCTTTATTCCATTGAAGTGATTTAATGCTCCGTTGTGATTTGCCCACCATAATTGGCATTAGATCAATAGGCGAAATGACCCATAACCTGAAGGTATCTTGCTTGCCTTTTTCTTGGGTAATATAGGCTAGATTACCCTGTTTCGACATCAAGAAATCGGTCGTATTGTTTACTTGAAATAAGCGATAATCCCAGGTTTCAAGAACCAAGGTAGTCCCATCAGATTTTATTTCCTTGCTTGGGGTAATCGGTTTCTTTTTGCTATGAAACCAACATTTCTTTGGGGATTCAATTGTTGTGGGTTGTGGTTTATCGTTTTGCTCTTTCAAAAACGCCAAATAATCCGTTGATTCAGATACTTGAAATCTTTTAACCTGAGGTTCTTTTCGAAGGGTGTCCTTGATGGAATTATAAACCACCATAGTATCTTTTGGCCACTTCTTTTTATCTATTTTATTCAACTCACAAGTTCTCAAGGTATCAAATCCTGCAGTTCGTCGCCAAGCCATTAAGGAGCCGGATTCGTTCATTTGTAAATCTTTAGCAGCAAACATGGAATCTTTGGACCCGCTAGGAACATGTTGCCAATGCAGATACCCATCGCCTTTCAATGGCAACACTTCAAACGTTAACCAAGCGCCTTGATTAGAAAGCTTTACCTTATCGATTCGATTCCAACGCGCATAGGCATTGTGATCAATAACTTGCTTTTGAGCAAGCGCAGCGACAGAAAAAAAAGAAGCATAGAGAAAAAATAAAAGTCTGAAATACATTACGCAAAACTAATTTTCAAGGTTATGAGTTCTAATTTTCATCAAAGTTACGCTTTCCAAGGGTTAAATGCACACCATAAAAGATAAGTGCCATTAACACGAGTTTTGACGGTGTAATTTGGTTTGTATAATCCGCTGACCAACCAATTAAGGCAAACAAATAAGAAAACGTAATCACAAAGATTGGTTGTACATAAATGAATACCGAAGCTGCTGTTGAACTCACATACTTAAGTCCAACTACGGTAAGTAAATACGTTAAAAAGGTAACGCCAACCACCACATAAATTATCTTTAACCAAATGTGCCACGGAATCACATCAAGATTCGTTTGTATTAAATCACCATATAACGGTGGAAATGTCAATAAAAAGAATGTTCCAAAGGTGAATACCCAGGTAATAACAACCAAGGGATGATACTTTTGCATCAATGGTTTAACCAGTATTAAATACACGGCATAACTCAATGAATTACCAATGAGGTAAAAATCACCAAGTTGTGCCTGAACGGTATGTGTTCCGTAGCTTGTTAACACGATGGCACTTGTAGCGCCAATGCTTATTCCCAGCCACTGCTTGCGTGTGAGACGTTCTTTCAACCAAAAAAAAGAAAGTACAGCAACCATAATCGGATTCAATGCCATAATTATTCCCGCATTCATAGGAGAAGATGCATTTAATCCATGAAAAAATAACAGCTGATTTACGGTCACCCCGAATAATCCACAAGCTGCTAAACGCAATAAATCGCTCTTCAAGATAAGGGCTCCCTTAACAAAAGGAAAAATCATCCAAAAAAGTAACACTGCACCAACAACGCGAAATAAAATAAAGACGGTCGGAGACAAATAAACGGGCATAACGCCCTTAGCTAAGACATGGCTTGCACCGTATATTAGATTTACCATCAACAAGGCAAAAGCAGCCCATTGTTCCCTGTTCTTGCTTACCTCCAAAATAAAAATCTTGGTTTAATTACGGATTCTCTAAATTCATCTAATTTCTCAGTAACACCTTTATCCATCATTCGAATCATGAATTTATCCATTCCGCGGGCCTCTTTTACATCCTTTTCCATTTTAAAAATTGGACATAGGGCTTTAAAATAGCGAGCTTTTTCTCCCAATTGTACGGGCGTTTTAAGTTCCTCTACGGCCATTGGATCCATCATCAGCAGTGCAGAGAACCCAAGGTCTTTAAACCTACCCGATGGGAGTTCACCCAAACTAAAGGTGTGGCCTGAAATTGCCCAATGATCAGATCTTAACCTGCTTTTTATCGCAACTAAGCGTTGAGCTGCCCAATGGAATAAGACTTCATCCAAGGTTGTTTCCCAATACTCTGGAAGCAAGATGAACAACTCAATGCTTGCCTCTGCTTCATACTTCGACGGAACTGGCATTTGATACTCACCCAAATCCAAGGTACAAAGCACCGTGCCTCGTGCCCCGTTGAGTTTTATGATCCCTAAGGTTTCGTTACCTATGTTAATGGTTTCTACTGATTCTTCAAAGCGTTCGGTAAGTTTATCAAGAAGCATGAGATTAAAAATTTTTAAGATAACTCGTATCCGTTAGGGCACCTAAAAAAGAGATTAGTTGTTTCTTTTCACGCGTTGTAAGCTGGAATCGTAATATACTCGGATGTTGGCCTTTCGGATGCTTCCCGCCAGACACATAATGCTCAATCACCTCATCCAAGGATTGCAAACTGCCGTCATGCATGTACGGATAGGTCAGTTCAATATTCCTAAGCGTTGGCGTTTTGAAAAAACCAATATCAGCGCTATCGAGGTTTATCCTAAATCGGCCTTTGTCATTTCCATAGTCATGGTAAAGCCCATTATTTTCTGCTTTAAAATTGGTGAAATACGGTGCAGGGTGACACGTTGTACAATACAGCGAATTAAACAGTTTCATGCCCGCTTGTTGTTCACTACTCAAGGCACGTTTGTTTCCTTTCATATATTGGTCATAAGGACTATTTAAAGAAATCAAGCTTCGTTCAAAGGCTGCGATACTTCGTGTTAAAACCCACGCATCAAAATCACGATTAAACAAGGTCTTGGCTGCTTTCTGATATTCCGGAATGGCGCGCAATTTAGGAATTAGTACTTTCATATTATGTCCCATTTCTGTGGCTTCCTGAATTGGAACAATTACCTGAAGCTCTAAGGTCTTAAGGTGGGCATCAAACATGACCGTTTGCAAAAATGCACTATTTAGAAGGGTTGGTGCGTTGCGTTCGGAGTGCTTCCCATTAATTCCATCACTCACAGCTTTTCGATCGGTAAACGCGAAAGCGGGATTATGACAATCGGCACAGGCTATGGATTCATCGAGGGACAATCGCTTATCAAAAAATAAGGCTCGACCCAATTCAATTTTTTGGGCTGACGGTGGATTATCAACAGGGAATGGATATTCTTTACTTAAATCTTCAGGTGACTCGCACGAGCAGCATAGCAACAACATTAAGATACCACCAAGGCGGTAAGAACGGATCACGGATGTAAGATAATACATTGTTTACTTAAGATGGCTTGATGTGTTGAATCAAACACCGTGACGAAATAATTGCCAGAATTCAAATCCAAACTGTGCTTGCCACTTACTCCATTCATCACTCCCGATGAAACCAAGCGTCCTGATAAATCAAAGACCTTGAAGTACGCGTGCTCTAATTCCTTCCAATGAATGGTTGACCCATCAACCCAAAATTCTGGGGTAACATTCGTGTTTAGACTTGCCGTTAAAGGCTGCATAAAGACCGGATATGTAAGCACATTGGACATTATCGAGTCATTAAGTCCGGTTTGATCATGCAACACTCCAACCGAGGATAAAGGCATATTTCTTAACCATTGATCGACCTGACATGCCAAATAAATATCCATTTGACCTGCCGTTGTATTCGTTTCAATCACCGGCATCTGAATAGTTCGTTGGTTGTGGTCTCCAAGGTTATGCATTTCAAAATATGCGTCAGGTAGTTGATCATTATTGCTGTCTGCTTCACCGCCAACAATCATATGCATATATCCAAACTGCCATCCCCAATACATGGTTGGATTTTGAAAACTCAACGGATGTGTATCCGGATAAGAAGAAATGTCAACAGCCTCTGCTCCTGACTGGGTGTTCAACCGTGAAGGTACACCAACCATAAATCGAATACTCTCAAGGTCTTGAATGTTATAATTTCCGAGGTAGAATCCAAATTGATCCGGAGTAAACAAGTGCACTGAAGGATTGACATTGGTTTGAATTCCACCGTCGTGAAAAAGGACGATGTCTGAAAGATAATAATTGAAATGGTCGAAATTAACTGTAACTCCATCCACTCCGGTATATACTGTATTCAAAGCAAACGCTTGGTTTCCGAAGGTTGGATTAATGTGAATGAAAATATCTTTTTGAGCGGATAAATTCCCAAGAACATTCGAGAACAACAAAAACAAAATATAATTTTTCATGTTAGTTTTTTTTAGCGATATAAAGTACTTCATCCGCAGAAATCCTGTAGCGATCAAATACTTCCGAACTTAAATGATCTTTTAACCAAAACTCTTTTACTTCAAATCCTGCATTTTTTAAGTACTCAGGGTAATCTAATCCAAACAAGCGTACATGATCTTTTTGCCAATAATACTTTTCACGGTCTTCAGGGGTGGTTATTGTCGGATCTTCCAATGTTTTCTCTCGGGAAACATCTTGAGGCACTTGCATGATTGCCCAGCCGCCGGGCTTCATCACACGAAACAATTCACGCATGCATTGATTCGGATCATCCACGTGCTCCATCACGTGATTACAAAATACTACGTCGAAGCGATTATCCTCCAAGGGGATTTGATGCAAATCAAAATGCATATCTGCGATTGGAGAAACAATATCGGCAGTTAAGTAGTTCAGGTTTTTTTGTTTTCTAAATCGTTCAATAAAGCATTGTTCAGGGGCCATATGCAATACGGACAGAGAAGGTGCAGTAAAAAAGTCACTATAATCCCTAAGATACAGCCACATTAATCGGTGACGCTCTAAGGTTAAATCATAGGGACAAAGTACATTTTCTCGATGTGCAACCTCTGAACCATATGAAAGAAATTTTGAGAACTTACGCTCGCAAACTGGGCACTCTACCCTATCGCCTCGATATAACAAGGGTGCAAATTTTTTGAATATATAGCTCAATCGAATCAACAAAGGACGAGGCAGTGTATTCAACAAGAATTTATATAATCGTTTCACGGGGTAAATTTACGACAAAAAAAGTGGAAAATTGGTCGTTTGAACTGCAACCCATCAACCAATATCGCGTAAGAAAAGACTAATCATGAAATCGTTTATATCCTTTTTTCTACTTGCTTTATTCGGACCCGTTCTTGCGCAAGAGCAACCCATAGCAATTCATGATTTTAAAAATCAACACGTTATCTATGCAGACCTTGGGATAAGTCCTGCTCCGTTTAACATAAGCTATTCGTTTCCATACCAGGTTAGCAAATTGAATTATAAAAACAACTTCAAACCTATTTTAGGTCTTGCCTATGCATACAAATGGTTCTCTATGCGCATAGCATTCCCTGTGTTGCCGGGGGTGCGATCCATCGAAAAGTTTGGAAAATCGAGGCAATTTGGACTTGGGTTTGATTATAACTTTAAGCGCTTATATACAGATTTAGATTTTAGAATAATTCAAGGATACGTTATAAAAGATGCTTACGCTTTTGATACGAGCTTGACAGAAAATACGCCGAACAATATCCTGCCAGACCTTGGCTCCCTTAATCTCGCGTTGAATTTATGGTATTTTAATCACGATGACTTTAAAATGAATGCCCTTCAAGGCAGGCGAGCTCATTTTGAAAAACAAGTACATACCTGGTATTTGAAAGGTACGTTAAATTATTTTGGCGTTACGAATGCAAGGGGCGAAATCATTCCTTCACTGCTACAAGATGAGTTACAAAGTAAAACCTCAGCCCAGGCTTATTCTGCACTTGATTTTGGAATCATTCCCGGCTATGCCTATGCAAACCGAATCAATAATTGGCAAATTTCAGGATGGGCTGGACTAGGCCCTGTAGTACAATCCAAATTTTATACCATGGACACCGGAGTACAAGGTTTTTTAGGCTTAGCTCCGCGTTATGACATTAGGCTGGTAGGCGGATATTCCAACAATCAACGATTCTTCTTGTTGGCTGCGAACTTCGATAATAAATCGATTGCTTTTAATACGCTCGCTTACAAGCAATACTTCTATACCATTCGCTTGGTTGCAGGAATACGAATACCGCCTAAAACATCGAATCCAACAACTGGTCGTCAACGAAATTAGGTAAGGTAACCTTAAGATGTGGCTCCATTTCCATGGCGCGTTTAATCGCATAGGTTGCATTCGGGTTTCTCGCCCAATTTCTTCGTGCAATTCCATTATTCACATCCCAATGAAGCATCATTTGAAGGTTAACAGATGCACGTTCTGAGCCATCTAAGAGCATACCAAATCCACCATTGATTACCTCACCCCATCCTACACCACCGCCATTATGAATAGAAACCCAAGTTGCCCCTCTAAAACTATCTCCGATCACATTTTGAATGGCCATATCGGCGGTGAATCTGGAGCCATCGTAAATATTACTTGTTTCCCGAAATGGTGAATCTGTTCCAGAAACATCGTGATGATCACGACCAAGAACTACTGGACCTATTTCACCGCGTGCAATTGCCTCATTGAATGCCTTTGCAATACGCATTCGTCCTTCAGCATCAGCGTATAAAATACGTGCTTGGGATCCAACTACTAAGCGATTTTCTTGAGCGCCTTTAATCCATTGGATATTATCCATTAATTGCAATTTGATTTCATCAGGAGCTTCTTCAAGCATGTGTTCTAATACCTCACATGCGATTTCATCTGTTTTTTGTAAATCTCTTGGCTCACCAGAGGCACATACCCAACGGAACGGTCCAAACCCATAATCAAAGCAAAAAGGACCTAAAATATCTTGAACATAAGAAGGGTATTTAAAATCCAATCCATTTGAAGCCATTACATCCGCTCCAGCACGCGAGGACTCTAACAAGAATGCATTCCCATAATCGAAAAAATAGGTTCCTTGCGCGGTATGTTTATTTACGATTGCAACATGACGACGAAGCGATTCATAAACTCGCTCCTTGAATTTGGCTGGATCTTCAGCCATCAGTTGATTGGATTCCTCATACGATAATCCTGCTGGATAATAGCCACCAGCAAACGGATTATGTAAGGATGTTTGGTCGGAACCTAAATCCACAAATATGTTTTGTTCGTCGAATGCTTCCCATACTTCTATTACATTACCGAGGTAGGCAAGCGATACGACCTCATTAGAAGCCAAGGCTCGAGAAACGCGCTCACACAATGCTGGAATGTCAGAAATCACCTCGTCTACCCACCCTTGCGAATGTCGCGTATGCACCGCCTTTGGATTTACCTCCGCGGTAACGCTAACTACTCCTGCTATATTCCCGGCTTTTGGTTGCGCTCCACTCATCCCACCAAGACCAGCGGTCACGAATAATTTTGTATTTGGATTCCTATTGGTGGTGGCAAATCTTCGCAGCGCATTTAATACAGTTATCGTTGTACCGTGAACAATACCTTGCGGACCGATATACATATACGAACCCGCTGTCATTTGCCCATATTGTGTAACGCCTAAGGCGTTAAATCTTTCCCAGTCATCAGGCTTACTGTAATTTGGAATCATCATCCCATTAGTCACCACAACACGGGGTGCGTTGCGATGCGAAGGAAAAAGTCCCATGGGATGACCTGAATACATGACTAAGGTTTGTTCATCGGTCATGATCGACAAATAATGCATCGTCAATAAATACTGTGCCCAGTTTTGAAAAACGGCGCCGTTCCCGCCATATGTAATGAGTTCATGAGGATGCTGTGCCACACGGGGATCCAAATTATTTTGAATCATCAACATGATCGATTTAGCCTCTAATGATATCCCTGGATACTCATCAATTGATCGAGCCTTCATGGAATATGTAGGCCGATAGCGATACATATAAATCCGCCCAAATTCGTCTAATTCCTCAGCAAACTCAGGGGCAAGCACCTGATGCATACTTGAAGGAAAATAACGTAAGGCATTCTTAAGTGCTAATTTTTTCTCTGGTTCTGAAAGTATCGCTTTACGTTTTGGTGCGTGGTTTACTTGCCCATCAAACCCTGGATGTTCAGGCAAATGTGATGGGATTCCTTGACTTAATTCTTCTTTAAATGTCATGACATTTGAGATTTTCCAATTAAAAATACTACCGGTGATTTAGACAAATCTTTGGCGTGTTCTCTCCAATCTTTTACACTCATGGTTTGAATACGCTGATTTGGGAGTGTGAGATTCGCTGCTATACATAATTCACAGGTGTCACCCAATTCATTTAATAAATCCTCGAGTACATTCATATTTCGAAACGGGGTATCCATAAATAAGTGGGTGGCACCCGTTCGGCGCGTATCCATTTCAAAATCTTTCATTTTTTTGATTCGGTCTTTCCGTTCCTTCGGTAAGTATCCATGAAAGGTAAAAGACTGCCCTGAGAAACCACTACCCATCAAGGCGAGCAAAAATGATGAAGGTCCAACCAAGGGATTTACGAAAACGCCCTGCGAATGGCAGAGAGCAACCAACTCTGCTCCCGGATCTGCAACACCAGGACATCCCGCCTCAGAGATTACACCTACGGAATTCCCTCCGAGTATCGCTAATAAAATCTGCATCACCTCATCTTTCGAAGAACGTTTATTCATTTGATAAAACGTACATTCATCAATCGGAAAATTTCGGTCTAGTTTTCTCAACAAACGTCGAGCAGACTTAATTTCTTCGACAGCAAAATGTCGTAATTCACTAATAATATTCGTAATGTGCTGAGGTAAAATATCGGAGGTAGATTCACCACCAAGGGTGTTAGGGATTAACCAGAGAGCGCCTTTTTTATTTGTCATTTGTTAAGTCAGATATTAATGCTTCTGTTGCTTCATTCACCAGGGTAAATACCGCATCGAAGTCAGATTGGTTCCCATAATAAGGATCAGGAACCTCCAGTTGTTTATTTGGATACAGGTGATCAAGAAGTAAAGAAACTTTCTGCCGATGAGCATTCGAATTTGCCATAGAAAGTACATTCTTGTAATTACTTTGATCCATTACATAGATGCGATCGAACGCTAGAAAATCTTCCGATGTGAATCGCCTAGCACGGAGACCTGAAATATCTATTCCCTTATCCTTAGCTGTTTGAATCATTCGATGATCTGGAGGGTTTCCAATGTGGTAGGCGGCGGTGCCTGCTGAATCCACCATCCAAGGCAATTTCTTTTCGGATACTTTGCTGCGCAATATACCGTCGGCTAACGGTGATCGACAAATGTTCCCTAAACAAACCATAAGAATTCGCATGCGCAAATTTACTACATTTCAGAGGTATAAGGATACATTACCTTATGCTTATTCCTCAGGGTTTGTTGGTTTTTGACTTTGCGTTTGTTTAGAAGCTAAGAAAAAAGCTAAATCTTTTCTGATATTATGTTCATAGTCTGCAACAACTGTATCGGTTTCAAATTGAAATTCCCGCACTTTTTCTAGTTTAATTTTAAAGAAAATTCTGTTTTTCGATGATACCCCTAAGGTTGCAATTTGAGTTTCTCCTTCCGAATAATATATATTCAGCACCCCTAAATATATTTTACCATTAACATTATACTGATGTAATAAAAATCTAACGTCAATTTCCCTATTTGAAAATTCACTAGTAATTTTCTGAATAAGATAGTATGCCTCAGTTAAGTTTTTAATATGATCAGGGTGTAATTCAAATTGTATTTTATTTCCTTTTTTATCATCAATGTAACAACTTCTAGTTTTCTTAAATGCCTCAAGGACATCATCAAACGAATTTATAGGAAGTTTAACTGCCCGGTGTTGGTATGCAATTTTCAAGAAATTATCGAAAGCAAATGGAGGAAGTGATTTATCCTCTTGCGACTGATAAAGTTCGTGCCTAAGTACGTTACAAATGCCTGTAAATAATTCAATATATCGATCGAATCGAGGAACATAATTCTCATCTACATAAAAAAACTCATCATCAATAGATTGAATAGCGTTTTCTATCTTCTTTGCACCATCAACTGAAATATGAATTCTAACTATAGAGTATTGAAAAATTATACTTTTCAATTCTTCAGGCGCAAGCTTTCCGTCCTCAAGGGATTTGCTTAATACATTGAGAAACTCGTTAAACAACTTCAATTTCTCTTCATAAATTACTGAGTTTTTTGTTTGAATTTCTTGCAAGTCCGTTTGATTTGAAAGCAATAGCAGCGTAATGATGGTTGTTAAAATCGAACCGATAACCCCACTATTTATATCTTGAACCACTTTTGGGATATCCTTTTCATGGCCATTAATATTCTGAATCACAACGATAGTTAATGAAATTACCAGTACAACTAATAAATATCTCCAAATCTTTTTAATGCTATTCTTCATGATGCTAGGTGCTATGTTATAACTTAACTTTCCTTCCTTTCCATGTTGGACTCAGGAATAAAATTAAGGTCAACAAAAGTACATTATATAGCGGAAAAATCACTTCATAGAATGGAATAAGGGCCCATGAGTGAATTCGTTTAAACCTGAAAAAATAAGGTGCATAGAAAATCAAATCGAGTCCAGTTTTTACAATTAATAAAAACAGCATTTCCGAGTGTTCCTCCTTAAATAGATAAATACCCAATAAAGTGTAAAAAACAAGAGATAGAGCGGTTTGAATTACCCCTAAGCTTGTAGCAAAATGATCTTTAACCTTACTTGTTTTTGAAATCCATCGAATTCGCTGATGTAAAAAAGCCCGCACCCCTTCCGGCGCATAGGTATATACCGCGAGTGAGGGGTCTGAAATCAAACGTACATTTTTATTGTTTTTTCTAAAATCCCGTAATAGAAATAAGTCATCCCCGCTAGAAATGTGTTGATGTGAGGAGTAATCATCTGACGCTAAAAACGCACTTTTACTAAATAGTAAATTCGCTCCACTTGCAATTACTGGTCGAAATAGCCCGTACAATCCAACATTGATGGCATTCATTATATGCAAATCTATTTCTTGCCAAAGCTGCTTCTTGGATCGTCCGATTAATATAGCAGGTAGAATCCATAAGTGCGCAGTAGGAAGTTTTTCTAATTCAGAAAAGTAGTTGGGACCAAAAAAAACATCTGCGTCTAAAGTGAGGTAATAGTCGCCATGCGCATGTTCCATGCCGTATCTAAGTGCCTCCTTTTTGCCGAATTTTTGATCTGGGAGTGAGACTAAGGTGATGGGCAAATCACTCATGTGTTGCTGAAGAAATTCAAGGCCGGTATCCTCAGAGTGGTCATTAATAAAAATAATTTCCATCGGTAGTTTAATGGAACTTTTGATCGATTGAATGATTCCTGGTAATGATTCAGCCTCATTCCGAAACGGAATTAAAACTGATATTTTATCTAATGCAATAGTTTCAGTAGTCTTAGACCGAGCCTTGAGCTTATGTCTATTCCCACCAAAACCAACTATTACCTTCAGCAAGAATAAATATACTATGAGAAAAATCGTACTCTCCATGTACTCGATATACGTATTAAGGCAAATAAAACAGGAAATACCACATTAAACCCCCAAGTAAAAAAGGCGGTTAACATAATTTCTTCTTTGGGATAGGCAAACCAAGAAAACATAGCTACGGCTATGAGTTCCCGTAAGACAATTTTACCAAACAAAATTGAAGGAGAAAAGGTAATCAATCCGTAGCTTAACATTAAAATAAAGACTTGTTTTAAGGCAAATGGAACACCAAAAGCAAGCAATACCAAGTGAAATTGAACTGAAAATACCGCATATCGAACAACACTTAACATCAAGATTTGACCCTTATTCTGCGAAGGAGTCAAGGCTTGAATATCCTGAAAAAGTTTCCACCTCATCAAACGACCGGGAAACTTGATTTTAAAAAAATAAGCGCTTAAGCCCAATACGGAAACCCCGAAAAAGGCAAAAGTCACATACAGTCGATTTACACCGAATAGGGATAAAGAACCACCAAAAGCAAACAACATGGTCACTGTAAATTGAGCTAATCCGGTAAGCACACCAGCGCCCATCCATTGGAGATTTCGCATCTGATCTTTAATGCCAAAGCGACCAAAGGTAGTTGCAAAGAATGCGGGCGTGAAAAAGGAAACGACTATCCCTTGAAAAAACGCATAATATTGATCAGATTGAGGTATACTATGCTGATCCACACTCCGCTGAAAACGCTTCCATTCTAACCAAAAGTTTATCGGAAATAAAAGGAACGCACCAAACAAAAAGAAATAATTTGTGATCTTAATCGACTCAAAAGAAAGCCATTTATAGAACACTTGATAACTTATTGTAAACAAGCAACCAAGCAAAAGAAATCTAATGAAGACTTCAAGCGTGGCATTAAATTGAGTAGCTTTACTTTTCCTTTGCATTTTCAATGGCTGAAGATAGAATAATTCTTGGAATTGACCCCGGAACAACGGTATTAGGATATGGATTAATCCACGTCAAAAATGGAAAAATCTCTCTATTGAACTTTGGTATTGTACAGCTGCATAAACTCCCATCCCATCCCGACAAGTTAAAACGCATATTAGAACGGTTAAATGGGTTGATAGAAGAATACAAACCCGATGAAATGGCCATTGAGGCACCCTTTTTCGGTAAGAATGTACAATCGATGCTAAAATTAGGCCGTGCACAAGGCGTAGCTATTGCGGCATGTTTGAATCATAATATTCCCTTTGAAGAATATGCACCAAGAAGAATTAAGCAGAGTATTACGAGTAATGGAAATGCTTCAAAAGAACAAGTTGCTGCGATGTTGCAATCGCTGTTAAAATTTGACGATATGCCTAAGTATTTAGATGCAACAGATGGTTTAGCGGTTGCGGTTTGCCACGTATTCTCAAAAGGTGTTGGTGAACACAATAAATCCAAAGGCGGGGGATGGAAAAGTTTTATTAAAAATGAATCCCATAGAGTAAAAAAGCATGACTAATTGCATACAAATATATACGGATGGGTCCTCGAGAGGAAACCCTGGTCCTGGCGGATTTGGTATTGTCATGAAATTTGGAACTAACGAGAAAACAGTATCCAAGGGCTTCAGACTAACGACCAATAACCGGATGGAATTATGGGCAGTTATCCATGCATTGGAACTTGTTAATACCAACAAATACCCCATTCATATTTATTCGGATTCAAAATATGTAATTGAGGCTATTGAAAAGCGATGGGTATGGGGATGGGAGAAAAAAGGATTCAAAGGAAAGAAAAACGAAGACTTATGGAGAAAATACCTTCAACTGCACCCCAAGTATACACTTACATTTCATTGGGTTAAAGGGCATGCTGGTCATCCCGAGAATGAGCGTTGTGATTTCCTTGCGGTTGAAGCAGCTACTTCTTCTAATCTTGATATCGACGAAGGCTACGAAAACGCTAAACGCTTAGGTTTACTTTGAACCAATAACCGTTACAAATCCACTTCGATCCACTGCTGTACCTCCCAGCATTTCTCCAATTATTCGGTAGAAATAAACACCATCCGTGCACGGAACACCTTCTGAGGTGTCTCCATCCCAAAGGGCGATCCCGGTTTGATCCTCAATCGTATAAACCAAGTGGCCCCAACGGTTAAAAATCTGTACTTGATACGTTTTAAAAAACTGTTCAGATAAAGCCAAAATATCATTTACCCCATCTCCATTCGGTGTAATCACGTTTGGAATAATTAAGTCGGGATCTTTTACATTGATTACTAATGAATATGAATCTTCACATCCCTGCTGATCGACTACCGTTAAGGTTATGGTGTATGGACCACTTATACCAAAGCTAGTTGTTTGAGCACCGTTATTATTTAAGGTATAGGTTGTATCGCTATTAATATCCCAAGTCCAACTCACAATCGGACTAGCGATGAAGGTTGATTGGTCTGTAAAAACTACCGGGTCATTTTGATCCACTAGCATGGGATTCGCGGTAAAATTTGCATCCAATCCGTCGTCAAACACCGTAACCGAATCAAGAACGGTAGTAATCTCACACCCATCCGGGCTAATAAGTGTAACCGTGGCCTGATAGGACCCTGGGGTTTCGTAATTATAGACAAAATTAATTTCGTTGTAAACAAAATTACCGTCACCCATATTCCAAATTAAACTGTCTACGTTTACAGGGGCTTGCACCAAAAAGGAGGCACCTTGCACGCAAAGATTTGGGGTTTGAACAAAACCTGGAACCCCTTGAGGACCACCTATTGTTACGTGATTGTCTACTGTTGTGTCATCAACACATCCGTATTGATCGGTAATTTGTAGTGTAAGATCAAACGCGCCATTAATTACGAAGGTATTACTTGGGTCTTCTAAAATCGAATTATTTCCATCACCAAAGCCCCAATTCCATGCGGTGATATTTCCATAAGCTTGAGAAGAATCTTGATAAGTACCGAATAACGGTGGACAGGCATACTCTCCATTGGCATTTAATACAGCCCCACTAAAACTATAGGTAGGAATCGCATGCGGTAGAGAAACAGTAACTAACTGGGTTAAGGTATCCTCACACCCATTGGAATCAATGGCAACAAGGGATAAATTAAAGGTACTACTCAATTGACTTACCGGGAGATTCGGTGAAACAACTGAAACAATGCCTGTATCCTGAGCAGTTCCATACGCTTGATTATTCACATACCATTGATAAGCCAATGTTCCTACGCCCGTGGATGAATTTAATGTGAGGTTAGTGTCTGATGCACAAACTACCGATGGGAAAGTAAAATTAGCGGTTGGCTTTGTAATGGTAATTGGAACGGTAGCCGGAGTTGAAGAACAACCGAACACATCATAAACCACCATAGTAGCATAATACGTCCCGTTGCCATTGAACGTGTGATTTATGGGCTGATTCACAGCATTCGTGGTCACAGAACTACTATCATCGGAGAAAGTGGTTACAAAATATGACAAGGGCATACCGTTTCCAACAGCCATGGAACTGTTTGTGAAGGTAACTGGAAAGGGAGAACACCCTACCGTATTTTGCGCAGAAATAATTGGAAATGGAATATTCAATACTCTCACAGGATGCATGATTTGCGCGGTACATCCAACACTATTGGTTACGGTAAGCGTAATGTTATAAAGACCTTGCGTAGTGTATACATACGCGGGATTTGGTCCTGAAGTAAGCGTTTGTCCATTCCCCATGGCATAAGACCAGTTGGTTAACGGATGGGCATTCCAAGAAGTACTTGCGTTAAAAAGAAGCAAACTATCATTTCTACAAACCGAATCATTAGACATGGTAAACTGAGCCGCGATTTGTGAAATATTTATTGTCTTTGTTATACTGTCATGACAACCGGTAGTGTAATTATGAATTACTTGCTCTACTGTATAAGACCCGTATGTTGCAAAGCTATGGGACGTATTTCCATTATTCACGCCATCAAGCACAGCGTTTCCGATGTTTGTATTCGGAGTTCCATCACCCCACTCCCAGGTCATACTCACATTGTCTGGTTGCTCACCATGGATTGCATTGTCGGTAAATGTAATATTCACGGGGAAATTCCCTGGATTACAAACCAATTGCTGCGATGGATTAAATTGAGCAATAGGAGCCAACACATATACCGCAGAATCAATAGTAATTGAATCTTTACATCCTCGGAAATCCACAATTAATTGAACAGAGATATACCCAGTATCTTGCGTAAATTGATGCGTAGGATTTTCTTGCGTTGAAGTTCCATCACCAAAATCCCAGAAATACGTAACTTCATTCGGTTGATGCGGAACTGAAATCACCGTGCCATTTGTGAAGTTTACGTTTTGTTTAACGCATGTTACCAAAGGACTCAACGTAAAATCAACTAAATCAATGTCACCAACCGTAACGTAATCATTCATAAACATGGTGTCAATACACCCTGACTGTGACGTTACCACTAGGGTAACATCGTACAATCCTAAACTATATGTTTGATTAGGTGGGTTTTGTCCGTTGAACGTTTGCCCATTCCCGAAATTCCACTGCCAACTCACGATAGGATTTGCGGGATTAGGACTTGAGGACGTATCCGTAAAATGTACTGTATGTGGCGTGCAACCTCCCGGTTCATCTGCAAAAAAACCAGCCTCAATATTAACGATGTTGATGTAATTATTTTGAGTGGTACTGCCTGTACATCCTGCTGCCGTATTCACTGAAAGTGTTACATTATACTGTCCACTTGAATTATATACTTGAGGGGGTGGCGTGGTGCCCGTGTAAGTTTGACCATTGCCAAAATTCCACGTATAATTTCCAGCAATACCGGTGGTGTTTGTAAAGGTAACCGAAGAAGGCGCGCAATTAGTTAGCGGATTAGCAGTAAACGAAGGGGTAATATTATTTTGTATCGTAATTTGTTGTGTCACATTATCCGTACATCCTGAACCGGTATTTTGTGAAGTTAGTGTTATCGTATAGGTCCCTGCGGTATTGAAGGTAAAGGTGGGATTTTGCTGTGCGCTATTACCCTGACCTCCAAAATTCCAGCTCCAAGCGTTTGCACCGGCTGTAGAGTTATCTTGAAAAGATATTGCTGTTCCAACACAACCTGCTGCTGGAGCAGTAATTGCGGCTTGGAAATTACTCACAACAATGGAATCCGTATAACTGGCAACACAACCCGTTGTGGTGTTTGTAACTGTTAGCTGCACCCCAAAATTCCCTGCAGTATTATAAGTAACGTTAGCAGGATTTTGACTGTTAGAATTTTGACCGTTTCCGAAATTCCATGCATAAGAAAAATTAGCGCCGCTTGAAGAGGTATTTGTGAATCCTACGGTTAAGGGGACTGTACATCCAATACCAGTTACATTAAACCCAACATTTGGTGCGGGCAAGACGGTAATGTAATTTGTTTTAATTTCTGAATCAACCGCCCCATTTGCATTTGTAACAACGAGCGTAATGGTAAACGTTCCTGCTGTTGTAAATACGTGAGAGGGGTTCTGTGTTGTCACGGTAACACCGTCACCAAAATTCCAGGAGTATTGATTAATCGCTGGACCACCATTGGACGTGGAGGTGGAGGTGAAGTTCACCGGAACACCGGCACAAACACTGAGTGGTGAAGCAGTAAAATTTGCCGTGGGCGCTTGCGCCATTGCGGTAAAAAAACTGCCAATAAATGCGATAAATAATAGGTTGATTTTCATAGGCCCTTCAAGGACACCAAAAATACGTAAATAGTTGCTTAAAAGCACATTATTTTTTCATGAAGGGAAACCATGAAACGTGTTCATCTTTATTCACATTTCGACGCTCGCAAACCGACAAAAACTGATCTTCTAAAATGGCGGTAATTCCAAAATATTTGGCATTCGGATGAGCAAAATACCATCCAGAGACCGAAGAAGCGGGATGCATCGCCAAGGATTCAGTTAAAGAAACACCAATTCGCTCGGTCGCATTCAACAAATTGAAGATGCCAAGCTTTTCATAATGATCTGGACATGCCGGATATCCAGGCGCAGGTCTTATTCCTTTGTACTTTTCAGCAATTAATTCTTCATTTTTCAACGGTGTTTTATCGTAACCCCAATGCGTAATCCGAACGCTTTCATGTAACCACTCGGCCAATGCTTCGGCCAGCCGATCCGCAACCGCTTTAATCATAATGCTCGTGTAATCATCATGAGCTACTTCGAATTGTTTACAGACGTCTGTTACATCACCAGAAGTAACTGCAAAGCAACCGATGTAATCGGCTAGACCACTTTCCTTGGGCGCAATGTAATCCGACAAACACAGATTAAATTGCCCTGAAGTTTTTTCTATTTGTTGGCGCAAGCCAATGGAACGATGTAATACTTGATGGCTTGATTCATCATAAATTTCAATGTCATCACCCACTGCATTCGCACTAAAAATCCCATAGACATATGATGGGTAAAACCATCCGTTTTTAATACCATCTGACAAGCACGCTTTTGCATCATCAAGAAGTTTTGTTGCCTCCACTCCAACCACTGAATCCGAAAGGATATCAGGATATTTGCCATGTAAATCCCAACTTCTGAAGAAGGGGGACCAATCGATGTAAGGAATTAACGTTTCCACATCAATTTTACCATCAAAAACTCCAAGCTGCGTTGGTTTCACAATGGTATCGCTAGAAAAATCGAGCGTCAACTTATTATTTCTAGCCATTTCGATAGGAACCATTCGTTTTGTTGCATTATGCAATTCATGGTGTGTCCGAATGCGTTCATATTCTTCCAATACGGTATCGTGATAGGCCTTGGAATCCCCTCCAAGCATTTTTTCGGCGACAGTGACAGCTCTAGAAGCATCGGGAACATAAATTACCGGACCCTC
>Ga0315907_10001197_pt1 | contig 35750 bp, 43 predicted proteins | sample LakEriMetagenome_3_FD_203525 | JGI IMG/M metagenome (GOLD analysis project Ga0315907, IMG submission 203525) | Freshwater fungal communities from buoy surface, Lake Erie, Ohio, United States - Buoy 12 MA123 | ecosystem: Environmental > Aquatic > Freshwater > Lake > Lake biofilm | place: USA...
CGAACCCAAAGGACAGGATTGCCACCGTATCAGATGAGTATGGCAACAACATCATTCTTCACAATAACGATGCGAGAATGGTCGTTTATTTAAAGCTAAAAGCAGAATCAAAAAAGAGAAAAGTTGGCATTATTAATTTTGCGACAAGAACATTGTACGTTAAGCGAAATTCTGCAAAACACTTGTTTAGAAAAGATGGTAGCTATGGCTTTAATCACAAGCTATTAAGTGAAACAAAAAGGTTTGATAGTGTAAGATTGCAAGATGAAAATAGTGAGTGGCTAATACCAGTTAGTTTTATACTTAACAATGGCTCTTTTCTGCACTTTAAAGGCGATGGCTTTGAGCGACAGATATTTATTCAATTGAACAAAATAGATGATTTTAAGCGTGAAACTAAATTTTAGGTACTATGCAACAAGATTATGAAAATACTTGCAATATGCTCAAGGAAAAGGGGTTTACATTGCCAAAAATACTTGAGATAAGAAAGACCTTTGCTGATTGGGGCAAAGACATTGATGAAAACATAGAGTTTGATAATTTACATAACCTATGGAAGTCAAAGAAAAGAAACCAAGCGTTTAACACAATTCAAGAGGTAAAATTCTTCAATTCACTTGTGGACTTTTCGCCAGAAACCGAAACAAAAAAAATAATTCAAGTGATGTGCGTAGTCATTAAATTGCTTGACATTAATAGTGAGTGTAAATTTTAAAAACAAGTATATATGCAAAAAGAAATAAGTGACTTTGTAAAAACATTGTATTCTACCGATGCTTTGCAAGAAGAAATACAAGAACGTATGTATGACTACATAGACTATGAGCAAATGGAAGATGAGGGCATAGAAGATGAACACGAATACTACAATGAGTTTGGTAGAGGCGAGGCTGAATCTTCTATACACACAGACATTTTAAGCAAAATAGCAACATTTTTAAACGAGCCTATTGATGATTGGTATTACAATGACAAATATGGCGATATAGATGAGATAATTTATTCACATTATCCACAATTAGATATTTAACAATATGAGCGAAATTTTAGAAGAAATAAAAAATCAATACCCAGATGAAGTTTTTGAATCCGCAGATGGCTTTGAGGAAGCTATAATAGGCGTTGATGAAACAAAAATGAGATTGGTATATTCTGTTTCAAGGTGCATAGAGATACTATGTAGAGATATGAATGAGGAAGATGCTATTGAGCATTTCACGTTTAATGTTAGTGGTAGTTACATTGGAGAAAAAACTCCAATATGGTGCTGGGATAACTTTATAAAATAAATTTCAAAAAAGAGTTGCTAAAAAAATAGTTATGAAAAATGACAAAAATAACGAAATAGAAAGCGATTTAAGTATTAGAGAATTATCTATGAAATGGTGGAATGGACTTTCTGCTTTGCGTAAAACACAAATTTGCGATACGAATACCAAATTAGTAGGGAGTGTTCGTAGGTGGGAAACATTAACAGGTAGTGAAATAGAAAAAATTTACAAAAAATATTCTTTTTAAATGAAAGAACTTGAACTAAAAAGAGAAACCAAAATAGAGGTTAGTGTTAATAAAAAAAAGCAAGTTGAACACGAACTTATTGGGGAGATTGAAATGTATGATGGGCATACTATATGGCAAATAAACAATGAAACTTTAGAGGTCGAAAAAGCTAAATTTTCAAACGCTACATATCATTTTGCTGGGGATAATAGAAAGGAAATAATCGTAAAGCAAGGACACACATACGTTTCTGCGCTAAACAAGAAAAACGCTTTAAGAAAATTCAAGCAAGGTAGAAATGGTGGAAAGCCAATTGATAAAGAGCCATTAAAATTACATATCTATTAAATCTATATACCTATGCTAAAAAGCGCAAAATCAACTCTCAATATTGCTAAAATAATCTTGGTCGTGGTGTTTTTTTCAATCCTTTCTTGCAATCATAAAGGGCAATTAAAATATGAAAAAGGAATTGTTGTTGAAAAGCAATATTTTCCAGACACTAAAAATGTAGTTATGGGAACAGGCGTTTCTTCAAATGGTGGCGTTATTATTACTACTCATTGTGTTGGCGATGATGAAAAATACATTGTCATTTTTAAATGTGAACACGGTGTGATTTTCTCAATTAATAGAAGTGAATTGTATGGGAGTTTAAATAAAAACGATAGTGTAGAAATTAAATACTATGAAGTTTTAGATTCAGAAAACAAATTGGTTGATTTCGATTTTGTTTCTGCTGCTCGTTATTAGTATCAAAAGTGACAATTTTAAAATATACAAATCGCAACTAAAATTATTATACGAAATGAGCATTTTTGCAACAATATTTTGTAAACACAAATGGAAAACTCATACAAAGAAAGTTTATGAGTGGTATGAAAAAATTGATGGTAGCTGGGATAAAACTCAATTAGTGTCTGAAACGATTGAGATATTGATATGCGACAAGTGTGGCAAATTGAAAAAGATTAAATACTAAAATTATTATTATGACTGAAAAACAAAAAGAAATTTTAGAACAAGCTATAAGCCAATATGGAACTTGCGCTCAATTAGATATGGCAGTTGAAGAATGTGCAGAGTTAATTCAAGCTATCAATAAATTAAAAAGACTTGGACTTGTTTCGTACCACGTTACAAAGCCAAATGCAAGTATGGACATTAAATGCGTAAACGCTTACAATAATTTATGTAGTGAGATAGCAGATGTAAAAATACTTATATACCAGCTTGAATTGATTTTGTGTAAAGAGCGCATCGAAATAAGTGTTGATAGAAAAATTGATAGGTTGCAAAATAGGTTGTTAAACGCTTCTAAATGTGCGTAGGCAACTAACAAGTGGTTTTGATTGATTAAATAAAAATATAAATATGGACACAAAACAAAAATTTGTTAGACTAAAAGAATACAACGAGGTAATTATATTCCCTTGTATAATTGAACATTCAAGATTTAAAAACTTTAATCCAGTAACGGCAGGTTTCTGTTATGTAAATGCAGACAAAGAACGAGTTGATTGTTTTGGAGAAAGCTATTCGCTTGGTTTGAAATCAGACCCGAAAGAAGATACAATACAAGCTACTAAACAAATTTTTGGCGTAGATGCTTATATTAAGCTACTTGGCAAAAATGACTTATAACGCAATGAAAATAGGCGAAGCGAAACGAAGTATAGTTTTGCCTATGTGCTTGTTACAGCCAATACTTTTAATTAATTAAATTTTAAAAAACAATAATATGGAGTACCAAAAATACATTGATTTAGGGTTTGAAAGAACCAATATGAGTTGCCAAGTAGAATTTAAGCAAACAGGATATTATGGATTTTCATTAGAGAAAAAATTAAATGAAAATCAAATGGTTTGCGTAACAAGTGGCGAACTTGATAAACCTAAATTATACATTAGAAAAAGGAATGGTGATACACACCACATCATACGAATTTCAACAGATGTTGTTATGGATTTGTTTAGCAAGTCCGAGAGTGTTGATTATATGACTAATGCTTGTTAGAATAATAAAAATATGTCAAACGAAATAACAAATAACGCATCTAACCAAAATGCTATTAGCCATTGGGTAGCTTTTGATTTTAACAAGATTGAAACACGCCCAAGTGAATATGGAAAGTATTTAATTTGCAGAAAAGATGGTAAAATACATTGGGAAACTTGGAATGGTAGTGGCTGGGCTTACAACCATAACGAGATTAGATTTTGGGCTGTCATAGTGCCACCTTGTAGCTAATGGTTTGTGGCTTGATGTCTGTTATTTTGCCTTGCAGATACTTCAATCCTTACATAAAATTTATAGGCAAAATAATAGCACCAAAACGCTGTTAGCGACTGGTGTGGTAAATTTAAACGAAATGTTTTATCTTTGGAAAGACAAAAAAAGCACTAAAGACAAAGTGTTGGTTTATATCACCGACTACAAAGAAGTAAGAAGCGATGGAAAAACAAAAATTGATAATTATGGCTATTTAGATGTAGAACTTGTATTTAGTAGCAAAATAAAAAATGAGTGTGTGGATTATGCTCAAAAAATGATGCAGTAGCACTTGATTTTAGCTTAAAAATATTGGCGCAGTTGCGCTTTAAAACCACAAAAATATGATAACAAGAGAACAGTATTTAGAAGCATTAGACATCGTTGAAACGTATCACCAGCAATTGCGACAATATAGTGTTGGGCGCAATTTAACTCCGATTGCAGAGTGGGATAAATTCGACAAGTGCAGTATAAGATTGCAAAACGCACTTTGTAATATAATAAAGGGTACACCAGAACGGGTTGGTTATAAAGAGCAATTTATAGAAAACATACAAATTCATAAAATGAGAAAGTTGCCTAATTGCGGCGGAAAGTCATTGGATGAATTTATTGAGTTAAGGGGCTACTAAATTGCACCTAATGGCTATTCGCAGATACACGCTGTGAGCGTTGGATTGAGGGAGGCAAAATAGCGTGTGTGTGCTATGAGCGTTTAGTTGCACAACGAGGGAATACAAACAATTTAAAATAAATACAAATGGAAAAATTTACAGACAAACAAAATGAAGTGTTTGCGGGATTATTTGAAGCACTTAAAGAAAAGGGGGCAAACTTTGAAACACAAGCACATACTTTAATTGACCTTGATGATGATAACTTTAAAAAAGTTTTTGCTAATTCAAAGATAATTGGAAGTGATTATGAAGTTGGCAAAGTTTATAATAGAGCCAAACAATTAGGTATTTTGTAGCCGCTAACGTGCCGCAGCTAAACGCTGTTGGCGATTTGGAACACAAAATTATCAATTTAAAAATAAAATTATGTTAGAAAACGAAAACATCAATGAACCACAGAAACCCGCCTTTTTGGTAGGTGCTGTTATAGGTAGTGCTTGTTCAAGGCATAAACCTAAACATCTTGGGTACTTACAATGGTTTGATTATGCAGAAAAGAAAACTAAACGAGGCGCAAAGCAAAAGCAATGTACGAAATGCGGAAGATGGTATTTTCGGGAGGAGTTTTAGCATTGCCTATAACGGTTTGGGTATTGCCGAAGGCAGGGATTGGAAAGACAAAAGTTTCAACCTTGCAAAAATGCCCAATAGAATTACAAATGATTAATTAACCGAGAACGCCCTGCTTTTGGCAATACCTTGTTAGGCGCAGTGCTTCTCATAAACTTAAATAAAATGGCAAAAGTAACCTTTGATTTAATTCACAATGACAATGCAGAAGTTGTCAAATCTTTTGGAACACTGAAAGATTGTTTAAAACATATTCGTTTGACAATTAACGATGCAAGAAAATACGGTGTTGATGAACTTGAGGATGGACAAATGGTGGATACTTGTTCGGCTTACTATCTTTTGGAAAACTACAAAGATTTGAATAAACTTCCATTGTCGTTACGTGATTGTTAGCATTGCACCTAACGTTTTGCAGATACACGCTGTGAGCGTTGGATTGATGGAGGAAAAATAGCGTGTATGTGCTGTTATCGGCTGCCCTTCTTTCGGAATGATTAATAACAATTTAAACAATAAATAAAATGAACACAGAAAAACAACAACAAGATTTAGTGGCTTCTATTAAGCACGAATTAGCAAAAGAAAACGAGTTTTACAAACCTTCTTCTTTTTGGCACTCGGTATGGTTTCAACCTTCATCAGGTCGCTTTTTATTTGCCGACCAATACACAAGATATGAAGTCGTTGAGCCTTTGATTGAAAACAAAACTTTGATATTTGTAGGTGCTGAAAATCATCAAGGCGAACAAATGTTGCGTTATGTATTGTCGCAGGGTTGCCGATAACGTTTTGCAGATAGGCGATGTGGCGGTTTTTGAAACGCTGAACTGTCCATAAACACTAAACTTGATTTGAAAAACTGAACTTAATATTGACCGAGAACCCGCCATATTGCCTATGTGCTGTTATAGGTAGGGCTTCTCACAAACTTCAAAAATATGTATCAATTTGAAAAAGAATTTAGAAAAGAAATGCCACAAACAATTGGCGAAACAGATAGTCATTTTGACTTGGACAATTACAAAGATTGGTTAGAGCAAAAGTTAATTGCTTCAAATGTCGCTTTAAATGATTTGGTATTTCAAGTCAAACAATATGCTTCTGGTGATATTGGAACAATGGACTATTTTAGAGATGAGATAAAAGTCGCTGAAAATGCTTTCGTTTCGCTCGGATAGCATTACCTATAACTATCGTATATGCGAAACTCACTCTTTAATGAGTTAAAAATCAATTGCATAAAAAAACTTTAAATTTATAAAAACTATGCAAACAAACACATACATTTTTGAGAATGAATTAAATTCAAACATTCAAGTAATTATACAAGCGCACACAGAAAACTATGCTTGGGAAATGCTTTCTATCGTTGTAAAAGAAATATGCGATTTTAAATTAAAATGTTTGTCGCTTTAGATTTCTTTTGCTGGGGATATTGACAACACATTTACATTTGTAAACCATTTGTCTGATTTTAGTTTTGATGCTATATAAAATTTAGCCTCTACCTTTCTTCCAACTATAACTATATCTTTCATATCTTCAAGTTTTTTTGTTGGAATAGACAAGTAAACTTTTCTTTGTCTTTCGTGACCAACATCAAGTATTATTGCAGAGTACGTTGGTTCATCAATAATCTCTGCTATCGTTCCCTTTATTGTATTGAAATTAAGTTGCCTTTCATTTCTATTAAAATCTTCTTGCATAAGTTAAGCATTTAAAACATTGCAAAATTAAGTATTTATAAAAAATAATTAATAAAATTTGTTTAGTACAAAAATAACGTATAGTTTTGTACTTTATGCGTGATAAAGAATTTCAAAAGCTACTAAAAAATATATCAACTGCTCTACAATACAAGACTATTGAAGAGTTGAATAGTTATATATGCTCTGTCACAAAAGACAATGACAAAAGTGAGGCTCAAACAAAAATACTTGAGTGCGTATGCAAAGAATATGGCATAGCATTGAACACACTAATAAAAACAAAATCAAATCAAAAGATTGTTCGTGCGAAAAGAGTATGCTTTTGTATATTGCACAATGTACTTGGTTTTTCAACACGATACATAGCTTTCAATGTATTTAAAATGACCTATCACAATATGGTTGCAGATGCTATAAAACGATACAAAAAAGCAAACATTAAAATAAAGGAAGATAGAGATTACAAAGAGGAAATAGACAACATAACCTTAAAAGCAATTCAAATTATAAATAATTAAACAAAAACCTATGGCAGTCAAAGTATATGTTAAGCGTGGTAACTTAAACTATAAAGAAAGAAAATATATTCAAGAAATTACAAAAGCACTTGAAGAAAAGGGTATTACAGGTGACTTTGAACCAGCTACTAATTTTGATGATTTAAAAAGGCTTTACGATGAGTATTGCTCACAAGATGCACAAATAATTAGCGAAACAAAAAACCCAAAACCAACAACAAAAGAGCCAATAAAAGAAACTACTACGAAAGAAGTAGAAGAAACATTGATTGATGATTCTGACTTTGTTGACCCGTTCAACTCTGGCGAAGTAATTGTTCGTGATTACGTTGTTGATGATTCTATGAAGAAAAAGGCAGCGGATAGCAAATCTTCATTCGATGAACCAAGTGCTGATATGAAGTTTGAGTTGCCAGATGATTCAGATGATGAAAATGGTGGAGAAAAGTCAACAAAATCAAGTGGTGGTGGTGCTTCTTCAAGTGGCGAAAAGTCAACAAAAAAAGAAAAGTCTGCGCCAATAAACCCATCGTTTGATGAAATGCCCAATAGTGCTAAAAAGAAAAGCACAAAAAGACTTGCCAAAGCCATAGTGTTTGCGACTTGTAAACTTGCTGAATTTGGGTGTGTTTGGTATGTAACAAAAGACATTACACCAGACAAGGTTGCCGAGTATGACTTACAAAAATCAATGGACTTGGACTTGTTGCTATCGTTAGATGATAGCCAACAAATAACCGTTAGAGATTGGTTTGCTTTGCAAGTTAAAAACTCAAATGACTTGTTAAAGGTTTCAGAAGAGGGTAAAGAGGAAATGGCTGATGCTTTGTATGTTGTTCTTATGGAAAAGGGAGTTGCTTTAACTCCTACACAAGAAGCTATTTTGAGTTTTGGAGTTCACGTTATACTTGATTTGGGTGTAAAAGCGTATGCAATGCAACAACAAATAAAAAGTGTCTTAAATCAACTAAAAATGATGCGTAAAGATGAATTAGAAAGAGCGAAGCAAGAGCAAGAAGAACAAGAGCAAGAAGAAAAAGAGCAAGAAACTGAATTGAAAGAAGATTTTGATACTAATTTTGAAGATGATGGATTTGATGATGATAAAATTGATAACCAATTAGCAAAAGTTGAATAAAAAATGAGCGCAACGAGAGAAGCTGGAATGATGGTGGTAACAGGTGTTCAAGGTGTTGGTAAAACATACTTAAATATGCACATCATTAAAGATTACGTTAAAGATAAATTTTACAACAAAGTAAAAGGCAGAAAGTGTTTGATTTTTGACACTAATGGAGAGTACACAGAAAGTCAATTTGAGAGGAACGATATTGCCAATTTTAATGTAAAGAGAATATCACTCAAAGATGTAGAGGATTGGTCAAGAACAGAAAATCAAGAATGTAGGCGAATAGAGGCTAAAAACTTTAGCATAAAGGAAAAGAAAGAGGCGGTTGAATATTTGCTAAAAGTCTATCGAAATGGTATGCTTGTTCTTGAGGATATAAACACTTACATTTTGTCTGTAACATTTATGGAAGAAATTGTTGGCGGTCTTGTTAATTTGCGACATAGAGCAGTAGATGTAATGATTTCATATCAATCGTTGCGACCAGTTGAGCCGAGAATATGGCAAAATAGTCGTTGGATTCGTATGCACTACCAAGCAGACAACGTGAATGACATCAAAAACAAGGTAACAAATCCTACCCTATTTAAGTTAGCGCAAATAATCGTAAACAATAGGTATTTCAATGGCGATAAGCGTTTCTTTGTTTACATACATAGCTTTGCAAACAAGATACAAGGAAAGTTCACTAAAAAAGAGTTTGAAGATGCTTGTAGGCAGTATTTAAACACGAATAAGAAGTATGTAAAGGAGTATAAGGATATGCACAATGTTGACTACGATGGCGCAATAGAAGGTCAAGTAAGTCAATATGTGAAAGAATACTATATGAAATGATGAATGAATTAAAAGTAGTTATGCGACCTCACGATTCTGAAATGGAGTTGAGGCGTTTTTGCAAAAATTTAAAAGAGATTATTGGGGATAGTCCAACAATAGTTGAATTAGGCTCATATATGGGCGAAAGTAGTTTAATATTTGCACAAGAATTTCCACAAGGAAAAATCATTTGTATTGATACTTGGCAAGGTGGATATGATAGTGAAGATAGTGCAAGTTCAGCCGATTACAAAGAAGTAGAAATGCAATTTGATTTAAGGGCAAGTATGGTTAGCAATATTCACAAAATAAAAGGCGATTCAAGAAGCCAGAGTATAAATTGCGATGCTGTTTATATTGATGCTTGTCACAAGTACGAATGTGTTGTAAACGACATAAAACATTGGCTACCTTTAACCAAATCAGCAATATGTGGACACGACTACCAAACAGATGATTTTATATTGCAAAACCCTCATATTGAAGGTGTTAAACGTGCAATAAACGACACGCTTGGAAAACCACAAAAGGTTTATGGAGATGGCTCTTGGCTAAAAATTATTCATCCTTTTTTTAACTTAAAATAATGGTTACAATATACGTTATAACATACAACGAAGAAGTTATGATTGAGTTCTTTATCAATCATTATAGAAAAAGATTTCCTAATTGCAAAATAGTTGTTTATGACAATTATTCAACCGACAAAACTGTTGAAATTGCAAAAAGAAATAGGTGCGAAATAGTTATGTATGACACTAACAACAAGCTATCTGATTCAAAATATTTAGAAATAAAAAACAATTGTTGGAAAGATGCAATAACAGATTGGGTTATTGTTTGTGATTGCGATGAATTGCTTGATATTAGCATAAGGGATTTAATAATAAATAGAAGCAAGTTTAACATTGCAAAAGCAGAGGGTTACTCAATTATGAATGAGGAAGTTCCTTTTGATTTAAGCAAGTTATGTTATGGCTTTAGAGATATAGGATATGACAAATGTATATTGTTCAATAAAAAGCAAATAAAGGACATAAATTTTAGTGCTGGTTCTCACATTTGTAACCCAATAGCAAATGATGGATTTCAATTAAGGTATAGCAACAATGAGTATAAACTTTTTCACTATAAATATTTAAGTCCAAGCTATACTATTGAAAGAAATGAATTGTTCGCAAGTAGGTTGAGTGATGAAAATAAAAAAAATGGATGGGGTGTTCAATATTCACAGACCTCAAATGATGTTATTAAAAATTATGAAAGTGCGAGAGCAAACTTGCAAAAAGTAATTAATGTATCTGGCAATGTCAATGCTATAAAAAGCGATTATTCAAACAAAGATTTGATTGCTCATAACTACGCTTCAATAGATGGTTGGTTCAATATGGAAGCGCAATATTTAGAATTATTGAATAGTGTTTTGCCAAATGGTGTATTTGTTGAATTGGGTGCTTGGAAAGGCAAAAGCACATCGTTTATTGTTACTGAAATTGTAAATAGAAAAAAGAATATAAAATTCTACACCGTTGACACTTTCAAAGGAGAAACAAATGGCTCTGATGAAAACGAAAATCAAGCATATAAAAGCATTGATTTATCAAGGATATACGATACATATTGCGAAAACACAAAACACCTAAAAGAATATTACAAAACAATAGTATCAAATTCAAGCGAGGCAGCTAATAATTTCAAAGACAATTCAATTGATGTGATATTTATTGATGCAGGTCATTCATACGAGGCGGTAATAGGCGATATAAAAGCGTGGTTTCCAAAAATGAAAAAAAATAGCATAATGGCTGGACACGATTACGGCTCGTACTTGGGAGTTAATAAGGCGGTAGATGAATTTTTTGGCGCACCAGATAAGGTAGAAAATAATTGTTGGTTTAAATACATAAAATAATGATACACGAAACAGGCTATTGGAATAGTCAACAAGCACCTCAACATCATATTCACTCTGCAAAATTGAGTGAGTTTATATGCGAATATTTAAAGCACGATAAAGAAAGGCAACTATACGATTTTGGTTGTGGAATGGGCAACTATCTAAAGCATCTTTACGCAAATGGATTTAAGAACGTAAATGGCATAGAGCCAGATGCACCAGACAAGTCAATAACGGATTTTACGATATTGAATTTTGACTTAACAAACGATGTTTTTTTAACACCAAAAGGGAACATAATTTGCTTGGAAGTTGGCGAACACATACCTCCACAATACACACATAAATTTTTGCAAAATATAAAAGAAAATTGCGAAAACTATTTGATTATGTCTTGGGCTGTTAGAGGTCAAGGTGGATATGGTCATTTCAACGAATTAAACAACGATGAAGTAATACCAATGATACAAAATCTTGGCTTTGAATATCTTGCTAATGATAGTGAATTAGCAAGGCAAAACGTAGAAGATTTTTGCGCTTATTTTAGAAATACACTTATGATATTTAAAAAGGTATGATTACGATAATTTATTCAACAAACAAAGGCAGTTCTTTTATAGAAAAAAAGAATAATCAATTAAGGCAATCTTGTGACTTGCCAGATGTTCAAATATTGGCTTACTCAAACAAAAACGAGTATTCTTTATCTCAAATTTACAACAAGGGAATAAGCGAATCTAAATATGAAATTGTTGTTTGTATTTATGATGAAGTTGTTATTGAAGATGGCTGGGGAGTAAGGATTTTATACGACTTTGAAACAAATGAAGATTATGGCATAATTGGAAAGTGTGGTTTTTGTTATTTCCCAAAAAACGGTTTGTGTTGGGATAGAGTAGATAGAAATACTATTGGAGAGGTTTATAAGATTGCAGATGGTGGTCATAAAAAGCCATATTGCTACTCTGCAAACATACCAATACTGCAAAATTGTATAAGCATTGATGGTTTTTTCATTTCATTTGACAAAACAAAGATAAAGCACAAGTTTGATGAAAGCATTAAAGGAGTTGATTTTTGCGAACATCATTTTTGCCTTGCAAACTTTGTTGACAATGTAAAAATAGGTGTTACATCATCGTTCAAAGTGATTAATTTTTCAAAATTAAATCTTGATAACGATTACAATGATGCAAGGAAAGTATTTGTTGAAAAATGGGGCGACTATCTTCCTTTGGAAATAAAGCCAGATTTCATTTATGCGCCAAAAATATCGTACAAAAACAATGAAAGAGTTGCAATTATAATACCAACAAAAGACAAGATAAATTTGTTGTTTGATTGCCTAAACTCATTTTTAAGCAAGTGTTCAAATTTCGACATATTCATAGCAGATACAGGTTCTTCTCAAGAAAATATTGAAAAGATAAAAAGTTTCATATCTGGTAGGGATAACATAAAGCTAATTCAATATAATTACTACAATTTTGCAAAGATAAACAACGATGTTTTCAAAAAATATATTGATGATATTTATGAGTATGTTCTTTTCTCAAACAACGATATTGTTGTTATGAATGATGTTGTTTCAGCTATGGTTTCAACACACAAAAAATATAAAGATGTTGGAACGGTTGGCGCAAGGCTTCACTACAAAGACAATACAATTCAACACGAAGGTGTTTATGCTTTTCGCTTTCAATCAATGTTTCACGTTGCTCATATAGGTTTGCTTTCTTACTACCCTAAAAATGTAGAGGAAAGAATGGTTGTTGGCAATACTGGTGCTTTGATGATGATGAAATCAAGTGTTTTCAAAGATTGCAATATGTTTAATGAGGATTATAAGGCTTGTTTTGAAGATGTAGAAATTAATTTAAAATGTTTGCTTAACAAAAAAAACAACTTTATTAATGGCTCTGCAACTGCTTATCACTACGAATCGCAGACACGAAAAGAAGATGAAAAAGACTTGAGTAATTTGCAAGATGACTATTGCGATGTATTAGTACCCTTTATAAATAAAAACAGAAACGAATTGGGTAAATTTATTATTAATAGAGATATTGTCTTTTCACAAAATTAATGTTATTTTTGCAAAAATAAATATATGCGCTTATGATAATTGATATACACAAATATTTGTCGCTTTTGGCAGTCGTTTTGTTTTTCTTTAGAAAAGACAAGCAAATAGCAATAGAAGATATTATTTACATAGTAAAAAATGGAAGTGCTTTATATGGCATAATAACTCTTTTATGTTTGTATTTAATATTGCCTTTTACAATACCATACACAATTAAACACATAATATCAAAATGGAACAAGAACTAATAGAATTAAAAAAAGAACGTAAAATTTTGCGTGATGAATTAATTAGAGCAATATCTCTAATCAAAACTTGCAAGGACAAAGAAGAAAGGCAAGATTTATTTGCTTGGAAAAACGAGATAAAAATGGACATTGCAGAGGTTGAATTAGAAATTGAACTAATGGAAGAAAATGAAAAAAACAAAGTCGTAGAAATGGACAATAACTTTGTTGAAGATGATAGAGTTATCGTTGATGACACAGAGGAAGAGCCATTTGAGGAACAAGAACAAAACGAAGAAGAAACACTAACAAATAACAAACAATAAAAAATGGAAGTAATTAAAAACGAAGCACCAGAAACAAAAGAAATTATGACAATTCCTTTTGAAAAATTCCCTTTGGTAACATTTGCCAAAAACGAAATTAATCAAGCTAAATCTTTGATAGAAAAGCTAAATCTTAAAAAAGAGTTGACACTTGCAAAGATTGAAGAAGAAATAGATGTTTATGAGAAAAATGAGTTGGAAATTTCTATTATAAAAACCGATATGGAGTTGGCTCAAAGACACACATTTGTTTTGCGTAAAGAAAGCGAAATAAACCAGTACATTGAGCAATCAATTATTCCTAATTTAAAAGAAACATTGACAAGTTTCAATATGCTTATCCAAAAGGCGAAAGTGGTTGCTGAAAATGATTCTATTTTGAAGTCTGTTATTGACACGCTTGATTACAAACTTATGGAAGAAAACTACGACTATAAGATTAATCACTATATGGCTATCAAAAAGTATTTAGCGCAAAAAAGCGAAAACGCAAAAAATGAAAAAGGTAGTTGATTATCTTGAAAAGACAAAGCAATCAATATTATCAACAGAATTGATGATTGAATTGCTTGAAAAAAGAATAAAACTTGCAAGTGAAAACGTGCTAATTGAAACAGAGTACAACGCAAATGAATTAAGAATTTTAATACTTAAAACAGAAAGCGAAATAATCACTCTAAAAAAGGTTTTGAACGAAAAGAAAAAGTATTTTGATAGGTATTCAAACCAGCTAAAAAGTGACTATGAAGTTGTTGAAGAAAAGTACGATTCGCTTATGAAAAAGGCTGAACTTATGAAAGAGAGAAATGATGCAATAAAATCTTTTTTATTAGCAATTGATAAAAATGCTATTGAAGAAAATCCTCAAGCAAAGGTCTATGCTTACAAGAAACTAAAAGAACTTGTTAAAATAGCTAACTAATGTTTCCAAAAGTCCTCATTTGTTGCCCAACCGCAAAGGCAAAAAACTATTGCTTTAAAGAGTGGGCAACAAATGTTGTTCAATTTACCTACCCAAACTACGATGTTGTTATGTTTGACAACACCGATGATGATGGCACAAACGCAAAAAACCTAAATATTGAATTTAAAGCACTTTTTAGCGACATTGACATAGATTTCAAGGTCATACATAGCAAGGTTAAAAATATTGCAAGTACGATTGAAAGAATGTGTATTTCTCACAATGATTGCAGAGATTATATGCTCAACAATGAATATGAGTATATGCTTCATTTAGAAAGTGATGTTATTCCAGAGCAAGATATTATTGAATCTTTGCTAATTCACAATAAGCAAGTTATTGGTGGATTGTATTACATAGATGAGGGCGCACATAGAAAAATAATGGTTCAGCAAATGATTGATGTTGGATTTGGAATTGTTACCTCAACAAATTTTTCAACAAAAGAAGATGTTTATTTTATTGATGGAAATGTTAAAAGAGTTGCATCTGTTGGTCTTGGCTGTGTATTAATTCACAAAAGCGTTTTTAAAAAAATAAAATTTAGATTTCAAAAAAATGTTGATAAGCACCCAGATTCTTACTTTTCAGAGGATTGCCTTTTGCACTCTATTCCAATCTATGCTGAAACAAGCAAAATAGCAAGTCACGAAAACACTTTATGGATAAAATGAATGAATATACCAAATACCTCATTGATTGCATAATAGATAAGAAAACGTACATATTGTTGCTTTACAAAAGAATATACTTTTCAAAAATAAAATATGCAACAAAATCTAAATTGGAAAGAAACGAAATAGATATTTCAAATATAGAAACGAACTCAAAGATTAACAAGGCTAAAGATTATGTGCGAACAAAAGAAAACGAACTAAAATATATGCTATCAAATGGAGAAAGTTTTATTGATAATAATTGGCGATGAAAACTCAAACTCTTATAAAAGTTTAAACATATTTAAAGAGGTTATAAAGTCCGAAATAATTGAATTGCCAGACACCCATATTTTAAAAGTAGATAGGCACATAGTTGATTTAAAATTTGCAAAAAACGTAATTGAGTTAAATCAAATAATAAACTCATCTGAACTCAACTATATTTGTGTTCTTCCAGAGAATGTTTTTTTGCCTAATAATTGGCTTACAGAGTTGCTAATAGCACACAAGACCACAAATGTTAATTGTGGAGTTGTTGGTATAATAAGCGACTTTTCAAATAAAGAATTTAGTAGTGTTTTTTGCGACCAAAACGATGATTTCCCAATAGATATAATATTGTCTGAATGTATAGATGGAGTTATGCTATTCGATAGGTCTGCTATTGATAGCATAGGATATTTTGATTGTGAAAACGAATACTATTTAGAAAACTATTGCTTGAGGTTATCACTATTTGGTTATACAAACTTTTATTTGAGTGACAAATGCTCTATTGTATTCAAAGAAAAAATAAGTGAAAGCCAATGGAACAATATGACTTTATCTCTAAAAAACAAAAATACATACATTTGTTTTAGTACATTTTAAGTACATCAATAATATTGATTTTACAAGTGTTTTTACAATTTAATTTATTTGTTGTACTTAATAAATTCAACATTTGCTTAATTATGTTATTTAAGTTTGCAATCAATTAATTTTAGTTTAACCTTTAAAAAAAATAGCAAATGTTCTCAACAGAAAACGTAAAAAGAATGGCTACTACGCTTGTAATCGTTATGGTTGCTTTAGCAGTACATCAAAAATTCGTTGCCCCGATGCTTGTAAAGAAAGCACCAGCAACCAAGTAATTTTTAGGTGTTATGCACCTTTTATTTAGTTGTTCCATTTGTCTATAATGACAAAAAAGGCGCAGGGAAAATGATAGGGGTTACGCTAAAAAAAATACTAAAGCAAACAAAAAAATTTACAAACTTTTAACCAAAAAAACAAAATGAACTCAAATGAAAAAGAATTGCTAAATGCAATCAACGGAACAGAAAGAATGTCTGGTTTCGATTCTTATGACAATGCCGAAGGCGATATGGGTTATTTCGATGATTTCGATGGCGATGATTTCGACAATTTCGATGGCGATGATTTCTCATACGCTGCTGGAGGTGCTGCAACTCAAGCCGTGTCTGACCCGTATGTAATTCAGTACGCTAACACAACAAGTGGTGATATTACTGCTACGTTGTTTGGATATAACGATTATTTCCTTGCAACTAACTTTAATAACTCAACTCTTGCTGTTACTACTCTTCAAGGTGGTACTTACAATCGTTTGATTGCTCAAACTCAAAACAAGCCATTGAAAATTGGCAAGTGGAGATTTCAAGCATCTCAAAATGGTGCAACCAACAATGTTGCAGCGCAGCTGTCCGTAACCGTTACAATCAACCAAGTAGATGCAAGTGGTAAACAATACTCCGTGCCTCTAAACTTGAGCATTATGCGTGATGCGTACCAGCAACAAAGTGACATCATTGATGTTACACGCCCTGTAACCGTTGACGGTAACACTTATTTGAACTTTACCGTTAAGGCAACTACGAACCTAATTATTTCAGCGTTCCCAATCGAGATTATCTCTGCGAAATCTCGCTTAAATGGTGGTGCTTCTGTAAATATGGCTCGTGCGCCACGTTTAAGTGGTAAAAATGTTGCCCCTGTAATCATCCAAACAAGTCAAGGTGTGAGAGGGGTTACAAAAGCCTAATAAGGAAAATAGTAACAACTAAAAAAAGGGGTAGGGTGATTCAATTCCCTTACTCCTTTTTTTTTTAAAAATTCTCTCAATGTCAAACAAAAAACAATCATATAAGTCACTCTTATCTATTTTGGCTACGAATTGCCCAGATGGTTGCAAGGTTATACTTGACAAATATAATGGTGAGCCTTGCGTAACAAAAAACCCTAAAGAATTAGAAATGAAACTTGGGAGAATGTACGCATTATCAAGCAACAAATTAGACATCGAAAAGGATTTTGCAAGTATTCATCCACATAAAGAGTTTATACTAAAAAATCAACCAGTTAGCAAGGTTGAGCAAGAAATACCAAGCATAGTTTCCGAAAGCGATATAAAGAAAGAGCCAATAGTTATTGAGCAGCCTATCCTTGAGCAAGAAGTTGTATCAACTAATTGTCAATGCAAGTGTTGTTCAAAAGAGCCTTTTTCAAGCGCAGATGGAGTAGTTGAAAGTGGAAGCAATCAATCACTACAAAGACCAAGTGATAATTCTTTGGTTATATTGAGTATTTTTGGAATTGTTGCTATATTTGGTATGGTATTGTATGCAAAAAAATAAACGATATATGTTGTACGTTACAATAGAAGATGCGCCAATTTTAATTCCTAACAAGGAACATAGCAATTTTACTCAAAGCAATAAAGTAATTGGCAAGGGTACTCTAATAGAGGGCAATGAATTATTCATAAATGGAAAAAGAAGAGGCGAAGATTTCACTTACAAACTATTCAGAACAAAAGATAACAATTTAATTCACTTAAAAAAAATAAAACCAATGAACGTAACAGAAGTAACACTTGGCGCAACAGGGGAAAGATATTCAAACCCATCATCGCCATCTCCAACGGTAGTAAATATGCCACCATCATCAAAATTATTAACCACAGCAACAATTGTAGGAACTATTATTGGTGGTGTAGCTGGTATGGTGTACGCAAATAAAAAAGGCTTTGAATCATCAAAGAAAACTCTTTATATTGGCGGTGGCGCACTATTAGGGTATTTAGTATCTCGTTATATGGAGAGAAATAAAATTATTGTTAAACCAAGCAAATAATAAGCACTATGGAATATAGAGTTGTAACATTGACAGATGGCGAAATGCCACAAGTAGCCACATTTGAAGATGCCTTTGGCGAATTTTCCGAAGCGAGAGGCAGAGGAAGGCAAAGAAGGACAGAAAAAAGAAGAGCAAGACAAGAAAAGCGCAAGGAGAAAAGACGGGCAAGACAAGAAAAGCGTATGGAAAGAATTAAAAATAGAGCCGCACGTAGAGCAGAGCGTAGAAAAATGCGTACAGATGCTACTAAAGAAAGACTTGCAAGAAGAAGAATGAGAAAGGAAGAAAGAATTGCTCGTAAAGGTCTTGGCGAAGAAGAATACGAAGAGCCAATGGAAGAGGGGGAAGAAGAATTAAGCGAGGAAGAACCAATGGAAGAAGGCGAGGAAGAATATAGTGAAGAAGAGCCAGCAGAGGAAGGTGGAGAAGAAGAATACGTTGAAGAAGAAAGCGAAGAAGAAAGTGGTGCTGATGGCTACTATGGTTTCAATGCTAAAACAGATAACTTTGATGAATATTTTACTTTTGTAGGCGATGATTTCTATAATTTAGATGCTATCACTTACGATGACAATGTTTATGATATAGCAGAGTTTTCAAAGGGTGCAGAGGACTACTATTCAAGCGCAGATGGAACTCCAGCACAAATCAATCCAAAGGTTGCTCAAATCACTAACAAGATTGAGTGGAACAAAGAGTTTATTGCTCGTTTGAACAAAAAACTACGTTCTTCAAGAATGGGCAGAGAGGAAGTTGCTAAATTGAGAAAGCGATTGAAAAATAGACAAGAGGCTTTAGCAAGATTGCAACAACAACTTAAAAACTATTCAACTATTGCAACCAAAAGAAAAGGTGCAACAGAAACGAATAGAGAGATTGGCAAAGCGTTAAATGTGTCAAGATACAATAGATTGAAAGCTATTGGTGGAAACCGTCTTGGTATGTCGCCAGAGAAAGCACTTGCTAAATGTATGGATTTGAATAAAAAGAGAGCAGAAATGAAAGAAACGCCTGTTTCTGCTGATTTGAACCCACAAATTTCTCAAGATAAAATTGTTGTTCCACCATCTGATAACACTACTCCTTCTTCTTGTGCAACAGGATTGACAGGAGTTGATGATGCGTATGACTTTGATTCTCCCGCACCGAGAGCCTATGATATGGAGTTTTCAAGTGCATCTGGAAAGGAAAAAACAAAGAAAAGAAATCGCATCATTGCAATTACGGCAGGTGTTGTTGTGGCAGGTATAATTATTTACTTAATAGCACGAAGAAAAAAATGAGAATAATAACAGCAAACCCAATACTTACAAAGTCAAATGATGAATTTTACTCACTTGATGCAACAAGTCCTAAATCAGAAATAAAAGCGTTTCAAGATTGGCTTGATGCAAAAGGTTTAAAGTGGGTAAAGGCAACAAACACAGACCTTACAAATGGCTCTAAACTCAATAGGGGTGGTGGCTATGGCAATTTCGGGCCGAGTACAACAAAGGCTTTTGCAAGATATGGTCAAGAGTGGTTAGCAACAAAACCAACAACCACAAGTGGTGGTGGAAGTGGCTCTGGAAGTGGAAGTGGCTCTGGAAGTGGAGATGGAAGTGGAAGTGGAAGTGGAAGTGGAAGTGGAAGTGGAAGTGGCGATGGCTCTGGCGATGGCTCAAAAGATTTAACTCTTATTGAAAAATTTAAAGCGTTAAGTACGACTAAAAAAGTGCTTATAGTGGCATTGCCAATAGTTGTTGTTGTTGCAGTAGTATTAATAATGAAAAGAACAAATAAGTAAGCAAATGGAAAACAATTTTCACGCAGAATTAAAACGCTATATTGATTCAAAGGATAACGCAAACGCAAATAGAGTTATTATGTGTGAGATTGGTCGCTCACTTGCTAAAAACAAAGATGATTTTAGAGAGGTTATCGAATCCTCTAATATCGTAGTGCCAAAGAACGCTGGTGAAATTCAGTTGGTAGATGCTTTTTGTGAGAACGCACCGAGCAATAGAAAGTTATTGCTTGGTGCTTCTTTTCTAATAAATTACAACAATAAAAAAGTTGGTTTTGATGGAGAAGAAATTGTTGATGACAAGGCAGTAAAAGACACTTATAAGACAATGTACGAATACTTTGATTCTGCAAATTTTGAAGATACAAGTTACGTTGTTACAGAGGATTTTTATAGTGTCGATGGCGATGAATATTCAAACGTAGCAGCCGACCCCGTTAGCGCAGTAGCAATGGCACTTGGGGCAGGTGCAAATTTAGGAAGCAAAATTACTGAATCTAAAATGAAGAAGAGGTATGGAGTTTCAGACACATTGGCAAAGCAACAAGAAGCGAAATCTCAAGTATTAAAAGCGTTGATTGAAAAGAAAACCGCAGAGCAAAAAAATAAGTCAGACAAAAACAAAAAGATAATCATAGGATTGTCTATATTTGGTGCTTTAATTGTTGGTGGCTTGATTATATATGCTCTTAAAAGGAGATAAATCTATGAATAGAGTTCTTGGTTTATTAGTTGTATTTGGTGTGGCTTTCATAGTTTACAACGAGTACAAAAAGTCAAAAAATAGCATACAAAAAGTTAAAATAAAATAACTATGAATTTTGTAGTAACAAAAGATTTTAAAAGTCCATACGCAGTAGCGACAGGCATACCACATAAGCCAACCGCTTTGAAAACTGCAAAGTTTAACAAAGGACAAATCATAAAAGGCGAATTAAAAAAAGATGGAATGGGCAAGGGTGCATTTGTAATGTTCAAAAACACTATTGTTGTGCCACTTGATTGTGTAAAGCAAGTGGTAACAAAAGATGTTGATATGAGCAATGTTACAGGAAACCCAAGAGCAAATAGTAACACTAACGTAATCTCGTTTGATAAAACTCCTTCTAAAAAAGATGACAAAAAAAAGCAATATGCAGATGCCATCATTATTGGTGCAATATTAGGTTTTGTTGGAGTTTACTACGCTGAAAAACAAGGTTACATACAAGCACCAGAGCAAAAGAATAGAATAATAGGCGCAGTAGTTGGTGGACTTGCAGGTGCTTATTTGGTTTATCGTTTTAAAAAATAATATACAATGGAAAAGGGAACGAAAGTAAACGTAAAGTCCATTAATCAAAATGGCGTTGTTATGTCAAGAAATGACAATCGTGTGTCTGTTATGATGGAAGATGGTACTGCAAAAGTATTTGATATTAGTGATATTGAAATGTTTGGCAAGGGTGGAAATGCGATTAAAGAAATAAACATAAAGGAGGGAATGGGTGCTGGTAAAAAAACTTGGATTATTTCACATCCAAAAGTTCAAGAAAAAGGTGTTTATTTTCAAGATGAATATTCTAAAGATGAAGCAAAAAAACATTGGCACGAAAATGTATTTAGATTGTATAAATTTGAAGTTGGGGATTGTATTGAATACATCAAAAATTCACAACAAATAAAGAATAATGGATATTATTTGCACATTGAAAATATGAATAATTATGTTGCTTCAAATAGTGTAAATACTCCTAAAATAAACTCTTTGTGTTTGATTACTTTTAATAGTGGTGGTCAAGATAATTTGAAAGCGGTTGATACAATAAACTCTATGTCATTGGCATCGGAAATTGCGAAACTATTAGACATTGATATTGAAATTGCAAGGATAATTGTTTCTGAACAAATAACACATTCAAAACCATTCACAATGAGTATGCTAAATGATATTGAAAATAAAAACATTATCATTGCAGATAGAGATAAAATCGTATGCACTAATTTGTCAATTAAATACGCTAAAGGTGGTTATTTAGAATATAGAGGAACAATAACCAATGATGCTATAAAAAATATTTTACAAAATGATTTTCCAAATGCAAATTATCAATTAGATTTTAATTTTTTAAATGGCAGTCGTGTATATGCTCAAAAAGATGTTTTGCAAAAAATAAGAAAACAATTAATTAATGAGTATGGTATAGAACCAGAAATCGAAGACCTTGATAAATTTGGCTTACCTTATATATATATACCAAATCAAATAATTGAGAAAATGGCTAAAGGTGGCAATGCAGACGTTGAAAACAACGAAATGGTATTGAATAACAATAAGCAAATAGCACATCATACAAAAGAGTTGCCAAACGCAATTAAAGGAAAGAAAGTACCAGCTTGGGTTGTTGCAAAAGTAAATCGTTCAGCAAGTGATTTGAGTGATGCTACGCACTATATGGATGGTCAAGGAGAAAGCTATGCAAAAGGTGGTAGTGTAGAATTGAAATGGACAAACCTATCAATAGGTCAAAGATATGAATTTTTGGATTCATTGGGTAAAATGAATGAAATAACGCCAAGTTCAAAAGAAGAATATACGAAAAAGGCATTTAGATTTTTGCCTAAAAAGATAAAAGAAAAGTTTTTACAAAGTAAGTATGCTGACAAGTATGGTCTTGGTGGCTTTTTGTTTGGCGCAGCCGTTGGTGCTGGTGCTACATACTATATTCTAAAAAACAAAAAACAATCTTCATCAAAAAGCGACAAAACAAAAGTTGCTAAAAATGAAACAAAAAATATTGAAGAGCCAAAGTATAAAACACTAACCGCAAAAGAGAAAGATGGAGTTAGATTGTTGGTTGCAATAACAAAAGATGGCTTTGATTATGCGATTAGATTTTATAGTGATTATAAAAATATAAACGACAAAAAGTTTGTTTCTTTGAGAAAAGATTACATAGCAAACGTATCAAAACTTGAAAAGTATATTGAAAGCAAAAATCCAATTTTTGAAAAGTACGATTTGCCTACTAAATCAGTATTAGATGATGAGGGTATTGAGTATGGCTTTTTAGATGGTTCTAAAAGTGATTGGAAAGGAGTTAAAGATGCTAAATTTCAAGCATTGCTTAAAAGCGCAAAATTATCATACAATACTTTTCAAAAATACATCAAAACGAAATACAAATTAAAGTCATTTAACGATGATGACATAATGGGTAGAGTTGCTGAAATTGAAATTGAAAAACCAGAGAAAATGGCTAATGGTGGTGGGGTTAGCAGTAGATATAATCAATGGGCAAAAAACATATATGAAAACCAATCAGAAGAAGAAGCAAGAGTTGGACTTATGCAGTTTGCAAGAGAGGAAGGGTTTGATTATAGTGATGTAGAAAAAGCGTTACAAACATACAAGTACGATACAGAAGAAAACGCTTGGGGCGAACTTTACTATACAAAAAAAGCAATTAGAAATATGATTTCAATTATTTCTAATGAAACATTCGCTAATGGTGGTGGGTTGAACGATATTGAGCAAAATTTAAAAGTTGGAAATGTTGTTGAATTAAGTGAAAGTGGTTGGGATAATGAAAACTATCACGATTTCTTTGATGGTGTTGATAACGTAAAACTTGTTATTACAGATGTTTACAAAAGCACATTAGAGCATCAAGGATTTGATTCTGGAGTTGGTATGGCTTTGTATTCTACAAAAAGATTAGACAACAATGAAGTTGTGCCATTTGATTTATATGATTACGAATTAGAATATGTGTCCAAAGGCAAAAAATACGCAGATGGTGGTGGGGTAAATATGCACTCTAAATTTGACTTAAACGAAAAGGGTAATTTTTCTGCAAAAATCAATAGTAAAGATTATGAAATTATTTATAGGGATGATGTAAGTAAATTGTATGACTTGTTTGAAAATGGCAAGAAGATAAAAAGCAGTAAAAATGTTAGAGATTTAATGCAATTCCCTAAACAATATGCCAATGGTGGTGGGATTGATGATTTTAAAATGAGTTATGATGAAATGACTACTTACGAAAAAAGCAATCATATTCACTATAATCCAATGAACTCTCGTTGGCAAGTTACAAAAAATGGAGAAAATAAGGAATTTTGGAATCAAGAACAAGCAGAAAAATATGCAGGTTTTGAATTTGATTATGAAAAGGATTCAAGATATTCAAGAAAAAAATATGAAGCATTATTTGGTTACTCTGATGGTGGTGTGGTTACTTACGAAACTAAATATGACTTAAAGGGTTGGAGAAAATCTCAAAAATCTTGGGTTGTTATCAATAAAAATCCAATGTCTTACGAAAAGGCACAAGAAATGTTAGAAAATGCAAGAAAAAGTGGTTTGTATGATACGTTGCAAATAGAGAGCAATATGCTTAAAAAACCAAACTATGCAACATTTAGCGTTAATAAAAGAGGTGGTCAATATGCAAATGGTGGTGGGGTTGATGATTTACTTGAATTTACTATTCCAACGTGGGCTATGACATCACTAATAAATGGTGATGATAGTGGTTTAGAAGATGAAGATATTGAAAAAGTAAATGATTTTGTAGATAGAGTTGTTAAGAAATATGGCAACGCAAACTTTATGCTTGGCGACAAGTCAGAAGAAACAGAATTTTATTATAGAAATGATATTGATGGAAATATGGGTGGCGATGTAACTACTTTGTATTTAAGACCAACTAAAAAATACGCAGATGGTGGTGAGGTAAGAAATTTTGATAGACACAAACAAATGGATTCTAATACAAGAAGTGAGATTTTAGACATTATAGATGAGATAGATGACATAGATGGATTTAGAAGTTTAAATAATTATCTATATGGATTGTTTGATGGTTATGATTATTCTCAAACAGATGATTTTAAAAGCGATATGGAAAAATTAAAATCAGTAAATCTAAATCTTTTCAATAGAATACAAAATGTTTATAGTGGAGTAGATAAGTATTCATTTTATAAAATGGCTAAAGGTGGCAAATTAGACTTTGTGCTTGAATACGATGAGCATTGTGTAAATAAAATATTGCAAATGGTTTCAAAGGTTAAACGAATTGTTGACTACTATATTTTAACCGATAGACTTGTTATTGTTTTAAGAAATGAATTATATACTGATGACATTGACATTTTGAACACTCGTTTAAAAGCAATGAGAGATTGTTTAAACGTATTTGAAGATGAATTTGAGATTGGGAATAAGGAAGGTTACAAAACACTCTTATTGCGCTTTAAAAACACTAATTATGAAAATGGTGGTGATGTGAGCAATGGAAAAAAATTTCGCATAACTGGAACTTTTTGGTATGTGACAAACGATTCAGCAGGGAGTGAGTATAGAAATATAGTTGGCAATTTATTGAGTAAAAAAGAATTTGATTATTTTTTAAGAAATGATTTAATTGAACAAGGTCGCTTTAACATTGAAGTTTCGTATGATTTTCAAATAATTCCAGCTATTTACGAACAAATGGCAGATGATGACATCAAAAGAGAAATTGAGTACGAAGAAGGCAGACAAATAATTGGTTATGAGATATTAACCAACAATAGCGATGGCGATTTTGCAGATTCAATGCCTTATGATGAAGATGATGAAGATTATGAAAATGATGAAGATGATGATTACGCAAAAGGTGGTCGCTTAACATCAAACGAAGATATTATTGAAGCGTTTTTGACCTCAAATAGAGAAGCGAAAGTAGGCAATCTTTCAACTCATTACAACGAATATGACAATCAAATGTTGTTGAGAAACTATGGAACATTAATAGCATCAAGAAAAGGCAACAATGTTCATATAACAAGCATTAAATACTCTGTTACCACAACCAAAATTACCAATATGGTAAATCGTATGGCAAAAGACAAAGGATTGAATGTAAAATACGTTGAAAAATTTGAAGATGGTGGAAACACATCAAGCTACTGCTACGAAATAGGTGGATTATAAATAAAAACAAACTAAAAACTAAAAATAAAATGGCAAAATCAAAAGCAAACTATGTTCCAAACAAGAACATAAAATCTATCACAATACAACGTGGTAAGAAAACAACAGAAGTTAAAAACAAGGACATTCTTGATGGTGCGTATGTGAAGAAAGGAGTGAAGTTTAAAAAAGGTGGTTCAATGTCACAAGCACCAACTAACAAAGAGGTTTATGACAATGGCGATGTGATTGATACTATGCCATCTGATATTGGTGGTAGTAATATGAGCGAGGACAACATTATAGAATACAATGGAAAAACTTATTTGGTTTCAACAAATTTAGAAGAAAATAGAGTTATTAGTCCTAATAGAAAAGCAACTATTTACGAAGAAGAATATCGCACAGGTGGTGTAGCTGGTAGTAAGCACGTTGATGTAACAAAAGGGTATCGTTTACCACACGGTTATAAAGCTGTTAAAGGTGATGATAAAAACAAAAATTACTCAAAAGGTAAGCCAAAAGTAAGAGTAACGCCAGGTTGGAGATTGCCAAAAGGATATGAAGTAGTTGAGGGTGCTTATAATATGAAGTACGAAAATGGTGGAATGGTTGAAGGGAAAATATCAAGAGAATTTTCAAATCTACAAAATGGAGTAAAAGCATCTTATGAAAAATTATTCACAGAAATAGTTGATTCATTAGAAAGCGATTTTGGAGTTAATAGAGAAGTTGCATTTAAAAAAGTTTTCAATACTAAAAATTGGGATAAAACAAGAAAGTTCTTGAATGATGGGTATGCGCCTAATCAAGTTGCACAAATGTTTTACAAAGGAGAGTTTGGAAAGATGAAGTACGAAGATGGTGGTATGATGGCTAAAGGTGGAAGGATTAAAAATAAAGAAATATATTTCCCAGACTTGATGGGTGAATCATTGCCAAGTGAAATAAAATCATATTATGATAAAGGTAATGATAGCATTGTAAAAAGAAAGATAATTGATTTTGCTAAAAAATTCAATGTTAAGATTTCTAATTATGAACATCTTAATGACAATGGCAATATAGAGTTTTATTGCAAAGGCAAAGAATCTGACTTAAAATCATTCTATAAGGAATTTTTTGACATTGAGGAAAATATGGATGATTATATTTTAAACTATGAAAAAGTTTATGGAATGCCGTTTTTTGAAACAGATGATTACGAAGATGGTGGTATGACAGGTAATTACGAAGTAAAATATTGGGAAACAGAGGAAGATAGAGATATGGGTGAGAGTTATGTTTATGGTCAATTTGCTTCTCCTGACAAAGCCGAAGATGCAGCAACACGACTATACAATAAAATGGGATATGCTTGTGTTGAAGTAATAAAAAAAGATACAGATGAAGTTATTTTACATTTATCTGAAGATGAATACGCCAAAGGTGGCGGGGTTGAAATGGACAATAATACATTTGTAAATATATTGTTAAATTATGGATTTGTTGAAAAAAGGAGTTCTTATGGAGTTAGATACTTTTACAATAAGTCAAAAGATTTCTATGCAGGTTTAGATGAAAAACAAAGAAAATTAGATATTTACAAAGCTGATGATATGGTTGTTCAAGGAAGAGAATATACTGGTTATTCAATTCAAAGTGTTATTGATTTCTTAAACAAAAATGGATTTGAAAGTGGACATAAATACGCTAAAGGTGGAAATGTTGATTATGCTTGGCTCATTAAATATCACGAAGGAAAAGACCAAATACTTTCAAATGAGGTAGTAATTGTAGAAGAATCTGATGAAACAATAGCACTAATGAAAAAGGCTAAAATGGGGCAAGTGATTACACACAATGATGCTGACATAAATGGGTATGCCATATCATACAAAAAAGTTCCATTGCCTAAAGGAAAAAAGAAAGATTCATTTGGTGGTAGATATGGTTACGCTAATGGTGGCAATATGAATGATTGCTACTGCTACGAAATTGGAGGTCTTTAATAACTAAAAAAACTAAAACAAAATGGCAAAATCAAGAGCAACGTATATTCCAAATAAAAATATACAATCGCTAAACGTAAAAAATGGCAAAAGGGTAACTGAAATCAAAAACAAGGACATTCTTGATGGTGCGTATGTTAGAAAGGGTGTTAAGTTTAAAAAAGGTGGCAATGCTCAAATTGATGTTGAAATAGTGCAAGACAAGGCATACGGTAAAGGATATTTTGTAATTAGAGATTATGAAACTGGTAATATATTACACGATAGTATTGAAGGTATGAGAAAAGCGTATAGAATAGCAGAGTTTGAAAATAACTACAATGTAGTTTATTCAGAGGGTATTGATGAAGATGAAGAAGAATACGCCAAAGGTGGTAATTTAGCTATGTCTATTAAAAACAATATAGAAAAAATAATCGAAAGAGCAAACGAAAATCAAGATATTAAAGGTTATGATATTGTTTTAAGTGGCTATTCAGTAAAGGTTTCTCCAGACAAAAGAGATGATTTTTGGAATGATTTAGAGGATATACAACAAGATTACAATGTTACTTTTTCAGTTACAGATTATGATGATTTAGCTATCTATACATCGGAATACGAAGGCGATATGTTTCGCACAGGTGGTGTAGCTGGTAGTAAGCACGTTGATGTAACAAAAGGCTATCGTTTATCACACGGTTATAAAGCTGTTAAAGGTGATGATAAAAACAAAAATTACTCAAAAGGTAAGCCAAAAGTAAGAGTTGACAAAGGATGGAGATTGCCAAAAGGATATGAAGTAGTTGAGGGTGCTTACAATAAGAAGTACGAAGATGGTGGTATGATGGCTAAAGGTGGTAATACACCATATAGGGTTTTCAGAATGTCTTTAAGCGGAGGAAATGAATCAGCGTCTAACTCTATGGATATTCGTGCCGAATCGAAAGAACAAGCAATCGAAAAAATGAAGTCAAGAATAGCGGGAGGTAAATATCCGAACATTAAAATTGAAAAAATCATAGAGGTAACCAGTTCTTACGCAGGCAGAAGTGGTATAAAGCATATCGGATTTGAATACTCAATTGGAGGATTATAAAAACTAAAAAAAATAAAACACAATGGCAAAAAAATCAAAAGCAAACTACGTTCCAAACAAGAACATAAAATCTATCACAAAACCAACTCGTAAATATTCAACCTACGAAAAAAAGGTTTTTGTAATTAATAATTTAAAGGAATTTAAACAATTGTTAGATTTAAGGGCTAATCAAAAAACTTTCACTCCTGAGCCAACCAATTACCCTGCTACTTATATTATTGAAAATGGTAAATTAGTTCATAAAGGAGAGTTTGGAAAGATGAAGTACGAAGATGGTGGAAACGCTGAACGTACAATCAAAGGCGAAACTCTGGAAGCTATGTATAAGAAAGGATTTTGTAGCGGAGATGTAATGGAGTATTCACAACCTAATCCAATGGAGTATTTATTAATGACAAACAATGAAAATCGCTTTGAGGTTAATAAAGATGGCGAGAGAAGAATGATTGGTGGTACAGGCGAGGTTTTGCAGGGCGACTTATCCTTGACCGATTTAAAAGCACAAGATAAATACGAAGATGGTGGAAACTTTGAAGAGTTCTTAAATGAAAATGAGGAAAACGATAATTGGTATGACAATAGTTGGTTTTACGGTCAATACAAGGACAATAAATTTACGTTTCAAGTTGAAAACGAAAGAGGGGATTTTGTTTTAGAGCCAATGGAAACTACCATTTACGATATGATTAGTCGTATAAATAAATTAAAAGATGGAGAAAGAGCAGTATTTTCAAATCACGAAAGCATAGAAAGAAAACAAGGAAATTTTATTTATCATTACGGTGATGGCGGAGGTGGTGGTGGAAAAAGAAAAATAGTAGAAAGTAAAATTAAAGATATAGTAATTGATGGAATAAGAAGCGATGTAAGAGATTATTACCAGCAAATGCCTGTTGGCTCAATGTACGCCAATGGTGGTGGAATTAAATCGTGGCAATCAAAACCATTGTCATACAAAATAAATTTATTTAAGGCTATGGGCTACTCTAATTCTGCGGCAAAACAATTGGCAAGTGAAAGTTTAAAATCTCTTAAAAATGAGGATGAGTATGGCGATTTGTACTACGAAATAGTTGAGCATTTAAAAAGCAACAAATACGCAAAAGGCGGTGGATTAAGGGGCTATAAATACGTTCCCAAATACAACATTGAAAATGTAGAGTTGACTAAAGGAAATAAGACTGTTGAAGTCGATGGTGCTGATTTAATTAATGGACTTTATATTAAAAAAGGAAAATACGCCAAAGGTGGTGGGGTTGGTAGTAAATTGAAGGAGAAGAAAATAACAATCAAAGACATTAAAAATATTTATTCCTTAATTGAGGATAATGAATATGATGATGGTTCAGGATATTATATTAATGAAAGAAAGTTAGATGATGCAGTTTATGACCAATTTGAAGATACGATACATTACAATACATATAAAAAAATCGTAATAGCTTACAAGCAAGGCAAAAACCCGCAAGAGGCATTAGATTCATTAGGTAATAAAATGAAAACAGGTGGTGGTGTTGGTAACGCTAAAGTTTTTGTAGCAACGAAAGAAGGAAGGATAGAAGTTTATTCTGGTTCAGATGCTCGTTCTGCAGAGGTTAAAGTTGGCGATATTTTTTTAGTTACCGAAGAAATGAAAAATGGTATTTATTATTTAGGAAAATTAAACATCAAAGGTTCGTTTAAATTAAGTCCTGGATTAAGTGGAAAAAACGTAAACAAAATGAATGCTGGGAAACAAGATGAAATTCTTTACTTATTACGAAAAGAAAACATTGATGGAGATAGCAATTTTTTTGCTCAATTCAAAAAACATAATAAATATGCAAAAGGTGGTGCAATGGAAGAAAAAACATTTCGGGTTGAATTTACGGTATCTGATGATGATGCTCCTTATTCTATTGACTTAAAAGCTAATTCAAAAGAAGATGCAATTAAGTATTTTCGCAAAAGAATTACAAGCAAAAAACAAACATACAAAGATGCTAAAATAACGAAAGTTATAGATATTACATCTTCTTACGCTAATGGTGGCAATATGAATGATGATGATGAAGATTTTGAAAAGGAATTTCTTGAAGAGAGGCTACTTGAATTAGAATCAGAACTGCGTGAATTAAAGGAGAATTTAGATTATGAGTATGATGAAGATGAAAATGAGGATGAGGAAATTGATTATTTAACGTATAAAATATATGATTTGCAAGATGCTATTAATAATTGGGATATGTTGGATGATGATGAAAAAGAGGAATACAAAGATAAATACTACGCAAAGGGTGGTAATATGAATAATGATTTGAACGAAGCTATATCTACGCAAATATCCAAATACAATTTAGAATTAAGGAGATTAAAAAGCGATTATAGGGGCGAGTATTTTAATACTTCTCACGAAGGGTTTTTGGCTGTTGATGAAGAAGGAGAAAGAATTGGTGATTGGGAATTTTATTCTCAAGAATTTTCCGAAAACAACTTAAAGAAAATGTTTGACTTATACCCCAATGCAGAAAAAATAATCTTTTCTACGAGATTAAATGCAAGGTCAGATGAGGATGAAAACGAAAGTGGGTTTGCGTTAGACCATTCGATAATGGAATTTGATGTTCCAAAAAAACACGCCAATGGTGGTAATATGAATAATGATAAATCTTATATTTGCACTTACGAAATTGGTGGTCTTTAATTAAAAAACAATTTAAAAAAAAATAAAATGAGAGTAATAACAACAAACCCAGTATTTCAATCTGGCAACGATAAATCGCCAAGTGAAATGTATTATAATTTCAATTTAGGTCAATTTAATCAAGTGCAACAAGGATTTACTCAATCTCAAGAGCAAAAAGGCTTAACGTGGGATAAGGTAAAAGGTGCTTGGACTAAAGCGCAAGAATCTGGCTTAATTGACAAAGGAAAGGAATTGTTGGGTGGTCTATTTGGCAAAGGAAGACCGAAGAAAGGTCAACCCCCAATTTCAACAAGACCAAACGGTAGTGGAAAGCCCAAAAAAAAACCAGCTAAAGGTATGAGTACAACAACAATTGTTTTGATTGGAGTTAGTGTTTTGGTTGTTGGCTTTGTGGTTTACAAGCTATCAAAAAATAAATAACGTATCTTTGCTCAACTATGACAGGGATATTTAATTCAGAAAATAGAGCGATGTCGCTTGTTATCACTATAACTTGTAGTGGTGCAAAGCGATTTCGTGTCTATGCACAAGACTATGGCAAAGCCAATAGTTACTATGCAGATAGAGAAATTGATGTTGACAACAAAAGAACTATTTATTTTTCTTTCCCTGTAAGTCCTAAATCATTGCTAATAGGTTGCTTTAACGTAAATGATGAAAATGATAGCAATTTTAAAGTTGATGTCAAAGAGGCTGGTTTGAAAAAATACAACATTTGGCTTGATTCTGAAACAAAAGATTTTTGCCAATTAGCAATTAACTTTAGTCAAATTTGTGGGTTTAATTTACCACAATCGCAAAAGGGAATTGTTTATCAAACGCCAGATGCTCAATTTAACATCAAATACTTTCCTGTAATCAAAGATTATCAAACAGGTAAGGTATTAGGCACACCAGCGAGAATTGGTCATTCTACGGGCATTATAGAGGTCGCAGCAAACAAGTTTATGCGATACACTATACCTATGAGAGTTTGTATTTTGTTGCACGAATATTCGCACAAGTACAAAAACCCGAAAATCGGTTTGCAAGTTTCAAATGAAATTGGGGCAGACATCAATGGTCTTTACATATATCTTGGTCTTGGCTTTTCTAAAATTGATGCAATATGTGTGTTCGCAAATGTGTTTTTAAAGGCGCAAACAGAACAAAATATGCAACGTATGAGAAAAATAATTGACTATATTAATAGATTTGAAAATCAAGAATACGCAGAAATAGGATAGATATGAAAAAAATAGAAGATGATTTTTACAACTTTGATTCATCATTGATAGATGATGGTTTCATTGAAGATAATACTCAAGAAAACGATGTCGAAGATATTGAACTTGAGGATATTGATTTTAGCGATTTCTCTGGTGGAGATTTTAAAAGGTCTTTGAGAAAGGTTAATAGAGCATACGATAAGACAAGCAAGAAAAAGCCTACTAAAAAATCAAGTGTTTTAAAATCCAACATTGCTAAAAAGAAAAAGATTACCAACATTCCTGTAAACAAACGTGCTATAATGTATGGCAAACAAAAGGGAAATGTTGAAGCCAAAACAACAAAGCGTATTATTGTTCCAAGAACTCAAGAAGTAATCATAGAGGGTGTTGACAAGTTTATACTTGCAAACAAAGGTGCTGAAAATGTAAAAAACATAGGTTACTGCAATGGAAAAAAGCTAAAAGAACTCATACTTGTACTTGACAATAGTAACTCGTTAATTGACTTTAATTTAGAGTTGTTTAACCCATCAATGCCTTTGGACTATTTGTATTCAACAAGTGGCAATCTAAATGGTAAAATTCAAACTGCTAATAGTGATATGAGTTATACCGATGTGTTGTATAACTTGCTTGGAAACCCAGCAAACATTCTTAATTGCAAATTCGTTTTCTCTGGCAATCAAGTGGCAAGTCAAATTAGTCAACCTTTGATTATGAAAAACAAAGAGATTAATTCAGAGGAAAAAATTGAGCCAATACAACTATCGTTGCAAATAGACAATATGCAGGTTGCAAATGATATTGTTTTTTTCGATATGTTTAGCAAGATTAATAGACCTTTCATACCAAATGGAATGGATGTTATTCAATACAAAGTTTTAGCTGGAAACATTTGCACGTTTTGTTTCTACTATGAGCAAAAAGATTTAAGAAGATTTTTTTACGAAAGCGCAAGAAATAGCAAAAAATTATTATAATTATGTTACAATCACAAAAATATCCCAACAACTCACGCACCATTTCGGGTGCTATAAATATTGTTAGAACAGATGATGTAACGCTTTTGTGCAATACATCATCTGGCATTGTTGGAATGACTTTGCAAGAAATACCAGATGACTATTGGAGTAGCCAATACAAGCTATATGTAGTTGATTTATCTGCAAATGCCAATACAAACAACATTACAATTGATGCGCCAAGTGGTCATACAATTAATGGTGCAAGTAGCTTTGTAATAAATGCAAATTCTGCCTCTGTTATCATTCGTATTGTAGCTAACAAAACATACATTTGCCAATATAGTGTTATAGGTGGTGGTGGTGGAATTACACAAGCATATCAAACGGTTCAAAACGAGGGAACTCCTTTAACACAAAGAAGCAATATCAATTTCATTGGAACAAGTGTTGATGCTACTGATGATAGTGTCAATGGAAGAAGCAACGTAACTATTCAAGCGTACAATACCATTGAAGAAGAGGGAACTCCACTAACACAAAGAGATAAGATTAATTTCATTGGCTCAAGTGTCAATGCAAGTGATGATGCGTTAAATGGAAAAACAAATGTTACTATTCAAGCATATAACACCATTGAAGATGAAAATGCTTCATCATTAACGCAAAGAGATAAATTGCTTTTGTATGGCTCTAATGTTTCTTCTTTTGATGGCTTAACCAATACAAAATCAAACATAGGAACAAAAGCTGCATTTTTTATTCTTGGAATAAGCAATGACTACGTACCGTTGTCTGGAATTATACCATCTGTTCCCATTTCTGCCGATGGGGGCATCGCTGACTATGGGCAAACTATAAGCCGATACACAGGCGCAATTTCTGACCTTTTTGTAACATCAATATCAATAAATTCAGTAGGTGCGCCCGGCATTTACGATGTTACATTTTCTGGAAATCACAATCTTGGAAGTAATGTTTCAATAAGGCTACGAGGTATTTTAGGCTCTACAAGTGCAAATGGAACATTTACTTACTCTGCTGGTGCGCCATCAACAAATGAATTTCAAATACTATCTCCAAACTCAATAAGAATACAAGTTTCAACACCTGCAACAGCTTACACTTGTGGTGGTTGGTTGTACGTTATTGCAAACAATGGTGCTGGCAATTTTCAAACGACACCACCAGATTGTTCTTTTGGCTCTTTAAATCAAACAACAGGTAGCTTCACAATAACAAAAAGCGGGTTGTATTTGGCTGAGGCAAATGTTATATTAAAGCCAGACAATGCTTCGGGTATATATTGGAGTACCTCTGCAAATGGACTTTTTGGAGTTGGTTTATGCACAAACAACTCAACAGACATATTCGCTGGCTCTATTCAAACCGTTTTGCAAAATATAACAACTCAAATAAACGTCGGAGTTAGTTCTTTAATACCTGTTTTAACAACTGCTGTTGTAAATGTTAGAGTGCTAAATAGAACATCAAGAAACTATGATGGAACTACTTATGCAAATGGAGATGGAATAAAGTTTTCAATAATTAAAATTAGCTAAAAATGAATAAAAAAACAAGAATAGCAG
>Ga0315907_10001198_pt1 | contig 35745 bp, 60 predicted proteins | sample LakEriMetagenome_3_FD_203525 | JGI IMG/M metagenome (GOLD analysis project Ga0315907, IMG submission 203525) | Freshwater fungal communities from buoy surface, Lake Erie, Ohio, United States - Buoy 12 MA123 | ecosystem: Environmental > Aquatic > Freshwater > Lake > Lake biofilm | place: USA...
GCGGAAGGCAATCGAAGCTGAGAAAGCCGCTGTCGAGCAAGCCAAACAACTCCGAGACCAGTACGCTCAACGATTGGAACTGATTGAAAAGGTTCTATCGGAGCAGAACAAGTCGGAAGATTTAGAGTCACTGAAAGAGTCCGATCCGATTGGCTACGCGATGAAAGTCGCAGAGTCTGTCCAGCGAGACAAGCAACTAGCCGCAGTTCAGGCTGAAAAGCAACGCATTGCTGAGAAGCAACAAGCGGAGCGTCAGACGCAACTCCAGCAGTATCTTGCCGAGCAGCAGGCCCGACTACAGCAAGCCATTCCAGAGTATGCCGATCCGCAGAAGGGTGAAGAAGTCCGACGGGATATTCGCTCGTATGCACAGAACGTCGGTTTTACGGAAGGCGAACTCAATCAGGTTTATGACTCACGCGCTGTACAGGTTTTGTGGGAAGCCGCTCAGTACCGCAAGCTGATGTCTAACAAGCCGGAGGTAGCCAAGAGGGTTGCCGAGGCTCCTAAGACGCTAAAGCCCGGGACTGGCAAGGTTTCAAACCCTGAGTCTGATGCAGCGAAGCAGGAACGAAACCGGCTGCGTAAGTCTGGCAAAGCCAGGGATGCAGCTTCATTGTTTGAACGATTCAATTACTGAGGTTCACCATGCCTACCTTTACCGCACATACGGCCATTGGCCAAAGAGAAGACCTGATCGATGTCATCTATGACATCAGCCCGACCGAAACCCCGATCATGAGCACTCTGGCTCGCACTAAAGCGACCGCTGTGTTTCACGAATGGCAGACTGATTCGCTTGCAGCCGCTACCGCAGCGAATGCCGCAGTCGAGGGTGCCGATGGAGTTTCCGCGACGATCAGCCCGACGGTTCGTCTTGGTAACTACACGCAGATCGTTCAGAAGGTTGTACAGACTTCTGGCACGCTCGAGGCAGTTAACAAGGCAGGTCGCCGTTCGGAACGCGCATACCAGCTTGCCCGCGCTTCGTCTGAGCTTAAGCGTGACATGGAAACCATCATCACTGCCAACCAAGGCCGCGATGCTGGTTCGTCATCGTCTGCTCGTAAACTCGGCGCGATTTTGTCCTGGCTGAAAACCAATACGTCGAAAGGCACTTCCGGTACTGACCCGACGACTATCGGCGTTTCGACCCGTTCGGACGGTGCAACTCGTACTTTCACCGAGCAGCTTCTGAAGGACGAGATTGCTGCTGTATTTGATTCGGGTGGCAATCCGACGATGCTGGTTGTTGGTTCCGGTCTGAAGCAGAAGGTCTCCTCGTTTGCCGGTATCGCTGCCCAGCGTTACATGGCTCCTGGCGACCAGCCGACGACGATTATCGGGGCGGCTGAAATTTATATGGGAGATTTCGGCCAAATTTCAATCGTCCCTGATAGATTTATGCGTACCCGTGACGCGCTGCTGATTGATCCTGAGTATATGGCTCTGTCGTATCTTCGTCCGTTCCAGACGAATGATCTGGCAAAGACCGGCGACTCGGAAAAGACGCAGTTGCTTTGCGAGTTTACGCTCGAGATGCGGAACGAAGCTGCTTCGGCTATCGTTGCGGATCTAAATCCCGCGCTGTAACTCTTAACTGAGTGGGCGTCCCTATCTTCGGATGGGGACGCTTTTTAATATGCCAAAATTATTTTCAGTAAACGAAGGCTCTGTTACTGTCGCTCACGAAACTGACGACGGTGTGATATTGGAAACAAGACAGGATGTTTCTCATATCATTGAAGCCAACAAGCGTAAATTTAACGACTCTGATGGCACGTTCAAGGAATTTGCAACGCACGTTGCGACCCTGCCGCTGACGGTTATCGACGACTTAAATCGCAAGCGTGTCCTGAAAGGGTTCAAAGTTATTGATGACAAGGCATTCAAAGCCTTTCTCAACCACCCTGACAACCGATTTTTTAGAACTCATCCGGGGCATATTTGAAAGTTGCAATCTGTGTCCCATGCCGGGACGAGGTGATGTCTGGATTCTGTTTCGACCTTGCTAGGCTGTGTGCTTACGAGTCCAAGCGTGGAGTAAACGACATCCAGTTGTTGCAGATGCCTGGGACGCTGATCTTCACGCAAAGGGAGAAGCTGGCATCGGAGGCTCTGGAGTGGGGTGCAGATCAGACGTTGTGGATTGACTCGGATCAACGGTTTCCTGCTAACGCGCTGGAGATTCTTCAGTCAAGACAAGTGTCGATGATCGGGACTAATGCCACGACCAGGAGAGAGCCGATTCTTCCTACCGCGCTGAATCTTAAGATTGAGCGGGAGATGCTGAACGGCAAGCCTGAAGGCGAACCGTATCAGGTGTGGCACAAGGTTGAGTCACGTGGTAAGCAGGGAATTGAGCAGGTGACAGCGGTCGGTTTTGCGTGTACCCTTGTCAATAGAGAAGTGTTTGAGAAGGTTCCCCGTCCTTGGTTTGACATCATCTGGACGGATCATGGGAACGTAATTGGGGAGGACGTCACTTTCTGTGTCCGCTGCATGGAAAACGACATTCCTGTCTGGGTAGACCACGAATTGTCGATGCACATCGGGCATATCGGAGTCAAGACATTCGGATGGGACGACGTAAAGCATGGCCCTAACGACCTACAGCGATCTGCAAACCGCAATCGCAAACTATCTCGCAAGAAGCGATCTAAGTAGCCAGATCCCTGACTTCATTCGGCTGGCAGAGATTCGCTTACGTCGAGAACTTCGCATCCGTCAGATGCTGAAGAACGTCACCACCTTGACCACGAGCGGTGATGCGACGGTGCAGCTACCGTCAGACTTCCTTCAGATGCGTGACTTGTACATCGACGGAGACCCGCTTCAGCCGGTGATCTACCTCACTCCGTCATTGTTTACGAGCAACGCTCAGTCTACGTACTCTGGCAAGCCAACTCGCTACACGATCCTGGCAGACGAGTTCAAGTTCGCACCCTACCCTGACACTGCGTATACGCTGTATATGCTGTATTACGCCTCGCCACCCTTCCTCTCGAGCACGCAGACGACGAACGTCTGGACTGCCAACGCGATGGATTGTTTGCTGTATGGCTCGCTGGGCGAGGCTGAACCGTATCTCATGAACGACGCTCGATTGCAGACCTGGGCGACGTTGTACCAGCGTGGCATCAACAGTCTTACGAAGTCGGATGATGATGCTGAGTTCAGTGCATCACCGTTGACAATGCGAGTGAGTCGATAATGGCGCTCGTACTGAAAGATCGCGTCAAAGAGACGACCACCACCCAAGGAACAGGGACGATTTCCCTGCTGGGTGCTGTGCAGGGGTATCAAGGTTTCTCGTCTATCGGGATCGGAAACACAACCTATTACTGCATCCAAGCGACTGCTGACTGGGAAGTCGGTATTGGTACGGTCGGAGCCGGATCGCTCACTCGAGATACCGTTCTTGCAAGCAGCAACAACGGAAGTCTCGTTGGGTTTGGGTCTGGCGTTAAGGATGTGTTCTGCACCTACCCTGCTGGCAAGTCGGTAAGCACTGACAGTCTGCCGGTGACGGGTGCGATCAGTAGTGCCTCGCCTAATGCCACGGTAAACGTCGCAAGTCTTACGTCTGCTGTAACCACGACTAACGGCGACCTTGCGTTAGTAAAAAAAGGTGCTGGTGCGCTGCTTGCACAGGTTCCGACAGGTACGGCTGCTGGTGGTAATAAGCGTGGTCAATATGCTGTTGACTTAGTTAGTTTTAGGCTCAATGCTGCAAATGTTGCAAGCGGCGACTACTCCTTTCTTGCTGGCGGGTATGACAACAAGGCTTCCGCTTCATACAGTGCTGTTGCAGGGGGGCAGGGAAACTTTGCAACAGGCAACAGTTCGTTTATTGGCGGCGGCATAGATAACCAAGCGAACAACATCTCTAGCGGTGTTGCGGGAGGCCGGTTGAATGTAGCCAGCGCAGATTACGCAATGGTTGGCGGGGGCCGGGAAAACGTCGCGTCTGGTGGGTATTCGTCCGTTGGTGGTGGGATCAGCAATACCGCTTCTGGGCTGTGGTCTGGTGTTGGATCAGGGTTAAATAACATTGCTAGCGGTGGCATCGCTTATGTTGCCAGCGGTGGCGCAAATACTGCGTCTGGGGATTACTCGTTTGTTGCCGGAGGCTCAGACAACGTAGCGTCAGGGAATGTGTCTGCTGTGGTCGGTGGTGTTTACGGCACTACTCGAGGGATTATTGGCTATCTAGTCACTCCTGCTAGTGATACCCCAATTGAAGCAAAGGCAGGGGTGCAGCAGTCTGGATGTTTGATTGTCGGGGTGCAGACCACGAATGCCACTGCGACAAAGTTGCGTAGCAATAGCAGTGCTGCTGGGGCAACGAATCAACTGATCCTGCAAAACAACTCTGCTGCCTTGTTGTACATTGATCTGATTGGCTGGGATCAAACGGATTACATAACGGTCAATGTTATCAACGGGCTGATCGTTCGCGGTGCCAATGCTGCATCAACAGTTCTTAAGAGTCCTGGTTATCAGAACTATGAGAAAAGCACTGGTGCATCGACATGGCTGATGGCGCTGTCTGCTGACACGACAAACGGTGGATTGGTCATCACTGTGACGGGGCAAGCAAGCAAGACGATTCGATGGGTGGCGAGAATTTTTGCCACTGAAGTGGGCTTCTGATGTTCGGGATTGCGGCGCTCTCTGAAGTACCGTTCAGTTCTCTGCCGACGAGCGGTGGGATCTGGCAAGAGATACGAGGCGATAGTAATGTTTGGACTCGTATTGACCCGACAGAATCGAGTTTTCTGGTCAGGGCTAGTAACGGGGTGCAGTATCAGGCTTCGCTGATTGTTTTATCGAGTTCTGCTGTTCAGTTTGTGGTGCCGCGAGAAGTCAAAGACAGCAGCGGCACGACGTTTGTTCCGGTCACTAACTTGTGGCAAGATTCTTCAACATCATCCAGTTCGTGGGTAGAGGTCTAACATGGCTGCACCATTCTCAACGACGCCCGATAGTTGTGCAGTCAACTGCATTGCTATCACTCCTGCCGACTCTGATCTGGTTGCGCCAGTTCGTGCGCTCTACATCGGCGGGTCGGGTAACGTGCGGATCAACGACACCGGCGGTGGAAGCGTGATCTTCTACAACGTCCCTGCTGGCGTCATCCTGCCGGTGATGGCTCGACGGGTCTGGTCAACCAACACGACTGCCAGCAACATTGTTGGACTGCTGTAATGTTGCTCGGTCTTAACCTGAAGCTGCCTAACCTCCGATCACTCGGTGGTTATGTGCCTGTCCCTGGCGCTCCGTTCATTGTGAAAGATAGTGCAGGGACGGATTACACGATTGGCCTGCCTGTTAGGGATGGGTCAGGGGTTGACTACACGGTTGCATCATCCGTCAAGACGAGTGACGGAACAGAATACTACCCAATTTGAGGTAAATCATGGCTGTTTACGAAGCACTTCTTCTCAACACAGCAGTCCCGCAGATCCAAGCCGCACAAGCAGGCGACAGCTATGTCATGGTGGTGAACGCCACCACTCCAGCACTCAGGATCACGCAGACGGGTACTGGCGATTCCATTCTGGTGGAAGATGCAGCTAACCCCGACAGCAGCCCGTTTGTGGTGACTTCGGCGGGCGATGTTGGGATTGGGACGAATGCGCCTGCGTATAAGTTGGATGTTTCTGGTTCTGTTATTCGCTTGAATAATTCAGGATCAACTGCTGATATTTTTCTAACTGATTCCGGAACTACAAACGGTCATGTCCGTCTTCGTGGCGAATCAAACGCCATGAAATTCATTACTGGTAATGGTATTTCAGCCACCCTCGACTCCTCCGGCAACCTCGGTCTGGGGGTGACGCCTAGTGCTTGGGGTAACGGACAGTCGATGCAAGGCAGCGGGTGGAGTTTATCCACGCTATTAGGGACAGATCAGTCCGGCTTTTATACGAATGCCAGACAAACGGCTTACGGGAACTTTAACACTAATTGGGTTTACCGAACATCTGCCTCTGCGGTGGGCTATGCACAAGCCAGCGGGAGCCATGTTTGGCTCACAGCAGCCTCCGGCACCGCAGGCGACGCGATCTCCTTCACCCAAGCAATGACGCTGGATGCTAGTGGGAATTTGGGGGTGGGGGAAACTAGTCCCAGCACCTTTGGTAAGGTGGTTTCTCGTGGCGGCACTTTCTCTCTTGTTGCCGACACTGCATCGCAGCGTAGATTAAGTTTTTGGGCTACCGCCAACGGCAACAGCGAAAACGCATACATTCAAGTGCAAAACGATGGCCTGACAACCAATACTGGCGAGATGTTGTTTGCCACTAGAAATACTTCCGGCACTTTGGCCGAACGCGCCCGTATCACACCCGGTGGGAATTTGTTGGTTGGGACTCAAACTGACAGTGGTGCAAAATGTACGATTGACGCAGCATCAGCCACAAATGCCGTAAATATTGCGCTTCCTAGCTATGATTATTTTGGCATTTCTATACATAACAAAGCGACAAGTAATGATAATTGTTTTATAGCCTTTGGCACAGAAGCCTCGTTTACAACTCGCGGCAGTATTACCTACAACCGAGCCGGTGGTTTAACTGCTTACAACACAACTTCCGACTACCGAGCCAAGGATGTCACCGGCCCGGTAGCTAATTCCGGTGCAACGATTGACGCGCTGAAGGTCTACAACGGCAAGATGAAGGGTGCAACGGTCGAGCGCCCGATGCTGATTGCCCACGAAGCGCAAGCAGTCACCCCGTATGCTGTAACCGGCGAGAAGGATGCAGTAAACGACGACGGTACGCCAAAGTATCAGCAAATGGATGTTTCCTCGCTGGTGCCGCTGCTGATCGCTGAAATTCAATCCCTCCGCGCCCGTGTTGCCCAACTGGAGGCTAAATAATGAACTGGAACATCTCTCAGCTTGACTGCAAAGTATCAGAAGGCGATCTGTCGGATGTCTGCATCGTCGCCCATTGGCAATGCTCGGACACGGTGGACGGCTTCACAGGCCGTGTCTACGCCACCTGCTCGCTGCCTTCTCCTGATCCTGAGTCCTTCACACCCTACGCCAGCCTGACCCAAGAGCAAGTGCTCGGCTGGATCTGGGCGAATGGGGTTGACAAGGACGCCACTGAAGCTGCGGTGGCTCAGCAGATCGAAAACCAGAAGAATCCTCCGATTGTGGCTCCGGCGCTACCCTGGGCATGAGAGTAAATTTCGGTCAGTGGACGCCAGACCGTCCGGGTATTGCCGACAGTCTGGTTGAGGCGAAGAACGTCCTGCCTACGCTTGTAGGTTACGGGCCGATGCCTGCTGCTGCCGATTTCTCCAACGCTGCAACCGAAAATCTTCTGACTTGTTTTGTTGGTCGCTGGGTCGCTGACACTGTTCTGTTCGGTGCAAGTGCTAACTATCTCTGGCGGTATTTCCCGACGAAAAGCGTCACGATTACCGGAGCAACGCAGGCTAACCCTTGCGTGATTACGTCTGCCGGTCACGGGTTTCGCACTGGTGTGCAGGTGACGATTTCCGGTGTTGTCGGCATGACTCAATTGAACGGCAATACCTACACGATCACCAGGATCGATGCGAATACTTTCAGCCTGAACGGGGTGAACTCAACAGGGTTCACAGCGTACTCGTCTGGTGGCACAGCGGTAACGTACAAGTATCTGATGGACGTATCGCGTACTGCATCGACGTACACGGCAACGACTCTCTGGACGTTCACGCAGTTCGGTCAGAAGGTGATCGGGGCTAACGGTGTAGACAAACTGCAATCATGGACGGTTGGATCATCGTCTAACTTTGCCGACCTTGCTGCTGCTGCTCCGACCGCACAGTTTGTAACGACCGTCCGAGACTTTGTGGTTGCAGGCAAGACTTCGACCTATCCCAATCGCGTGTACTGGTCGGACATCAACGACGAGACCGACTGGACTGCTGGTGCTGCAAGCCAATCCGACACACAGGACATTCCAGACGGTGGCGAGATTCGCGGCATCACTGGCGGTGAGTTTGGGATCGTGTTGCTGGAACGCTCCGTTGTACGGATGACGTATGTCGGCGCTCCGCTGTTCTTCCAGTTTGATAACGTCACCTCTGCTCTTGGGTGTTATGAGTCCCGTTCTGTCGTGCGGTACGGGGCGCTGACTTACTTTTTATCTGACGATGGTTTCTATGTGACTGACGGTCAGCAGGCGAAGCCTATCGGGAGTGAGCGGATAGATCGGTGGTTCTTCGACATCTGCGATCCCGGTAAATTTGACCAGATGTCGGCAGCGGTAGACCCGATCAACAAGACGGTAAGCTGGTGCTTTACAGACATCTTCGCCAACAAGCAGTTGCTGGTTTATAACTGGTCAACCGATAAGTGGAGTCACGGCGACACCACTGCTAACTTTATCTCGACGATTGCCACCAGTGGAACGGACTTAGAAGCCTTGAGTGCTTTGTATCCGACGCTGGACACTGTTCCTGCAAGCCTAGACTCTCGCATTTGGGTGGGTGGAAAGCTGTTAGCTGGAGGAGTGAGCGGTGCTAAACTCATTTCGTTTGGCGGCTCGGCACTTACTGCTGAGTTGCAGACTGGCGATATTGAGGCGCAGGGTCTTGAGACTCTCGCAACGCTTGCAAGGCCGATTATTGACGGTGGATCAGCGACCATTGCGATAGCGTCAAGAAAACGGTTGGACGGGAACATCAGCTATGCGAGTGCTGTTGCTGCTGATTCTGACAATCGCGTGTCTCTACGCAGTCGCGGGAAGTATCATCGTTTGTCTGTTGTACCAACTGGCAACTGGTCAAGCCTAGTCGGTACTGATCTCGATCTCGTTCCCTGTGGGGGTCGATGATGTTTCGTCGGCTACCTCAACAGGGTGGCAATCCGCGAGAGACTGCCGAAATCGTCAACCGGATTCTTGACGGCAAGGTCAACTCTGTCGGGCTGCTTACTCTTGCGACCGGCAACGCTACTACAACAACCCTGTATGACGCCAGGATCAGTCCTGACAGCATTATTCTGTTCGTCCCCTACTCTGCTGCTGCCATAGCAGACGCAGTGCCTTACGGGGCGTTTCAAGACACTACAGACCAAACAGCGGCAAGCACTACCGCAGCCTATGCTGTTACGTTGAACACGACGGACTTTGCCGTTGGTGTTGCGATTGTCAGCAACTCGCAGATTACTGTTAGGTCTGCTGGTATCTACGACATCCAGTTCTCGTTCCAGTTTGCCAACGCCAGTGTTTCAATCCAAGACGTAGACGTTTGGTTTCGCAAGAACGGTACTGATGTTGCTGGGTCGAACAGTAAGTTTTCAGTCCCCAACAGTCATGGCGGGACGGACGGTCACCTGATTGCTGCGCTTAACTACTACATCCAACTGGCGGCAGGCGATTACGTCCAGATCATGTGGGCGACAACTTCAACGAATGTGACGCTTGAGCAGTTGCCAGCGCAGACAAGTCCGACACGACCGTCAACTCCGAGCGCGATTGTCACGATCAACAAGGTGGACGAGTCATCCTCGTCTGACATTTACGCATCCAATCAACTACAGGGCGAATGCACAGTCAACCACTTTGCAAACGCAACAGCGGACAAAACCTATCGTTATGTCGTACTTGGCTAGGTACGTAAAACCGGAGGAATTGCGGTCAGTCTGGGATCAAGTTAGACCTGGGTTGTTGGAGGTTAAAGAGGCAAGTAACGAGCCTTGGATTCCAGAGGATGTTTACGCTGACTGTTTCGCTGGAAGATCGATGTTGTTTCTGCTGGGGGATGGGTTTGGAGTAGTTCAACCGCAGGGCGATACGCTTCATGTTTGGTGCGGTTGGGGTGCGTGGATGATGGATGACGGGATGGCTGAATTATTTGCGATTGCCAGACAGGGTGGAGCGCGTAAAATATCGTTTGACTCTAATCGTCCTGGCTGGCAGCGGGTGGCTAAAAAGTACGGATTTCGTCCGCGAAAGTGGATAGCAGAGGTGTGACATGGCAGGTGGTGGTGGTCAAACAGTCAGTCGGACGGAGCTTGATCCGACGTTGCAACCTTACGTTGCTTACGGTCTGAGCGAGGCTCAACGGCTGTATCAAGGTCAACAGCCGCAGTATTACCCCGGTCAGACCTATGTCGGGCCGAGTGCTTATACTACGGAAGCCATGCAAGCCGCGGCTGATCGTGCGAGGATGGGTTCTCCGCTCACACAAGCCGCGCTAGGCCAGCAACAGGCAACGGTAGGGGGGCAGTACCTTGGGGGGTCTCCGTTCTTCCAAGGAGCCTTCCAAGCGGCTGCACGACCCGTTGAACAGACGTACATCGATGCTATCAACCGCGCTAGGTCTGCTGCATCGTCTGCTGGCCGATACGGGTCAGGTGCGATGGGTCAAATGGAAGGTCGAGCAGAAGGTGCGCTTGCGACGGGTCTGTCGGATATTGCTGGGAAGCTGGCTTACGAAAACTACGCTCGTGAGCGATCCATGCAAGAAGCCGCAGCGACTCGTGCTCCTGCGATGGCTGAGACTCAATACGGTGACATCCAGAGGCTTGCTAACGTCGGGGCGATGTCGGAGGACTATCAACAGCGGCAGATGGCAGCAGACATTGCTCGATTCAATTACGGGCAACTGGCACCCTATCAAGCCTTGCAGAGCTTTCTCGGGTCTGTGTATGGCGCCCCGTCAGGGATGATGGCGACTCAACCAGTAATCGGTAATCCGCTGCTTGGTGCGCTGGGCGGTGCTGCTGCTGGCTACGCTCTCGGTGCTCCGCAGGGATACGGTGGTGCTGGTGCTGCTGCTGGCGGTCTGTTGGGTGGATTTGGGAGCCGACCATGAGTGGAATGGAACCGATCATTATGGGTGCGGTCGCTGGTGCTGCGCTCAACAGGGATGACCCGATGAAGGGTGCCATGATGGGTGCTGCACTAGGCGGCGGGGCCGGCGCTTTGTTGGGTGGAGCGGGTGCGGCGGGAGCAGCGGAAGCCGGTGCGCTAGGGGCGGCAGAAGGAGCAATGGCGGCTGACGCTATGCCAGCGTTTCTTGCAAACCAGCCAATGGGTCCGTCCGGGTTGATGCCGGTTGATGTGGTTCCCGTGAATGCTTATCCGGCAGCGGAAACGATCCCGGTGTTTAACAATGAGGCAATCGCACGAGCCTCAATGGGTGGTGACTACACTGGCATTGGCTCTGGGGCATCTGGCTCGTCTATGTATAGTCCATTTGGTGGAATGATTGGATACGAGGAAGCAGCAGGGAAAGAACTTGCAAAGGCGCAAGCAAAGGACATCATGATGCGTGGTGGTATGCCATCACTCGGCGGTGCAATGAATATGCTGCGTCAGGCTCAGCCTCGAGCCGCGATGCAGGCACCAGGAATCCGCAGAGGACAGCCCCAGGCAGTCAACTACGGTGGTCTTGCTAGTTTGTTGGAACCTAAACTTACTGAGAGGCGGCGACTTTCGCTGTTGTGACATGGATGAAATTCTCGCTCAGTTGTTCCCGCAAGCACCGTCCTACTTTCCCGGTCTGTTAGGGCAGGAGCAGGCTAATCTACTTCAGCAACAAGCCCAGCGACAGGGTTTGCTTGGTATCGGCATGGGGTTGTTGCAAGCCGCAGCCCCGTCAACTACTAGGCCGAGTCTCGGTGCTGGTATCGCGCAGGGGTTGGCGACTGGTCAGCAGATGGCGCAGAACGTCTATGCTCAGCGGCTGCAAGAACAGCAGATCGCGCAGAAGCTGGCAGAGCAACAGCGAGCATTGCAAGAGCAAGAAGCAGCAAGATCGTTGATGCCGCAGATCCTTCGTGCCGGAGCGCAGGCTCCTACCATTTACGGTGAGCGCACTGCATTCCCGATGCGGGATGATGAAGGCAACCTACTTCCTGGCGCTGCTATGCAAACGGGTCAACCGCAGATCGACCCCAATGTTCTGCAAGCCTTGTTGACTCGCGCTCCTAGTGTTGCCGCTAAAATCTTGCCTGCACTAGAAACATTCCGCAAATTTACTGCTCCAGAACAAATCAAACTCGGCGCCGAAGAACGGTTGTTTGAGCGCACTCCGACTGGCGCATTGCAAGAAGTTGCCGCTGGCGCAGGAAAGTTTAAATTTGAAAAACTTCCTGATGGGACTGTCATTCAAGTCGATCCAACTGGCAGGGCCGAGCCAAAGGTTGTGTGGACTGCTTCTACTGCGCCGAAGTTGGCTGACTCTGGGTTGATTTACGCCCAAGTCAATTTTGGCAAGACCACAAATCTCAGCCCTGAACAATTGTCAGAAGCGTTTAATTTCCAACAGCAACCTAGTCCAGCACAATTGATGGATTTGGCACTGAAAGCTGAAGCAATCAAAGCAGAAACTGGGCAAGACCTTACCGGAGAGATTCGTTCACTTGGACGTAGAGTATTGGGCGGCGCTCCTGCTCAAGTTGCTGCTCCTGCTCAAGCTGCTCCTGCGGTGGCTCAGCCTGTACCGTCAGCAGTGGCTCAACCGGTTGCTGGCGAGCCTGCATTCGTTCAAGCAAGTGTTGATAACCCTTCCGTAAGCAACCTGAGTGTTCCGCTTAAATTTAGGAATGAACTCAAAGCCGCTCAGCCAAAAGTGTTGGGTGCTACGGTTCAATCTGTCCGAGACATTAGAGATTTGCGTGATACCGCTCAAAAACTGCTTAACAATGAGCAAGGGTTGAGACAAGCGGTCGGTTTGGGTGGCGAAATGATGGCAGCAGTCAAAGGTTCGGCGGCTGCTGACGCTGCTGCTCAACTTGAAAATCTCCGTAATCGGTCTTTCACAGCTGGATTGCAAGCACTTAGGAACGCATCTCCATCAGGCTCAGGGGTTGGCGGCGTAACAGAACGAGAGGGTGCTAGGTTTGAAAATATTCAAGCGAACCTCAGCCAGTCGCAAAGTTTTGACGCTATCCGAGAACAACTTAGGCAACTTATTGTTGTGTCAGACGAGAGTCTAGGGTTGCTGCGTAATTCGTATGAATCTGATTTCGGCCCAAACAGAACGCTAAGCACAGTGTTTGAAACAAGAGTTGTTGTTGAGCCTGAGAAGCGTAGGTCTTTGCGTGAAATTTGGAGGTAATCATGGCTAGTTTGTCAGAAAAGATTTCCTCTGCTCGGGCTCAAGGTTACTCGGACGCTGAAATTGTCCAGTTTATTACCGACAACAACCTATCGTCGAAAGTAACAGAGTCAATTAAAACCGGGGCGTCTCCAACAGAAATCCTTGACGCAGCAACTGCTGGCAGGCCAACGCTAGAACGTGCAGGTCGCATTCCTGGTCTTGCAGCGCGAGGAGCATTGCCTATTGCTGCTGGTGCAGCGATTGGTGCTCCGTTTGGCACTCCCGGTATGCTTGCTGGAAGTCTTGCTGTTCCTGCGGCTGAGGCACTTACGCAGCTTTACAACATGATTGCCCCGCAGAAATATCAAATTCCAACGCCAATGCAGGGCATCGAGTCGCTTGGGACGATGATTGGTTTGCCAAAAGCTGAGACATTGCCTGAGCAAATGATTCAAGCTGCTGGCGGTGGTGTTGCGGCTCCAATTGCACAGATCCCTGGTGCTGCAAGGCTTGCAACCACTGCTATCACTCCAACGGGCCGAGAGGTTGCTCGAGTTGCTGCTGCTCAACCGTCCGCACAAATTGTTGCCGGTGGGGTCGCCGCTCCTGTTGGTGAAGCAGTTGGCGAGGTTACGGAGTCGCCAGTCGCCGGAATGATTGCCAGTATGCTGACTGGAGGTGCTGTTGGCGCCAGAAGGGGCGAGCAAGAGGTTGCCCCGACTCGTGCCGCTGTTCGTACAGAATCGCAAAACGCATATGATCGAGCAACGCAAGCCGGTGTGATTGTTTCGCCTAATAGTTTGCAGAATGCTGTGCAAGGCATCACCCAGCAAGTAACAAATGCTGGGTTTGATGCTGGTTTGCATCCTCGTGTTGCAGCAGTATTGAATAGACTGCAACAAGAAGGGCAGCAACCACGAACATTGGATGAGCTTGAAATCCTTCGCCGTGTTGCGTCTGGTGCGGCGGCATCAAATGAACGAGATGAACGTAGGCTAGGACGGATTATTGTTGGTCAAATTGATAGGTATGTAAACAATCTAGGTGCTCCTGACCTTGTTGCTGGTAATCAAGCCGGAATTGGAGAACTTCGCACTGCTAGGAATTTGTGGAGTCGCAACGCAAAGGCAGATGTGTTCGAGCAGATGGTAGATCGCGCACAGACCACTGGCGGCAGTGTATATACACAATCAGGCTATGAAAACGCATTGCGCGGAGAGTTTCGCAGACTAGCAAACAATGACACCCGGATGCGGCAATTCACTGCTGACGAGCAAGCGGAAATTAGGCAGATTGCTCGTGGAGGAAACATTCAAAACATTTTGAGAATTGTTGGGAAGTTCTCTCCGACGAGTGTTATCGCTGCACCATTGTCTGCTGGTACTGGTTACGTTGTCGGGGGGCCTGCTGCTGCTGTGGCTTTGCCTGTTACTGGGTTGGCTGCTCGTAGAGCGTCAGAACAAATGATGCAACGACAGGTTGATGATTTAATCAACCAGATTTTGATGGGTAGACCGCTTCAACGTGGCGAGCCTACAATGTTCAACATTCCTGCTGCTGGCCGTGGATTGTTGGCTCCGCAGGTTGAGGTGGAATAATGGCAAAAGTAAAAATCAGCGAGTTCGACACCAATCCAGACAACAACACTGATATTGACAACATCAATATCGCTGAGAACTGCCCTCCGGCGAACATCAACAATGCCATCCGCGAGTTGATGGCGCAGTTGAAAGACTTCCAAGCTGGCAATCAGGCATCGAACCAACTCCTAGCCGCCGGTGGCGGGACGGGCCTATCGTCATCTGGTACGTCTGGCAATGTCCTGACCTCTGACGGTAGCGGGTGGGTATCGTCTGCGCCTAACTACGTTCCGACTGGTGGCATGGTGATGTGGGGGACTGCATCTGCTCCGACGGGCTACCTGCTCTGTAACGGCTCTGCTGTGTCGCGGTCTACCTATTCGGCGCTGTTTGCGGTAGTCGGTACGGCATTTGGATCTGGTGACGGGTCTACTACGTTCAACCTGCCAGACTTCCGAGATCGATTCCCTGTAGGTGCTGGCACGACGTACAGTGCTAACTCAACTGGTGGTAGCAAAGACGCAATCGTTGTCAGCCACACTCACACTGGAACGACTGATTCTAACGGCGCTCACCAGCACCTTGTCGTTGCAAACTCTGGCAATACTGGTGCGCCGACGCCAGGAGCAGGCCCGTCTGTTGATGGCAGCAACTCAGTCAGTGCGTTCGCGTGGTCGGCTAACTCTGAAAGCTATATTCTTGCTGGAACGACTGGTGTTAATGCTGGATTGTCTAGTTCTGCTGGAGCGCATACGCACACCTTCACGACAGGCTCAACCGGATCGTCTGGTACGAATGCTAATCTACCGCCATACCTGGGTGTCTACTTCATCATCAAAACATGACAACCGCAAACGAAGTCGAGGCGCAGCTAATGACGCATGAACAGGTTTGCGCTGTCCGCTATGAGGGCATCAACGCTCGTCTCAAGCGTCTTGAGCAGATACTGATTGGGACTGCTGCGTTTATCATTGCGCTGTTGCTTGGGCTTGTTATGAAGGTGTGAGATGGTAGAGATCGCGGTCGCGCTTGCTGCTGCACAGGCTGCGGTCGCAGGTATCAAACAAGCCATCCAGGTCGGCAAAGACGCAAAGGAGTGTCTAGGCGAGTTCATGCAACTGTTTGACGCGCAGGATCAGATCCAGAAAGCGTCAACAGATGAACGAGCAAAGCTGCCGGAGCAACAGCAGAAGTCTGCAATGTCAGAGGCTCTAGAGTCCGTCATTGCTGCGAAGAAAATCCGCGACATGACCGATGAGTTGAAGCAGTACCTCATCTGGTCAGGACAGTCTGACATCTGGGATGAGATCCAACGGGAGCGCAACGCTATCATCCAGAAGCGCAAAGCTGCTGAGTTGGCGGCAAAGAAGAAGGCCGAGGAAGATGCCGAGCTACGTCTTAAGCAGCGGAAGGAGCGAATGCTGCTGGCTGTAGTGCTAGGGATCGGCGGCATCATCTTCTACCATTCTGTCGCTTATATTTGGTCGTGGTATCAGGCGAATCAATGAAGTATCTCGCTGGTGCTATGTTCTTTGTTGTAGTGCTGATGGCAACGCTTGCAGGGATAAGCCGATGAACACAGAACAGATTGAAGTCAGAACGTGGTCGGTGGTGGTGCTGACGCTGAACTTTATTCTGTTCGGCAGTGTTGCAGCCATCCTCTATGCGGTGATGTTCGTCGAGCATGACCTCGAGCGCATCAGCCCTATCGACCAGCAGTTTCTAGCCATCCTGAAAGACATCATGCTGCTGTGTATCGGCGCCGTTGGTGGGTTGGTAGGCCGGAAGGGTGCCTATGCTGCGGCTAACTTTGTTGCAAAGGAAAAAGATGATGCTTCCACTCGGCCCACTCCTTGACATTGGCGGCAAGATTCTTGATCGAGTCTTGCCTGACCCTGCTGCTGCTGAAGCTGCCAAACGGGAGCTTGCAAAGCTAGAGCAGGACGGTGAACTGGCGAAGATGGCTCAGCAGACAAAGCTGTTTGAGTTGAACGTCGAGAACACGAAGTCCGCACGAGAGATGCAGGTAGCCACCAGGAGCCGCATCCCTGCTGTGCTGTCTATCGTCACCGTTGCTGGGTTCTTTGGCCTGCTGATCGGTTCTGCGCTGGGGTACATGAAATTAACTGGCAGCGATGTAATGATGCTGCTGCTGGGTGTCCTGGCTCGAGAGACTGCCAGCGTGTACAACTTCTGGTTGGGTTCGTCCAACTCCAGTCAACAGAAGGATATGCTCAAGAAATGAACTCGAACTGGGACAACGCACTGAAAGCTGTTCTTCATCATGAAGGCGGGTTCGTGAACCATCCGTCCGATCCTGGTGGCATCACCAACCTTGGATGTACAAAGAACATCTGGGAGGAGTGGTGCGGTAAGCCTGTCACTGAACAGGATATGCGCGATCTTCAGCCGGACGACGTTGCCCCGCTCTACAAAACCAAGTATTGGGATCGGGTGAAGGGTGACGATCTGCCAGCAGGGATCGATTTCTGCGTGTTTGACGCATCAATCAACTCAGGTGTTGGCAGAGCCTCCAAGTGGCTGCAAGAGTCTGTTGGAGTTCAGCCTGATGGGGTTATCGGGCCGATGACGCTGCGAGTTGCACAGGCAATGGCGCCGAATGACCTTGTGAACCTGTACTGCGACAAGCGGCTGGCGTTCCTGAAAGAACTCAAGACCTGGGATGTGTTCGGTAAGGGCTGGGAACGGAGGGTGGAAGAAGTCCGCTCCCATGCGCTCACAATGATCGCAAAAGCCGGTTGATGTACCACTGAGCTTTTTCGAGATCCTCTCTGCCGTTCTTCTTCTTCCACCGCCAGAGATACTTGATTGCGTTTCCAGTGCAGAAAGCCTCCATGCCTTGCAGTCCTTCCGTAGCGACTGCAATGGCATCGATGCACTCAACAGCACCTTTATAGTGGTCGGGGTTGGTAGGGTCAGAATGGTGCGTCATCTCGTGCCTTCGGTTCAGCCAGTGTTGCCCATCCATCCCAGCCGACAGGAACTGACTCCATCTTGAGAGTCAAACCTTTAGCGGTTTGCATGACAACGCCGATCTTCTGCCAGCGTTTTTTTTCCTCTCCCTGCTTGTTTGTGTAGGTTCCGGTGCTTGCGATTACTTCGTATGCGATGGGCATAGTTTTTCCATTAGGTTGTTGACTTCAGACAAAAACTCTTTGACCTTGCTCTCAAACTTCTCGATCTCCTCCTCTGTCGGCTGGAACCGGACTACAAACAACCGAAGATGCTCCGGGAACCTGTCGTCGAACGACACAAAGTCCACCCACTTCCTGCCGGTACAGCTAAGTTGAGCCAGCATCTGCGGGACGTACTTTGCCGGAGGTTTGCCGCTCTGGATGTAGTCTAGGTGTGTCGTTGACCGCGGGCACTTGATCTCCACCAGACCGTCAGACCCAACCAGGGCATCAGGGCTGGCACCAAACCAACGGATCAGCGGGTGCTTGACAAACCCAACATCGTCCGTTAATTCGTAACTCGCTTGATACGCAGCCCTTGCAAGCGGCTCAACATCGATCCCCCGTTGCATATCTGCGTTAACAAACGAGTCCTGCGCTCGACCCGTCAGTCGCTCCGTGACCAGTTGGGTCAAGTAGCCTTTCCTTGCTTGAGTGTCCTTGCCTGCAAGGATGTCGCTGGCTCGAGAGCCTGTCGCATGACCCAGCCTGTCCTGAAACCATTGTTCTGTCCGCTGTTCAGTCATGGACGTACTCCAAAACCCGTTGAAACCGTCCAGAAGCGGCTTTCCTGCGTCCGGTAGGCATCAGGTAGCCTTTCCTCACCAGCGGCGCTATACGGGGCGTTATCGTGTTGAGCGGGAGTCCTGGCAGACGCTTGGCTAGTTCGTCTGCGGTCAGACCCTTCTTTGCGTTCCTGAACTCGGCCAGCACAACCATCTCAAGTCTGTTGGCATCGACGCTGCCTGCAGCCTCGTGGCTGGTTTGCGGGTCGGTGTTGCGAGCTAGTCCGGGCCAGTTCATGCTTTCACCCATGACTGATGGGGGATCGGGAACTTGGGAGCGTGAAAGAACTTCCGCAGGATCAGCGTGTCGGGGTTGTAGAAGGCACCAGGGTTGATTGATTTGATCTGGGCGATTGTTACCTCCAGTTCTTTGTTGTCGTGTTGGTAGTCGCGTCCGACTCGAGCGGCGGCTCGGAGCATGGCACGTTGTTGGTCATTCAGCAGGATTGCGGGTTGCATCATTTCACCTCCATGAGTTCGTTTTTGCGTTTGTTCTTAGCTGCTTCGATCAGATTCATTGCCTCAGTACCTTGATGGGCTTTGTAGGCATGACCATAGATCGTCTTAAGTTCGTCTAACGTGGCGCATTTCATCAACTGGTTGACGTACGGTGCTGGGTCGAGTGTTGGGCGTTTTGCCGCGGCGTTACCGTCATCGTCCTCTGGAGCTATGCCGCACGCTGCCATAAGGCTATACCTGCGGGCGTATGAAAGCGCCGAGCCGTAGCCCTGTGGGTCTTGCTTTGCAGCAGGAACGTGGAGCTTACCGCCCGACAATGTTTCGCCAGACTCGTGAACGAATACGGTCTCGACGATCACACCGTCCTCGCACTCGTGCGTCTGCTGCATGAGCATGATGCCGTTCCCGTTCAACCCGTCAATAACAGCTTCTACGCAGGCCGCAAGATCAGCGTATCTGCTTTTGAAGTGCGGGTTTGTGGAGGATTTCAACGCAGGCCCGAAAGCCTTCTGTGCCTTGACCAACGATGATGCGATCTGTTTCATATGTCCCTCGATATTTTTGCCATTTGGTTACGTATTGTTCCTGTTCGCTCGGTGGTGTCCAACCGAATCGTCGCCACGTTTGCTGCACATCTGTAGCGACGCCGGGAGTCCACTTGAAGTCTAGATTTGTGAGATGAGTTGCCAAACAAGGTCTCCGATGGTTGAGGTTGAACCGATACTCCAATCGACTGCTGTGATGCCGAGGACTACTCCTGCTGCGATGATTGCGAGATGTTTCATTTGCAAGCCTTGTATGCGAGTTTGGAGGACTGCTTCCAGGTGTCGAACTGCTTCTCTGCCAGTTCCTGAATGCGCTGCTTGAACTTTGCTTTCGCATCCTCACCGTTCCAGACCATCGTGATGATGTCGTCTGTCGTCAGGTCGGTATGAACGTCTAGGTCGCCCCAGACCTGGATGATTTCCTTGACTGACGCCGAGTCGAGCCAGCAGGCAATCTCGTCGCTCTCCTGCTCTTGCTGACGCTCGAGACTGTCGTCGTAGTTGTCCTCACGAATCCAGTACAAGTCCATTTGTGCCTCGGTTGTTGTTTGTTGACGGTGAAAGAATAGTACAGTAGATTCCACCTAGAGGTCAGGCAAAACGTTCCATTTTTTACAACTTTTACAATTTGAGGTTGCGATGACACCGAATGACGCGATCAACCTAGCCGCTGCACTGGTTGGCACGAAGGGGCGGTTGTGTGAGCAGTTGCAGGTCAGCAAACAGGCAATAAACGGGTGGAAAACTCGGGGGGTGCCGATCAAGAGGGCTTTGCAGATTCAGGAGTTGACGGGCGGGGTGGTCAAGCTAGGTGATCTGTGTCCGCAGTACGCCAACATCGATGTGCAGATCGAAAATGTCTAGCCTGACTGCTAGGTCGAAGGCATTGCTTACAGAGCAGGGCTATCAGGTGGCATTGGTCGAGCACTACAACAGCTTCACAAAGCGCAAGCACGACCTCTGGGGCTGCATTGATCTGCTGGCAATCGGTCACGGCGAGACGGTAGCAATCCAGGTGACAAGCAAGTCGAACCTGTCTGCTCGTCGGCACAAGATCGAGGAGGCCGAGGCTTACCCTGAGATGCTGCGTTCAGGGTGGCGGGTGGTGCTGCATGGGTGGTTCAAGGAAGGCAACCGTTGGCAACTGAAAGAAGTGGAGTTATGAATGAGCTGGCTCTTTTCGCAGGCGCTGGTGGAGGAATACTCGGAGGCCACCTCCTTGGATGGCGAACCGTCTGTGCAGTCGAGTGGGAGCCATACGCAGCTTGCGTACTTGCAGCCAGACAAAATGACGGACTTCTCCCGCCTTTCCCGATTTGGGATGACATTCGCACCTTTGACGGTAGACCGTGGCGAGGCATTGTTGATGTCGTATCTGGCGGGTTTCCATGCCAAGACATCTCAATCGCAGGCAGGGGAGACGGACTTGACGGGGAGCGATCAGGACTTTGGCGAGAAATGGCGCGGGTGGTTGGCGAAGTTCGACCCCGTTACGTCTACATTGAGAACAGCCCAATGCTCACTATTAGAGGAGGAACCAGAGTCATTGCAGACCTTACCTCGCTCGGGTATGACACGCAGTGGGATGTTATGGGCGCGGCAGACGTTGGTGCTCCGCACCAGCGAGACAGAATCTGGATTGTGGCGCACACCACAAGCGCAAGAAGGTATGAGAGGAGCATACCAATCAAGGGAGGCGATGGACGCTCACATCAAGAGGGGTCATCAAATTTCATTGAGCAACCAGGTAAAACATCCTCACTTGTGGCCGACTCCAACGGTTCATGGCAATTACAACCGAAAGGGTTTGAGCAAGACAAGCGGGGATGGACTTGCAACAGCGGTGATGAAATGGCCGACGCCGACAGCGCACAATGCAAAAGAGACGAACGCACCAAGCGAACATTCGCGCAACACGCCAACATTGACGGCACAAGCTGGTGGAAGTCTGAACCCAACGTGGGTCGAGTGGCTAATGGGGTGGCCGCTAGGGTGGACAGACTTAAAGCCATTGGAAATGGACAAGTTCCAGCAGTGGCAGCAGCAGCATGGGGTGTATTGAAATGATCTTCACACTAGCGCACGACACTGCCCGCCAGAGGGCTGTAGAAGCCGTTAAAACCGCTCGGCATGGCTGGGTGGTACGGATAGAGCCACCCAACAGAACAAGCGCCCAGAACTCGTTCTATTGGGCCACACTGTCAGCGATCAGCGAGCAGATACGTCCGCAGGGTCAGGCGCACGATCAGGATGTCTGGCACGCTTACTTCAAGACTCGGTACTTGCCTGGGAGGATGTTGGAGTTGCCCAACGGTCAGGTGATGGAGGCAGAGCCGACTACAACAGGGCTGACGAAGGCACAGTTTTCCGACTACGTTGAGCAGGTATTGGCATGGGCGATCAATCACGGGTTGACGCAGACGGACGAGATGTCTGTTTTGCGTGCGGCGAACGACACGACAACGCAAGACTCGTCACTCTCCCTGATTGCTCCATAGTCGGACTACAGTCCAAGGCTTACACGATCTACTGTGAGGCTCAAACTGTGTTGTCTTGGACAAAGCCTAAACGGACGGAGTATCTCGAGCGTGTTGAAAAGGCTCGAGGCATAGCAGGCAGGGAAGAACTGGCGAAGGAGATTTTGAGATGGTACGCAACAAAGCGTGGCTCAAAGCGGTAGCAAGTCTCGACTGCCAGCGATGTGGTCTGGATGGTCAGACACAAGCCGCACACGCTAACTGGGGTGCATACGGGAAGGGCCTGGGCATGAAGGCACACGATTGCTTCGTGGCAGCACTCTGTCAGCACTGTCACTTTGCTATTGACCAGGGGTCGAAGATGACTGGAGAGGAGCGGCGGGAGGCTTGGGAGGATGCGTTCCGCAAGACGTTGGTTGCGCTGTGCGAGGCTGGCAGGATATCTGTCAAGTAGTGCGGGGAAAAGGTTCTCTAGCAGGTGTTTTCCACTACAAGGAGGTGAAATTGAGTCAAGACAAAAGTGGCCCAGCGTTTCCGTTGCATCCAAACCTTGCGCCAACATTAGGGTGCGAAAACTCTGTTAGCGATGCAGGGATGTCTGTGCGAGACTATTTTGCAGCAAAGGCTTTGCAGGGCATCTATGCACACACTGGTGGTGGATCTCCAGATTGGGCAGAAGATGATATTGATGTTGCAGAGCATTGTTATGAAATGGCTGACGCAATGTTGAAAGTGAGGTTGAGATGAAAAAAGTAGCAATAGGTATGTTGTTCTCTCTGGTGGCTAGTGTTGCTTACGCTGCTTGCAGCACGCACACGTACTTCGTCAACGGCAGGTATGTCACTTGCACCACCTGTTGTTACGGCAGCAATTGCAATACAAACTGTTTCTAGCAGGGGTGCCTGTAAGGTTGGTGTAAGGCTTTACAGGCACCATTTGTTTTCGTATGATCGGTTCTGCGCTGTGAGAGGCGCATAGCAGGTCAGCAAGACAGTCTTTATCGGGCTGGTCTATCTGACCGTTTCTAACCCGTCCTGGGTGTGACCTGCCGGAATTCTCACCGGATAGGCCAGCACCGATGGAGATTGCTTTGCATTACTACCATCACCACATCGGTGATTTCATCAAGGCTACGGCACGACTGACAGATGCTCAGTCAATGGCCTACCTTCGCCTGATCTGGATGTATTACGACCGGGAGCGACCGCTTCCAGATGACATCGAGGCCCTGGCTTTTCAGCTAGGAATAGACGAAAAGACCGTCCAACTGATCCTTGTTTCGTACTTCAGGCTCGAAGACGGATGCTGGCATCACACGCGCTGTGACGCTGAAATCAAAGAATACAAGCAACTTATCCACAAGCGTAGCAAGGCTGGCAAAGCATCTGCTGAACACAGGGCTAACACTAGTTCAACACCTGTTGAGCAAGTGTCAGACACACAGCCAACAGATGTTCAACTAACCAATAACCATGAACCAGTAACCAATAACCATATAAAAGAAAAGAGGCCGCGCTCGACGCGCTTTGATCTTAATGATGTTCCTGACGATTGGATTGACTTTTGCAACCAAGAGCGTCCAGACCTCGACCCGCGCAAGACGTTCGATTCGTTCCGCGACTACTGGATCGCTCAGCCTGGAAGCAAGGGCGTCAAGGCCGACTGGACAGCAACGTGGCGCAACTGGATTCGCAACACTAGGGTTTCCCCTAATTCCCAACCTGCCAAGCAAGATCGCAAAATGGACTTGTTGCTAGGCCGACGCCAACCAGACGTTGTGACCGTTATCGATGCTGACTATCAGGAGCGACTAAATGCACTTAGCGGACCGAGTTTTTGAGAGGTTTGTCGCTCTGTACGGGGCGCAGAAGTTTAAGGTCATGTTTGAGCATGACGACAACGCAATCATGCCAGCCAAGGAAGCCTGGAATAACTTCCTGCAATCCTGCAAACCAGATGTTTTGCGAAAGGTCATGGACGCTATTCCGCATCAGAAACGCGAATGGCCCCCCAACCTCTCCGAGTTTATCGGTATGTGCAAGGACTTCGACCGAGTAGAGCACAGAACCTATGACGCGCTGCCAGCCCCGAAGGTTAAGACAGACATTGGTCGGACTGCACTGGCAGAGATGAAAGCAAGACTACGGGTTTCCCCCAATACCAAACTATGACAGACGAGCAGAAAATAGTGGATGCGCTGATAGCCGACTGCAAGGAAATAACGGAGTACCACCTTGCTGGCTATCGGTTCAAGTGGAACGGGAAACAGGTGATCCGCAGGACGATGGCAGCGAGGTTGGAGAGGCTTACGTTTGCTGGGTTCGGGGATCGGTTCCCGGTAATCATCAACGACAACCGGAAAACAAAATGAGCCTGTGTCCTGTATGCGGATCGTGGCAGAGCAAGGTAAAGGAGTCCCGCCGAGACACTCGATACGGATGGAAGTGGCGACTACGCGACTGTTCTAACTGCGAGCACAGGTGGTCAACGTACGAGGTGCCAGCGGAGGGAATGAGCGTGGATGGAGATGGAAACCCAGATGGGAGGTTGGAGCGATGAACCGAGATGACATCACCCGCATGGCGCGAGAGGCTGGGTTCGTTGGGTTTGATGGCGACAACGGCTCCCTGCGCCGCTTCGCCGCCCTTGTCGCCGCTGCTGAGCGTGAGGCGTGTGCTCAGATTGCCTTTAATGCCAAGACATACATCGAAGCTGCCGACGCCATCCGAGCACGAGGTGAGAAATGACCGAAGCCTTCTTCATCGGCTGGGCCGTGGGCATCGTGCTTGGCTATGTGATCTGGGCACCGGAGACACGGTTCAAGCGGAACTTCGTTGATGGTCTGACGTTGCGGTTTTTGTGGAGACGGAAATGAACAACAAAAACGTCATTAGCCTTCCAGCATCCGAAAACTTTACGCCCGATCTTGCGGTCAAGCACGTCATGTCTTTGTGCGAAGCAGGCCAAGTGGCTGACATCTTGCTGGTCGGCTACGACAACGAGAACGACCTGATTACATTTAGTAGCCGCATGACCAGAGCAGAAGCCGTGTTCCTTCTAGAAAAAGCGAAAGAATGGGCAATGTACGGAGGGATGAAATGAGCATCGAAGCAATGAAGCAGGCGTTGGAGGCGTTGGAAGAATACCAAGCGAAAGGCGCACCGTTTATGTCATGTGATGCTGCTGTTGCAGCCCTCCGCGCTGCCATCGAGCAGGCTGACACCGCACCGCGCCAATGGGTCGAACTGACGGACGACGAAGCGCGTGCTCTAGTCAATCGAGTGACGTTCGGCGATAGAACCAACTGGCAAGCGTTTGTTTATATAGTTGATGCGAAGCTAAAAGAGAAGAATGCATGACATACGGGCCAGCTGTTGTTAAAACTTGCGAGCATTGCAAGATAGAGTACGCATGTCCTAACCATAGGAAAAACAAATCTCGCTTCTGTTCTATTACATGCCGCAACAAATCTGGCTTGCTACCTCGCACACAGTACACATGCCAAAACTGCAATGACACATTTTTGGCGCGTCCCGATCACGGTGCGGATAGAAGGTTCTGCAGTCGGAAATGTTTTTTAGGGAACTGTGTACAACCAACAGATAAAGCGTGTTTGTATTGTGGTTCTATGTTTATAGCGAAACGATCATCAACAGCAACGTGGGGGGATGGACGAAGATTGTACTGCTCGAAGCAGTGCTTTGTAGCCGGATCGCGATCATTTGAAGAAAAACCATGCGCTGTTTGCGGCGTGATGTTTTATCCAATCAGTAGAGAAAGACAAGAAAACCAGTGCACATGCTCCGTTAAATGTAAGAATGTGTTTTTCTCAGGAGTGAACGCCCATGGGTTCCGTGGCGGCGAGCATGTGCAAAAGCACGTTAATCATAAGTTTGTGTTGGTTGGAAAACGCCAAGGCTATGTGGGCAAATACATGGCTGAGCACCGGATAATTATTTCAAAATACTTAGGGAGAATGATAAAGCGCACCGAGGTTGTCATTCATATCAACAACCAAGGGCTAGATAATAGGTTATCAAATTTGTACTTGTGTGAATCCATGAGCGAATTTGGAAGGCGAAGACACGGAAGCCTGCCATGGCCGACAGAAAGCAATTTGAAAACTTATAAAGAGACAAATGCGTAAAGACCCGATCACTGTCGATCAGATTGCAGGACGGATGATAGAACTCGTCCAGCAGCGCAACAGTCTGTCGAGAGATGACCTGGAGTATGTCGTTGAGACAATCGCAAAGCTGAAGGACGAACGTCTCAAGTCTTGTATTGCAGAGCTAATCGGGTGGGGTGACGATGAACGTGCTGAAGTCGAAACATTCGTTGCAATCGCAATCGAGGTCATGAAGCGAACGAACGTATCAAAGCTGAGAGAGTGTGCAAGGATCGTCGAACTGAGGTACTTGAGCCATGACTTGCCAAAATGATTTCAGACTTGTCGATCAATCAATCACTGAGCATTCTGTTGTCGAACTTTATGTTTGTTTTCACTGCGGGGCTGAACGGTTCCGCGCACTATCAGGGAGGTTCTGTGGAGTCGAGGCTACACAATTGGGCAGCATGGAAGCGGAAAGAGCCGCTAGCAGATCAGACAGACGCGAAGATCGTTGATGCTGTTGTCCAGAAACTAGGGCCAGACGACAGGGCGGCTATCAACGCTGTCTATGTCTCTCACCCGTACCAGTCGATCTACTACGTCTCTGCTGAAATCTCCACCCCGCCAAGCTGGATCAACCGAGCAATCGAAAAGGCCAAACGTGGACTCACAACCTGAAGCCCGACTATTAGCCGCTGTCGTATCTCTGGCCATCCGAGACATGACGCACCGTCCTGTCATGGAAGATAAACGTCCGATTATGACTGTCGAGGCCAGGACAGCGTGCAGATTTCTGTTTTCAGACGCTTCTGACGGATACCTTGATTGGCTAGATTACGATCCACCAGTGTTCCGCGATCAACTTTTAAGGATAATGAACAACACATCACACGAAAAGCTGGCAGGACTCGAACCAATGGATCGCAGGGTCATGCGTCAAAACTATCAACTCTGGAGTTCAAACTATGCAGGACTGGATCACGAATTACCTGACGATGAGGATGAACTTGTCGAAATTGCACGACCTGCTGCTAAAAAAAGAAACCGACCGCGCAATAAACCTGGCACTGGAAATCTCAGCCGACGCCAGAATCTGCGCTAGACAGATCGAATTGCAACGGGATAAACTGTGAGCGTCTCCTCCTTTTCCCCCTATTGCAGGGGGATTTTTTTGTGATCCCCAAGATCCTGCACTTCGTCTGGGTGGGCGACGAAACCAAAGCCCCGCTGCAAACCATCCAGCGGTGGAAAAACCTCAACCCCGACTTTGAGGTCAACCTTTGGGGCAACTCCGACCTGTCCAAAGGCTGGAGGCTTGCCAAGCACATGAAGCACTTCTGGAAAACAGAGCTTTGTGGCGTCGCAGACTGCATGAGGTGGGAGATCCTATACGAACACGGCGGGATCGCGTTAGACGCCGATTCAGAGCCTTCCAGGGCCATTCCTGACTGGATGCTAGAGCCGGATGTCTGGTGTTCGTGGGAGTCGGAGCTTCTCAGGCCCGGATTGCTGTCTAACGGTGCGGTAGGGGCAATCCCTAACCATCCGTTTATCGGGCAGATTGTCGATGATCTGTTGAATGACGATCCTGGCGACCTGATGGCATGGCAGTTCTCAGGCCCGACGAGGTTGACGAGTACCTGGGTGAACCACGAATACCGTGATCTCACGATTTGGCCTAGCCATTTCTTTCTGCCGGATCATTTCGCAGGGCTTCCATATTCCGGTGAGATGGTGTTTGCTCGGCAGGAGTGGAAATCGACGCGAGGTAAATGGTGATTCTGTTTCTCGTCACTTCTGCTATTAACGGCGATCCTCAACGGTTGCACGAAACGCATCAAACGATTGAGAGCATTCACCGAGCGTGTCCGATTGCTTCCATCTGGGTGCTGGAATCAAGTTTCGAGCATCAGAATGTCGTGTTTCCTCGAGCGACTGTTAAGCATTACAACTCTCGGTTTATTCAGGGAGTCAAAAAAACAGGACGAGACGTTGCGTATATCAAGAACGCTATCGAATTGCACACAACGATAGACATTCTCTCGACCATTCCCAACCGATACAGTCACATCTTTAAGATTTCCGGTCGGTATGTATTGACCGATCAGTTCAACTTGCAGGCTCACGTTGCGAACAAAGCTACGTTTGCCCAGGCAAGGCAGACAGGCTATCCGCTGGATTATGTTGGGACTAATGGGATGCTGATGACTCGGCTGTATTCGTTCGACTACAACCTGATCCCGCAGATGTTGGAGACGCTGAAGCAGATAGAGAAGTTCTTCCACGAGCAGTGGGACGGTGGAAAGGTGTTCGACATGGAACATGGGTTCTACAAGTTTTTGTTTCGTGACATTCTCAACGAAGTCGGTACAATAGGCGTACGAGGCCGAATCGGGCATCTAACTTCTATCGTCGAGGACTGATATGCCGATCACTAGCAAGGCTCAACAGCGACTCATGTACGCAGCCGCTGGCAGCAAGAAGGTGGCGAAAGACACCGGTGTTCCGATGTCGGTGGCAAAAGAGATGATTGCCAAGACGCCGAAGAAAGCCTACAAAAAGATGCCGGGGCGCAAATGAAACCCATCTGGGATAAACCCCGTCCGAAGAAGCTGGGCAAGCCTGACCCTCTGTCTAAGAAAGAGAAGAAGTCAGCTAAAGCGATGGCTGCCTCTGCTGGCCGACCCTACCCTAACCTCGTGGACAACATGAGAGCAGCGAGGAAGAAATGAAGTGTCCTATTGTCACTGGTGATGCCGAGCTAAACGACGCCAACAAGCAGAAGGCAGTCGATAAAGCCGACTACATGGAAGCAGGCGAGGACGCAGAGTACAAGTGCGAGAACTGCGCTGCGTTCGTACAGTCAGACGAGATGCAAGGGTGTCTCGAAAACGGCATTGCTAAAGGCATGGAGGACGAAGCCGAGGACATGGGTTACTGTGCCCAGCTTAATTTTGTCTGCTCAGAGGATATGGTCTGCAACAAGTGGCTGGGTGGTCAGGCTAAAGGCAAGGGCGGGATCATCATCAAGATTGCAGGGATGATGGACGAATGAGTGCCGCATGGACTCGCAAGGCTGGCAAGAACGCGAAGGGCGGTCTAAACGAGGCCGGGCGCAAGTCTTACGAGCGAGAAAACCCCGGCAGCGACCTAAAGCCTCCGGTCAAGTCAGGCGACAACCCGCGGAGAGCATCGTTCCTAGCGAGGATGGGCAATATGCCGGGGCCGGAGCGCAAGGACGGTAAGCCAACTCGTTTGTTGCTGTCTCTGCAAGCCTGGGGCGCATCCAGCAAGGCCGATGCTAAGGCAAAGGCAAAAGCGATCAGTACCAGAAACAAGCGGTGATTATCGACCACCACCCATTCTGGCATTGCATTGTCGATGACTTTTTCGCTGACGCGATCAACTTAGCAAGAGAGTTTCCAGCCAAGGACGATGACTGCTGGTTTCGCTACGACAACCCGCTGGAGGTTAAGCAGACCTGCAACGACTGGCATCACTTCAAGCCTGAGACATACAAAGGCTTCCAATACCTGCTCAGTCCGCACTTCACAGAGATACTGGAGCGGCTGACCAAGGCAGACCTCATGCCAGACATAGGGTTACACGGTGGAGGGCTACACCAACACGGTAGGGGAGGAAAGCTAAACGTCCACCTGGACTACAACCTTCACCCGAAACTCCACCTACAGCGACGGTTGAACCTGATTGTGTACCTGACGCCAGGATGGAAGCCAGAGTGGGGAGGCCATCTCGGACTGTACAAAGACCCCGACACACTGGTAAAAGCAGTTGAACCAAAGTTCAATCGGGCTATAATTTTCGACACTCGTGGCAGTTGGCATGGATTACCAGCCCCGCTAACCTGTCCAGCAGATGTCACCCGCAACAGTTTCGCAGTCTATTACCTGTGCGAGCCAGACACTACAGACAGCAGAAGCCGAGCGTTATTCGCTCCAACTGCCGAGCAAAAAGGCAACGCTGATGTTGACCAGTTAATCCGTCAGCGATCAACGTAAAGTCAACCGATGACCCAGACAGGAGTCGGAATGCAAGTAGAGCAAATCAGCATTGAGACGCTGATACCTTACGTCAACAACGCCAGAACCCACTCGGACGCGCAGGTTGCACAGATTGCAGCGTCAATCAAAGAGTTTGGGTTCAACAATCCTGTTCTGATAGCCGACGACAACAGCATCATTGCTGGCCACGGCAGGGTGATGGCTGCTCGTAAGCTAGGTAAAAACACGGTTCCCGCGGTAAGGTTGTCTCATCTGACGGAGATGCAGCGCAAGGCTTACATTCTGGCCGATAACAAGTTGGCGCTGAACGCTGACTGGGACAATAGTCTGCTGGCGATTGAGCTTGCCGACCTGAAAGACTTAGGGTTTGACACTGACCTGACCGGATTCTCAGCCGATGAGATTGCCGCGCTGATGCCGGTAGAGTTGACGGAAGGGCTGACGGACGAGGATGAAGTTCCAGAGGTTCCGGTTGATCCGGTTACGAAGCTGGGGGATGTGTGGCTGCTGGGCAAGCATCGGTTGATGTGCGGGGATAGTACGAGCATCGATGCGGTGGATGCGCTGATGGCGAGCCAGAAGGCCGACATGGTGTTCACTGATCCACCTTATGGTGTGGCATATGAAGGTGGCCACAATACAAAAAAACGCACTCAGATCAAAAATGATGCATTAGAAGGTGAAAACCTGACAGGCCTGTTTTATGGTGCATTGTCAGTAGCGCACATTGTCACGCATGAGCATGCTGCGTTTTATGTCTGGTATGCGTCTGGAAAGAGCGTCGAAACATTTGCAGCATTATCTGATTTGCCACTAAAACTGAGAGCGATCATTCAGTGGTACAAAGTTCGATCTGGTCTTGGTGCTTTCATGTCTCAGTACATACCAAACTGCGAACCATGCATTTATGCTTACAAAGATGGTTCATCACCTCAGTGGTTTGGCCCGACAGATGAAAAGACAGTCTGGGAATTGAAAAAAGAGCAGCGCAACGATTTCCACCCAACACAGAAGCCAATTGAGTTGCCAGAACGTGCAATAAACAACAGCAGCAAAAAAGACCAGATCATCTTGGATTTATTTGGTGGCTCTGGATCAACACTGATCGCATGTGAAAAGACTGGACGCAAAGCACGACTGATGGAACTCGATCCCAAGTATGTGGATGTGATCGTCAAGCGCTGGCAAGACTTCACCGGCAAGACCGCTACGCTTGAGGAAACTGGTGAGTCATTTAATGAACTTTCGGACATAAAAAATGCAAGGCAAGCGGCATAGCCCGTCAGACGAGGATCGTCGGCTAGTCAAGACGCTCTCCGCTGTCGGGGTGCGCTACGTTGATATTGCCGACAAGCTACAGATCGACCACGACACGCTGACAAAGCATTACAAGCAGGAGCTTACGGAAGGCAGGATGGAGGCCAACGCTGCTGTCGCTCAGACGTTATTCCAGCAGGCAAAGGCAGGGAATACCGCGGCGATGATCTTTTGGTTAAAGACTAGAGCAGGGTGGCGCGAGCATAATGTGGTTGAACACGCAAACTCTGAAGGCGAACCGCTTAAAATGGCAGTGACATGGGCGTCCGAGAAATCGTAATCCCTTACGCTCCGCGGGATCCACAGCTTGAGATCCATCAGGCGATGGACGATCACCGCTTCACGGTGGTAGTGGCTCATCGTCGTTTAGGCAAGACTGTCAGTGCCATCAACCAGTTGGTAAAGTCTGCGGTGATGTGCCAGAAAGAACGTCCACGATTCGCTTACATTGCGCCAACCTATGCACAGAGCAAACGCATTGCCTGGGACTACCTGCTCCACTACACCCGTCCGCTGGGAGCCACACCAAACATTTCAGAGCTGCGTGTTGACTTCTGGGATCGCAGGATCGGTTTGTACGGCTCCGACAATCCCGACTCACTACGCGGATCTTACTTTGACGGAGTGGTACTGGACGAGGTGGGGGATCAAAACCCCAAAATCTGGAACGAAGTGATCCGACCTGCCCTAGCCGACCGTCAAGGCTGGGCAATGTTTATCGGCACACCTAAAGGCCAAAACCATTTCTACGATCTGCGGAACAGGGCACAGGGTGAACCTGGGTGGAAGTTGCTAGAGTTCCGCGCCAGTCAGACCGGGATCATTGCTCAGTCAGAATTAGACGATGCGCTGCGAGAGATGGGGCGCGACAAGTACGACCAAGAGTTTGAGTGTTCATTCCACGCTGCTGTCGAGGGGGCTTACTATGGGCAAATTCTTAATCAGATGGAGGGAGAAGGTCGCTTCTGCTCTATCGTTCGTGATGACCTCTGCAAGACGTTTGCTGCATGGGATCTCGGCATTGGCGACTCGACTTCGATCTGGATCGCACAAGTCCACGGACAAGAAGTCAGACTCCTAGACTACATTGAGAACCACGGGGTCGGGCTGGATTGGTACGTCCGAGAACTGCGGAACAAGGGTTGGCACAAGGCCGAGCACATCGTCCCGCATGACGTACAGGTTAGGGAATTAGGGTCTGGAAAGTCTCGATTGGAGGTCTTACAGCAGGCTGACCTCAGTTGCACGATTGCGCCACGTTTATCGGTGGATGACGGTATCCAAGCTGTCCGCAGACTTTTGCCCCGCTGCTGGTTCAACATCCCGCAAACGAGCGAAGGGTTGAACTGCCTGCGGAACTACAGACGGACTTTCGACGAAAAGCAGAAAGTCTTTTATGATAGACCCTTACACGATTGGTCTAGCCACGGATCGGACGCATTCCGTTATCTCGCAGTCGGTCTGAATGAAACATCATCCTGGTCGAAGCCGATCAACGTCAATACAAGGTGGGTGGTCTGATGCTAATGCCACAAGGTTTCATCGTTCAGAAGCGCGAGTTTGAAGAACTTCAACGCAAAGTTGCTGAACTTGAGAAGAAACTCGCTGAACTGGAGATAAAAGACCCAGAGAAGCGGAAGTATTTTAGGCGCGAGGTGGTAAATGGATAACGGGACTCTTACCGGCATTCTGCAAGCAGAGATCGACGATGCTATCGGGATGCTGGACAGCGAAACCACGGAAGAACGTGCTGAAGCACTTAACTACTACCTGCGAAACCCTTACGGCAACGAGCAAGAAGGTCGCAGCCAGATCGTCACTGGCGAGGTGGCAGAGGTCATCGATGGTGCACTGCCGCAACTCATTCGCGTATTTACTGCAAACGATGAGATTGCCAGATACGAGCCTGTTGGCCCAGGCGATGAGGAAGGCGCAGATCAGGCGACGGACTACGGTAATTGGGTGTTTACCAAAGACAACAACGGTTTTGCCATCCTGCATGACTGGTTCAAGGATGCACTACTTGCCAAGACCGGGACGGTAAAAGCGGTTTGGGAAGAAAAGATTGAAGTAGACGAGGAAACCTACCGCGGTCTGTCAGACACGGAGCTTGTCCTACTACTGTCAGACGGTACGATGGAGATCGTCGGCCAGGAGACGGAAGAATCCGTATCGCAGATGCAGATGCCGGACGGTACAGTTGTCGATCAAGTCACCCGTTCGCACAATGTTGTCGTCCGCAAGAAAACCAAGTCAGGCCGGATTCAGATTGACTGCATTCCTCCCGAAGAACTGATTGTCAGCAAGAAGGCGCGGTTTGGTGAGACGAAATCACCCTTCATGGCGCACCGCAGGCTGATGCCGCGGTCGGAACTTGTTCAGATGGGGTTCGACAAGGACGAGGTATACAGCCTTCCCGTCTACAACAGTCTCGACTTTACCGAGGAGCGGATCGCTCGATACTCTCCTGGTGAAGAACCGTATGAGCAGGACAGTCTCGACGAGTCAATGCAAGAGGTCGAGGTCTACGAGTCCTATCTTTACGTGGATTACGACGAGGATGGGATTGCAGAACTCCGTCAGATTTTCTACTCCAACAGCACGATTCTGACCTACGCTGACGGGCGGGAAGCCAACATTCCTACCGATTATGTGCCATTCCACGTGATCTGCCCGATCCCGATTCCGCACAAGTTCTTCGGTCAGTCGCTGGCAGACCGGACGATGGACATTCAGCTAATCAAGTCCACCGTTACTCGGCAAATGCTGGATAACCTCTACCTCATCAACAACGCTCGGATGCAGGTTGTTGACGGTCAGGTGAACCTAGACGACCTGCTGAACGTCACTCCTGGTGGTGTTGTCAGGACGAAATCGACGGGTGCAGTTGCTCCGATTCAGGTGCCAGACATCACTGGTTCCGCTTACCCGATGCTGGGCTATTTCGACTCGGTACAAGCCAAGCGGTCTGGGGTGTCTGAGACTTCGCAAGGTCTCGACCCAAATATCCTGCAAAACGTCACGGCTGCGGCTGTAGCAGCGACGATGCAAGCGGGTGCTGGCAAGATGGAGCTAATCGCTCGGCTGTTCGCTGAGACGGGCGTTAAGAGCCTTTTCCGGGGCATTCTGCATCTGCTCTGCAAGTATCAAGACAAGCCCCGTCTGATTCGGATGCGTGGCAAGTTTGTTGAGATGGATCCGCGAGAGTGGTCGAATTTGTACGATGTTTCGATCAGTGTCGGACTCGGAACCGGATCGAAGAATGAGCAGATGGCAATGCTTCAGATGATCCTGTCGAAGCAGGAGCAGATTCTCCAGCAATACGGCCCTGCCAATCCGCTTGTCTCTGTCGGACAGTATCGGGCGACACTTGGACGGTTTATCGAGGCGGCGGGGCTGAAGGATTCAACCGAGTTCTTCAAAGAGATTCCACCCGAGCTTGACCAGCAACTGAGCAATCCACCTCCGCAACAGCAGTCTAATCCTGCTCTGGACGCGATGATGGCTCAGGCGCAAGCCCAGATACAGATCGAACAACAGAAGGCACTGGCAGCGATTGAGACTCAGCGGATGAAGGCGCAGGCCGACATTCAACTGGCTCGGGAGAAAGCCGCAGCAGAGCTACAACTGAAGCAGCAGGAGTTTGCGGTTGAGGCTCAACTGAAAGCGGCGAAGGTCGGTGCTGGGATTACGCAAAACGTCGAGATTCCGGGATGAGTCCAGAGCAGGCGGCGAATCTACTGCGAGACGATTATTTCCGGGGTGAACTGGAAAAGTTGAAACAGGAGCAGATTGACCTGATTCTGAACTCGTCCGAGCAAGATATTGACGCACGAGAAAATGCGTATAAAATGATTAAATGCTTAACCACGGTTGTTAATCACTTTCAGTCGATTGTTGATACTGCCGAGATTAAGCGTAGACGTTGGAAGATCCTTTAAGGGGTGATATGGACACCAATCCGCAAGGAAGTGGCCCGCTGGATGTAAACAGTGCAGCCAATGCGTTTCTAGGCTTGATGGGGCCGGAGGAAGGCGAACAGCCCACTCCCGAGGCACAGCAGCAGGAAACGGAGGCTGTAGTTGAGCAGCAGGAAGTCGAGGAAACACCGCGCTACCGGGTGAAAGCCGCAGGTGAGGAACGCGAAGTTTCGTTGGACGACCTGATTAAGAGTTATCAACTTGGCACTGACTACACTCAGAAAACCCAGGCTTTAGCAGAACAGCGGAAGGCTATTGAAGCTGAGAAAGCCGCTGTCGAGCAAGCCAAACAACTCCGAGACCAGTATGCTCAACGATTGGAACTGATTGAAAAGGTTCTATCGGAGCAGAACAAGTCGGAAGATTTAGAGTCACTGAAAGAGTCCGATCCGATTGGCTACGCGATGAAAGTCGCAGAGTCTGTCCAGCGAGACA
>Ga0315907_10001199_pt1 | contig 35741 bp, 31 predicted proteins | sample LakEriMetagenome_3_FD_203525 | JGI IMG/M metagenome (GOLD analysis project Ga0315907, IMG submission 203525) | Freshwater fungal communities from buoy surface, Lake Erie, Ohio, United States - Buoy 12 MA123 | ecosystem: Environmental > Aquatic > Freshwater > Lake > Lake biofilm | place: USA...
CTGCAACCATTTGCAGCACTGCAGTTTCACTGGGTGGAGCTGGAGCGCGTGGTGCGCATCGAGGGGCGGGTGAGCAAGGTCAGCGCGGAAGAGTCTGACACCTACTTCGCATCGCGCCCTTTGGACTCCCGGCTGGGCGCTTGGGCGTCACCGCAAAGCGAAGTGATTTCTTCACGCGCAGTGCTTGTCAGCAATGCCGCGCAGGCGGCCTTGAAACACCTGGGTCAGCCGCCACGCCCACCCCACTGGGGAGGCTACCGTTTGAGCCCGGACCGCTGGGAGTTTTGGCAAGGCCGCCCTTCTCGCCTGCACGACAGACTGCGTTACCGCTTGAGCGGAGACGGCGGTTGGGTACGCGAACGGTTGGCACCCTGATCGCCCGACCGAGCTCAAGCCCCGCTTTTCACCCTCGCGGAAAAGGTCTTGCGGAATTTCTCCACCTTCGGTGCCACGACGAAGGCGCAATAACCCTGGCCCGGGTGATTGACAAAGTAGTGCTGGTGGTAGTCCTCTGCACGGCTGTAGTTTTGCAGTGGCAAAAGCTCCGTCACGGCCCGGCCACCGTGGTGGATCTGAACCTCTTGAAGCACTTCGCGCGCAATCGCCTCGTGCCCGGGCGTTGACCAATAGATGCCAGAACGGTACTGGGTACCGACATCGTTGCCCTGCCGGTTCAAAGTGGTGGGGTCGTGGATGACGAAAAAAATCTCCAGCACCTCACGCAAACTGATGTGCTGGTTGTCAAAACTCACCTTAACCACTTCGTTGTGGCCTGTGTTACCGGTGCACACCTGCTCGTAGCTGGGGTTGAGCACATGGCCATTGCAATAACCAGACTCCACGGCGACAACACCCGCCACCTGCTCATACACAGCCTCTGTGCACCAAAAACATCCGCCGCCCAAGGTGATGTGCTCAATCGATACGCTCATGATTTTTTCCTGTGGTTCATCAAGTTTTGTTTGGTCGCATCCATCAGAGGAAAACTAACAGATTTCACCGCGTCGCCAATGTCAGCTGAACCGAAGGCAGCCATGCGGCGTCGTCTTCACCGGAAATACGTAATTTCGGGGCGGCCAAAAACAAGCGGTCGCCGGGCAAACCTTTGTCAGCCAGTGTTTGCCTCACGGCCAAACCACGCTGCAGCGCCAACTCACGCATGGCCTCCACACTGACACGCACATGGCTTTTCAGCAAGGCCTCCATTTCGTCAGCAGGGAGTTCTTTGAGCAAACCCAAGGCGTTACGCGGCTTGCCAGGCATGTCGGTTTGGCGGTAGACGCGTCGCAGCAAGGCCGCACGCTCGGTCACACTGGGTACGGGCAACACCTGGGGTGTACTGCCCGCACGGGCAAGTTCACGTCTTTGCTCCGCACTGATTTGCTCCTGCACCGCTGCTTGGGCAAATGCGTCGCGCTCTGACATGGGATCGGCAACACCAGCCACCGTCATTCGCAGCGATGGGCGGTCAATCAAGGCTTGGGCGACTTTGTTGAGGGCGGCCTGGCCTTTGTCAGTGACCACCGCCGTTCCGGGAACAAACTCAACCACACTCAAGTCCGTGCTCCCACCACCTGCCAGCAGCGAAAACGGCGCCGTCAGCGCTTTGCCCAGGAGGTTCAGGACGACCTTCCAAATGATGCCTCCGACGCTGAACTCCGGATCTTGCAAAGACCCCGACACCGGCAGATTGATGTCGATCACGCCGTTTTTGTCCTTGAGCAAGGACACAGCCAACAGCACAGGCAACTTTGTGGCCGTGGGGCTGTCCACTCGGTCACCAAAGGTCAGTTGGTTCAAGATGAGTTGGTTGGTGGCCTCCAAGCGGCCGGCTGGATCAATTTTGTATTGCAACTCTAAGCTGAGTTTGCCGCGTTCAATGGCGTAACCGGCGTACTTGGCAGCGTAGGCCGTCAGGGGCGCCAGTTCCAGGTCGCTGGCCTTGGCATTGATGTCCAGCGCCAGGGGCTCCACCATCGGATTGACGTGGCCTGCAATGTCGATCAATGCGGTTCCTGCGGCCTTGCCTTTCAAAACCAGCGGCGCCATGTCACGGGCATCTGAACGCACGGCCCCCAGACTGCCATGGAGCTCGGTGAGCTTGGCACTGTAGTTGGGGCGAATAAAACGGTCGGCGAAATCCACGGTGGCATTGATCAGCTTGACCCCGCCGAGCGAAAAACGCAGTGGCAAACCATCACTTGTTGTGGTGGACGCCATGGCGTCCGATGCAGCGCTGGCGGGGACGGGCGCCTGTGCCGTGGACAGCGGAACAACAGATGCAGATGCTGCGGCGACCCGGGGGCCTGCGACGTCACGCAAGTTGAAACGTCCTTCTTCGGTGATCACCAAACGCGAGACCAATCCAGTGAGGTCGGCATGCGCGACCTCAAGGTCAGGTTTGCCACCTGGCGACAAGCGCAAACGCACGCCGTCCAAGGACAAACGCTGCCAACTGATCAAGGGGTTACCGCGTGTCTCTTCATCGTTGTTCTGCGCATCAGGCCAGTCGAACACCTCCAAATTCGCAAGCGCCAGTTGGCCACTGGCTTGCACATCCCAGCCTTGGGTTTGTTGCGAAAGATTGAAGTCGGCTGACAGAGTCAGGTCTGCCCGTTGCATGTCCACAGGCAGGTATGCCGCGGCATAGGGCGCAAAAACATGAGCGGGAAAACGCTCTGCTTTGATTTGGCCCTTGGCTTGTAAAGGTTCTTGATTGAAGGTGGTTTGACCGCTGAAGACCGCCCAGTTGGACAAAACGCGTGAGGCCCTGTCGGCCGTTCGCCCACCTTCGCTTAAACGCCCATCCACCCGGACACGCACAGGTTTAAGCAGACGGCCGTTTTGCCACGCCGCGTCCTGCAGCTGCAATTGCAAGGAACGGGCTTGCAGCTCCACAGCACGCTTGTGCGCGGCTGACGCATCCAGCCAATCGAGCTCCCCCCCTTTGAGCTGAAAGCGCGCCAATTGGATTTGCCACGCCTCGCCCCAGGCGGTGGGTGTGTCCGAGGTCGCGGCCTTTGTGTCCAGAGGAGGCTCGTTGGCCTCAACCAACCAACGCTGGGTATTCCACGCACCAGCCTCATCCCGATGCACCACCGCCTTAGGCTGACTCAAGACGATGTCCCCCAAATTCAAAATGCGTGTGCTGCTGTCTGCGGACAAACCCTTCAACGACAACTCTTTGAAAGCCACAAGCGGCTGCGCCGGTGTTGCGGAACGGGGTACTTTGTTGCTAGCAGCGGCTGTCAAACGCAAGTCTGAGACAGTGACCTCCGCTTGTTTGACCGACCAAACCGCAGTCGCTCCACCTCCAGCGAGTGGAATGCGGCCAGCCGCCTGCGCCTGGACCGTCAGCCGCCCTGCCAGGCGGGGTTGCAACATCTGATTCACATAAGGCGCAAGCGACGGCAGCAGCAGGTCTTCGGTGTCGAGGCCGGCATCCCATGTTGCACCCGACAAACGCCCCTTGATACGAAACTTGCCCTGAACATCGGACATGGACCCCGACTGCGTTGCGGTATGCAAGGTGGCCCGCAGGTTGAAGTCAGTCGGTGAAGGGTTGGTAGACGCCACACCAGTAAGCGAACCAGATGATTCACCCGCCCCTGCGACCAAAGGCCATGTCCACGCGCCAAGCTCCAACTCAGGCAGCCGAACCTGCATACGAGCCACTGGTTTGACCGCTGCATCATCGATTGTCAACACACTGTTTTGAAGCGCCACCGACTTCAAGCTCAAGCGCCAAGAGGCCTGGTTCGCACCGGCACTTTTGGGACCCGAGCCAGCAGCTGGCGGCGCGGCCGATGAGACCTCGGGCGCAGCTCGGGTGCCAGGCTGAGCCAGGGACACCCAATTCCAAGGCCCCTCTTTGAGACGCGACAAAACAAGGTCCAATCCCTCCATCTCCAGGGGTCCAAGGTGGACTTCACCTGCAAACGGCCGAATGTCGAGCAGTTTCAGATCAGCCCGTTGCCAGGCCAGCAAAGGTGTGGCGGCCGCGTCCGTCAGAGAGAAGTTTTTCGTTTGCAGATCACCTTTGAGATGCAGGCGAGGAGAAGCCCCCACAGGCATCTCCAACTGCAGATTCAGATGCGCCTGCAACATGCCGGTTTTCAAGCGCACCGGGAGTTGATTGGGAAGGTAGCCCACATAGGGCGTCAGATCGGTCGGTGCGATGTGCAGTTCAACCAAAGCGCTGCGCTGCTGAGCAAACGGGACCGTCTGTACCCCGCTGTCAAAGGCACTGCCATTGAGGAGAAAGCGCAAGCGTGGCTCCACCTTGATGTCCACGTGGGTCGGGAGGTTCGATAAAAACGGCAAACTCAAATTCAGTTCTTTGATTTGCTGAAGCCGCTTGACAGGTTGATCGTCAAAGTGAATTTCACCCCCCACAAGCTGGAGGTTGTAAAGCGCGAAACGAGCAGGTTGGGCGTCGGTAGCATCAGCGGGCAAAGCGAACTTTTCCAGCAAATCGTCGATGTCATAACGTCCCTCTGCCACACGCGCCAGGCGCAGCTTGGGCGCCCGCACCACCACCGCGCTCACCACAGGCGCACGCTCCCAAAGAGAGCGCAGGTCGGCATCGACTTGCACCTCATCCACCGTGAGCAAAGCGTGGTCGGTGGACGATGTGCCTCCCACGCGCACACCGCGCAGCCCCAACACCAAGGACCATGGTCGAATGTCCAGCCGGTCCACTCGTACCTCGCGCCCCAGCGCCTCGCTGGCATGTTTTTCGATTTCAGGTTTGAGCCACCAGGGCAAGGCAAGCCACAAGGCCGCACACACAATGGCCCAAGCCACCAACAACCAAACTGTTCGACGAAACCACTTCAAGCCCATGCCCTTCCGTTTTGGAACCCACCGCGCTTGACCCGATCGCCCGCGGTTTTGTCCGGCAAAATCTATGTTCACCCTTCCGGGCACCCCGCCGGGCCTTTTCATCAACTGCAGCGGACGCATCCATGAACAGTCTCTTCACGATGTTGAACATCGAGTCTTGGAAACCATTCCTGGTGGCATTGATGCTACCGCCTGTCCCCTTCCTGTTGATGACTCTGGTCGGTGCACGTTTGATCTTGCCGCGCCGGGGTTTGGGATGGCTGGTTGTTTTATTGAGCGTCACCGGGCTTTGGTTCACTGCTTGTGGTGGTACCGCCCACTTGCTGGAGACTTTTGTTGTCAAAGAACCTCCCGCATTGACGCGCGATCGTATTGCCGAGATCAAATCCCAGCAGCGCGCAGACGGCAAGAACAGCACCACAGCGATCGTCATTCTCGGCGCTGGGAAAGAAAGTTTTGCACCGGAGTACGGTGTCTCCAACTTATCGGCCGGTTCTTTGGAAAGGCTGCGTTACGGCCTGTGGTTATCGAGAGAAACAGGTCTGCCAGTGGCCTTCAGCGGTGGCACAGGTTGGGCACAGAATGACGGTGCGGCCGAAGCAGACATTGCCAATCGCATTGCAAGCCAGGAGTTCAACCGCCCCCTGCGTTGGGTTGAATCCCAGTCGCGCGACACCCGAACCAATGCAGCAGCCAGCGTGAGTTTGCTCAAAGCATCCGGGGTTAAACATATTCTTTTGGTGACCCACGGCTGGCACATGCCCCGGGCAATCGCCGCGTTTGAACAAAGCAGCCTGGGTGAGATCAGGGTGGAAGCGGCACCCATGGGGTTGGCTCAGCGGGTCAACCGTCCTGAACTGGACTGGCTGCCAAGTGTGCATGGGTTCTCGCGCGTGCACCACGCACTTCGAGAGGTGGCGGCCAAATTTTTTGGCGCTTGAAACCGCAGGTGTTGAAAACGTGAATTCTGGTGGGCCCTGACAGATTTGAACTGTCGACCTACGGATAAAGAGTCCGCTGCTGTACCAACGGAGCTAAGAGCGCTGGCTGAACGTCTGAATGAATCCAGAGCTGGAACCAAACGGCCAGTTGTGATGTGGTGGGTCGTGCGTGACTCGAACACGCGACCAACGGATTAAAAGTCCGCTGCTCTACCGACTGAGCTAACGACCCCCTTACCAACTATCAACTACTCTTACTTGCCGCTATCGCTACATGTCAGCGACAAGCCTTAGATTATAACCCGAAATAATCGTCGTGTGGAAGAGCCTGCCACAAGGTTTCACTTGGTCTGCAAAACCAAACGCAGCGCTTCCTGTGCTGCCGCCATGCCGAACGTAGCCGTCACCATCACGCTGGAGCCGTAGCCATGGCAATTCAAGCTGCCATCGGTGTTGCCCTGCACCTCACAGTTGACATTGGGCAACGTGACAGTTTCTTTGGAAAAAATACAGCGCACACCCAGAAATGTTTGTTTGTTTGTTGGCAGGCTACTCCTGTCCAGCTCATCGCGGCGGCTGCGGCGCAAACGCTGGCGTAAAGAGGCCAGCAGGCGGTCATGCGTGACCTCGCTCAAATCCGCCACTTGCACCTGGTGCGCCATGTGTTTACCACCTGCCGCACCCACAGTCACCAGTGCAGCGGTGGTTTGCAGTGAGGCCCAACGTGCCATTGCCCACTTGGCAGTGACTTGATCACAAGCGTCGATCACGACATCGACAGACTCAGGCAACAACTGTGGCCAGTTGTGTTCGTCGACAAACTCTTCAACGGGCAGCACCCTGCAGCCGGGATGAATATCGGCGATGCGGTCGGCCAAAGCTTGCACCTTGGACTGCCCCACCGTGGCGCCAAGCGCTTGGACCTGGCGGTTGATGTTGGACTCGGCCACGTGGTCCAGATCGACCAGTGTCAGACTGGCCACGCCGCAGCGAGCCAACGCCTCTACGGACCAAGAACCGACCCCGCCAAGACCAACGACAGCAATACGAAGCGCACGCAAACGTTCGTACTGTGCATCACCGTACAGCCGGCGCAAGCCGCCAAAGCGGCGCTCCAGGTCCGCATCCATCACAAGGCGCGCTCGATACGCCAGCGCTGCCAGCGCAGAGCCATCCACGCCCCAGTCATGATGCCGAACAAGGCAGTGAAGCTGCCCAAACTCAAGGTCGAAATGCCCGACAGCCCCTGACCCACGGTGCAGCCCATGGCGGTCACTCCCCCAACGCCCATGAGCACAGCACCCAGCAAGTGCGAGGCCAAATCATCAACCCCACGAAAAGCTTCCCAACGAAAACTGCGTGAACTCAAGGCGGAAACCCATGCGCCCAGTACCACACCAGCCACACTCACCACGCCCATGGTCAGCACGCGGGCGCTGTCACTGAAAAAAAGCAACCAGTCCAGGCTGTAGGCCATGGGCGCTACAAAACTCAAGGCCTCCATCCGTCTGGAATTGGTGCCCAAAAAGGCTTCTTCTAATGTGTTGGGGTCTTCAGGCACATACCCCAAACGACCCGACACCCACCAGGCCATCACCACCAAAGTGCCCACCACCGTGCCATAGACCCAAACACCCGGTTCACGCCCCTGGGGCGAAGCCCAAACCCAAAGCATCAGCCCCGTCGCCAGCGCCAGTGCGGTGGCAGCCGACCATTGCGTGCGGCTCAGTCCGCCCCACCATGCCAACAATGAGGGGAGATCTTGTGCAACGGGCAAAACAAACGCCACGCGATCCACCGTTTCTGTCCTGAGCACCCCGGTGATGCCGCGCAGGGTGGCATAGGCCGCCAAGCCCATGACCAAAAAAACCACCAACGACTTGAGGTTGCCCCCGCCAACGCGGACCAAAGTTTTCAAACCGCAGCCCGAGGCGAGCACCATGCCAAAGCCAAACATCAGCCCCCCGGTCAACGCAGAGAGCCAAAGCCACCGCGGGCCGCCGTAAAGAGACTTGGAAGCATCCACCCATCCCCACCACGACATGAGTCCGAAGCCCAATATGGCGATCGCCATGGCCGACACCCACATGCGCATGCGGGCCCAATCGCCCATGTTGGCGATGTCGCCAAGGGCACCCATGGTGCAAAAGTGGGAGCGCTGCGCGACCAGCCCCAGCACAAAAGAAAGTGCGAGGGTGGCCCACAGCACGTGTTGTGTGGTGGTGGCGATGTCGGACGGATTCATGCCCGAATTCTAGAAGGCATGCAAATGCTGGCGAAGGCCAACGCTCGACGGCAAACTGAACCGACGATTACTTCAGAGTGGTCAGCCGCTCGCGAGCCGCCTGTGCAGCTTCAGACTGCGGATGGGCCTTGACCAAGTCGTCCAAGGTTTTTCTGGCAGCGCGGGTGTCTTTGAGCTCGATCTGGCAGTTGGCGATAGAAAGAAGCGCCTCGGGAACCCGCAGGCTGTCGGGCGCACTGGCGATCATGGCCCTGAACGCGGCAATCGCTTCCTTGTAGTCACGTTTGCCATACAGCGCATTGCCCAACCACAACTGGGCTGATGGCAGGTAACCGCTCGCGGGATAACGGCGCAAAAACGCCGCAAAACCTTGTGCTGCACCGGCGAAATCCGCTTTGCGCATGGCCTCCATGGCGGCCTCAAAGCTGCGCTTCTCCTCAGGCTCGACCAAAAAATCTTTCCCGTCAATGCTGATTTTTTGCGGCTCAATGCGGCGCATGCGTTCATCCACGCCTTGCTCCACATCGCGCTGTTTGCGCTGGAGTTCAGACACCTCGCGCGCCAGCTGTTCATCTTGACCACGCATGCGTGCCATCTCAGATCGCAACTGGTCAATCTGCGTGTTCAGCTCCAACAGGCTGCGACGCAACTGGTTGATCTGCTCGGTGAGCTCGGCTTGGCGTAGGCGTGCGGCTTCATTGCCTTCATCCACACGCTTGCGCAAATCCAAAATAGCCCGCCGCGCTTCGTCGTCGCTGAAGATGGCAGCCGGGGACGCCGTTGGCGCCATGGCGGCGGCCAACGCGATCATCAAAGCAGCGGGCAGACTGGCGCGCCGTCCCATGGTCAGGAAAAGGGCACGCATCAACGGGTTTTCAGTTCGGCGCGGCGGTTTTGCGCCCAAGCGGCTTCGTCGCTGCCTTGGACAGCCGGCCGCTCTTTGCCAAAGCTCACAGCCTCGATTTGTTTTTCAGAGGCACCCAGCAACACAAGAGAGCGCTGCACGGCTTCAGCGCGTTTTTGACCGAGGGCGAGGTTGTACTCGCGCCCACCGCGCTCGTCGGTGTGCCCCTCGATGGACAAGCGCTTGTTGCGGTCCGCAGCCAACAACTTGGCGTGGGCATCAATGGTGCCGCGGAATTCATCTTTGACCACATAACTGTCGAAATCAAAATAAATCACACGCTGCATCTTGGCATCGTCGGCTTGGTTCTTCGTGAGATCCACACTCGTCACAGTGCTCGCGGCACCGCCCGAGGTAGTGCCACTGCCACCGGTGGTACCGCCGACGGGATTCTGTGTCGCGGTCGACACGGCCGCTTTGTTGTCATCCAACTTCACATTGGAGCCGCAGGCTGTCAAGAAAACGGCGCAGACCGCGACAGATAAAACCGATCGAATTGCTTTCATGGATGTCACCCTTCAAAAAGTCAAACAAAAATCAAAAATCATGTAGCCCGAATGTTAATCGGCGGCCCGTTACTGCGTGCAACAAGCCGCAGGTCCCATGGGGAAATCTCGCCCGTGACTTCACCTCACCCGCGTCACCGGCCATAGGGTCCCCACACCGGTTCGCGAACGTCGACATTCGTGGACGCCAGGCGCGCTTTGATGCGACCATCAACGGTCGTGGTCATCAACACATCGCGGCCCTGGGCGCGCGAAGCATAGACAATCAGGCGGCCGTTGGGCGAAAAACTAGGACGTTCGTCGTCATTGGTTTCCGTGATCGCCTTGACGCTGCCACTGCCCAGGTCCATCACATGCAGTCGAAATGCACCACCAATGCGGGAGATGTAGGCCAGGTTGCGGCCATCGGGGCTGATGGCCGGGCTGATGTTGTAGCCACCGCTGAAGGTCACGCGTTCTGCGTTGCCACCTGAAACTGGCATACGGTAAATCTGCGGGCTGCCGCCGCGGTCGCTGACGAAATAGATTTGTTTGCCATCCGGCGCGAATGTCGATTCGGTGTCGATGGCACCGCTGCTGGTCAGGCGGCGCTGCACCTCGCCTTGACGGTTCAGCATAAAAATCTGCGAGCCACCCTCACGCGACAGCGTGACCGCCAGGCTTTGCCCGTCCGGCGCCCAGGCTGGGGCACTGTTGGTTCCGCGAAAGTTGGCTAGCTCCCGACGCTGGCCGGTTGCAATCACTTGGGCATACACCACTGCCTTTTGTTTTTCAAAAGACACATAGGCCAACTCACGGCCATCGGGCGACCAGGAAGGAGAGATGATGGGCTCAGCGCTGTTGAGTGCCACCTGACCGCCTTCACCGTCGGCGTCGGTCACCCGAAGCGAGAACTGACGACCGGCTTTGGTGACGTAGGCGATGCGGGTTGCGAACACCCCCTTTTCGCCGGTGAGTTTTTCGTACACATAGTCTGAAGCGCGGTGGGCCGCCAAACGCACATCACCGGCTGCGACAACATCGCTGCGCCCCCCAAGGTCTGTGCCACGCACCACGTCCCACAGTTTGTAGCGAACGTCAAACCGACCATCCGCCAAACGTGACACCGATCCCGCCACCAGCGCATCCGCCGCTTGAGAACGCCATTCGCCCATGGCAGGCTGGCTGGTTTCATCCAGGTTGGCCGTGTTGTCGAGCCCTTTGAAAAAACCACTGCGCTCCAAGTTGCTGCGAATGATGGTGGCCAAGGCTTGCCCGGCCTGATCCTCACCGCGGAATTTGGCAATCGCAACCGGGATCTGTCTCGTGCCCACGCCTGTGACTTCCACCCGGAACTGCGCCTGAGCACCGTTTAAGAAAGAACCCACGCCCGTGGCCATGGTCAGGGCGCCCAAACGGCGCCTGGATATCGGTAAGGAATTCATGAAGTCTTGTGGCAGCTGCTTTTCGAAAAGAGCGAATGATAGGTTGGTGGCCCGTTAGAAGGTGTCAGGGGATGTGAGTTCCGTTGACGTCTGACATTTGCGTCACATCAAGACAATGTCATAGGCCTCGGGAGAGCCTGTGGCTTCGGCCTGCAGGGAAATGGGTTTGCCGATGAAGTCGCTCAAGGCGGCCAAATGGGCGTTCTCTTCGTCCAGCAGCATTTCCACCACCGAGGCGCTGGCCACCACACGGAATTCTTTGGGGTTGAATTGCCTGGCCTCGCGCAAGATCTCGCGCAGGATGTCGTAACACACACTGCGTGCGGTTTTGACCTGGCCTTTGCCTTCGCAGGTGGGGCACGGCTCGCACAGCATGTGGGCCAGCGACTCCCGGGTGCGTTTGCGCGTCATCTCCACCAAGCCGAGCTGGGTGAAACCGCTCACCGTGATTTTGGTGTGGTCCCGTGCCAGCTGTTTGCGCAACTCCGCCAGCACTGACGCCTGGTGCTCCTCACGGGTCATGTCAATGAAGTCAATGATGATGATGCCGCCCAAATTGCGCAGCCGCAGTTGGCGGGCAATGGCCTGCGTGGCCTCTAAATTGGTCTTGAAGATCGTGTCGTCAAAATTGCGCGCACCGACGAAACCACCGGTGTTCACATCCACCGTGGTGAGGGCTTCGGTTTGATCGATGATGAGATAACCGCCCGACTTCAAATCCACCCTGCGGGCCAGTGCGCGTTTGATTTCTTCGTCGATGTTGTAGAGGTCAAAAATGGGCCGCTCGCCTTTGTAGTGCTCGAGTTTGCCCACTGAAGATGGCGTGAACTCCTCGCCAAAGGCCTTGAGGGTATCGAACTGCAAACGTGAATCGACACGGATGGTTTGGGTTTCATCATGGGCCAGGTCACGCAGCACACGCTCGGTCAAACTCAAGTCCTGGTGCAGCAGCGACGCCGGTGGCATGTTGAAACTGCGGTCACGGATGGTGGCCCAGGTTTTTCGCAAGTAGGCGATGTCTTCGGCGAGTTCCGCATCCGTGGCCTCTTCCGCGTTGGTGCGCAAAATAAAGCCGCCTGGCGCAGAGCCGTCCGGCATTTTGGCCAGCTCCTTCATGCGCGAACGCAGTTGCTCACGAAGTTCCACCGAACCAATTTTTTGTGAAATGCCGATGTGATCGTCTTGCGGCAGGTACACCAGCAACCTTCCCGCAATGCTGATTTGCGCGGACAGCCGGGCCCCTTTGGTGCCAATGGGGTCTTTGATGACTTGCACGGTGAGGGTTTGCCCCTCAAACACCAAACGTTCAATCGGAACGGGCGGGGTTTGGGGGGCGCCGGGTTCATAGCGAGTCGGCCCGCTGGGATTGACATCGGCCACATGCAAAAAGGCAGCACGCTCGAGGCCAATGTCAATGAATGCCGACTGCATGCCCGGTAGCACACGTGCCACTTTGCCTGCATAAATGTTGCCCACCAAACCGCGCTCCAAGGTGCGCTCAATGTGCAGCTCCTGCACCGCGCTGTTTTCCACCACGGCGACACGGGTTTCTTGCGGAGTCCAGTTGATCAGGATGTCTTGCATGCGGTACCTGGTTCGATCATGAAAGGGGGAATTGGGCCTGTTTGAGCAGCTCGGCCGTCTCGAACAAGGGCAGACCCATGATGCCGGAATAGCTGCCCTCGATGTGGGATATCCATGCTGCCGCCGCACTTTGAATGGCGTAAGCACCGGCTTTGCCAAAAGGCTCGCCGCTGGCCACATAACGTTCGATGTCGGCCAAAGCCACAGGTGCAAAACGCACTTTGGAGACACTGACCGCCGCGGCCCGGTCTTGCATTTTTTCGCCGTAAGCCAAGGCTACCGCGGTGATCACTCGATGGCTGCGGCCCGCCAGCGCCGTGAGACTGACCACCGCATCCCGTGCATCGAGGGGTTTGCCCAAAATGCGCGAGCCCAAAGCCACCGTGGTATCCGAACACAGGATGGGTGCCGGCGGCAGCCTGCGGCGCACCAAGCGCTGACAGGCTGCGTCGAGTTTGGCTTGGGTCACGCGCTGGGCGTAATTCAAAGGCGTTTCGCCGGGCAGGTGGTCCTCCAGAGCTTCTGCATCTTCATCGGCGTCGGCCAGCAGCAGTTCATGGCGTACCCCGAGTTGCGTGAGCAACTGGCTGCGGCGCGGGCTTTGCGAGGCCAGGTAAATGAAAGGCGAATCGGAGGACATGGCGAACGCTTATTCGCGGTGGTAGGGGTGGTTGATGCTCACCGTCCAGGCGCGGTAAAGCGCCTCGGCCAACATGACACGCACAAAGGCATGCGGCAGGGTTAAATCAGACAAACGCAGGGTTTCGTCGGCGGTGGCTTTGATCTCTGGGGACAGTCCGTCGGGGCCACCAATCAGCAGGGCCACGTCTCGGCCATCTTGCAACCACGCCTGCGTGCGGGCTGCCAGGGCCTGGGTGGTGACCCGCGTGCCGTGCTCGTCCAGCACCACACGGCGCACGCCCTTGGGTAAAGCCGCTTCGATGCGCTGACCTTCAGCGGCCATGAGCTGCTCAGTGCTTTTGCCGGCGCGCGGTTCGGCCTTGACTGCTTTCAGAATCAAACGCATTTCCGGCGGGAAACGTTTGACAAAGTCGTCAAACGCCGCATCCGCCCAGGCGGGCTGGCGCTGGCCCACTGCAACCAAAAGCAGTTTCACGCTTGAACTGCCCTTTGCACTGCCATGAACTCCCTCATTCCCGCAAAAGCGGGAATGAGGGAGTTGGTTGCAACAAACAGTTCGGTGACACCCGCTGCAGTGCCCGGATTCCCGCCCTTGCGAGAGCGACGCAGCCTGTTCACCTGAGGGGCAAGCGCCACATCAATCCGCCTTACGAGCGCGTCCGGTCGCTGCCTTTTTGGTCGCTGGAGACGCTTTTTTGGCTGCGGCTTTGACAGGCGCTTTCTTTGCAGCCGCTTTCTTCACTGGAGCGGCCTTCTTGGCGGCTGGCGCAGCCGCCTTCACACCCACCGTACGGCTCACACCTCCTTTGCCCAATACCGCCTTTTTCACGGCAGCAGCCTTGGGTTTGTCAACCACAACCGTTTCAACGCGGGTCGCCTTTTTGGCCACGGCTTTTTTGGCGGGGGCGGTCTTGGTAGCCGCTGTTTTCACAACTGCTTTTTTGGTGGCCACTTTTTTGGTGGGCCCCGCCAGCGCAGCCGCTTTTTTCTCGGAGGTGGGTGCGACCGGCGCGGCTTTCTTGGCGGCAGGTTTGGTCTTGGCCTTCGGTGCCGCATCAGGTTCAGCCGCTTTCACGAGCTTGCCCGATGCGGTCTCCATCTTGAGCTTGACGGGCTTGTCGCCCCAAATTTCTTCGAGGTGGTAGTACTCGCGTATGGTTTGCTGCATCAGGTGCACCACGGCCGCGCCGCAGTCCACGATGATCCATTCGCCGTTTTCTTCACCTTCTACTCTCGGCACTGGAAACCCAGCGCCCTTGACCGCATCACGCACGCTCGCTGCCAGGGAGCGGGTTTGCCGGTTGCTGGTGCCCGAGGCGATGATGACGCGCTCGAACAGCGACGACAAATGCTCGGTGTCAAACACCACAATGTGTTGGCCTTTGACGTCTTCCAGTCCATCGACGATGGCGCGTTGCAGTTTTTTGATGTCCATTCAACTCCTAAGCCGTGATCGGCAGATATAAAAATTCAGCTTGCAATACGGATCTGTCCGTCATTCCCGCGAAAGCGGGGGTCCAGGCTCGCACCACCACTGGATTCCCACCTTCGCGGAAATGACGAACTTGAGTGCGCATTGCAACTTCACATGGGGTTTTTATAAAGCCCATGGCGGGCAATATAACTTGCCACTTCCCTGGGCACCAGGTGATTGATGTTTTCGCCACGGGCCACCGCCTCACGCACCTGGGTGGAGGAAATGTTCAGCATCGGCAAGGGCACACTGCGATGGGGGGTGCGCAGAACATCGGGATGAACCACCACCGAAGCCCCGGGCCGATTGGCCACCGCCACAGTCACCCGCGACAGCAGCTCCTTCCAATCGCGCCAGGTGTGCAGGCTGGCGTACTGGTCCTGGCCGATCAGCAGCACCCATTCCGCAGACTCGCCATCAGGCAGCTGGGCTTGCAGTTCCCGCACGGTGTCCAGGGTGTAACTCGCTCCACGGCGTTGCAGCTCGCAGCGGTCCAATACAAAACGCGGCTCGCCTTCAATGGCCAGCCTCACCATCGCTTCGCGGTGTGTGGGTGCAGCCAGTTGGCGACTTTTTTGCCACGGCTGGCCTGCGGGAATCCAGCGCACTTCATCCAAATGCAAGTTGGTCAGCGCCTCTTGCGCCAAAGCCACATGGGCGATATGAGGTGGGTCGAAACTGCCCCCGAAGAGGCCGATGCGTTTCAAACGCGTGTCCCTACAACCGCGTCCACACCCCCGTCCAAACCCGCAGCCCAATCACGCGGACGCAAAAAGTCGGTGTAAAGCCTTGCCTCGGGCGAACCCGCCTCGGGCTGCCAGTTGTAGCGCCACTTCACGATTGGCGGCATGGACATCAGGATGCTTTCGGTGCGCCCGCCCGATTGCAGGCCAAAGAGCGTCCCGCGGTCGAAGACCAAATTGAACTCCACATACCGCCCGCGCCTGTAGGCCTGGAAGTCACGTTCACGTTCGCCGTAGGGCGTGTTTTTACGGCGCTCCAAGATGGGCAAGTAAGCGTCCAGGAAGGCGTTGCCCACGGCCTGCGTCATGGCAAACCCGCCATCAAAACCCATCTCGGAAAAGTCATCAAAAAACACGCCGCCAATGCCGCGCGGCTCCTGGCGGTGCTTCAAATAAAAGTACTCATCACACCATGTTTTGAAACGCGGGTACAGCGCCTCGCCGAACGGCGCGAGTGCGGTTTGGTTAACGCGGTGAAAGTGCACCGCGTCTTCTTCAAAACCGTAATACGGTGTCAAGTCCATGCCGCCACCAAACCACACCACGGGCTCACGCCCTGCGGGCAGTGCAGCAAACATGCGCACATTCATGTGGACGGTGGGCACGTAGGGATTGCGTGGGTGGAAAACGAGGGACACCCCCATCGCTTCAAACGGTGAACCCGCCAACTCCGGCCGATGCGCCGTGGCCGAAGGCGGCAGGGTGTGGCCTTTCACGTGCGAGAAGTTGCAGCCGCCACGCTCCAGCAGACTGCCCTCCTCCACTAGGCGCGAGCAGCCGTCACCGGCCAGCCCTTTGCCTTCGGGACCGGGGTCGCGGGTCCAGGAGTCGCTGATGAAGGGCACCGACTCCTGCGCTTGAAGGACTGTGATGATGCGGTCTTGCAGGGAGAGGAAGTAGGTGCGGACGGGGGTGATGTTCATGATGCGATCTGAGGTAACACGACAAACTGAGCCGCCAAAACGTCAACTTCGGACGACGTAACACCAGGAGATCTCGAAAAAAACCAAATCTGTTGCGACTGATCCAGCCGAAGTATTTGATTCGCACCACCGTTCGAGACGCTCAAGTTGAACAAAGTTTTGCAGAGATTTTCCAGTAAGACGCATGTTGACGAACGCTCTTTTCTTCATGCTTCGAAAGAGTTGTAGTCGTAAACGCCACCTGACACTCGCAAGCTCGATACCTCGACCACCAATGCGATCCGGTACTCTGCTAGCTGACGAGCCATCTTTGCAAATCGAGGCTTGTACTCGCTGTGGGGCCAGTACTCACAAGAGACCCGAATCCGCAAAGGTCTGCCTACAAATTCAGGCAATTGCTGGACAAATGCACCTTCAAGAACAAACTCGAGATATGCCTCCGCTTTCTCCCCGATATCTTCGAATGTGAAATCCTTGCCTAACTGGCCGGGGCAGTACATGACCAGATCCACGGTTCCGTCGTTGGCAAGTCCGCATCGGTCAACAGTATGCTTTTCATGAACACTCATCGTGGCCATTACCGCTTGATCGCCCGATACCCAATGTCCTTCCGATACTGCATCCCCTCAAACCGAATGTCCTTGAGCAACTCGTAAGCATGCGCCTGCGCCTGCTTCACCGAGTCACCCAAGGCGGTGGCACAAAGAACGCGGCCACCAGACGTGGTCAGCACCTTGTCGTTCAAGGCGGTGCCCGCGTGGAAAACCATGGCATCAACGCTGTCGGTGCCGTCTGACGCACTGCCAGGTTTCGGCAAGCCCGTGATGGCATCGCCCTTACGTGGCGTCAGTGGATAACCGTGCGCGGCCAGCACCACACCCAGGGCGACACGGCGGTCCCAGTCCAGCGTGACTTGGTCCAAGGTGCCGTCGGTCGCGTGCATGAAGACCTCGAAGAGGTCGCTCTTGAAACGCATCATGATGGGCTGGGTTTCGGGATCGCCCAGGCGGCAGTTGAACTCGACGGTGCGCGGCTGGCCTTGTGCGTCGATCATCAATCCGGCGTAAAGAAAACCCGTGAAGGGAATGCCATCTTTGGCCATGCCTGCGATGGTGGGCAGGATGATTTCGTGCATCGCTTTGGCGTGCACATTGGGCGTGACGACAGGCGCGGGTGAATAGGCGCCCATGCCGCCGGTGTTGGGGCCTTGGTCGGCATCCAGCAGGCGTTTGTGGTCTTGGCTGGTGGCCAGGGACACCACGTTTTTGCCGTCGCACATGACGATGAAGCTGGCTTCTTCGCCTTCCAAGAAGTCTTCGATCACCACCCGCGCCACGCCGGCGTTGTGCTGCACGCCGAGTTTGTTGTCGCTGCTATCCAGCATCCAATCAATGGCTTCGTGCGCCTCGGCCAAGGTGGTGGCCACGACCACGCCCTTGCCTGCGGCCAGGCCGTCGGCTTTGATGACGATGGGCGCGCCACGCTGGTCCACATAGGCGTGGGCCAAGGCGGCATCGGTAAAGTTTTCATAAGCCGCCGTGGGAATGCCGTGGCGTTTCATGAAGGCCTTGGCAAAAGCCTTGGAACTTTCCAACTGAGCCGCCGCTTGGGTGGGGCCGAAGATGCGCAGGCCGCGTGCGCGGAAAAAATCCACCAAACCTGCCGCCAGTGGCGCTTCGGGGCCCACCACGGTGAGCACCACCTGTTCCTTCACCACGAAGTCGGCCAAGGCCTGGAAGTCGGTGAGGTTGATGTTGTGCAGATTGGGGTCAAGCGCCGTGCCGCCGTTGCCAGGAGCCACGTAGACGGTTTGCACTTTTTTCGATTGCAGCAGCTTCCACGCGATGGCGTGTTCGCGGCCGCCGGAGCCGATCACGAGTACCTTCATGCCGACCTCCGCCGAGCCGTCTCAAGGAGGGCGGGCGCACCCAGGGCCACGAAGGGGCACGTGCCGAGCCCTTGGGGCAAGGAGCGATAGCGACTGTGGGGGCTCATGTTTCAATCTCGGCGTTGTGGAACACGTCTTGCGAATCGTCCAGATCTTCAATCGCGTCCAGCAGTTTTTGCATGCGGGCACCGTCTTCGCCAGACAGCGAAATGGTGTTTTCAGGCCGCATGGTCACCTCAGCCACCTCGGGCACCAAACCAGCTGCGACCAAGGCGGCCTTGACCGCTTCAAACGCGGGCGCTGGGCACAGCACCTCAATGGCACCGTCGTCACCCGTGACCACATCGTCGGCGCCGGCCTCCAGGGCCACTTCCATCACCTTGTCTTCGTTCGTGCCCGGCGCCAGGAAAAACTGGCCGCAGTGTTTGAACTGAAATGCCACCGAGCCCTCGGTGCCCAGGTTGCCCCCGTGTTTGCTGAAGGCGTGGCGCACCTCGGCCACGGTACGCACGCGGTTGTCGGTCATGCAGTCCACGATGATGGCCGCACCGCCAATGCCGTAACCCTCGTAACGCACCTCTTCGTAGCTGACGCCTTCCAGGTTGCCCGTGGCTTTGTCGATGTTCTTTTTGACCGTGTCGGCCGGCATGTTGGCGGCTTTGGCTTTGTCAATGGCCAAACGCAGACGCGGGTTGTCTTTGGCATCGGGCCCACCCTGGCGGGCGGCGACGATGATTTCTCGGATGATGCGGGTCCAGATCTTGCCGCGTTTTTCGTCTTGGCGCCCCTTGCGGTGCTGGATATTGGCCCACTTGGAATGACCGGCCATGAAGGCTCCTGTTGCTGCATGAAACCCAACCACGTGTGTGGGCGGGCGGTGTGAATAGTTGGATAGACTGTGATTTTACTTGCCACCCCATGGAGTCCCCCGATGAGCGAGCCCCTCTTAATTGCCAAACACGCCGAAAAAGAGTGTCTGCTGCTGCCCGCCCTGGCGAATCGGCACGGCTTGATCACCGGGGCGACGGGCACGGGTAAGACCATCACGCTGCAAACGATGGCGGAAAACTTCAGCAAGATTGGCGTACCCGTCTTCATGGCCGATGTGAAGGGCGACCTCACCGGCGTCACGCAGAAAGGCAGCATCAGCGAGAAGTTGGCCAAAATTTTGAAAGAACGCGGCCTGCACACGCCCGAAGCCGCCTCCTGCCCCAGCACCTTGTGGGACGTTTTTGGTGAACAGGGCCACCCAGTGCGCGCCACCGTCAGCGACATGGGCCCACTGCTGTTAGCCCGCATGCTGGCGCTTAATGAAACCCAGCAGGGCGTGCTGCAAATGGTCTTCAAAATTGCCGACGACAACGGCCTGGCCCTGCTGGATCTGAAAGACCTGCGCGCCATGTTGCAGCACGTGGGGGAGAACGCATCGGAATTCACCACCGAGTACGGCAACGTCAGCGCCGCCAGCGTGGGCGCGATTCAGCGCGGTTTGCTGCAAATTGAGGAACAAGGGGGCGATCGTTTTTTTGGCGAGCCCATGCTCAACATCGCCGACTTCATGCAAACCGAAGGCGGCAAAGGTGTGGTCAACATCCTGTCCGCCGACAAGCTGATGAACAGTCCTCGCCTGTATGCCACCTTCTTGCTGTGGATGCTGTCGGAACTCTTCGAACAACTGCCCGAGGTGGGCGACCTGGACAAACCCAAGCTCGTCTTCTTCTTCGACGAAGCACATTTGCTTTTCAAAGAAGCGCCCGCCGCCTTGGTAGAGCGCATTGAACTCGTGGTGCGCCTGGTTCGCAGCAAAGGCGTGGGTGTTTATTTTGTGACGCAAAACCCGCTGGACATTCCCGACACCGTGCTCGCCCAATTGGGCAACCGCGTGCAGCACGCTCTGCGTGCCTTCACCCCACGCGACCAAAAAGCCGTGAAAGCCGCCGCCAGCACCATGCGCGCCAACCCGGGGCTGGACATTGAAACCGCCATCACCGAGTTGGCCGTGGGTGAAGCACTGGTCAGTTTCCTGGATGAAAAAGGCCGGCCCAGCGTGACAGAGCGGGTGTTCGTCTTGCCACCTGGCAGCCAGATCGGGCCGATCACACCAGAACAACGAAAAAATCTCATCGCCAGTTCCTTGGTGGCCGGGGTGTACGAGAAAGCGGTGGACCGTGAGTCGGCCTACGAAAAGCTCAAAGGGCGCGCCGCTGAGAGTGCGGCCAACGCCGATGCCATGCGCTCAGGGTCTGCCACCACAACCGCCACGGCGCAGCAACCCGCGCCAGGCGGCGGCATGCTGGGAGGCTTGTCAGACCTGCTCTTTGGCAGCACGGGTCCACGCGGTGGCCAGCGTGAAGGGCTGGCCCAAGCAGCCATCAAAAGCGCGGTACGCACCGTGGGCTCCTCGGTGGGCCGGGAAATTGTGCGCGGCGTGCTGGGCAGCATTTTGGGTGGTGGTGGGCGTCGCCGCTGAAGTGAATTTGCCCGACAACAGGGAGATGGTGTGATGGCTTGGATCAAACTCGCGCTGCTGCTTGTCGTGCTCCTGGGAGTGGGCTTGTTTGTCGCGGGCCGCATGGGGATGTTGCGCGGCACTGCACCAACGGACCTGGGCGTGAAAGACGGTCGCCTCCAACCACCCTCTCTGACGCCGAACAGCGTGTCCAGCCAAACCCTGCTGCATGCGGATCACCCGATGCGGGTTTATGCCCAAATTGCCCCCCTTCCACTGCGCGGCAGCGGTCCGCAAACTCTTGCAGCCCTGGCGCGTTTGGTCGAACAAACACCAGGCGGCCGGGTCGTGGAGTTGACCGACAACTACCTTCGGGCCGAGTTCACCAGCCCCATGCTGCGTTTCGTGGACGACACCGAGTTTTGGTTTGACGCTGCAAATCAACGCGTGGACGTGCGTTCGGCCTCACGTTTGGGGCGCAAAGACTTTGGTGTGAACCGGGGGCGGGTTGAAGCGCTCAGGGAAAAGTTGTCGGCACTGCCTGATCCCGGCTGAACAAGACTCAACCGGTCAGCGCAGCGGGTTCTCTGCGGGCGCTTGGCGTGGCGGATCAAACCAGGAGCGAAGCGGTTGCTCTGCCCAGGTTCTCGCCAACACGCCGTAGAAGCTTTGGGGAAGGGACGGCGGCGCCAGGCCCATGCTCTGTTCGCGTTTGTCGATGTCCACCTTGGCGGCATCCATCAGCTGGATCAAACTTTTTTCGCCGTTTTGCGTTTGATTCAACAGCGCATCAATGAAAAACGTATTGCTGCTGTGGAAGTCACAGCCAAAAGAACTGCGGTTGAATGCAGCCGCAGTCAAAATGATCCGTGAAGGCTCACGCATGGTCGGCAGAAACGACCCCGAGTAACAAGCCGATAACAACAACAAGGTGGGGGTGCTGCCCAATCCTGCCAGCTGTTCATTCAACCAACGTGATTTGATTGGGTGGTAGGGGGTGTCAGCGAAGTTAATGCCCAGGGCATCCGGTGCACCGTGGGTGGTGAACAAAACCACCACCTTGTCTTGTGGACGCGCCAAATCCGCTACCTTTTTCAGCACTGTCGACACGTTTTCTGCGGTGGCATAAGGCCAGTCAGCAGCTTGTCCGGGCACGGGGTTATTCAACTTAAAAACGATGGCCGCAGGATCAATGGTCCGAACCCATGCCTCGGCAGACAACACATCCGCCCGAAACGCCTTGGACTGCGAATGCATCGCAAACCCCGCGAAGATCACCTGCCCAGCAAGCACGCGTTTCGTTTGGTCAGCTTGCAGCAACTGCGCACGCAAGAGCGCATCGCTTTTTTCTTTACCGGCTCCCGAATAAGGCGTGGTGGCACAGCCCACCAAGCAGACCGAGAACAAAACAGTGAACAACCAACGGCAACCCAAACGCAAACCCATGACCCTGTTGGCGCGTTCAAGTCATTCAGCGCCCCTCCCTGAAGGGAATGTTAGGGCAACGCTGAATAAGCTCCACAGAGGCGAGCAGCCCCTGTTGACCATGGATTGCAAGGTGCGAACCACCACCATGGGCCCCGCGATGGCGGAGAGGTCCTATCCGCGACAGACCTCCTGCGCGTTGCCCAGGTGCGGTCAGGGACCTACTGCATCAAGCGGTTGCTGGTGGCGCGCCTCGGATTGCAGCCGAGATGCCAAGCGCAACATCACAGCCATAGCGCCGCCATGGCGAGGATCTGCAACGCCGCAGATCGCTTCAATCCGGGGATGCGACATTGGTCAGCGATTTGCGCACAGCGCCCTCAGCGATACGACCCGGGCCGGGCCGGATCCGAGCCAACCCTGATCAATCGTCTCGGTCGCGGTGGCCGCGCCAGTGGCCGTGATGACCATGACCATGACCGCGGTGCCAGCGTGGTGGGCGCTCGTAAACCCAAGCACCGAAAGCGGGTGGATGCCCGTACACCGGGGCGGGCCGGTAAATCACCCGGGGCGGTGGGTAATAAACAGGTGGCGGCTGGTAGTACACCGGGGGCGGCGCCACGCGGTACACGGTTTGCGGTGGATAGTGGTAAGTCGGCCCGTTGGAGAGCACCACCTGGGCGGGCGGCAGGTTCACACCCACCGACCACGTTACCTGACCACCTGCCATGGCGGCAACAGACGCCACCCCCAGCGTGACCGAAACGATGGCGGCACGAAGCGCTTTGCTCATGTCTGACTCCTTGTTCGCATTTCACCGGGCCACGACAGGCGATCCGGTGCAGCTACAACGCGGTCGCCACAGGGTGTGGTTGACAGCGTAAGGTGATCTCAAAAGTAAAGATCGCGTAACAAAGTGCGCCGATAGAATGCCCTCTCCTGTTTCTCCGCTGTCCCCTTCCCCCTTATGAACCACCCCGATCCCAAAGCCACCGTTGACGACCACAAGCCCAGCAATTTTTTAAGGCAAGTGATTGAGCGTGATCTGGCCCAGGGAACCTATGCAGGTCGGCGCTTCGCAGAGACACCGGGTGATGCCGCCCACCATGCCAAGGGCGAGGTGGATGTCGCCAAAATCCGCACCCGTTTTCCGCCCGAGCCCAACGGTTATTTGCACATTGGCCACGCCAAAAGCATTTGCATCAACTTTGGTTTGGCGCGGGAGTACGGTGGCGTTTGCCACATGCGGTTTGACGACACCAACCCCGAAAAAGAAGAACAAGAGTATGTCGATGGCATTCTCGACGCGGTGAGTTGGTTGGGTTTTGGCTGGACCACACCCCACCCGCACGACTCAACAAAGGAGCGCAGCCACCTCTACTTCGCCAGCCAGTACTTCGACCTGATGTACCAAGCCGCCGAAGATTTGGTCAAACGCGGCCTGGCTTATGTGGATGAACAAACGCCCGAGCAAATGCGCGCCAACCGCGGCGACTTCAACACGCCCGGCACCAACAGCCCCTTCCGTGACCGCAGCCCCGAAGAAAACCTGAACCGCTTTCGTGAGATGCGCGACGGCAAACTGCCCGATGGTGCGGCGGTTCTGCGTGCCAAGGTGGACATGGCCTCGCCCAACATCAACCTGCGCGACCCCGCGCTCTACCGCATCAAACGCGCCACCCACCACAACACCGGCGACACCTGGTGCATCTACCCGATGTACGCCTACGCCCACCCGATTGAAGACGCGCTGGAGCACATCACCCACAGCATTTGCACGCTGGAGTTTGAAGACCAACGCCCCTGGTACGACTGGTTGCTGGCGCGTTTGGCGGAAAGCGGCTTCTTCGCCCAGCCCCTGCCCAAACAATACGAATTCGCGCGGCTGAACGTCACCTATGTGGTGACCAGCAAACGCAAGCTCAAACAATTGGTGGACGACCACATCGTCGACGGTTGGGACGACCCCCGCATGCCCACCATCGTGGGCCTGCGCCGCCGGGGTTACACGCCTGAAGCCTTGCAACTTTTTGCCGAGCGCACCGGCGTGAGCAAAGCCGGTGGCTGGACGGACTACAGCAGCCTGGAAATCGCCCTGCGCGACGACCTGGACGCCAAAGCCCCACGCGCCATGGCCGTGCTGGACCCGCTCAAACTGTCGCTCACCAATTGGACGGAGCTGTTTGGCAGTGCAGCCGCAGACGCCTGCCACGCGCCCGTGCACCCCGGTCACCCCGAGCGCGGTCAGCGCCAGTTCAACCTCGGCCCCGAGGTGTGGATTGAGCGGGAAGACTTCATGGAAGCACCCATCAAAGGTTTTTTCCGACTCTTCCCCGGCAACAAAGCGCGGCTCAAATACGGCCACGTGATCGAATGCACCGGCTGCGAGAAAGACACTAACGGCAACATCACCCGCGTGCTCGCCACCGTGGTGCCCGACACCAAAAGCGGTACACCGGGGGCCGATGCCGTCAAAGTCAAAGGCGTGATCACCTGGGTGGCTGCACACGAAGCGGTGGCCGCAGAAATTCGCCTCTACGACAGACTTTTTTCTGAAGAACAACCCGACGCCGGAGGCAAAGACTTTTTGGCCTGCCTGAACCCCAAGAGCAAATCCATCACCCAAGGGTTTGTAGAGCCTAGCTTGGCGAGTGCCGTGGCCGACGACAAATTCCAGTTCGAGCGCCACGGTTATTTCGTGGCCGACCGCAACGACCACAGCGCCTCAAAGCCCGTGTTCAACCGGACGACGACGTTGAAGGACAGTTGGGGGAAGTGAGGGGGTGGGTGATGGCTGCTAAAGAAGGCGAGGGTCTGATTCGAAACCCCGCAACTCAACCCATGCGGGACGCTCGGAAGAAGACTGATCCCATTCCAACGCCATTCGACCAAGGATTTGACCAGCCTGCATCGGCGGGTGGGTGCATGTCCATTTAACGTTAGACAGCACGAAAGATGAGCGAAGTTCCCGATCAGAACAAGATCTTGGCGTTTGCCGTGTTCGAACTCCGGTTGTTGCTGGCTGGGCACTTGGGGCCAGACTTGGGTGGCGAGCAATCGGTTCGGGCGGCAGCGCATCTTGCCTATGCTCTGCACAATCAGGCGCTTGCGGTACTTGAGGGCAAGTCATATGACACAGCGCAAGCTGTGGAAGCAATCGCCGAGGTGGATAAGATGTTTGGAGAGAACTTCGTCCAGCAACTTTCGGAGGCGACAAATCGTGCCGTCTAACCCGTTCTTCCAGCGCACCGCCTTCGGCGACCGCTGAAGTCCAACGCTGAGGCGCCACACACCCATGCCCCTGCACCGGTATGCGTGCCCGCACTGCGGAGGCGGTCTGTCACGGACTCTCGTCCATCCGAATTGGCTTTCGCTGGAGTCTGACAAGCCGGAGTTCCAAGTGCCGCTTGCACCGTTGCTGTTAGCCATTGCCGCTCTAGGGTTCGGAATGGCATTCATTCATCCCGCACTTGGCGTGGCGGCCGTCCTGGCAGTCGCCTATTGGATCTACTGGCGCTACTTCTCTTGGCTTCAGTGCGATGTTTGTTCACGCTTCTACTTCGGCGGTCAGCTGGGTGGTAGACCAAGAGCCACACGCCCTTGGACCAAGAGTGACTTCAAGAGCCTCGCCGTCAAGGTCACGGTCGCAGCGGGTGCACTGCTCGCCGTGTTCCTGCCGCTGAACTACCTGGAACAGGTCACAAAGCAGAATTGCGCAGCCGAGTGTGCCCAAGCGGGAATGGCCGCTCAGGTCTTCTTCAACAAGTGCAAATGCGTGCCCCGGGCAAAGTGACGCCTCGCACCTTCCTCCTGTCAAAAAAGCGGCAAGAATTTGGGAGTTGAACAGGCCGGTCGGGATGATGCCGGTGAGGCCGTCTCGTACAAGGAAGTTGATTTTTTAAGGGAGCTGGGGGCCACGGTGACCAAGGCGCCCAAGGGACCCACATCTATCAAGATCGCCGCAAGCTGGACCGCTTCGTTGTCTTTGAAGTTCGCAGCAACGCACTGTTCGCACCAGCCGAGGTGTTCATTGCGTTCGCGCCACCGGTCCTGCAGTGGTCAAGACACCGATAGATTCCCACCTGCCCACGAAAGACGGCCTTGACGACAATTTTTTTGCTCTGAACTCGTGGCCGTCTAAACCCCCTCCAACATCACCGGCTTGCCCGTGAGGTAACCCTGAATCAGCTGGAACCCCATGTCGCGGCAGACCACCGCTTCGGCTTCGGTTTCAACACCTTCGGCGAGCGAGACTGAACCCAGATCGTGCACCAGTTTGACCAAGTCGCCCACGACGCGGCGTTTGCGGTCGCTGGCCAGGTGGATGTCGCGGATCAGCCCCATGTCGAACTTGACGAAGTGCGCTGGCACCTCGCCCAACTCGTTGAGCCGGGCCTGGCCTGCGCCAAAGTCGTCGTAGGCAAAACGAACGCCGATGTCGCTCAGCCGTGCGGCCAATTCGCGCATGCGCTGGGTTTCCATGACGGCGGTTTCGTGCACCTCCACCACCAGGTTCAGGCCGGGGAATTCCGCCAGCGCCTGGCGCAGCGCCATGAAAAAACCCTCTTCAAAGGTTTCGCTCGGATGGGTGTTTACAAACACCGCCGTGCCCTGCAGCCGGGCCGCTATCGCGTGAATGCCATAGCGGCGAAACGCCTCACTCAGTGCCGCCTCGCGGCCCAGGGCATGGGCCAGCTGAAAAAGTCGCAGCGGTGAAGCAGGCAGCTCGGGGTGTTTGCTGCGGCCGAGCAACTCGTAAGCAAAGAGGCTGCCGTCAGCTGAATTCACAATGGGCTGTGCCGCGCCAGACAACCCCTTGCCCTGCAGCAACTCCAAAAACTGCGCCTCCAGCTGCACAAAGTTTTCACTGAGCGTGGTGCCTGTCGGCACCATCACCGTACGCATGTCAGTGGTGGGGACAAGCACGGTGCGGCCGACCTGGGTCGTGCCCAAACGGTACTCCGCGTTGCCGAAATGAATGATGTCGTTTTCGTTGAGCAGACAAGACCCACTGACCCGGGTGCGGTTCACGAACGTGCCATTGGTGCTGTCCAAGTCCGTCAAGCGCAAACGGCCAGTGATGTCCTCAGAAAGCTCGGCATGGTGGCGACTCAAACCCAAAGCCGCCACGGCCAGGTGGTTGCTGGCGTCGCGCCCCACCCGAAAAGGAAACTCACCCACGTTGTGTTTCACGTGCGACCCATCGGTCGCGATGGTCTCTAAAAACCACTTTGTATCCACATTCACTCCCGTAAACCCACTGCGCGACGGCGCGTTGCAGCTTGCCACGTTTGGCCGTCAGCGTGACAAGCGGCAACCTGGCTTACAACTGTAACTCCCGGCGGCTGTGCGGTGTTTCTCGATTTCGCGCGCCGGTTCACGGGTGTTGTCCCTTCTAAACCACCGTCATCTTGGGGATGCCGCAGCGGGTCTGATACGCGCACACTGCGCTTTTGTCGTTACAAAAAACAGCACACAGGAGATCACCATGGAGTTTCTTTTGGTTCAAGGCCACCGTGGCCCCGAGGTGGCCCAACTGCGCCAAACATTGGCGGCCCAACTCGGCGCTGATGCGGCGGATTTCGGCGACTTGGCGTCAGGCGATGTGCTTGACGAGACTGTTCAAGCCGCTGCTCGCCGCTGGCAAGCCGGCGTCGGTCTGATTGCCGATGGCGTGATGGGGCCACGCTGCCTGGAGGTGTTGGGGTTGCGGCCAGCCGCCACGATGGATTTGCCTTTGAATCTGGACACCGTTCGTCCGCTCTTCCCCGCCACCAAACCCGCCAACGTGGGCCGCTACTTGCCCTATGTGGCTGCGGCGCTGGCGGCCGTGGGTTTGGTGGACGCGCCGATGATTTGCGCCGCGCTGGGAACCATAAGGGCCGAGAGCGAAGGCTTCTTGCCCATCTCGGAATTCCCCTCGCAGTTCAACACCAAACCTGGCGGCGCACCTTTCAGTGCCTACGACAACCGCGTGCAAAGTTTGGGCAACAACCAGCCCGGCGATGGCGCGCGCTTCAAGGGACGCGGCTTTGTACAGCTCACAGGCCGGTTCAACTACACCCAGTACGGGCAAACCTTGGGTGTGGACCTGACCGCCTACCCCGACCTCGCCAACGCGCCCGAAATCGCATCTTTGCTGCTCGCCCAGTTTTTGCTCGACAAAGCCCCCGAGATGCGCCGTGCCATCCAAGCCGGCGATCTGGCCAAAGCCCGCAAACTCGTCAACGGAGGCGCCCACGGGCTGGAGCGTTTCAAAGACGTGTTCCGATTGGCCAAGGTGGTCTGGCCCCAAGCGCCCGTCGGCAAGCAGCCGACCCGCAAAACGGCGGCATCACCGGTTGCCACCCCCGCCAACCCACGTTGCCTGAATGTCCGCAAAGACCCACGCGACCTGCGCGACCGCGCCTACCTGCCGCCCGCCGTCAGCCTGCTGCCCGAGTTTCCGCCGCCTGAACACATCCACCGTTTTTTGCCCGCCTACAGCAAGGCCGGTTTGATACTGGACCAAGGCCAAGAAGGCGCTTGCACCGGCTTCGGTCTGGCCTGCGTGGTCAACCACCTGCGTTGGCGCAAGGCCGACTTTCCCAAAACCATGGCCTCGGTCAGCCCGCGCATGCTCTACAACTTTGCGCGTCGTTATGACGAATATGCCGGTGAAGACTACGACGGCTCCAGCTGCCGCGGTGCACTCAAGGGCCTTTACAACCACGGCGTTTGCCTGGAAGACGACTGGCCCTATGCCGACCCCAATGCCCAACCCCGATACGGTTACGCGGGCCGTGCCAGCCAAACCACGCTGGGCGTTTACTTCCGCGTTGACCTCACCTCCATCACCGACCTGCAAGCCGCCATTCAAGAGGTAGGTGCGGTGTATGTGTCGGCTTTCACGCACGATGGCTGGGACCAAGTGGGCAGCCGCAGCAAAGCACCCACCTGCCACAGCGATGTGCCGGTGATCGGCTTCAACGGCAGGCCGTCCGAAACAGGCGGCCACGCTTTTGCCTTGGTGGGTTTCAACACCCAAGGCTTCATCATTCAAAACTCCTGGGGCACGGCCTGGGGCATGGGCGGGTTCGCCGTACTCACCTATGCCGACTGGTTGGCCAATGCCATGGACGCCTGGGTGGTCACCTTGGGTGTGCCCGGCGTGGTGGTGGGCCGCGTCAGCAGCGCTGGCGCACGTTTACAAAAAGCAGGCGGCGGCGCCAACCAAAGCCTGTGGTGGAGTGAAGACCAGGCCTACCAACACAGCCTGGTGTTTGGCAACGACGGCCGCATGAAACGTTACCTCACCGAAGACGAACTCAGCCGCACCCTGTTGCACCAAGTGGCCGGCCTGCCCGACCAGTGGTTTCGCACCCAAAGCACATCACCACGCAAAAAACTGCTCATTTACGCCCACGGTGGCCTCAACGACGAAGCCGCCGCCATCACACGCGCCCGCGCCATGGGCAGGCACTTCATTGGCAATGACTGTTACCCGCTCTTTTTGGTGTGGAAAACCGGCATGCTGGAATCCATTGGCCACATCGTGAGCGATGCCTCACGCGGAGAGCCGCAGCGCGCGGGTTTTGGCGAAGCCATTGCCGAGCGCACCGATCTGCTGCTGGAAAAAACCGTGGGCCGTGGCCTGGCGCGGCCGATTTGGAGCGAGATGAAAGAAAACGCCGAACTCGCTTACGGCTCCGGCCGAGGCGGCGATTTGCTGGTGACCGCCTTGCAGCGCCTGCGCGACAGCTGGGGCGACGCGCTGGAGATTCACCTCATCGGCCACTCGGCCGGCGCCATCATGCTGGGCCATTTGCTCAGCAGCCTGGCCGCGCGCCAAATGGTGAACAACGTGGCCAGCGTGCACTTGTATGCCCCCGCCTGCACGGTGCAATTTGCCAACCGCCACTACGCCGTGCACGCCGAGGTGATGCAAAAGCTGCACCTCCATATCTTGTCCGACCGCGTCGAGCGCGATGACAGCGTGGGCGTGGTCTACCGCAAGTCCCTGCTCTATTTCGTGTCCAACGCCTTGGAGGTGGACTTGCGCACCCCCATCCTCGGCCTGCACAACGTGTTCAACACCAACTACGGCGGCTGGGACGGCACCTCAGCCACAGGCGAGGCACTGCGTGCCTGGCGCGAAGCCGTCGAAAACAGTGGCTTGATCACCGACGAGCGGTTGAACGTGATCGACAGCGACGACGTATTAACCGCCCTGCCCTCACGCACCGTCAGCGCCTCACATGGCGGGTTTGACAACGACATCAAGGTGATGACCCACACCTTGAAAGCCGTTCTGGGTGGGCCGCTGTTGCAGGCGGTGGATGATTTGCGGGGGTTTTAGGCGGAACCTAGAATTTTGATTTGAGGGAAGGGCAAAAGGCAAGACCTGACACCCACATCCCCAGACACCCACATCCCCTATACAAGCAGAGTCACCTGGTCGAGAACGCATTTCTGCACCTTAAACGCTGGCGGGGCATCGCTACACGATACGCAAAGCGATTGGATTCGTTATCGCCGCAGTTCAAATTCGTTGCCTTACCCTCTGGCTCAATATCTCGTGACTACACTATCTAGACAGTCTCAGTCATCTTGTAACAGCATCAACCACCGAAGGCCAGCTCGAGGCGCTGAGGGAGCGGCTGAAATAATCTGAGCCAGTTTTACGGGGCTGCCTCCCGCGTCCAAAATACCAAGGTCTTTTGCGTGAAGACGAACGGCCGCTTCGATCTGTGCTGGCGTTGTCAGATTCATGGTTTCTTTTAGGTAAGCAGCAATGCCCGCGACCATGGGGGCTGCCATAGAGGTCCCTGATAACTCTACATAGCTTGGCGCCGGCGCCCATGTTGAGTAAATTTTATTACCGGGCGCCCAAATTTCAACACACTGACCGAAGTTAGATCCATCTTCGTCATTGGCATATGGTTGGTTGACAAAGGCTTTTACACCATCTACCTTGATCACGGGCTTAATATCCTGACCTAAGGCACCAACCACCATTATTCCATCGTCAATTTTTGCAGGGCCATATGAATAGCTGCATGCATTTTTCATATCATTTCCAGCAGACATTGATATGAATGCTCCTGGGTACCCGATTGCAGGCTTATTTAATTTTTCAAGATGTGATTTGAAGTCGGTTGTATAGTTAAATATCGAATCAAAAACAGGAAGATTTGCAGATATATTAACAATGCCAACATTACCGCTGGCCTTAATCAAGCTATATAGTTTTTCTATTCCTTCGTACCAGAATGTTGTTTCCCAGCCGCTACTCGTAAGTAGCCCCCCTGTCCAGAAATTAACAGAAACAATATTTACACCAGGAAAAATACCCACGGTTCCCATATTGTTTTTTTGTGCGCCAATAATTCCTGCGACGTGAGTCGCATGGCCGGTGCTAGACGTCGCGTTGTTTTGATTGAGCGGAATACCGTGACGGCTCGAAACAGATGAAATATCTGGGTGCGTAGCAACACCTCCATCTAAAATGTACACGGTTACACTGCCAGTGGACTGCTTCTTACCACCGCCAACCACCTCCACTCCCCACGATGGAATATCTTGCGCATTCGCTAGGCCGGTAGTTAGGAGCGCGATGGATGCCGTGAGTAGTATTTTTTTTATCATCATATTTCCTATATTTTCGGATAGGCGTATTAGTTGGCGCGACGCTAGGGATGCTATAAATGTTCTGTGAATGTGGCCAGGAATTCCGAGCTGAATAACCATAAGAATTCAAATTAACTTGAATTTTTTTTGGCTTAATGATTAAGGCGTTGACTTTACTTTTTCATAGTATTTTTTGCAGGTCTCCGCAGTTGGCCAACCCGACCAGCGAAAATTCGAAAACCCAACGACTTGAATAGTTCCTTTATTCCGCTACATCAGCAGAATGATTGCAGCGCTTGTTTTGAAGCTCGAATCCGAGAAGGCAATCCACGATTGCCTTGTTTGAAGGAAGATATAAATAGTATTAAATGAAATAATATATCCTTGGTTTCTTCTAGAGGATAAATGTCCACATCCGCAAACTTTCGATCACCATCCCCACCCATTTTTTCTCTGAAAGAAAATGACGCTGCTACGAAAGAATATAAAAATTTTAAAAAACTTCCTCATTGCCTTCTCTGTGTATTATGATCCCCTATTTATCTCAAAAGCAAGCAAGATTATTAATCGTAAATTGTTATTAGCGAGGCATTGTTGCAGTCCACTCCAATATAATTATGGATATCTACTTTCTTTTTTTCCAAATAGGCAATATTTGCCAAACTGAAGCTTCTTTTCAGTATATCTGGAGACGATGTTGCCGCATTGAAAACAATTTGCCTGACTTGACCAGGAGCGGCTGCACACCCGCCCACCCCCCCTGTAACCGTGATATAAAACAAATTTCCCGCAGTACCAATAGTGCTGCCTACGCTGGTAATTTTCGCTCCAGCCACAATCCAATCAGCATTTGCCGCACTTGAAATTGACAACGCGATTATTCCAAAAATAATAGTTTTTCCCATATTTTTAATCCTTGAAATTTAATGATTAAAGTCAATTCTAGGCTCGCCATCCTCAATCCTACATTCCTAACGTTAGGGATTGTACGGTGGATGAACCATCCCTCTGCAGGACTTTGACGCTAACTGTCATGTCCCTGGCGAGGCACCCTGGATGATGGAAGACACTGGGGGCGTGCGGGCCAGCGTGTGTAGGGAGCATCGGGGTCAGGGGAGCATCGGGGTCAGGTCTTGCTTTTTGCCCCCTCCCCCTTCAAAATCCCCCCCATGGCCCGCCCTCTTCGCATTGAATTCCCCGGCGCGATTTACCACGTGACTTCGCGTGGTGATCGGCGTGAGTCTATTTTTGAGGACGACGTGGACCGTGAGCGGTTCTTGGCGGTTTTGGATCAAGCCACCGCGCGGTTTGACGCTCAGGTGCTGGCCTATTGTTTGATGGGCAACCACTACCACCTGGTGTTGCACACGCGGCAGGGAAACTTGTCGTTGCTGATGCGTCACCTCAATGGGGTTTACACACAGGCCTATAACCGTCGGCATGGTGTGGTGGGGCATTTGTTGCAAGGCCGGTTCAAGGCAATTTTGGTGGACCGGGACGCTTATTTGTTGACGCTTTGCCGTTATGTGGAGTTGAACCCGGTGCGGGCGAAGCTGTGCAAAACAGCGCAGGATTGGGCTTGGTCCAGCTACCGTGCGCACGCAGGGCTGGCGGTGACGCCCGATTGGTTGGATTCGGATAGCCTGCATGGTTATTTGCTGGGGCACGACGTGCGCAGCGCGCATGACCGAGAGCAGGCCGCAGGCCGGTATGCGGCCTTGGTGGACAGCAGCCCGGATCTGCAAATTTGGGCTGAGGGTTTGCGTCAGCAAATTTTCTTGGGAGACGAAAACTTTGTGCTGCACATGCAGGCGCTGATGGCGGCCCCGCGTGTGGCCGACAAAAACATTCCCAAGCCGCAACGTTTGCTCACCCACAAGCCTTTGCAGGCTTGGTTGGAGCAAGGAGCCTCACGCGAAGAGGGTTTGTTCAACGCGCACACACAAGGTGGGTTGTCGATGTCGGCCATGGCACGGACGTTGGGATTGTCGGTGTCGCGGGTGAGTCGGCTGATTGCTCGTTACGAGGGCTCACAGGGCGAGTCCAAGCGCCATTCAACAGACTAGGTTTGATCCAGGCTGCGCGCCGCCGTCAGAAGCCCGCGTCCCTGAGCTATGCGCCCACGTCCTGAAAGGGAGGTTGATGTGGGAAGGCTCTCGGGAAAACGCCGGGCCGCTGCCAAGGTTTCTTGACCCCCTAGAGGGGCCTGACGTGGAGCGGCAGGCCTGGGGGCGCTGACTACAAATCAGCCATCTGCGTGTCCGTCAGCGCTGCGGGCACATACACCCGCACGCTGTCGCCACCGGCGGCTTTGCCTTCGTCGCAGGCCACGCTGGCGGCATCCAGAACCGCCTGGGCATCTTGCAGGCTGGGGTGCAATTGCGCCACCCCCACGCACACCTTGGCCTTGGTGGAGTCCTTGCCCCAACGCAGGCGGAAGCCCGCCACGGCAGAGCGCATTTTCTCGCCCACGATTTGGGCGTAGTGGTGGTCGCAGTTGGGCAACAACACCGCAAAGTGGTCAGCCTCCAACCGCGCCAGGATGTCGGTGGCGCGCACCTTGGTCAACAACAACTGGCCCAGGGCAAACAAAAAGTGGTCGGAGGCTTCGTGGCCGAAGCGTTGAATCAGGTCGTCGAAGTGGTCAATGTCCACCCACAACACCGACACCGGGTCCAAACGGCGGCTGCCCACATGCTCGGCCAAACGGCGCTCAAACTCACGCCGGTTCGCCAGCTCGGTGACCGGGTCATGGCGGCCCACCCACGTGGGCTGCAGGCGAATTTGACGCGCCTGGGTGATGTCCTCAATCACCCACAACGCATCTCCCGCTGGTTGGTCCCAACCCACAGGCGTGGCCTGCAGGCGGCCCCAAAAACGGGTGCCGTCGCGGCGCACAAACTCCACCTCTTCATCTACCGGTTTGCCTTGGGCAAACGCTTGGGCCAGGCGTTCAAGTTGGCCGGTATAAGCCGCCTCGCTCACATGCACGGCACGAATGGTGCGGCCGCTTAAACACTCGCCATCGGCGCAGTGGAAGAGCTGTTTCAGGTGTTCACTCACCACCTCAAACTGATCCCCACGCGTGAAGGCCATGGCCAGCGGTGCCCGCTCTAGCAGCGCATGCATGCGTGTGGCGGTAACCTCGGGAGCGTGGGACGAAACAGGGTGCATGTCGTGCGGGTTCATGGATGTCTCCAAAGTCCAAATCAGGCTGACAACGGCGCGACAGCAACCGTGGTTTTGCCAATGTGTAGGTTTTACGGCGCATGGCCTTTTATGAAGCCAAGAAAAGCCAGCCAAACCTCCCGCTATTGCCCGGCTCGCTCACTGCGCACCGGGCCCAGCCACCTCAGTGCGAGCTGCTGTTGACCACCAAAGGCGTTGCATACTCCCGGCCCACCACTGCCCGGGCGTAGAGGTAGTTTTCCATGGCGCGCGCGCTCAACGCGTCCAAGTCCACATGCCCCATCGCATCACAGGGAAAGGCCAGCGCCCGGCCCTCGTTGAACAAAGACTGAAAGCGCAACTCATAACAGCCTGCACCGCCGCTCGCGGCATATGGTGGAATTGAATACGTGTTCATTCGATCAACCTCCTGGCGCCAGTGCAACACCGCAACCATCGCGGTACGCATCCAACGCTGACCACAGCTTAGGCGTTGACCCCCCAGCTTGGCTGTTGGCGGACATCCGTGTGTTCTGTCAGAAAAACGCTATGGCGGAGGTTGATGGTGGGATGACAGGACCCTGAGGGCGGAATCTTCGGCAGTCGACCTCCATCATGACGCCCACCACCCTTGCGCCTGATACTTCTCCCGGCTCCAACACCGCGTCGGGCTAGCCCGGATATTTCACCAGGTCGCTCTCTTATGCCCCGCAACACCGCATGAATGCTCACTTTCTTGGCTTCGAATGCCAAATTCAGTTTGTACCAAGCGCTACACGCCCGATTGAGCCGCGCTGCAGCACGCTGGCCGCGTTGTTCCGCCAAAGCCAGAGGCTTTGGCCTTCGTCAGGCACAAACAGTCCTCAAGGACTGTTTGTGTCCGGACTCAGTCTCGCGGGCACGCGCCGTTCGCACCTGTGCGCCCTCGGTGCTCACCGTCGTCTCCCTTGCAGGGCGCACCAGCGCTTGCA
>Ga0315907_10001200_pt1 | contig 35702 bp, 85 predicted proteins | sample LakEriMetagenome_3_FD_203525 | JGI IMG/M metagenome (GOLD analysis project Ga0315907, IMG submission 203525) | Freshwater fungal communities from buoy surface, Lake Erie, Ohio, United States - Buoy 12 MA123 | ecosystem: Environmental > Aquatic > Freshwater > Lake > Lake biofilm | place: USA...
GCCAAGTCTCCTATCTCCAAGGTGGCTCCTATGGAGACACGAGTGGACCCCGCCAGCAAGGAGCGCATCCCTGTCGTGGCGGTCGATATGGAAGAGGCAGCAGACATTGGCCTTATCAAGATTGACATTCTTGGTCTTAAGACTCTCTCCGTTATTGACGACACTCTTAAGACTATCAAGGAGCGATGGGGAAAGACCATCGACCTTCACTCCATCCCGATGGATGATAAGAAGGTTTACGAAATGATTTCGGCTGGTCACACGAAGGGCATCTTCCAGTGTGAGGCTGCCCCCTACACCAACCTCATTCTCAAGATGGGCATTCGCAACTTCGATGAACTTGTAGCCTCCAACGCACTCGTGCGCCCCGGTGCTATGAACACCATTGGTAAGTCCTACGTTGCTCGCAAGCATGGCAAGCAGGACATCTCCTATGCCTCTCCACTGATGAAGGCATTCACAGAGGAAACGTATGGTACTATTCTCTATCAGGAGCAGGTTATGCTCGCCTGTACGGAACTAGGCGGCATGACCATGGAGCAGGCCAATAAGGTTCGTAAGATTATTGGAAAGAAGAAGGACGCTAAGGAGTTTGATGAGTTCAAGGAGTTATTCATTCGGAATGCGAGTGGGCCACTTGGCGGGGCGGCTGCTGAAAAGATGTGGCATGATTTCGAAGCCCACGCCGGGTATTCGTTTAACAAGTCTCATGCTGTCGCTTACTCAACCCTATCGTACTGGACCGCATGGCTCAAGCACTACTACCCGCTAGAGTTCATGTTCTGCGTTCTTAAGAATGAGAAGCAGGCAAAGGATAGAACACCCTATCTTATTGAAGCAAAGCGCATGGGAATCCCCCTGCGACTACCACACATCAACGAGTCAGACCTTGACTTTAAGATTGAAGGGAAGGCGATCCGCTTTGGGTTGACTAGCATTAAGTTCCTTAGTGATAAGGTCGGTGGCAGATATATCGATAACCGTCCTTTCCATTCCTACGAACAAGTTAAAGAGTTTACTCTCACAAAGGGCAACGGAGTAAACACTCGTGCTCTTTCGGCTCTTGATGCAGTAGGCGCTGTGGCGTTCCCTGACAATCCTAGGGATGAGAACAGGGTTCGAAGCAACCTCTATGAGTACCTAGAACTGCCAGAGTTTGCAACTGATATCCCATCTCATATCCATGCCTTCATGGACAACTGTGATGACTTCGATGAGAAGGGCGTGTTTATCTTCATGGGTGTCGTGCGTGATATCAAGCGGGGTATGGGATGGGCACGGGTAGAAATCCTTGATGCCACCGGCAGCGTAGGAGTCTTTGATGATCCACAAACAACCATTGAGAAGGGCAAGCAGTACCTCTTTCTCGTTGGGTCTAACCGGGTAGTTGAGGCGATCCCTGTGGATGAGATTGCCACAAGCAAGTCAGCCTTCGTAAGGTTCCTCAATTACAAGCAACTACCTTACAGTGAAGGAGAATACTATGTTCTGGCTTTTAAGCGGAGGGTGACCAAAGCGGGAGCGAACATGGCTACTCTAATTGTATCCAATTCCAACAGAGAGTTGCGGAGCGTTGTTGTATTCAGCCGAGAGTTCCCAGACGCATACACGCACCTTGATGAGGGAAAGGCATTCTCCATTGACTTTGGAAAGACCAAGGATGGGGACCTAACCTACAAGGGAGTTCTTACTAATGCTTGATTGCGTTTCAGCGTTGGTTATGACTTCCGAAGCGTTCTTAACACACATAGAAAAAACTACAACTACCAAGAGGGACTAAAATGAACATCAACCTAGAAGAGTACGCCTTTGCTATTCATTCTAACGCAGTAGAAAAGGGTTTCTGGTCACCACTAGACAGGATGGAGCCACAGGATCATGTAGTGTTCTATATCAAGCAGTTGGCTATGATCGACAGCGAGGTAGCAGAAACATTAGAGGCTGTTCGCAAGGACAAGGGAGAGCGTGAGGTAGTGTTCGAAATGGCAGACATCCTCATTCGCCTCCTTGACCTATGGGCGGGTATGCAGCGTAATGGAGAGGTCCGTACCCTGCTCACCGATGCCCTCGTAGAGAAAATGGCAGCCAATATGGGTCGGCCACAACTTCATGGAGTAAGAGCATGAGACTCCGTGTTTCGCTTTGGACTATGCTATAATGGTGGTTATGAGAAATCAGCCATTTGCTATTGGGCAAAGACACACACGAAACCTTATCCTTGATAAGCGCAGGAAAACTTCTTCCACATTTTATTTTGTTAGATGTGATTGTGGAAACGAAAGGTGGATTCGCTCAGACATCCTAAGAAAGAATAAGCACGGGTGCAGCAAGTGTTATGCACTAAGCATGAGGAAAAGCGGAGAGGGGCATAGCATTAATTCAGCATGGAAGTCCCTTACTAATAACGCCAGAACACGGGGCATCCCAGTTGAAATTTCCAAAGAAGAGTTTGTCATCGTGGCAAAGCAAGAGTGTTTCTATTGTGGAGAACCACCAAAAGAGAAGTCTTACTACGATCAGCCAGAATGGGCTACCCCGGCAAAACTAAACGGAATAGATAGAGTAGACAACGCCCGTGGCTATTCCATAGACAACATCGTTTCTGCGTGCGGAACTTGCAATCGTGGGAAAATGGATTTGTCGTTAGAAGATTTTAAGAGTTGGATAATAAAACTATCGAAGAGAGAGTGGATAAATGAGTGATCTGCTGGAAGGAGTCCTTGCTGGACTTAATCCAAAACTAAGAAAAAGAATAACGCTCGGAAGTGAAGTCCCAAGAGTAGAGTTTGCTCCTACTCCCAGTGTTGGATTGAATCATGCCCTCAACGGAGGCTTCCCCTATGGACGACAGATACTCGTATGGGGAAACAAGTCAAGCGGCAAGTCATCGTTCTCGCTACAAACCATCGCCGCCGCACAGAAAGAGGGTAAGGTATGTGCTTGGATAGACGCAGAAATGGCATTCGATCCAGCGTGGGCTACAGCGTTAGGTGTAGACGTAGAGACCTTGATCGTTTCCACCGCACGCACGGTCAACGATATGGTAGATGTCTGTACGGAACTCCTTAAGTCCGGGGTAGACATTGTAGTCGTTGACTCTATTTCTGCTCTCACTCCTGCCATTTACTTTGAGAAAGATAGTGGAGAACTCAAGCAGTTGGAGAATACCATGCAGATCGGTGCAGAGGCAAAGGATATGGCGCACGCAGTCAAGATGATTAACTATGCCAATAACCAAGTCAAGCAGTCAATGATTATACTTATCAGTCAGGCACGCAACAACATCGGTCAGATGTATACAAAGCAGGAGCCTACTGGTGGCCTTGCCGTGAAGTTCTACTCATCTACTATCGTTAAACTGTTCAGCAGCGAGAGCGACAACCAAGCGATCAAGGGAAAGATTTATGTCGGAGACAAGATCATTGAAGAAAAGATTGGACGTAAGGTACGGTGGGATGTCCAGTTCAGCAAGACTTCGCCAGCCTTCCAGACAGGAGAGTACGATTTCTATTTCAGGGGGCAAAGCGTTGGTGTTGACTCCGTTGCAGATTTGGTTGATACATCAGAACTACTTGGCTTTATCGAACGAGCCGGGGCATGGTATACAGTTGACTCTCAACGTTACCAAGGTCGTGAGCGACTTGTTCTCGCTGTAAAGGAAGACCTAGGACTACAGGAAACCCTACTAGAGAAGATCAAGAATGCGTAAATACTCTCTCTACAAGGGGCTGTTCGTATGCTATGACTGCAAGGGCTCTGTCTCCACCGCCCGGTACTGGACAAGTATTTCAGAACTTACTTGGAAGTGCAACTGCGGTTACATTAGCAAGGTAAATCTAAACATCAAGGGGTATTAATGGAATTCTTATTCATCATAGCAAGCAATGACTTCAAGGCGGCAGCCCGTAGGGCAGCAGAGATGGACCTCCATATCACTGAATGGGAATGGTGTCCTATCCGCACCGTGCAGAATGCTGTTGTCGTCTTCCTCAGGACAGACGATGACAAACTATAACAAGCATGAACAAGCAGAGACAAGGCGCTTGGGTGGAAAGACACACAAGAACAGCGGCAGGGGCCAAGTCAAGGGCGATGCATCGTGGAGAGATTTCATTGTTGACTACAAGTTTTCAAACAGGTCGGTAACCGTAAACCAAGAGATGTGGGCGAAGATAGTAACCGATGCTATGAAGACTGATAGGTCGAAGTCTCCGCTCCTTGTCCTCGTTATAGGCGAGGGTAGTCACAAGATACGCCTTGGCGTACTAGAACTCTCTGTCCTTGAAGAGTTGACTTCCGAGAACCAAGATGGTATAATAGTGCAAACAAAGGAAGAGTAATGCTAACAACACTAGAGAAAACAAGCAACCTGTACGACATAGCCGAATACATGCAGGACGAAGACCTGATGAATGCACTAGAGTTTGTCGCCAAGGTTATCTCCAAGCCAGATGTGCCGCCGTCCGTCGCCTCCGCAGAGATAGTGCGGCTACAGGCAATAGCAATGACGTATGCCCTCAAGGCGAGTTGGTATACTAATGTTGATAAGACAGACAGGGCACGCAAGAACCTGTGCTACACCCTATCCGAGCAACTCACTACCTTCGTGGCTGCTCTGAAATATGTGATGAGATGAAACTTTCCGTAGGCCCCATCATAAAGAAAATGGATATGAGATAATGAGTGATTTGATGAAGCAACTAATGAAGAAGCCCGAGAAGTCTTGGCTAAATGCTCCGAAGTTTATTGAGCGTTTTGAGGCAGGGTACATGGATGGGACAGGACCCAAGTTCACAAAGAAAAAGTCCTTCTCCCCCTCTACTCTTGCCTACGGAAACGGTGCCTGCCCCCGCTACTGGAACATCGCCTTTGCAGGAGCAGAGTTTGCCGACGACAGGAACCCCTACTCCGTAGCGAATATGTCGTCAGGCACGATGAGCCACGAGCGCATTCAGAATGCCATGCTTTCCTCCGGTCTCGCCAAGGAAGTAGAGCGCAAGATCGTATGCGAGGACCCGCCTATCTTTGGCTACGGTGACGTTATCCTTGACCTTGATGAGGTTGAGGATGAGGAAGTCGTAGGAGAAATCAAGACGATGCGTGAAGAGTCATTCGCTCATCGCAAGGCAACAGGCAAGGCTCCTACCTATCATCTAGTTCAACTACTCATCTACATGAAGGTGCTCAAACTCCGTCGTGGCGTTCTCATCTATGAGAACAAGAACTCTCACGAGATAGTCCTTATCCCTGTTGAGATAAACGGTGACTACATCCAGTGGGCAGACCAGTTGTTTGAGTGGCTGCGTGAAGTGAAGAAGGCATCTGACGATGAGCAACTTCCCACCAAGCCCTACCGCTCCAACTCAAAGATATGCAAGAACTGTCCAGTCAAGGCTGCCTGTGACGAAGCAGGCAAGGGTGTCATTACTATTCCTGTGATGCCGGTGCTTCCAGAATGAAGACGTGCGTGTGGTGTATGAATGAGTTTCAGCCCAAGGTGTCCTATCAGGTTTACTGTGATGCTGAATGCCGTACACTCGCCACTCGCCACAACGCACGAAATAAGCGTATCAGCGCACGCATAGAGCGCAACAGGCGCAACCCTCGTAGGTGTGCAGGAGGATGCGGAACCATCATCAGCATCTACAACGATCAGACCTTCTGCCTATCCTGCGGGGTAGACGAAAAGAAAGTAGCCGCTGCTATTGAAAGATTGGGTAGATGAGACTCATCACTATCGACGCATCAACGAAGTCAGTTGCCTTCGGCATTTTCATCGACGGTAGACTAGAGAAATACGGCAAGATAAACATTCAGGGTAAAGACATATATGAGAAGTGTGCCAACACAGCACACACCTTGACTTCCTTTGCCCGACTGTACCAGATAGAGAAGGCCATTATTGAGAAGCCCGTCTATGTGAATAGCCCACAGGTAATGATGATGCTCTCCATCGCACAAGGCGCTCTCATCGGGGCTCTCGCGGTCGGTGGCGTGCGGAAATTTGAGGGGGTAGTACCAGTCCAGTGGGCATCATCGCTCTCTATAAACCCCCTCACAAAGGCAGAGAAGGGTGCTCTGATGAAGTCTCACCCCGGCAAGTCGCCCTCCTACTACAAAGGGCTTGCTCGCACGATGAGAAAGCAAAGAGTTATAGACTATGTAAATGACTACTTCTCCTTGTCAATAACAGATGATGACGTAGCAGATGCGTTAGGAATCGGAATCTACTATTTACGCCGCTCATCTGGTGTGCTATAATAGACCTATGACGCAATTAGCAAAGGGCGAACGCCCCAAAGTAGGAGATAAGTTTGGATGGGTTGAGGTAATAGAAGTAGTCAAGGCGAAGGACTACGGATGGAAGGGCGCTTCTGCCTACAAGGTCCGGTGTGACTGCGGGGCGGTTTGGGTAGTGAGGACAAATGCTTTTCGTCCTCGCCCAGAGAGAGGCCAGAAGAATGGCATAACTGCCTGTAAGGACTGCTCCCCACAAAAACGCGGGGCAGAGATAAGAAAAACAGATGACTCCCCAGCGGGGAGAGATGTTATGAATGCTTACAGAAGAAGAGCAAAGGAGCGTGGTTATGCCTTTACTCTGACTGCCGAAGAATTTTTCTCTATCATCAAATTGCCCTGCACCTATTGTGGAGACTCTCTATCTTGTAAAAGAAGCGCACTAGCAGAATGGAGTCAGGACTTCCGCTACACGGGAATAGACCGAATAAATTCCAGTCTTGGTTATGAAACTGGAAACGTCCAGCCTTGCTGTCAGTGGTGCAATCGTGCCAAGAGTGATAAGACAGAAGACGAATTCATCAACTGGGTAAAATCTATTGCTGCTTACCTCTTGACAACCGAAGGAAGATGAGGTATAATAATTTCATGCCTAGATCATCACTATCCCTTCACTCAAGCGAAGCCTATCTCAAGAAGCGTGTCTACCACGACAAGTGGACACTTGACCAAATAGCAAAAGAATGTGGTGTGTCTATCCAAATGATTTATCGTCAGATGAAGAAGTTTGGAATAAAAGGTGTAAAGTGAGGTTTCATCGCCATAGATGGATGCCTTGGGGCAACCCCTTCATAATAGGTGGAGGGTACTACTATCAGATAATGGAGTGTCAAGCGTGCAAGAGAATGCAAGTAAAGCCAGCAAGATAATGCATATAGTTACTGTAGCGTGTCTAGAGTATCAGTGGATACGAGCGTTCGGTCCTTTCGACAGTACCGACGATGCGTGGGACTGGCTCAACACCACAGAGTACGTCAAGGGGGATGGTTTCAGAAACCTTATCATGGAGGTAGAGGGCCCAGCAGATGCCCTACTCTGAGGCCCCAGCAGGGGTAGAGATTGCCAAGGTGTGTGATGACCTGAAAGAATTGCTGATTGCGAAAAATATTGCCTATGGGAATTCGTTTGCCGATCCTATCAATATATTTTCAAAAACTACTCCTGTAGAGCAGTTGTGTGTAAGAATTGACGACAAACTAAACAGAATTCTCAAAGGTAGAGAATACCCCGGCGACGACACAATCACAGACCTCATAGGGTATTTAGTCCTATATAAGATATTAGTCAAGAATATCGAATAACTTTTGCGGTTGGGGCCTTCTCTGATATTCCGGGGGTATAAAATTGCTCTTGACAATCCCGGTAGAAACTGGTAGAATAGGACTACCTACTAGCAAGGAGTGAATGTGGCACCCAAAAAGCCGAAGAATACTAAGACTAAGCGTGCTGTCTACACAGGACCACGGCAGTCATCAGAGGTATTCCTTTTCCTAGACAAGTTTATCTATTCGGATAGTTTCACTATGCCGAACGGGAAGACAGTCACCAAGGGAGACATTATCAAGATCACCGGGGTATGGGGGACGCAGTTCAAGTTCGTCCAGCATACCATCAATAAGCACACCGGAGCAGAGTGGTTCGACTGTGTTGAGTTGCATCGAAACCAAGTAGCGCAGACACGCAGTTTCAGGACTGACCGTATCAAGTTGATGCCGAAGAAGCGTGGCCCTCGCAAGAAGAAGGTTGCGTGACAAAACTAAGTCTGGAATACGCTGCTGGGTTTTTCGACGGAGAGGGGTGTATCTCTATTTCAAAAACAAAAGGCTCAAAGTCTCGTGGAGAATACAAGAGAGATGCTTTTGTTTTGAGTGTGAGGGTCACCCAAACATCGTTCCCGGTCATTTATTCTTTTCAGGAAACATTCGGCGGGAGTGTGTATGAGAGGGACTACTCTCGTGGCGCTCCGTATGCTGAATGGGTTGCTACTCACCAAAAGGCCGTGCCGTTTTTAGAGCAGATGCTTCCTTTGCTCGTAGTAAAAAAAGAGCAGGCTTCGCTTGCCCTTGACTTCCAGAATAATAAGCAGAGAAACAAGACAGACGAGATGTGGGAGAAAGAGCACCAAGCATATTTGTCTATGAAAATACTTAATACCAGAGGAAGAAGTCTGGTATAATAGAGTGTTGTCGCTACAAGGAGACAAGATGACAAACCGAAACCTTGTAGGCATAACACTGGCGGTAGCCCTAGCGACTACCGCTCTTGTTTTTCCTACATCGGCTTATGCTAAGTCGAATGAAACTGAAATAGCGAAAATGGGCATACCGCCTGAAACGGCGGCAGCCGTAAATAACTCAATAGTAGATAGAGAGTGGGCTATCCAACGCCCATCTCGTGGTGGAGTCGGATACTATGATGACTCCAACGTTCCCGCCGTATGGGCAGGAGTACCGGACAGAGTGAGAAGCATATGGAGATGTATTCGCTTTCACGAGAGCCGTCACTCCGGTCATTATACGGCAGAAAATCCCGTTTCGACAGCCAGCGGCGCAGGCCAATGGTTGAACGGAACTTGGGATGGTCTAAAGAAATGGGTGAAGGTAGACGGAGAATTCGTCGCTCGCCAATACGATGAGGCCAAGGACGCACCAGCATGGGTCCAAGACGCTGCATTCGTCCATGTATACAATCATGGTGGATTGCGCATGTGGAGAGGAACGTGGTGCCCCGGCACCTAATACATTAAAATACCACGGCAGGGTAGAGAGACCCAAATTCAATTGCGACAACACCTCTCTACCCTGTTCGTGGTATAATTGTATCCTCAACAAAGGAGTAGATATGCCGGTAGACCTAGTAGCGCACCTTGATGAAGTGAACAAGGTTGCGGAAGAATACATCAAGGGAAATGATGAGACTGCCATTTCCAAGAACCTTGCTATCCCTCGCCAGCGTGTAGTCAACATGCTCAACGAGTGGCGGGATATGGTGTCCAGCAACGAGGCCATTCGCATCAGAGCGAAGGAGGCACTCGCAGGAGCAGACAAGCACTTCTCCGTGCTCATCCAAAAGGCATACGAAGTCATCGATGAGGCCACGATGAACGGGAACCTAGGCGCAAAAACTAATGCTATTAAACTTGTGATGGATATAGAGAAGACCCGCATCGAACAACTACAGAAGGCCGGTCTGCTAGAGAACAAGGAACTCGCAGACGAACTCATTGAGACAGAGCGCAAGCAGGAAGTGCTGGTAGGCATCCTCCGAGATGTCTCTGGTGAATGCCCCAAGTGCAGAAGCGAGGTTGCACGCCGACTGGCAAATGTCGCAGGACCGACAGAGGTGATTACAGTTGACATCATCACTTGATCTATCATCATTCCTCTCTATTCTTGATGACGACCCCTTCGATGAGTACCCGGTAGACCTAGACACCTTCGTTCATGGTGAGCACTTCCTCAACCAGCCGGGGCTGTCAGACATTCAGCGAGACATCGTAGAGGCCATGAGCCAGATATTCAAGGAGGAAGACCTTCGCAGGTTTATGACTTATGAAGAGGCGGCACGGCATCACAAGAAGTATACGAAGAATGAGGTCATCCTCCAACTAGGCAAGGGTAGTGGCAAGGACTACACATCGACCGTAGGCGTGGCCTACACCGTCTACAAGTTGCTCTGCCTCAAAGACCCCGCACGCTATTTCGGCAAGCCCTCTGGTGATGCTATCGACCTCATCAACATCGCAGTCAACGCTGTGCAGGCGAAGAACGTATTCTTCAAGGGGCTCAAGTCCAAGATCGAACGCTCTCCGTGGTTCGAAGGGAAGTATGAAGCGAAGATGGACAGCATCGAATTCGACAAGTCGATCACCGTATACTCCGGTCACTCCGAGAGAGAATCCCACGAGGGACTCAACCTTATCCTCGCTGTCCTTGACGAGATTTCTGGCTTTGCCATGGAGTCAGCATCAGGCAACGAGAATGCTAAGACGGGTGATGCTATCTACAAGGCATTCCGTGGTTCGGTAGATTCACGATTCCCTGACTATGGAAAGGTTTTACTCCTATCTTTCCCTAGATTCAAGGGAGACTTTATTTCGAAACGGTATGAGGAAGTCATCCTTGAGAAAGAGACACTAGTAAGGAAGCACACCTTCATCCTCAACCCTGATCTACCGGAAGACAGCGAGGGTAATAAGTTTACTATTGAATGGGACGAGGATCATATCGTCCACTATGTCATCCCCGGCATCTTCGCACTCAAGCGACCAACGTGGGAGGTCAACCCTACTCGTGGGATAGAGGACTTTAAACTTGCCTTCTACACAGACCCCGGTGATGCCCTGATGCGTTTCGCCTGTATGCCTAACTTCTCTACCGATGCCTTCTTTAAGAACAGGGATATGCTCTGGAAGGCAGCGTCCATTCGCAACCCCATCGACACCTACAAGAGACTGGAAGAGAACTTCGTACCGAAGGAGGGAGTACGCTACTACCTCCATGCCGACCTCGCACAGGTCCACGACAAGTGTGCTATTGCTATCTCTCACGTAGAGAAGTTCGTTGAGATAAAGTCATTCAACGACTACCATCAGATCGTTCCCGTCGTTGTGTGTGATGCTGTCGTGTGGTGGGAGCCACGCAAGGAAGGGCCGGTAGACCTAAGTGAGGTCAAGAACTGGATAGTAAGTTTCAAGAGAGCAGGCTTTGACATAGGCATGGTGACCTTTGACCGCTGGCAGTCAGTAGACATTCAGAAGGAACTACAGTCGGTAGGGATCAAGACAGGGGTACTCTCTGTGGCAAAGAAGCACTACGAGGACCTTGCCATGCTCTTCTATGAAGAGCGTATTGTCATGCCCTACATCGAACTGCTCTTGGAGGAACTGGCTGAGTTGCGCATCGTCAGCGACAAGAAGGTAGACCATCCTCGCAAGAAGAGCAAGGACCTTGCCGACGCACTCACCGGCTCTGTCTACAACGCAGTAGCCTACACCCCTCGTCACAACGATCAGTTGGTAGAGGCTCACACCTTTAGCAGCGCTGCACGAGCACGGGCACGGGAGGAAAGAGAGAATACAGAAGGCATCATCATGCCACCCAAGCGTGACCCCGAAATAGAATACTACTTGGCAAAGGTGGGAGTATTGTGAACCCAGATGCGCACCTCAACATCCCCGCCGAAGGCGTGGTCATTACCGTAGAGCGGGATGCCTCAGGGAACTATATTGGCAAACTTTGGATAGACGGAGAGCGCAAGGCGTTTGCCACAGAGCGACGACCGGGATGCGCTGCCCGTACCATGATGCTAGCAATGCAGGGTACATGGGGACCTCCAAGCGATACCATGTACCTTACTGTTGACGGGTGGTAGTATGGACTCCGAATACGTTGAGTACCTTGAGTCTATCGGTGCTATTGAAAAAACCGGGGTAGACGAAAACGGAGAGCCAGTATGGAGAGTGACGAAGGAAGCAAAGGAACTTGTTCCTGACCTTTACAACGCTCACCTCAAAGAGTTCAACAACAACGTATTCTCCCTGTGGATGAAGGACTTTATCGACATAGAGTTTGATAAGGAAGGCTCACCCCTCATCGCCCTGAATGAAATATCATTAGTCTTAGAGGCACACGCCATGCTTGAGCCCTCAGAAGAGCAGGTATTGATGGAGATAATTGAGAATGTTTCCAAACCGGATTGACAATTGCCCACTAACAATGGTATAATAACTTTGTGTTATCCATACTATGGGTAGTCTTGCTGGTTTCGGCATCTCTAGCAGTCTGCATCAAGATCATCAAACATCTTGATAGGACCGCTACCGCCACCGAAGCAATAGCCGTGTGCGCCATAGAGGTTTCACAGGAGTTGCTGGAAGTCATAGCGGAGGCAGAGGATGAAGAAATGGAAGAGCAGCCAAAAAAGTTCGTCGTAGCCTTTGTGGATGGAAAGGCATACTGGGTAGAAGACAACGAGTTTCTGGAAGCAGAGATAGACGAGGACGGAGACCCAGTACGAAGCACAGCACATCCGGTAGACGCAATAAACATGCCATTCAAGGACGTGACGAAACTACTCTACGTCCTTGATAACTTAAAAGATAAGGAAAAGCAATGAAGGTATTGGTATTCGGGAGTAAGTCCTTCGATGACTACCCCGTCTTCACACGCGCTATGAGCGTTGCCCTGTCGTCCTGTGACGATGGGCGCTTCTTTGTGCATACGGCTGGCCCTGCACGCATCAACTCTTACACAGCAGAGTTTATGAATGTAACGGAAAATGGACTGCGAGGGAGAGGCATCAAGCCGTTCTTCCAGAAGGTTCCCTACCCCAAGGACCCGCTCACCCTTGCCGACTATGACTTTGTAGCCTACCTGTCTAAGCCAGTAGAGCGGAAGTTGCCCTCTGTCCTAGAAGCGGCTGAAAGAAAAGACATAGACTTTGCTGTCTTTCGTTATTAACCCCTTGACAAACCCCATCGTTTAGGGTAGAATAGCACTATGAAACTTTCCAACCAGTCCCGTGCCCATTTGGCGACTGCCCGTTTCCTCGCATCAAAGTCAGAAGCGAAGAAGACTCACGGAGCAGTAGTAGTCAAGGGAGGCAGGGTGGTCGGAGTTGGATGGAATAAGAATAGAAATGATCCTCAGGCAATGAGCGAAGAGCATATCAAGACTGATGCTTCGTATCATGCCGAGGAAGTAGCACTACGCGAAGCAGGCGACAATGCCCGTGGAGCCATACTCTATGTTGCCCGTGTGAATAAGCAGGGGGAAGATAGAGACAGTAAGCCTTGTTTCCTTTGCAGCACTCTAATGGTGAGTGCGGGGATAAAGAAGGTTATCTACACCACAGAAGGAGTAGTAGAAGATGTTTATTACTAGTCTAGAAGAGATGGAGAGCATCGTTGCCAACTCCAAGCGCCTCGCTTGGGATGGATGGGATGTTATCCACGCTACGCCTAAGGCAAACGCCATGCTCACGCCTACGGGAAGGTTTATTCGTGGCGCGTGGAACGCAGTCACCACTTTCCCTCTGACTGAGCAAGGATGGAAGATTCCTAAGTCGCTGATGAGGTAATCCTTATGAGCAACTCATGGAAGTTAGATGGAAAGTGTCTAAACTTTGACACAAACCTGTTCTTCGAAACCTACGAGGAAGACAAACTCATAGCAAAGCAGATAGATAAACTCTGTGTCGGATGCCCGGTTGTGAAAACCTGCTACAAGCATGGTGTTTCCAACAAAGAGTACGGCGTCTGGGGCGGGGTATATTTAGATGGTGACGGAGACTGGGACAGAGAGTTTAATAGCCACAAATCAGAGAGAGACTGGACAGAAATCCGCTTCTCTCTATCAATGGATTGGGAAGAGGAAGTGAAGTAAGATGAGCAAAATGCCTGTGCAAGAGCGTATCGCCATAATGCGAAATGCCTATCGAAACATCCATAAGCCTGTGCGCTTCACTATGGATGTAGTCTATTTCGATGAGATTGATCCAGCCGTTATCCTGCTCCGCTTCTACCACGCAGAGTGGGTCAACCTCACAGAAGATGAGAAGATCGAAGCAGCGCTGTATATGGGCAGAGTAAAGGATGTAGTGGAGCAACACGGCTTCCCCTGCTCCCTTGATCCTGTCATTGATGATATGTCAAGTCAAATCGTATGATACAATAGATAAGTTGGCGATCCCAACAAATCCAATAAAACAATCCCACAAGGAGAAGATTAGTAATGAAGAGTTTTGCAAAGTTGCTTAGTTCACTGTTTGATGATAGTAATACCCACAACACCATCAGCGCCTTTGAGCGTGATTGGCACAAGTATCGGAGTGAGGCTTTGACCCCTTCACACCGGGCAGAGATAGACGAGATTTTCGCTCGTCACTCTTGACATCCGGGCGGGGGTAGTGTAGAATAGACTCATACCTACTAAAGAAAGAGCACTTATGCTACCCCCGCCAATCGACACCAGAGATTTCCCCAGCGCCGCCTGTCTTAACTGCGGAGGCGACCTTTTCATTGCTAAGGTCATCTTTGATGATGACTACAATATCGGTATGTATATGACTGAGGGCGAGTGCGCCTATTGCCATTCGCTCGTCAGGCTCCCTACCCCACTAGACCACCCCGACTACGAAGAGAGTTACTGATGATTAGCGGAGTCCAGCGATGGGAAGCCGATGAAAGAGGAAACACGCCGTGAAGCACTACGCGAGGTTTAGGTATTGCAACAAGGGAATGTTCACTCTGCGAGTGACCATCTACTCCATCACCGACAACGATGGTTTTACTACTGACAAGATAGTCGCTGACCGCATGTTCTTCACCTACACGGGCGGGTACAGATGGGCACGACGCAAGTTGATCCATTATTCCCTAGACAATAATACATCGCTCTTCCTGCGTGATGGGGACATTCTCTCCCTGCACCCTTGACTTCTTTCAGGAAATGTAGTATACTAGAGACATAGAAAAGGAGAACGAATGAATAACGAGCAAGAGCGTGCGCTATCCGAACTTCGCGCAGCAGCATCAGTAATCCACAAGAACATCGGCGGCAAGGCCGGTACAAGTGGAGAGAAGATTTACGGGCAGGCATACAATCGTTGCGTTGCTCTTGGAATCAAGCCCAAACTAAGGAAGAAGTACACCTAATGACCACCACGCTTGACTGGACATTCGATATCGTCACCCCCGAAAAGGGAGGCAAGTACCACCTTCGTGGAGACTTCCAAGAGACTTGGTGCGGGAAGTATTACGACCTCACTTGGAATGGTGAATGGAGGCTCATCGGAGCATACTCCATTGACTCCATCAAGCGCATGGTAGAGCGCCCTGCGGCTAACAGCATGTGCGTCAAGTGTGCTAAGGTATGGAAGACAACATAGACTTACCTAATATCAGGTAATATCCACAACTACACAAAGGAGTAATATGAGTAAGGCAGCAAAGATTCTTGCTATCATCCTCATCACTTTTGGTGGCGTGTTCACACTCGTAGGAGTTTCTTCCTACCTTACCGTGGGCAACGTCCTCACAGCGCAGGCAATCACGGTTGCCGACGATGCTTCCTGTCTCGCAGGAGCAACGGTGAACAACCCACTAGCAGCATGGTGCCAGCAGGATATCATCAACGATCACGCCCTCCATGCCACGAATGGGCTGTCATACGCACAGATGGACCGTGAGGACCCGCTACGCGAGGTTGCTATGAATGGGTCGGTGCTTCGTGCATCGCTCTTCACTAGCGTTATTGCCTTCGCTCTCAGCGCCCTCGTGGCTGTGCTTGGAGTGCTCTTCGCCCTCGTTGGCGTGACATTCCTCGTCTACAAGCCGAAGGCGTAGGCAAACTACCTGAGCATGTAGTCAAACTGCTCCCGCAGGGGAATATCGGCGCTGTCTTATAAACAGTGGATAATAATGCCGTAGCGGTCCAGTTGGGTTCAATTCCCATTTCCCCTACCAAGCCCCCGTAGTTCAGCAGATAGAACAGCGGATTTCTACTCCGTAGGTCGTGGGTGCAATTCCTACCGGGGGTACAAAAATATTGTGGTATAATACTTGACTACAACGACCAAACCTGTTATACTTTACACATAACACAATAGCGAGTTCGATGGGACATAGGGACTTGTGAGGATATGTGCCTCAATAAAAACCATCCCTCCCCATCCCCTGTTGATAGTCAGGGAAAACAAAACTATCCGGTAGGGAGAGCCAATGGATAGGCACTTTGTCTCCAAAACAAAGCAAAACAGGGTTCGACTCCCTGCTCCCTTGCAAAAGATTCCAAAGTGTGGTATAAGCGCTCCCTTAAGTTAATAGTAAACTGGTAGTTTTACACACTACTCACGGCGGGGCGGTACCGTCAGGGAGTACGCACAATGCTCTAGTTGGTACGGCGGGGTCCTCATAAGTCCCCTAGCCTTAGGTTCGAATCCTGATAGAGCAACGGTTTCCAAGTAGCGAGCGCTTTGGAAGTGTGGTATAATGGAGTATGAAAATTTGTGGAACCTGTAAAGAAGAAAAGCCAATTAGCGAGTTCTCCCTCAAAAAGGGAAAGCCCCAGTACAACTGTAAAGAATGTCATTCAAAGTATAGAAAAGCACACTACGAAAACAATAAGCAAAAATACATAGACAAGGCTGCTAAGAACAAGAAAGCATATGCCAGAGAGTATTACGACTGGCTAAGTGGCAAATGTTGCGCTGACTGCGGGACGACAGACATAAGAGTCTTGGAACAGGACCATCTCAAAGATAAAAAGTTTAATATCTCTTTGCTAATAGGGAGGGTGAGACTCTCTACGATGATGGAAGAATTGAATAAGTGTGAAATCGTGTGCGCCAACTGCCATATCATCCGTACCGGAGAAAGGGCGGGGTGGCTGAAACAAGAATACTACGCGAATATAGTTTAGAGGTAGAACCAGTGATTTCCAATCATTCAGCCGGGGTTCGATTCCCCGTATTCGCTCGCAAGGTATGGCTCAGTAATGTGAGGTGACGATGTTGATGCCTATGTCGCACATAGAGACATCGAAACAATATCATTATTCATCCCCAGCCACGCACCTACCAAGGGTTGCCGCCCGAGGGTAGAGAGGGGGAGAGGTCGGCAAAGCCTCTCCCCTTCATAATAATGGTATAATAACTCTATGTGGTGTGACGTACATCGACAGAAATTTGATTTAGATGAGAATGGATGGCCTACATGCGAGGACAAGGAGAAAGAGAAGGACTAAGAAAGTCCTTGCCCTATCTCTTGTTCTGGTTGCTGTGTGGGGGATGATACATTACCGTGTCGTCCCAGTTATGTACTACAATATTCTATGTTTCTTTGATACGGAATACAACGCAATGAGGACCGATGCAGGACACCAAGAATGTTTGGAGTCCTATCACGAGCGATAAGGGGCGGGACGGATCAGACCTCCTGCCCTTTGTCTATACCTCAATATTCAAGGGAAGATTGGCAGAGTGGCTAATGCAGCGGCTTGCTAAGCCGTAGGTCCGTAAGGGTCCGTAGGTTCGAATCCTACATCTTCCTCTGTGGTTTAAAAGTGTGATACAATTGAACTGGCCTGAAACCAGTCAACGCAGGGGACCGCAATGGTTGCCCTGCCAAGGTCCGTTAGAGTAGCGGTAATCTCGCTTCCCTCTCAAGGAAGAGAACAGGGGTTCAAATCCCCTACGGACTACGCAAGGCCTAATGGTGGAACGGTATACACGCACGACTCAAAATCGTGTGCTTTGCGGCATGTGGGTTCGAATCCCACTTGGGCTACAAATGAGAGCATCTTGTGATGCGAATAAAAGCATTCCGTAAGGTCGGAGTGCTATACTTAGAAGAATGCGCAACCAATCCAAGGAGAAATAATGAAGAAGACTCTATCAGCACTAGGACTAAGTTCAATCGGATTAATCGCTGTTACGGCTACCGCACCAGCCTTCGCTACCCCGTCAGAGATGGTAACCGTCTGCCACGTTACTCCCGGCAATTCGGTAACGCTGACTATCCCAGAGGATCAGGCCAATGGTCACCTAACAGGCAAGGCAGCAGGACACGACCTGAACGGCCCTGTAGAGGACTATCTTGGTGAGTGCAAGCCTACCCCTACGCCTACACCAACACCTACCCCAACACCTACTCCAACCCCAACGGAGACATCTACACCAACACCAGAACCAACGCCAGAGGCTACTTCGGTGAACCCGGAGGCGGCTCTACCGCTGGAAGTTCTTCCTGCCACTATTGCTGATCCCATCATGGTCAATATACCTCAGAAGGCAACCTTACCAGTAGAGGTTAATGCTGGTGGCGGGGGTAGTCAGGATGAAGGCCCATCACCATTAACACTAGTAGGACTACTACTAATGTCTGCTGGTGTGGTAACCGCAACATTCTCCGGTATCCAGATGCTTGCTAAGCGTGGAATCTAAATAAACCAAAGGATAGGAGGGGCAGGGACTTGACAACCTGCCCCTTCTTCCTGTATAATAGAGACACGTTGAACAAAGGAGAAGCACTATGCGGGACTTTTCTCTCACAGAGGAATGGCTAAGCAAGTTCATTAAGGACACTAATCAAGAAATCATTCTTCTTTATGGAAAGATTACAGACCTAGAAAAGAAGGTAGAGCATTTTGCCTCCAAGAAGTAAGCGAGCCCCGGTAGTCAAGGATGGTGGGATGTTCGTCCCCACTCCCGATGTTCAACTAACCAGAAAGTCTGGTTGGTGTATGGAGTTCCCAGCGGCGCATGATAGATGTCCTTATCAACTTCTTTCGGGCAAGTGTGGGTGTGACTGCGGTCATCCCCATTACAAAGGAAATAAGTAATGTCTGTTTCAACTCTAAAAATGTGCTCTTGTAAGTGTAACAAATCCAAATCAGATAATCTAATGATAGAATTCCTACGAAAGAGAAAAACTAATGCCTAATGCCGAAACATCAAAGCGCACCTTCTACACTACACCCGCTCGCTTCTGCGAGGATGCTCTTGCCATTATGGGCGAGGTATACGGAATCGGAGAAGACAGCGAGCAGCACCCTGAGGACGTTTTTGTCAACCTTAGTGTTGTTATGCAGATAATGAGTCTCAATACTACCAAAATTATGAATGCCTATTGGAGGCGTTGATGCCCAACTACAGTTATGTGTGTGCCTATTGTGGGCCAGCAAACATCTTTCAGCAGATAACGGAGAAGCCCTTGACTTCCTGCCCGGAATGCGGCAAACTAGGGTTTAGGAAGTTGTTCACCGCCCCCGCTATTTCCTTTAAGGGAAGCGGTTTCGCAAGTAACGATAAGGGGAAGTAGTGAGATATTTTATGGCTGATCCCGACAATAAGGAAAGATTGCTTAAGGTTCCTCACCGGGTAGTTATTGAAATCCAGAAAGACTACGCCGTTCAGACGTTTGAGGAAATGAAAAGAGTAGAGTCTTTTGCCTACATCAATGCCTGCATCTCAGCAGGAGAGCGGATCATGGACTATGCTGATGAGTCTGAAATGGCTAAGGACTATTCTAACTACAAAGTCATCGATGGTATGAGATACATCGAAGTCAGCACAGCGGTACAGTGTGCGCTTGTCCCAATTTCCACTATGCTTGGTGGGAAGGACGATGAGAGGACGGATGATGACTGACCACGAACCGATGTGCCCGTGCAACAATGCCGACGAGCGCGGCTGCTTCCTCATCAGCGCCAACACTGGCAAGTGCGTGTCCTGCGTGTGTGGAGACAAGATGGACACGGCTCTAGGCGGTGAGCGATGACTCACGACCCGCTGTGCACCACGGTACTGAATACCGAGATGAGCGAAGCGTTCTGTGACTGTGCCCTGATCGCCCGTGTCCGCGAGGACGAGCGGAAGCATGAGATTCCCACCACGCTCTCCTACGCCGCTGGCCTGTCCGCTGCGCGGGAAGCAGTGGTTGAAGTCCATCGCAAGTGGGGATACCCGCAGCAACTCATCGACAGCAACGTAATCATCGCCGCTATCGACGCATTAAAGGAGGAGTCATGAGCATCCAGCGGTGGCGCATCGACACAAGCGGGAGCGAGTACGTCACTTACGCCGATTACGTCGCTGCCCTAGCCGACGCTGAACAGCGAATGGAACGAATCACCCGTGAGGACGACAACCGGGCGCTGTGGGACAACCGCCAGTGGAACGCCGCGCTGGACGCTGTGCGGAAAGCGGTTGTCGCTACGGATGCTCCATGCAGCGGCCTGTGTGAGTGCATACCGCACGCCCTCGCCGCTATTGACGAACTCGCCCGAGAAGGAGAATAACTAATGAAGCGACTACTCATCACGGGTTCACGAACGTGGACAGACTACGCAGTGATCTATACTGCCCTACTTGAATACCAGAAGAAGGTAAATGAGTCCATCACTGTTGTCCACGGTGGTGCTCGTGGTGCTGACTACCTTGCTCACACGGCAGCAAAGCGACTACTTCTCTTTACTGAGCCGCACGGGGCAAAGTGGGAAGACTTTGGTAGCGCCGCAGGACCCATCAGAAACAGGGAAATGGTGGAGTCAGACATAGATGTCTGCTTCGCTTTCATTCGCAAGAACAGCAAGGGAGCAACTGGCTGCGCACGCATGGCTGAGCAGGCAGGGATTCCCACAACCTATTGGAGAGAATAATGAGAAGCGATATTGACTATGATTTTGACGAGGCACTCGGTGCCCTGCGCGATGCGGAGGCTGCTGTTGAGCGTGCTCGCTACACCTATAAGGATAGCGCACCAGAGCCCATCGACCCCAAGGACATAGAGCAGGCTATTGACAGATGTGTAGAGAACTACACAAAGATGCGTGATCGTCAGCCCACTACCGCTGAACTTGCTGATGCTATTCTGAGTGCTGTGGCCTTCTAAAATATAATTCCTTTTTAAACTGTTCGTGCTATAATGCAAACGAAAATTAGTTTTTGGGAGTGAGCAGCATGTACGGGCGAGGACGAGTAATAGAAGCAGATGCCATTGTTTTTCTCATCAACGAGCAGAGAAGTGCTATTGCTGAATACAGTACAGACTATGAAGTAGGGTATGAACGTGGTCTAAAAAAGGCAATGGAAATCATTTGCCGTTACGTCGCAAAAATCTATGGGGGCGAGATAGCCACGATCCCTCCCATCGTCATTAAGACTGCCCCGAAAAGGAGATAAGATGGAAGAACGCAGAGTAGCGCATAGGCGTAAGTGGTCATCCCCCGAACGCCGGGTAAGGTTAGGAAGTCGTCAGCATCCAGTAATAGCAACCATTATTACGACTGCTGTTGCTTCTGCCGTTGTCGTGGGTATTGCCTATGCTGGGGCCAACATCGACAGCATCCTCAAAGGAACGCCCTACGAGGCCGCTGGCTGGTGTTCAAATAACCCCGTATCATTTACCCTAGACCTAGGTGCTCTCCCGCCAGAGAGCCATTCTAGGGCCATTAAGGACGTAAAGTGGGCCTTCGACCAGTGGAATAGCGCCACTGGCTACACTTTCGCCTATTCAGGGGAGGTTTCCACTGACTTCAATGTAGCAGAACAGACGATAACTCCATCACAAACACTAGACAATAACATCTACATGGACTTCGCTCCTGTTCTTGATGAGAACCCCAAAATCGCAGGGCTTGCTGGTCCTATCGAACTCTTGCCCGGTAGAAATGAAATAACATCTGGCTTTGCTGTATTCAAGTCAGACTATTTCCAGTCTGCCCCCACCTATATGCGTCGTCACCTCATCCTTCACGAGTTAGGGCACGCACTAGGACTAGGACATAGCACAGACGCGAATGATGTCATGTATCCCATACTCAATAAGTCACAGGTGCTTTCCACGGATACGACCATGACGCTTGAGTCCTTCAAGAAGATGTGCGAAGTCCAGCCAACCATTACCACAGATAGCATCGGAGAGTAAGATGATTGACACAGATAAACTCTTTGCTGCCTACAACACAAAGAGGCAGAGAGAGAATGAGGACCCAGAGGCATACCCATCATTCGTCTACAACGCAAAGGGAGACTATTTCAAGTGCGACCACACGGGGGTGTTCTTCCGTGGGGGAGTCCTTGATGATGATTCCCCAGATGAGGTAGCATCCTTCCTGTCGATGGTGTGCCGGGTAAAGGTGACGGACGCTACAGTATCCCACTTGAAAAAAGTCCGTGAGGCTGTTGACTTTTCCACAAAAATTCTGTAGAATAGTCCTATGAACAGAAAAGACTACTCACAGAACGAGCAAACACTTTCAAGAGTTATGGGACTGATGAGATGCTACGAGTAACGATAGAACTGGTGCCCTTCGGTATAGAGGAAGAGGCACGGGAGATAGGCAAGATGGTTATTGCCAACGACGGTAGCAGAGGCTATGGCGTAGGAGACTATGCCTATGCTTTCACCTACACAGACAGACCCGCCAATGTTTCTACCGGCACCATCAAGAACTTCACTCGTTCACTTGGAGCATGGTCGCTGGTAAAGCGCATCCTCAACAAGCGCACAGAAGAAAAAACCCCACTTACAGAAAGATTGGAAGAAAGACTGTGAGCATCCAGCGGTGGCACCCCGTAACCGACTACAATACCGCGTGGGCCGAACCCGATCCAGAGGGCAAGTGGGTCACCTATGACGACCATCTCGCCGCCCTCGCCGCCTTGAAAGCAGAATACAGTGATGGGGCATCGACGACTGCTATTGGAGCAATGGTGGCTGGCTTGGACCATGCACCTGTAAGAAAGGGGCAGGCAATGATGAACGAGCAGCATGACCCCTTCTGCCCTAAGAACACAGAGCGATGGACACCATGCCAATGCTCCTTCATTACCCTCGTTCGTGAAGACGAAAGAAACAGGAAACCATCCAAGCAGATGGGAATAGCAGACGGACACCTCAAAGGAGAAACATGCTAGTCTGGGTACAAGCACGCGACAAGGAGACAAAGGAAGAGTTCAACGCTATTCAGTCCTTCGACAACACCGCTATTGTAGTCGGGTACTTGGCAGGAATGACCGCACACAGCGAGTTGATAAGTATTAGTCTAGAGTACAGTGATGAAGATGAAGACCTTGCAGGGGCATGACTATGACAACGGTATGTGCGTGCGCTGCAAGCGCAGTTATTTCCAGACGATAGGCACAGTGTGCGACAAGGAGAAGAAATGAATACGCTTGTATGCAGATGTAGAGGATGCACCGTGGCCTACAACGCCGGTAGACAGGATGCTGCTGATGCTGTGGATAACCTTCCCCTACTCCCTTACCAAGGTGAATGGGCAGTCAAGTACAAGGATGCTATTGAGGCAGCCTTGGGCACACCCGTCAAGCACATCACCGGAGCAGACTTAATGAGGGATAAATGATTATTTTCATTGAGGTAGAAAAAGGGCATTCCATACGGCAGGGTGATCCCAAGCCGGGAGGCAGAGGGTTTGAGATTTGGTGGAGGAAAGATAGGGATAACTGGTCTGACTTCCTTGGCTGGATTCCCCCAGAAAAATTTGAGGCAGAATACAACTACCACTTATCCACAGGCGATCAGGTGTTTGTGAAGTACCTTGTTGACGATGGAGTAACCGGGCATCCTGTATAATGGGGGTATGAAGATAAGCACCCGCTATCAGAAGTCAATTGACTCCTATGTCTTCCGTGAAGGAAACATTCCCCGCAAGGACATAGCGAATCTCACCGACAAAAACCTCATCACCATCATCAAGACTTGGACACATCACACGCTCACGGCTGCTGAAATAAAGGAATGGCGTAACCACGCCAAGCATGGCTACAAATGGTAGAAAAATTCCCACAAAAATTTTCAACTTTGGAGCCAGATGATTTCCAAAGATAATTTCAATAAAGATTTTCCAAGAAAAATTTCCAGCAAAAATTTGGGAAAAAATTTTCCAAAGAAAGTTCAGGGCAGTATGCCCTACAAACGCTTCAAGAAGCCACACGAGGACAGGACAAGGAAGAGCAATGAAACCCCCACCGAACATAACAAGCAAGAGTAAGGGTACTGTAGCAGTAGTCACCACCCCTCGCCGGGTAATCAAGGAAGGCCGTCAACCCATCATAGGCGACAGTGCCCACTTCATCACGGTACAGACACACAGGCAAGCAGGCTATTGGCCCCAAGCCAAGAAACAGACTAATGATGCGGCGCAGCCGCCCACCAAGGCCCGGTAGTCAGTATTAACCCCCCTATAAGAAACATACACATATATATATACCCTGATAGAAGGTGTTGATAGCCCTGTGGATAAGGTGTTGACAAGGGATGGATGTTACTCTACTTACAACTAGATGGTTGTGTATGGTATTAGATTGGGTGGGGTGTGTGCGCGGCAATATACTTAATCTTCGTAATCTTTATCAAAAAACAGCCTATTTCCCCCTATTTACTGCCAAAAACACCCGATTCTTGCCATATTTCCTCCAAAACAGGGTGTTTTTTGCCATTTCCCACAATCCTTGACATTTGAGCGATTATGTGCTATGCCTTGACGATATCCACAGGCAGACAGCAATAGGAGTCATAGAGACAGGCTGCTTCCACTGCCTTATGTATTCTCTTATATGGGGATTTGACACTATCAGAGGTGAATAGGCTTCCTAACGCTACCCCGAAACCTGAGCCAGTAGCAGTCTCCTTCACCTCTATCACTCCCCAATCATCCTGCTGCACTTCCCATAGCATCCCCTTAGCACCAATGAGAAGGCTTGCAGCCTCTCCCTTCTTGTTGCCAAAGGCTTCGATAGCAGCCTTGTACTGCTCTACGATACTCAGACGCAGTGTGCCATACATATCACCATCGTCAGGTGTGGGGATATCAAGGAAATCAAACAACTGCCCGTTCCCGAATGAACCAGAGTAGCCGTAGGCCCATCCATTGTTCACTCCCACCTTAGGCCGGGTAGTCGGAACAATAACTCCCCCTCCTGATGCCCCTCTATCTCCCCCTATGTATGTACTACCATTATGGGTAAGACCTACGATAACCGTCATGTGCTCCTGCCTTCCATTAAGTGGTTCGTAATATCCATTATACAGGATACCCTGCCGATACCCGAAAATCTGTGCAATATTTCTGTGCGGTTCGTAATCTATTTTCCTGCAATTCTGGGGGTCCTTCGTAAATGGAGGGTGGTGTCCGATATGGTAGGGTTTGGGAGGATTTGTGCATGAAATTTTCTTGGGCTAAATGGGCAAAATGTCCGATTTGTTAATGTGCGAAATGTCCGATTTGGGTGATATTGTCCACAGGTTATGCACAGGGGCCGCGCCCCGCCTCACTTTTCTAGACTATGCTCACTTAACGAACTCTCCCCATCCCCGAACACCAACAGTGTGCATCCCCCCATGAGAAAGAACACGAAGATTAGTGCGATCACTCCCCCCACGAATGTAGTAATGAAGTCATCACCCCTCTGCTGATTCATCATTGTCTCCCATCTCTACCGCCGAATACACGATGGTGAACAGCCGACTAGTGAGTTCTGGTGACTCCCAGTAGGTCCGACGAACATCATGCTTGATCGTTTCTTCCTTTGTTGTCTGTAGGTAGCGCTCCAACTTATTCGTCGCCATTGTTCCACGCCTCCGTAACGTCAGCAATAAGAATACCACGGTGGTCATAGAGATAGACTGAGGCATACTCGGGGTAGATAGAGTCAGACTCAATAGACTCTACCCAATAGACCTTATCGCCTTCCTGTACCCGGCTCCAAAACTCATCCTCATCGAATGGCCCCTGTGGGAATGAGATGTGAGACTTGCCTTCATCATTCCACGCAAGCGAATAGCACTCGCCCATTTCTCCAAGATCGTGGACCTCGGGGTCCAGTACCCATACTGTCATTTCACTCCTTTGCTTGGTTCTATTCTACCAGAAACGGGGGCAGTTGTCAATACTAACTACCCCCGCTCTGGGACACCGACCCATACAGGCCAGCGGCGGTTCCCATCCCAAGGAACACTAATCAATCCGGCACTCAGGCCAGATTGTAGCCAGCACTTCCACCATCTGCCTACACTTTATATCTTGGTATGCTTCCGGTGTCCAAGACTCGGGATAAAACCATTCCTCAGCAGCAGTGTCCCAGACATTGCCGTCAAGATACTTGGTCTCATCCTCAACAGACCACTTGTGGGTATGGTCGTTGTATGACACGATGTAGTGATATTCCATCTTAAATACCTTCAATCAGATTGACGGGAGTAGTGATACGTCCACGGAAGCGACCACATGGCCTATCAAGTTGGACAACAACCTTGGTCCTATTGATCTGGACGATAGTTCCCTGCTCACCAGCAAGGTACTTGGGCCGGGTATTGGAAGTGTAACGCACCCTATCCCCTACATTGTAGTCAGTAGCCTTGGGAGCAAGCGCATCCATCCTACTCTTGATAGTCTGCATCATACCATCAAGGTACTCATCAAACTCTCCATTCAGAATACCCGCTGCAATAATGTAGTAGTCATCGAACTTGATCTTGGTTTCCATTTCATTTCCCTTCATTAGATACCCCACGGTGGCTTCGCACCGTCACGCTTGGGGTCTGCCCCCATACGCATAAGTGCTGTTTCCAACTTAACAATAAGACGACCAGCGGGAGTCTGCCAGTAGTCGGCGGTCTCACAGGTCTGGTAGTCATAGCAACGAACCAGATGGAGCGCTTGGTCCATACTCTCAGGGTCATAGTCGTCATAGTGACGCTGAGTAGAGGCAAACGGCTTCGACCAACGATAGGAGGGGGTCCGACCTCGCTCGCCATAGCGATAGTTGATAGACCTGTGATTCTCCTTCCAGAGCATCTTCCCCATGTTGGTCTTGTCTGCCTTGGATACCCCCAGCATATCAGCCCAATACACAAGAGCGTCAATGTGACGCTTGCTTACGATCCATGCACTCATGCCAGTTCCTCTCCATCCATCGGGACCAAGGAGGGTGTAGTTCCCCCAGCCAAACTCTTCCTCTGCCCATGACTCAATAAGTGAGATAACTTCTTCGTCAGTAGGATCAATGTCCATTTCCCGCAGGTAGGTGCGGGCATCCTCAACGTTATAGGTAAACGTCTGCTGGGCCATGATATACTCTGGTAGCATTATGCCTCCTGCCAGTTAAAGTAGACACGGGGAGCGTGAGTAAACTCAAGTGTGCCCTGCACACCGTCAGACTTACGATTCACAACAACAAACGGAGCAACGAAACCAAGAACCTCAAAGTCCTCTTGCAGTTCTTGGGTGTTCCACTCAGTCTTCATAGTCATCCTCATCCTACTCACGGGGAGCATCGTCCATAATTTGCAGGGTACCGGAGGAAAGCAGCCATTCCAACTGTCCCATACCGTCCAGAATCTCATCAGACTCAAACTCATAGTCTGCCTCGTGCCCACCGCACTCAATGTAACCGGAGTAAATCATCACTCGTCCTCATCCTCAGGCTCCTCAACACTGTCAATTTCGTAGTTGTCAAATGGCATAGTGTAGCCACCGTTGGCAGAGTAGGCCGACCAATTCTCGGAAAACTCAATAGAGGCAGTGTTAAGAGCCTCATCGTAGGAGTTAGCCTCTACCTCAAACGAGTCAGAGAAGTAGGCATTGACGTACACAACGTAGGTTCCCATCACGCACCGCTCCAAGAGAAGTTGGAAACATCATCGACATCAATGCTGATGTTGTCAATGTCGGAGGTATAGGAGGAGAAGTGGACCTCACCAGAGACCTCGGCCTCAATGTCATCGCAATCGAAGCCCACCAGCGGCACGGTAACGTAGCCAGAGAAGTGGAAGTCACCCTCAACGTAAATCTCCTGCGTGAGAGAGAAGCCAAAAATCTTAGCAATAGGCTCAGCATGATCCTCAAGGTCCTCAATGTTTTCCTTGAGATACTCTTCCAACTCAGCAATCATGCGGTTCTTGGTGTTCACGGTCTGTTCCAGCCGCTCAATGCGCTCAGACATTGCCAGCACCTCTTCGTACTCGGGCATTTGTTCCTTTCACGGAGGGCGTTTCCCTCGCTTCTATAGGTCTAAGTATACCCTACTCTGACCCACAGCGCAAGAGTTTCGCCAGAAAAATCTTAGAATTTTTTGCCCAAGAAGTTCGGGATAAAATTTGTGGAAAAAATTGTAGATAAATTTTCGGGGCCGCGCCCCGCAAAATTTTCCAGAAAGATTCTGACGCACATACCGACCACGATCACAAGACAAATTTGGTGAGAGGAATCCTCTGCGCAAATTGTAATACTGCCTTGGGATTAATGAAGGACGACCCCGAGATTCTCAGGGCCGCCCTCCACTATTTAGAGATTACAGGCCAGCGACCTGCTTAACAATCCCAAGGAGCCGGTTCTTCTCCGCATTCGTGGCGGCATCAAAACCAGAGGCAGCAGCCAGAACGGCGGTTGCGTCACCCTTGCGGGGGTTCCTGTACCAATCCAGTCGTTCGGTCAGGGCATTCAGGCATCCCCACGCAGTACCGGCGATCATGCCGTTAGTCTCACCAGTGTAGATAGAGTTGATCGTGTCAACCTTCTTCTCCCACTTGGAGAACGAGCCCTTAGCATCCTTGTCAGGAACCGGGTAGGCAGCGGTGATGATGTCGAAGAACTGCTTATCGCTAATCTCCTTGGCAATCATCTCAGCAGCCTGCTTGTCGAACTCATCCATGTAGGCGTGAGCCAGACCAAGAGCCTCACGAGCAGCAGCAATACGGCCCTCAAGAGTCTGAGTGTGACGGATACGGTAGGACTGCTTTGCAGCCTTGCCACGAGCGCCAACAGCCATGTTGAGCGTGTTCTGGCAGACCACACGGACGGGGGTAACGCTGGCCTGAATAGCAAGCGAGCCGTCATGCGAGGTATGAACCAGCAGGTAAGACTTCACCTTATCACTGACACCCTTGGGGTCAAGGACAGTCTCACGCTCAAGAGCGAGGGAGCCGAACACGACGGTACCATTCTTGATAGCGCCAGCAGTCTCCCAGCGAGCACCGTCAAGGATGTTATCACCGAAGGCAAACAGTTCCTCATTCTGGAGCACCTTGTAACGCTCGCCCACGACACCAAGAACGTCCTTCTGAGAACGGTCAAACGGGTTGGTGCGAACGGTAGAGAACCAGTCCTTATGACTGTTGGTATTCTTAGGGAACTTGATCGGCTCAAGCCGAACGTTCCAATCGTTGAGGTGTGCTGCTGCCAGCATTTCCTCGGTAGTGACCTCATCCTCAAGGATGGTGCCCAGACCATGCCATGCAGGCTGACGCAGGGAGGCGAAGGTCGCCATATCCTCGTACTGCTCAAGCATATGTGCCATTTTGTTACTTCCTTTCGTGAGGGACAATCCCTCGTTGTTGTTATAGTCTAAGTATACACGATCCGGCGCAGGTTGTCAAGAGGAAAATTCATTTTTCCTGCGATATTTTTAGTTAGTCCGTAATCCGTTTCGGGCAGGGTGTCCGGTTTGACCCAGTTTGGGGGAGGATCGAATGTCCGTTTTGCCCGTTTTGGGTGTCCGAACTGTCCGATTCTCCCCTTTTTGCTACTCTAAGTATACCGGACTTGGAAACCATTGTCAATGTGAGATAGATCACACGGGGCGCGGGTAGGGTTAGGGTACCCTTACTCCCTATTCAGTGCAGCCTCAGCATAGAAGTCCTCATAGCCCATCATAGGCTCATCAAAGGATGCCTTCATCTCGGCATGGTCCTCGTCTGTGAGGTCTTCCCACATTGTCTCGGGGTACTCATAGGGATCACCGTAGTAGCCGTACTGCTCATCAGTACCCCAGCCACACGACTCCATCACGAAGTCAAAATCGTCATTCATCGAACGTACCAGTCCTCATCAGAAATATTGCTACGGGTAATGGGGGCCAGCATCTCAAAGCCCCACAGAGCGGTGGTGCGCTCGCCACACACCGGGCAAGGACCATAGGCAACGTTGGTCCAGTCCTCCCCACGCTGGTGGATGCCAGCGAAAGGCATGGCGTTGTGGAGGCCACGACCCTCATAGGCGCACTCTACACAGTCGATAGTGGCGGGGCTGTGAACCGCTTCCTTGGTCTCATTCATAGTTCTACTATAGCATCGATGGGGGCTGTAGTCAAGTCCTGAGAGTGTGATGTGTAACACACGGGGGCGCGGGGCCTACTCGTCCCCGAAGCCCCACGAGTCAAGGGAATCCTCATCGAAATGACCCCGCATCATCTGCTCAGTGTACCAGCCTTGAGCGTCGAAGCCGTCTGAAAACTCGAAAATAGCCATTATTTTCCCTTTCTGTTGACACTACAATACCACATAATTGCTCTGGGAGTCAACTTCTGGTGTTGTGATGTCGGTCACAGGGCGGGTCGCGCCCCGCAAAAAGTATTTGAGTAGTTTTACATCATACTCAGGATGTTGGTCGAAAGGAAAGAGGGAAAGGTACCTCACATCTTTCGTCCATTCCCCACTATGACCAGTAGTGAGGAAGTTGAAGGCCACCTTTATCCCCTTGCTTGGGTGGCATATGGTAAGAGTCTTATCTCTATCTCATAGAGTGGGGTCTTACCGTTTTTTAATTAGACAGTAACGTTGGCACGGATGCCACGGGGAAGGGTAGAGAAGATAACGTCGTCATTGACGGTCATCTCCACGATCTTCCGACCGTTGTGCTTGTGGATATCTAGAACGGTACCACGGAGGCCCGAACGGGAGGTACGGTAGGTGTCGCCAACCTTGACTGACTTGGGCTTGCTCGGCATATGTATTCCTTAGTGCTGTAGTGGGTCTTTCTGATGACTCAAGTATACCGGATACCGGCGCTATTGTCAAGTCACGTTTCGGTAACGCTATTCTTCGTAGTCGGGACTATCCAACACAATACAGGGAAGCGTATCGGTATCAGATACCTCAATAGACTTAAACTCGGACCACTCATCTAACAGATGAATGATGTACCCGCTGCCGGTGGGAAACATGGAATTAATGACGTACTCACTGCCACGGATAATTACCCTGTCCCCTACTTCAAGCGAATAGACTTCTATTCTATCAATGACCTTCATGCGCACCCCCCAAACAACGGGGTATAGAAATAGATGTGAATGTCTAGGGTTGACTTCCAGAGTGAAATCCAGTCCCCAAACTCATCCCCATCGACATAGCACAGGAAGTCGTTATCAGTGTAGACGATCCATTTGTCCTCGTCATCATCATAGGGCATTTCATAGACGTGTGCGTTCATCCGAACCACAGCGCCAAAAAGCCGGTAGCCATGAGAACGATGTTTTCCAACAGGAAGGGGGGAATTTTAATCTTCATTACTTATCCCTACTAAAACCGTTGTCGGTCTCATCAATAGTATCTTGGGCAAACCCAATGAGGCTTGCCTCAAACTTGCGTGCATGATGAGCACAGAATTGCAAGGGAAGACCCTTCTTGTTTGCCACCCGCACCCATGCTCGCTGAATACAACGGTCGCAACGGTCCATCAAGGAAAGGACAGGGGCAGGAGGGACAGGCTCATAATCGGCGTTGTCGATAAGAGTCTGAACAGGACTTCCCATTAGATTTCTCCTCTCAGAATAGCAGCCTTGATATAGTTAAGGTCAGAGGTATTGTCATAGGTATACTCAAGGATTTGATTGAGCACGCTTGCCTCATCAGGAGTAACCATGAGGGTGGCATAGACAAATTCAGTATTCGGCATTACGGTGCTTGGCCTTCCTAGTATACTTGCTCTTATTACGATGGGGCTGGGCAGCATTGGACCGGCGAAGGTCCTGCCAATACTGCACTTCCTCACGGGTCTTCTTTCTTGTTTTCATCATGGTAATACTTTACCACACTTTTCGTTGGATGGGAAGAGGCAAAACGGACATTGGAGTGTGATGATTGTCACATTGGACCGCGCCCCGCCTCAGATTTTTACCCTACAGCACTCAACGCATCAGCAATATCATACTTGACATTCTTTAATCCGATAGTCACAGTCTCTATGCGATCCTCTGCGTTCTCATTCACAAATGCAAGACTCTCAAGACTGTCAATGATCTTGTTGACCTCATTTGCCGCACGGTAGAGAGCGTGACGCATAGCAAACTGAGTCTCAGTAAGTTCCTTGTTAGACTTCACCGGAAATCACTATTTCCTTTCATCGTTCCAGCGCTGGATGCAACTCTTGCACCTACGCCTACCATCTACATATTTTGTGTTCTCGTCATTGTATGGGTGCCCCCACTTGCAATGGGTCTTGGCTTGGTTGGCGTGTCGGCCCTTGGACACCATATCTCCAACGTTGTCAGCAGGAGAGCCTGCTCGCAAGTGCCGTGGATTCACACAGGAACGATTATCACACAGGTGCATAACAACATCGGGCCACTCTCCATAAGTCAGGAAATATGAGAGTCTGTGTGCCTTCCAATAGTTGTATTGTCCATACCCGCCGGGATTGACATACCCTGACCACTCCCAACATTCATCGGGAGCCCCCATGACTACCCTCGCCCAGAACCGGGCAGGAGCCTTAGAATACATCTGAAACATCCAGAATCTCAAAGTCCTCAGGAGAAAACTCCTCACGACTACGAATGTAGTCTAGGGCAGCATCCCTATTGGGGAAGGACCGCTGAAAGACGTTCAGGTAGTAAACTCTATACTGACTCATTGTTCTCACTTTCATAGTTCATCTTAGAAGGCTTACGACAGTAGGAGCACACCCACTGTCCACTATTGGGGTCAAGTGTCCATCCATCCTTGGCACTATGACCCTTCGTACTACCCTCACACCACGCTGTCATCGGCTTTGCAGCCTTGTAGTGATAGTATCAATGAGAGCGGAACAGCGCTGCTCAATTTCTTTGAGGTACTCCACCGCCTCCTCATCTTCACTGCACGTTCCCATGAGGTCCACAGCATTTTCCATACGGTCGTTCAGGGTGTCTGCAATGAAGTGCCAGACATCCTCCCGAAACTGAATACTCACGGGCAAGGCGGGGGACCTTCCAATAATCTCGTAGTCATCAAATGTGGTGCCGTCGCCAGCCAACTCAACACGGCTGTTAATCTTCTCAACAGCATCCTCCCATGAGCGGGTAGAGAATACAGGGCGACCTAGGAAGTGAACCTCATAACTCATGCGAGTGTCCCCACAAACTCTACGTCAACCAACTTGGTTGCAATGGAAGGATGCACACCCTTGATAACGTCAGCCACGTCATGCAGGTCGTTCTCTTGGATAATGGTTCGATCCTGATTGTTAAATCGGTAAGTGATAACCCAGACGTTCATTGTGTAACCTTTCGTTGTTTCTTGGTTTTATTCTAGCAGGGGGGTCTGACATTGGAGGCTTGGAAATGCTATCAAATCGGACAGGTTGTATAACGAGATGGTAACAGAGTTATCCACAGATTTCCCAAGTTATCCACAGGTGAAAAGTTGTTTAGTACCAACAACTTTCGGCCCTCACCATGGACTACGCCCATAGCCAATAACCGTTATATCCCAACGCTTTTGGACTGCCCCATTCTCAGCCATGAATGCATCAATGAGTTCATCAGGCACATAGCCATAGACAGAAGTGCCACCAATGCTACCGTCGTGGTAGTCAGCGAACGGCTCAATGGGATCGCATACCCATTTGCCATTGAGGAAGAAAGCAATCTCACTAGAGATACCCTTGCGGCACATATGGTATTCGCTGTTCTGCACACTGATCTCATCAGCCTGCGGGTGAACGATAGTGTAAGTAGGCATTTATGCTCCAATCGCATTGTGAATGACAGCGCCATTCTCTACGGAAATGGTCAGGGTATTGACGTAGGTATCGCCATTCCAAATCTCAATGTCGATAGTCTGGTCAGTATCGAATGACCACACCTTAGCGGTGATGGTATCGACTACTGCCTCTGCGAAATCATGCTTGGTAATCATTGTGTTTCCTTTCTACCAGCGTCCGAATGACTTGACAGGCTCACGATCCCCAAGAGCGGAGCGGAGTTCGATAGAGCCGCAATCCCGCATGGAGACTGGCGTACCGTCAATCTCAACCCAGAAACGACCCTGACGGTGCTTAGGCATCCAAGTGACGATGCCCTCCATTCCACCAGAAGTGAAAACGTGGTCGCCAACCATGAGGTCGGTAGTGCAAATGCGGATCATTTTCTTACCTTTCTTGTTTCTTTCTATACCCTCATCCTAGCAGAGGGGTCTGACATTTAGTTCGGGGGAATCGGGTGATATCGGACACCCAATCAGAACCGTTACCTAACCGTTACTTTCGGTTGAGGTAGCCCTTGTGAGGGCAATCACGACGGTCATGGCGACTGTCGCAACCAGAGCAGAGAATCTGAGTCATTGTCTTTCCTTTCTTTCTATGCCATCAGTCTAGCAGGGGGGTCTGACATTCTTGGCCTCAGAATGTGTGCAAAACGGACACACGCAGAAAAAAGTTTATGTGATGAATCTCACAGGACGGGCCGCGCCCCGACCCTCAGAAGTTGTTTAATCCCAACACTTATTCTCCCCAGAAGTCGTCAAGCAGTACCCGGCAGTCGTTGCACAGGTGTCGTTCGGTGCGAGTGTTGGCAACAATTCCAAGCGCAACAGTCTCTACCTGCATCCAGCCAACAGCATCGCAACTGTTGGGACTCACTGTTGTCTCGCACACGTTGCAAGTGATCCAGTCTATACGCTCATGCCACCTCACAAAATATCCTCTTCCTCTTCGCACTCACCTTCAATAGTCAGGTCGGGGTACTCATAGCCTTCACCGAGGTAGTAGCAGTAGTAGTCGAATGCTGATTCGCAGAATGCGGTCTCAACCAAAACCCCATCACGCTTGCTAACGATGCTATGCATGACTAGAACGGTGCCTTCCAGTATTCCTTGCCGTCTACGACAACGTAGTCAGCGTCCTCAATGGGCATGAGTGGCTTAGTCTTGGTCGGCTCATCAATGAGAGTAGTGAAGTGCTTGACGTTGGCGGTAGGGACATAGATGATGTCCATATCCTTATTGTCTACCTCCCAAGAGATGTAGGCAGCCTTGACGATCAGGCTATCCTCCACAACGTGAGCATAGACGCCTGCGGTACCGTCCTGAAAGAAAATCTGAATACGCATTGTGTGAATCCTTACTTGTGAGAAGAGCAGTGAGCGTGCCCATGCGAGCACTCGAAATAACCGAAGTCGATATCCTCATCCTCAAGCATGAGGGAGGCATAGACGTTTTCCTCTTCCTGACGGGCGAGGACGTATGAACATTCATTGTCCATATACTCCCATGAAGAGCCACAGCAGCAGCCGCCCTCATTGAAGTCAAAGTGATGAGAAATGTTAGACATTAGCGTCCATCCAATCCCACACGTCAGCGATGACGTGCGTGTTGCGAGTGAGTGAAGAGCAAGTACCCATGTAGGTTGCAGAGAAGCGGCGGGACTCCTCAACGTGATCGGCGTAAACCTCAACGTCATACTCCCCATCAGAGTACGGGCCGAACACAAAAAGCGTGAACGGCAGCCGACCGAGAGCGGTGTCGTGATAGATATGGAAGGTTGGGAGGGTCATTGTATAGCCTTTCGTTTGTTTCTTAGTTTCATTGTAGCAGGGGGGTCTGACATTCAGACAGGCGAATGTCCGTTATGTCGCATTTCGCCTAGTGTGACAAGAATCACAATGGGGGTCTGACAGTCGGAACTTGTACGACCCATGGCGGGGACGGACAATGAAAGTAAAGGTAGTGCCATACATGGTGAATGACTCCACACGGTACTGAGTATGCTCACGCCCATGGCGGCTAGATGCCTTGAGGACACGGTAGTTCTTACGCATTACCGTCCATCCCCCACATCTGCTCCCAATAGTCCTCATCCTCGAAGTCATCCCAAGCCTCACGGCTCTGAATGATGAGTTCGCACTCA